>Ga0180435_10003962_pt1 | contig 14711 bp, 10 predicted proteins | sample SS_ome_3_FD_132467 | JGI IMG/M metagenome (GOLD analysis project Ga0180435, IMG submission 132467) | Hypersaline lake sediment archaeal communities from the Salton Sea, California, USA - SS_3_S_1 metaG | ecosystem: Environmental > Aquatic > Non-marine Saline and Alkaline > Hypersaline >... | reverse complement strand
CGTCTTCGTGCCCTTGATCGCGGCGGCCGAGGCGCCCCAGGTCTCGTTTTCGAGGTTCGGGGTGCCGCGCGACAAGATCTGGTAGGTCGACCGGATCGTCGACTCGCACTCGTCGCGCCAGCTCACGAACTCCTGCGCCAGCGGATCGCTCAGTTCAACCGGGGTCGAGTTCAGCGAGAAGAAGCCCGGCAGCGCGTTGGCATAGAGATCGGCGAAGGCCGTCGAGCCAACCCACTCGAGGAAGGTGCGTGCGGCATCGGCATTCGGCGAGGCGGCGTTGAGGCCGATCGCGATGTCGGTGTGATCGGAGATGTAGCAGGTGTCGCCCGCGGCTTTCACCGGCGGCTTGAACGCCCCCATCTCGAAATCGGCCAGCGTGTTGAAGCCCGAGATCTCCCACGAGCCTGCCGGGTAGATCGCGGCACGGCCGAGGGTGAAGATGTTCTGGCTGTCGGGGTAGGTCTGGGCTTCGTAACCGTCACCAAGATAGTCGGCCCAGCGCGCCAGGGTGGCATAGGGCGCAACCCACTGCTCGTCGGTCAGCTTCTGCTCGCCGGCGATCAGCGCCAGCCGGCCTTCCTCGCCCTTCCAGTAGTTCGGACCGATGTTGTTGTAGCCCATCGTGGCCGCTTCCCACTGGTCGTTGGTGCCCATCGCCATCGGGATGTAGCCGCCGTCTTCCTTGATCGCGTCGAGCACGGCGAAGAATTCATCTTCGGTTTCGGGTGCTTCGAGGCCAAGCTCGGCGAAGGCGTCCTTGTTGTAGATGAAGCCGTGGATCACCGAGGCCATGGGCACGCAGAAGGTGGCCGCGCCGTCATCGGTTTGCCAGGCGGACTTGGCGACGTTGGAGAAGTTCGCCATCGCGCCGAGGTCGGACAGATCGGCGAGGTGGCCGGCGTCATAGAGCGCCAGCGAGGCGTCGAACGGACGGCAGGTGATCAGGTCGCCCGCGGAGCCGGCATCGAGCTTCGAGTTCAGCACGGCGTTGTATTCGGCCGGGGCAGACGGAGTGAAGTTGATCTTGATGCCCGGATTGTCGGCTTCGAAGGCCGGGATGATCACATCCTGCCAAAGCTTCAGGTCGTCGTTGCGCCAGCTCTCGATGGTCAGCGTCACGTCCTGGGCGACCGCGCCCGATGCCGCGGTCACGATGGCGCTGGTCAGAAGAAGTTTCGTGAAAGTTCGTTGCATTTGGATCCTCCCGTTTTGCAATTCGAATCGTTCAGGCATTGCGAAGGCGGTCAAGCGCCCCGCGCAAATTCTCGTTGTTGTCTTTCAGGTTGTCGCGCGCAGCGGCTAGCGAGACCTGCCCCGCTGCGATCAGCACTGCCAGTTTGACGTCACCCTCGGCCGCATTGAGCGCCTCAAGCGCGGCATCCGGATCGGCGGCGGTGATTTTCTGCACCATCCCGGCGGCACGCCGGCGCAGCTTGTCGTTGTCGGCCAGCAGGTTGACCATCATACCGTCGTAGACATGGCCGAGCCGCACGCCCATCAGGGTCGACATCGTGTTGAGTGCGATTTTCTGGGCCGTGCCCGCGCCCAGACGGGTCGAACCCGAGAGCACCTCGGGCGGCGTTTGAAGAAGGATCGCCACGTCGGCCACCTCTAGGAGCGGGGTGCCCGCGTTGTTGGCAAGCCCGATCACCTTCGCGCCCCGCGCCCGGGCCGTTGTGGCCGCATTCACTGTGTAAGGCGTGGTGCCGCTGGCCGCGACCGCGATCGAGACGTCGCCCGGGCCGATGTCCGAAAGCGCGGCGGCAAGGTCGGCAGTGTCATCCTCGGTCGTGCCAGGCATCGAGGGCGAATTCGGCAACCCGCCTGCCATCAGGATGCGCAATCGGTCAGATGAAACGCCGAAGGTGCCGCCGAGTTCCAGCGCGTCGGCGGCGGCCATCAGCCCCGATGACCCGGCACCGATGTAAAAAAGTCGACCGCCGCCGCGCAGCGCGTCGGCCATGAGGTGGGCCCCGTCACAGATTGCCGGGATCGCGCTTTGCACAACCGCGGCCGCGCCCACCTGGGCGTCGGTCAGGATTCGGGCAACCTCCGCGAGCGGTCGCTGGTCAAGACCAACCGCCTTAGCGTGCAACTCTTCCGTGGTTGGCGAGGGCATACGAATCTCCCGATCTGGATGCAGAATACCTTTTAGATACCATTTGTCCAGAAGTTTGTGGTTTTCGGCCGGATTCGCCATGAATTCCGGTATTCGAATGTCATAAAGTATTCAAAAGGTCTTTCTTTTTTTGGATTTGTATCTTAAAGGTATCTAAATGACCGATCACGGATTCACCACCCGCGTAATCGCGGTCGATGGCGGCGGCACCCGCTGCAGGCTGGTCTTCGATGCGGCCGGCAGGCGCCGGACGGTCGAGGTCGGCGCCGCCAATGTCTGTTCGAATTTCGATGCGGCCATCGCAGAACTTCGTACCGGGCTGGAACTGCTCGCCGGGAAGGTTGGCATACCGGTGATCGATCTCTTGAAGGTGCCCGCCTATTTCGGACTTGCCGGCGTCACCGACCAATCCGTGGCGGACCGGGTGCACGATGCCATCGGCCTGCCGCACGCCCGCGTGCAGGATGACCGCCCCGCCGCGCTGCGCGGCGCGCTGGGCGAGCTGGACGGTGCGATTGCGCATTTCGGCACCGGCTCGTTTTTCGCCATGCAGGCACACGGACGGGTGCGGCTCGCGGGCGGCTGGGGCTACCGCCTCGGCGACGAGGGCTCGGCCTTCTGGCTCGCCCGCAAGGCTTTGACCGCGACGCTGGAAGCCGTTGACGGGCTGATCGACGAGACGCCGCTCACGCAACGCCTGCTGGTCCATTTCGAAACGCCTGGCGCCATCGTCACCCATGCGACCGAGGCAGAGCCTCGCGATGTCGGGAGGCTTGCGCCCTGGGTCACGGAGGCCGCCGCTGCGGGTGACGGGGTTGGTCGCCGCATCATGGAGTTCGGTGCGGCGCACATCGCCAGCGTCACCGCGCGCATGGGATGGCAACCCGGCATGGCCCTGTGCCTGACCGGCGGCGTTGGCCGATGCTACGCCGACTACCTGCCCGCCCCCCTCGCCACGGCGCTCATCGACCCGAAGGCCGACCCGATCGACGGCGCCGTGGACCTGGCGCGCGCCTTCGCGGCGGAGGTGGCCAATGACCATTGACGATTTCCTGCGCCCCGAGGATTGGCTCCGGCCCGGCGCCGGCCCCCGCTACACCCAGCTGCGCCGACGGCTGCAGGACGCCATCTCGCAGGGCATTCTCGAACCGAATGCCTCCCTGCCACCGGAACGCGAAATTGCCGAAGTCACCGGGCTGTCGCGCGTCACCGTGCGCAACGCCATGCAGGAACTGGTGGACAAGGGCCTCATCGTCCAGCGCCAGGGCTCGGGATCTTTCGTTGCCGACACCACGGCCAAGGTCGAACAACTTCTGCTCGATCTCACATCCTTCAGCGAAGACATGGCGCAGCGCGGCATGGAAACTTCGTCGGTCTGGCTCGAGCGCGGCGTGGTGCGCGGCACGGCGCAGGAGACCGAGGTTCTCGGGCTCGAACCGGGCAGCTCCGTTGCCCGGCTCAACCGCCTGCGCGTCGCCGATGGCCGCCCGCTCGCAATTGAACGCGCGACCTTGCCGCTGGAGCTTCTGCCCAATCCGCTGGAGGTCGAAACCTCGCTCTACGAGGTGCTCGCACGTGACGGGCACCGCCCGGTGCGGGCCGTTCAGCGGTTCACCGCGCTCAACCTGGGCGCCGAGCAGGCCGAGCTGCTCGATGTGCCCACCGGTGCCGCCGCGCTCAGCATTGAACGGACGTCGTATCTCGACAGCGGTCAGGTGGCGGAATTCACCCAGTCGATCTATCGCGGCGACGCCTACGACTTCATCGCCGAGCTTCGGCTGTCGCAAAGCTAGGAAACCGGATGCAAACCACGATCACCCAGATGCGGCGCGAAATCGAAGAGATCCCGGTCGCGGTCGCGCGGCTGCTGGACGAGGGGGCAAGCGCAACGAAGGAGATTGCCGCCGAGATCGCCCGGCGCGATCCACGCTTCCTGATGTCGGTCGCACGCGGGTCGTCCGACCACGTGTGCACCTATCTGAAATACGCCAGCGAACTGCTGTTCGGCTTGCCGATGGCGTCGGTCGGGCCGTCGGTGGCGTCGATCTACGGCACCAAACTGAAGGCCAACGGTACGCTCTGCATCGCTGTGTCGCAATCCGGCAAAAGCCCCGACATCGTCGATCTCACCCGCAACGCCCGCGAAAGCGGCGCTTATGCCGTGGCGATCACCAACAACACCGCCTCGCCACTGGCCGAGGCGGCCTCGGCCACGCTCGGCATCCACGCCGGCCCCGAGTTGAGCGTGGCCGCGACCAAGACCTTCGTCACCTCGATCGTCGCTGGCCTCTGGGTGATGGCGGAGTGGAAAAACGACAAGGAGCTGATCGCGGCGATCCGGGCGCTGCCTGAAGCCCTGGATCACGCCACCCGCTGCGACTGGTCGTCCCTGGTCGAGGCGATCACCGGCGACAACCTGTTCACGCTTGGCCGCGGGCCGAGCTGGGCGATTTCCAACGAGGCGGCGTTGAAATTCAAGGAAACCTGCCAGATCCACGCTGAAAGCTATTCTTCGGCCGAGGTGCTGCACGGGCCGGTATCGATCGTCGACACGGGATTCCCGGTGATCGGCTTCGCCGCGGCGGACAAGGCAGAGGCCGCCCTCGTCGATGTGGCCGAGCAGATTGCGCAGAAGGGCGCGCGGGTGTTTGTCACCTCCGATCGCGTGCGGCAGGCCGAGCGCCTCGATCATGTCCGCACCCGCCATTGGCTGACCGACCCGATCTCGCTGATCGTGTCGTTCTACGCCATGGTCGAGCAAGTCGCGGCCCGCCGCGGGATCAACCCCGACGCGCCGCGCCATCTCAGGAAGGTCACCGAAACGCTATGACCGACATCTCCCTCACCCTGCGCGGCGGGCGCATCTTCGACGGGCAGCAACTGCGCGACGATCACGCCCTGCGCATCGAGAACGGCCGTATCACCGCCCTCGACCGCGACGACCGGGTTCCGACGGTGGACGGCGAGGTCGATCTCGGCGGCGATATCGTCGCGCCCGGCTACGTCGATCTGCAGGTCAACGGCGGCGGCGGGGTGATGTTCAACGACGCGCCGACCGTGGAGACGCTCGCCCGCATGGCCGCGGCCCACCGCCATCTCGGCACGGACTGCATCCTGCCCACGTTGATCACAGATACGCCCGGCCACACGGCGCAGGCCATCGAGGCCGCCATAGGGGCGATCGCCGCCGGCGTGCCGGGGATTGCCGGTCTGCATCTCGAAGGCCCGCACCTGTCGGTCGCCCGCAAAGGCGCGCATGACCCCGCGCTAATCCGACCGATGCGCGATGAAGACCTCGGCCTGCTTCTCGACGCCGCCCGGCGCTTGCCCGTGTTGATGGTCACCATCGCCCCAGAAAACGTGACCCTCGACCAGGCCAAAGCCCTGGCGCAGGGCGGCGTTCTGCTCTCGCTCGGCCATACCGACACGGATTACGACATATGCCTTGCCTACCAGAAGGCCGGTGTGCGCTGCGTCACCCATCTGTTCAACGCGATGAGCCAGCTCGGCAATCGCGCGCCCGGTGTGGTCGGGGCGGCGCTGGATTCCGGCGGGTTGTCGGCCGGGCTCATCGCCGATGGCATCCACGTTCATCCCGCCGCGATGCGCGCGGCGTTTGCCGCCAAGCGGGGGCCAGGCGAGATCTTCCTCGTCACCGACGCGATGGCGCCGGCGGGGTCTGACATCACCGCTTTCGAACTGAATGGCCGGACGATCCGCCGTGAGAACGGGCGTCTGACGCTGGGGGACGGAACACTGGCCGGCGCCGATCTGGACATGACCCGCGCGCTGCAGGTGCTCACCCGGGAGGTCGGGCTCGGGCTTGATGCCGCCCTGCGCGCGGCAACCTCGATCCCGGCCACGCTTGCGGGGATCGAGGCCGGCAGCCTCCGGATCGGCCGCCCCGCCGCGCTCGTCCGGATCTCGGAAGACCTGAGCGGTTGCGGCGAACTGGGCGCCTTGAGCTGAGCCGCACTTTGGCGTTCGCGTATTTCCACTTCGCGTCAGCCCGGCGCGGTGATACGGCTTGGGATCACAGACCGCGCACGTTTCCACCGTTTTCGATGTTTTGATGACCCCGATTCCGTATTCTCCCACCGATGTGGCGCCCGTCCGCCAGGTATTCGGCGGCATTGTCATCGGGTTCGACAACCTCGGCCGCGCGATCGCGCTGGCGGCGCTGGTCTTTGCCGGGACGCTGGCCCCCGGCGCGGCCTGGGGCGCCAGTATCTTCCTGCTTGCCGGGCTGCTCGGCACCGCCACGCTTCTGCTTCGGCGATTCTTCGTCGCACCCGTGTTTTCCAACGTTCAGAACGCCCCTGTGGCCATCCTGATGCCGGCGGTCATCGCGATCTCACAGATGGGTGGCACCGATCTGGAGCGGGTGACGACGGTGTTCGCGCTGCTCGGGACGACGGCGTGTCTCGCCGGCGTGGTTCTGATCGCGGTGGCGCGCTTCAACCTCGGCCGGTTCGTGCGGCTCATGCCGTTCCCGGTTGCTGCCGGGTATCTGGCCGCGTCAGGGGCGCTGCTGATCGTGTCCGCGGCCTATCTCGTCTGCCCCGGTGGCACCTGCACGCTCGACATGTTGGCCCGGCCCAACCCGGAGCTGCTCTCTCCCGCCCTGACGATTGTCCTTGCGGTCGCCCTGGGGTTTGCGAGTTGGAAGTGGCGCGGCTTCGGCCTCGTGGGTGCCCTCGTTGTCGCGCTCGGTGCGTTCTACCTCAGTCTCGCGGCACTCGGCCTGCACCTCGACGACGCGCGATCACTTGGGCTTCTGCCGGCCGAGATCGGCGCACCGCAGGTCGTCCAGCCATTCCTGCCCCTCGCCTGGGCCGACATCCGCTTCGATGTGTTGCTCGATGCCGCGCCGCTCATTGTCGTCGCCGCTCTGATCGGGGTGTTCTCGACCCTGCTGAACATCACCGGCGTCGAGCTCGCGGTGCGGCGCGACATTGACACCGGGCGGGAATTGACGCGCTCGGGCGTGATCAACATCGCGACCGGGTTCGGCGGGGGAACGCTCAGCTTCATTTCGGCGTCCAACACCACCTCCGCCGCACTGCTCGGGTCGCAGGGCAGGGTCCCCGGTATGGTGACCGTGGCAATGATGGCCATCGCCGCAATGTTCTCCGCCGAGATTCTGGCGTTGGTGCCGCCCTTCGTCGCGGCAGGTTTGCTGGTGTTCTTCGGGGCCTCGATCCTGATGCGCTGGCTGGTGGAGACACGGCGCGAACAAAGCCCGCAGGAATGGCTCCTGAGCCTGGTGATCGTCGTCGCCTCGCTGGTTGTCGGCATGCCCGCTGCGGTGATTCTGGGGATCATCCTCGCCTCGCTCATCTTCGCCGTGACCTATGCCCGGCTGCCGATGATCCGCGAAACCACCAACCTCCAGACCTTTCGCTCCACCGTGGATCGCGGGCCGGCGCAGACGCGCTATCTCGATGTCTACGGAAAACGCGTGGCGCTGGTCAGCCTGCAGGGGTTTTTGTTTTTCGGCTCCATCGAGCAACTCATCAAGCATATCCGGGCCTTGCTTGAGGCCGAGGAGCCCGCCCGTACGGTGATACTGGATTTTTCCCGTGTCAGCCGGATGGATGCCTCGGCGCTCGCCGCGCTGCGCAAGCTCGACATCCTGGCCAGTTCAAGGCGCGCGCGGGTTGTGTTGACGGAAATGAACGCCGAAATCGCGCGCGAGGTCGGTCGCGCCGGCCTGCTCGACGAGACCAGTGCCTTGTCCATTGAAACAACCACCGAATTCGCGCTCGAAACGGTTGAGAATGACCTGCTCGACCAGATGCACCCGGCTGAAGCGAACGAGACCGTGCTTTCCGCCTTGGAGCGGATCACCGGCGACCGTGACGCGGCGACCCGGCTGGTCTCGGCGATGCAGCGCGAAGAGGTTGGTGCCGGCGAGGTGCTGGTGCGGCAGGGCGCGCGCTCGGGCGATATCTACATGCTCGAAAACGGTGGGCTTTCGATCTTCATCACCACGCCGAACGGCGAGCGCATCCGGGTGCGCAAACAGCGCCAGGGCTCGATTGTCGGCGAGATCGCCGCCTATGCCGACGTGCCGCGGACCGCCGATGTGGTGGCGGATGTGCCCAGTGTGGTGTATCGCATGACTGAGGCGCGGTTGGCTGAGATCCAGAAAGACCAGCCCGATCTCGCGGCGTTCTGGCATCTGGCGATGGCCACGGCGCTTGCCGAGAAGGTCGACCGCACCAACAAACTGCTGGGACAGCGCATGTCATGACGCCCGAATTCCTGATCCTTCTCGTTCTGCTGTTCCAGTTCAAACACCTGCTGGCAGACTGGGTGTTGCAGTCGGCCTGGATGGTGAAGCACAAGGCGACCTGGGGTCATCCCGGCGGGATTGCCCATGCGGCGACCCACGCGGCCCTCACCCTGCCCGTGCTGCTGATCGCCGGGCTCGGCATCGTCGCCGCCCTGATCGTGGCGCTGATCGAGTTCGTCGTGCACTACCAGACCGACTGGGCCAAGGCGAATTACACCCGCTCACACGGGCACACGCCAAAGGACAAGGCCTATTGGGTCTGGATGGGGATTGACCAGTTTGCCCACCAGATCACCTACGTGGCAATTTTGTTCTACCTTACTACCGTGTTGTAAGCGCGGGGATTTTGTTCTTGCGCCCGGGCGGATCGGTTGTTTCGATGGGCATTGAATTGCCTGACCATATGTGTTGACCCGTCGCGCAGCGGGTTTTGTATTGCCATTTTCGCGCCGGAACGGCGCAGCAGGGAGGTTGCGGGATGCCCCGGCACTGCACCAGATTTTTCATGCCTTTCGCCCTCGCAGGTGCCTTGTTTGCGACCTCGCCAGCGTTGGCGGAAACCATGAAAGCCGCCGTCACCGCCGCCGTCACGGAGAACCCGCGCGCGCTGGCGTCGGACGCCGAGGTCAAGACCGCGGCGCTCGAGCTCTTGCAGCAGGACCGCGACTACCTGCCCACCGTCTCCGTCTACGGCGAGGCCGGACCGGCGTGGTATTGGGATCCCGCCCGGCTTTCACCGGCGGACAACAACAAGGTCAGCTTCGGTGCCGAGGCGGGCGTGGTGGCGGAATACACGCTGTTCGACGGCTACCGTCGGGCCAATACCACCTACGCCGCCGCCGCCCGGGTGGATGGCGCGATCTTCCGCCTGCTCGACGCGTCCGAGACCTTGGCGCTGAATGCCGTCGAAGCCTATATCGACGTGTTCCGCCACCGCCAGCTGGTGAACATCGCGCGCGAGAACATCTCCCGGCACGAGAACATCGCCAGGCAGGTTGCCGATCTTGTGGAGGGCGGCAAACTGCCGGTGTCGGACCAGTTCGACGTCGACCAGCGCGTGCTGGCAGCCAAGCTCTACCTGGTGCAGGTGCGTGAAGCACTGGCGAAGGCCGAGGCGCGGTATGAGAACGTGGTCGGCCACAAGCCCGGGCACAACCTCAGGATCCAGTGGCTGCGCTCGCTGCCGATGACGAAGGACGCCCTGATCCGGCAGGCTTTACAGGGCAGCGCGCGGATCAAGGCGCTCGATGCGCTGGTGCAGGCCACGCGTTACGACGGCAAGGCCGAGCGGGCCGACGAGCGGCCGCAGGTGAAGCTGCGGGCCGGTGCGAACGTCGGCCAGAACCTCGATGGCGTGCCCGGGTTCCAGTCCGACGCCTATGCCGGCCTGCTGGTGGAATGGAAGGTGTTTGAAGGCGGTCGCAGCCCGCGCCGGGCCGCCGCCGCGCAGCGCACCAACGCCGAGCAGTTCCGCCGCGACGAGGCGGTGCGCGACGTGCGGGAAATGGCGGCAGAGGTCTGGGCCTCCTACGAGGCCAATATCGAGCGCACGGTGCTGTTTGACCGCCAGCTTGCGGCGGCGCGCGGCACGGTGGAGCAATACCAGGACCAGTTTCTCGCCGGCACCCGCACGCTGATCCAGGTGCTCGATGCCGAGCGGGCCTATTTCAACATCCGGTTCGAGGATATTTCGGCCGAGGCGGCCTACGTGTTCAACCAGTACCAGATGCTCGCGGTGCAGAGCCGGCTGGCGGCGCATTTCGGCGTGGCGCATGCCGATGTGCCGCTGATGCCCGATTTCGAGGCCCGCGCGCTCGACGCCGGGGACTTCACGCCGCCCAGCCAGGTCTTCGGGTCGGCAATCCCGTCGCTTGAATGAGCGGCGCAGCGGCGACTCCATCGACAGAGACGCGCGGCGACCCCGCGCCGGAGGCTGACGACGCCGGCCTCGCCACCGCCCGCTGGCTCGCGGGCTTCCACCACGCCCCGTTCACGGCAGAAGCGGCGCTGGCACGCCTGCCGGGCACGCCGGACACTTCGGCGCCGGAAACACTTGCCCGCCTGTTGGCGAGTGCCGGCCTCGCCTCACGGCTTGCGCCCCGCAGGCTCGAACGGATTGACCCGGGCGCCCTGCCCTGCGTGTTGTTCGACAAGGCGACCGGCGTGCCGCTGGTGCTGACGGAGATATCCGCGGCGCACCGCACCGCGCATATCGAAGAGCCCGGGACCGGCAAACCCGGGCAGGAGATCAGCCCTCGGGCGCTGGCGCGCCGGGTGCGGCGTGAGGTGTTGTTCGTTACGCCGGAGGATCGGCGCGCGGGCGACGGACCGGACGCGCCGGCGGGGCATTGGTTCTGGCGGCCGATGCGGGCGAACCGGGGCGCTTGGGCACAGGTCGTTATCGCGGCCCTGGCAATCAACGTACTTGGTCTCGCGCTGCCGATCTTCGTGATGAACGTCTATGACAAGGTGATCCCGAACCTTGCTTTCGTCACCCTCTGGACGCTCGCGGCCGGGGTCGGCATCGCCGTGGTGCTCGACTTCGCGTTGCGCTCGCTACGGGCGGGGGTGCTGGACCGGATCGGGCGACGGCTCGACACGGCCGTCTCGTCAACGCTGTTCCGGCACGCCCTGTCGCTGCGGCCGGCGGACCTGCCGGGCGGCGCGCTTGGTGCAACAGCGATCCTGCGCGAGTTTGAGCAAGTGCGCGAGTTCTTCGGCTCCGCCAGCCTCGTGGCGATCATCGACCTCGTCTTCATCGGCGTGTTTCTCGGCGTGCTCTGGCTCATCGTCGGGCCGCTCACCCTCGTGCCCGCGATTGCGGTGCCGATCATCCTTGTCCTCGCGTTCCTTGCCCAGCTGCCGATGGGCGCCGCCGTGGCGAAAGCGCAGGTTGCCGCGCAGCGTCGCCACAAGGTGATGATTGAAGCGCTGTCTGGCCTGGAAAGCGTGAAAAGCCTCGGCGCGGAGCCGGCGATGCAACGCGAATGGGAGCGCGCCTCGGCCGCCGCAGCCCGCGTGGGTGGACGCAGCCGGTTCTGGTCGGGCGTCGCCACCAACAGCACGCAGGTGATCCAGCAGGCGGTGAGCGTGGGCGTGATCGCCTGGGGTGTGTTCCTGATCGCGGACGGACAGATCACCATCGGGGCGCTGATCGCCGCGAACATCCTCGCAGGTCGTGCCCTCGCGCCGCTCGGGGCGATCGCGCAGACGGTGTTCCGCGCGCAATACGCGCGCCAGGCGATGACCTCGCTCGACGGGTTGATGCAGGTTTCGCCCGAGCGCGGCGACAAGATCCGGTCGAGCTTCCGGGTGCGGGACGGCAAGGTCGAGGCCAAGGGCCTCACCTACCGCTACCCCGGCACCGAGACGGCAGCGGTGGACAACATCGATCTGACGCTCGCACCCAGAGAAACCGTGGCGCTGCTCGGCCGCGTGGGCTCGGGCAAGTCGACGCTGGGCAAGCTGCTGGCCGGGCTGATCCCGGCCGACAGCGGGACGATCCGGATCGACGGCCACGCCCTGGCACAATACGACCCAGCCGAGTTGCGCGCCGGGATCGGCTACCTGCCGCAGGAGCCGGAGTTGTTCACCGGAACGATCGGCGAGAACCTGAGGCTCGGCGCCCCGAAGGCCGGGCAGGAGGAGATCGCGCGGGCCCTGCATCTGGCGGGGATCGACGACTTCGTCTCCGGGCTGCCGAGCGGGCTTGACCATTTCATCGGCGAACGCGGGCAGGCGCTCTCGGGCGGGCAACGGCAGGGGCTGGCCCTTGCGCGGCTCATTCTGCGCCGGCCGCGGCTGTTGTTCCTCGACGAACCCACCAACGCGATGGACCGGGAGATGGAAACCCGGGTGAGCGCACGGCTTGCGGCGCTGGCACAGGCTGGCACCGGGCTGATCCTCTGCACCCATCGCCCGGCGCTTGCGGGCATCGCCGGGCGGATGATCGTGCTGGACGCGGGCCGCAAGGTGCTCGACGGCGCGGCGGACGAGGTCCTGGCGAAACTGCGCACCGCGGCGGAGGCGCGCGAAGCGACGGCCACGCTCGGCAAGGCGGAGGGCTAGGCGATGTTCGGTCCCCCGGTCGAAGACGATTTCATCAATGCGGCGGACGCCCGCCCGGGTGGCGGCACGGGCCGCGGGGCGGCGCTGCTGCTGACGCTGCTGGTCGCGGGGATCGCCGCCTTCCTGATCTGGGCCGCGCGCTTCGAGATCGAGGAAAGCGCGCGCGGCATGGGCCGGGTGGTGCCCTCGGCGCGGGTACAGGTGGTGCAGAGCCCCGACGCCGGGATCGTCTCGGCGATCAACGTGGCCGAGGGCGAGTTGGTCGAGGAAGGCGCACCGCTGATCCAGATCGATGATACCGCCGCGGGCTCCGAAGCCGGGGAACTCCTCGAACGCGAGGCGGCGCTTCTGGCGGAACGTGCGCGGGTGTCGGCCGAAGCTGAAGGCGCGGAGGCGCTGACCTTTCCCGATGACCTCGCCACGCGTGCGCCGGTGGCGGTGGCCGCGGAGCGGGCGGTGTTCCTGTCGCGACGCGGTCAGCTGGAGACCGAGCTTGGCGTGTTGGGGGACCAGCTCACCCAGGCCCGCGCCGACCTGGGCGAGGCGCAGGCGGTGGTGACCAAGCTCGAGGGCCAGGTTGCGCCCCTGTCGGAGGAGGTTGCGCTGACGCAGGACTACGTGGCGAGCGGGGCGGTGCCCCGGATCGAGCTGTTGCGCCTGCAATCGCGGCTGGCCGAGGTGCAGGGCGAGCTGGAGGTGGCGCGGGCCAGGCTACCGAAGATCGAGGCCGGGATCGCCGAAGCGGAAACGCAGATCCGGGCGGCGCGCTCGGCCTACGTGCTGACCGCGCGCGAACGGCTGGCACGGATCGAGGGCGAACTCGCGGTGCTTGCCGAAGGGCTGCGAGCCGCGCGCGACCGGGTCACGCGCACCACCCTGCGCGCCCCGGCGCGTGGCACCGTCAACACCATCGCGATCAGCACCGTCGGCGCGGTGGTGAGCCCCGGCATGGCGCTGATCGAGATCGTACCGGCGGACGACACGCTGCGCGTCGAGGCGCGCATTTCACCGCGGGATGTGGCTTTCGTGAAGCCAGGCGACGCGGCCTCGGTGAAGATCACGGCCTATGATTACATCGTCTACGGCGCGCTCGACGGCGCGGTGGAACGGGTCGGCGCCGATGCGATCGAAGACGAGAGCGGCAACACCTGGTTCCAGGTGACGATCCGCACCGAGACGACGACGCTGGGGCGCGACGAGACCTTGCCGATCTCGCCCGGAATGGTGGCACAGGTCGACATCCAGACCGGGCGCAAGACCGTGCTTGATTACCTTCTGAACCCGTTCGTCCGGGCCCAGCGCGAGGCCCTGCGGGAGCGGTGACGGTGGCTCATTTGGAGGTGGCGACGAAGACGCCATCCCAGCCTTCGCCGGGCGGCGCGGCTTCGAACGCGGCGATGCGGTCGCGGTAGAGGGCGCGGTATACCGACAGATCCAGACCGGCAGCCTGACCGGCCTCGGACAAGCGATCCAGCGCGGCACCAGCGGCAGGCCAGTCCTGCGCGGCATAGGCGGCGCGCAGGGCGCCATTTGCCGCGGCCACGGCCCGGAACGCCTCGCTTTGCGCCATCGCCGCGTCGCCGAAACAGCCGAAGACGCGCGCCGGCAGGCTCTTGCCTTTCACCCGCAACAGATCGAGTTCGATCAGGGCGAAGTCATCTCTCACGGCTTCGGCCACCGCTTCGCCAAGCACGATCTTCACGCCGTAGGGTTTGGATTGGCCTTCGAGACGGGAGGCGAGGTTCACCGTGTCGCCGAGCGCGGTGTAGTCGAAGCGCATCTCCGAACCCATGTTGCCCACGACGCATGGCCCGGTGTTGAGGCCGATGCCAATATCGACCGGCACGCAGCCCGGCTCCTCCTCGGCCCGCGCGGCGTTCAGCGCATCGACCTTTTCGACCATGCCGAGCGCGGCGCGACAGCCGGCATGGGCGTGGTCCGCCACATTCAGGGGCGCATTCCAGAAAGCCATCACCGCGTCGCCCATGAACTTGTCGATCGTGCCCTGCTCTTCGAGGATCGCCTCGGAGAGCGCGGTGAGCAGGCGGTTCATGAGGCGAGTGAGCGCCGCGGGATCGTCGCGGTAGCTCTCGGCGAGGCCGGTGAATCCGCGCACGTCGGAGAACAGCACGGTAAGGTCGCGCCGCTCGCCGCCGAGGGTGAGCGCCTCGCGCTTTTCGGCCAGCTGGGCCACCAGATCAGGCGAGACGTATTGCCCAAAGGCGG
>Ga0180435_10003961_pt1 | contig 14715 bp, 16 predicted proteins | sample SS_ome_3_FD_132467 | JGI IMG/M metagenome (GOLD analysis project Ga0180435, IMG submission 132467) | Hypersaline lake sediment archaeal communities from the Salton Sea, California, USA - SS_3_S_1 metaG | ecosystem: Environmental > Aquatic > Non-marine Saline and Alkaline > Hypersaline >... | reverse complement strand
TCGCACTTAACTCACAATGTGTCGCAAATACACCTCACATTTTGTCGAGTTTTACCCACAATTTGTCGCTTCATACTCACAATCTGTCGCACTTAACTCACAATCTGTCGCACTTTTCCCTCCTGAAATAAGGGCTCTAGATATTTTTACCAGAGTTTAAAAGAAATAAGAAGAGTAATATGATCAGTTTTCGTTCCCTAGTTTTTCATAAAATTTTTATGAGTCATATAGACATTAGACACTAAGAAACAAGCCACTAGAAACTAGACTAAAGCACACTACTCACATTTTGTCGCAAAACCATAAACTGAGAACAACCCCTTTTGGGTTTGCGTTATACTAGTTGCAAAAGGTTTATCTGACTTTAAATTAAGGTGTTAGCAGGAGTCTTTCTCCAAATTTTTGCTCTCTAAGTCTCTTCGTTGCAAGCTGAGAAGAGATTTAGATTCTTTCTCCTTCTCATTGACCGTATCGTATTAAGTTTAGGATCAAATCGAACACATAATTTGCCACCACCCTGAAGCACTCAAAATGTCAATCAGCCAAAAGCTTCATTAAGCTTTATAAAAAAATTAACTCAATAATTATCAATAACTTATATAAACTTCACAACTTTTAATAGATCGCAAACCTGGCATTACCCCCTATTTTTCTTGAGATAATGCCGGATTTAGTGTTATTGTGGGCATTATATAGTATAAAAAGGATAGATAATGTCGGAGATTATTGGTAGAACGGAGCAGAAAGCGGTTTTAAAAAAAACTTTAGAATCAAAGGAAGCAGAGCTTTTAGCTATCTACGGGCGTAGAAGGATCGGAAAAACATTTTTGATAAGAGAATATTTTGAAGGGAAGGGGGTCTTTTTTGAGCTGACAGGAGTGTTGGGAGGAAGGGCATCTGAACAATTGTGGAGTTTTTCAGAGGCATTAATGGAGGCTTTTAATGATAAGAAGCGCCTCTCACCACCAAAAAACTGGAGAGAAGCTTTCAGACTTTTACTAGAAAAAATCCAAAATATTTCAAAAGATCAAAAGATTATTTTGTTTTTTGATGAACTGCCATGGCTTGCAACACCCCGTTCTAGTCTCCTACGAGCCTTGGAATATCTATGGAACCGCCATCTATCTCGCCTAAAGAATGTCATTTTAATACTATGTGGCTCAGCAGCTTCCTGGATGATTAAGAAAATCATCCAAAATAAAGGAGGCTTTTATGGACGCTTAACTCAAAAGATCCATCTGCAGCCTTTTTCTCTTCTTGAAACAGAGAACTATTTAAAGAAAAAGAATATCATTTTTGACAGGAAACAACTGATTGAAATTTACATGGTTACCGGAGGAGTAGCTAAGTATTTAGACCATCTTGAACAAGGGCTTTCTTCTACACAGCTTATCCAAAAACTTTGCTTTTCTGAAAATGGATTTTTAAAAGACGAATTCGACTCTCTTTTTGCTTCCCTGTTTGATGATTCTGAAAAACATTTGTCTATCGTAAAGGCACTTTCAAGTTCGCATAAGGGAATGACACTGACTGAAATTGCAAAGGCAACCTCTAAACAGATCAATGGTCATATTTCAATTGCGTTGCAAGACCTTGAAGCGTCAGGTTTTATCCAGCTAATCCCCTTTTATGGGAGAAAGAAAAGAGATAGTCTATATAGACTCCTTGATGAATATTCGCTCTTTTATCTCACGTGGGTAAAAGGTTCAGAGAAACTTGTGCAGTATCACCAATCTCAAAAGTTTAAGACGTGGGCTGGATATGCTTTTGAGAATATTTGCATAAAGCACGCTAAACAAATGATTGACGCCCTGAAGCTACAAGTTGTTGCAAAAAGTATAGCCTACTGGGAAAAACCTTCAGACGAGCTTCCTGGAGCACAGGTCGATCTAATCATTGATCGAACGGATCGATGCTTAAACCTTGTAGAAATGAAGTTTTGGGATGGAGAGTACATCATGAAAAGGGAGTATGCAGATAGGCTCATTCAGAAAAGGAACATTTTTTCATCAAAAATAGGTGATAAGAAAACCATCTTTAACACACTGATAAAACCCTTTGGTGCAGCCAAGAATCCTCCTTACCACTCTTGCATAGATCAGGAGCTCACCCTTGATGCGCTATTTACGCTCTAATTTTAGGTAACAAGGCTTTTTCTCTTCTCATTTTTCTCTGACGATTTCTCTGCTGAGATTATTGATTTTCTTCTTGGCATGAAAAAATTTTCGTGTGAAAAAAGAGGGAACTTGCACCCTTATATCTAATATATAAAAAGATTTGCTAAAGCCCTGGCTTTGTGCAACTTTTTTCTTTGAGAAAAATAATTTTATTTTCTAAGATGAGGGGTACAGAAACAAAATGCCCCAAGAGGCGGTAACCTCTCAGGGCGTGAAACTAAGGAATACTGACTTGAAACCAAACAACCTTAGCTTCGATCCTCATTCTATGAGGTTTGAAGGAAAAAATCTAGACTTCTTCTCAAAAAACTTGCAATTCGTGCACTGCAATAAGCAATTTGTAAAAAGTTCGATCATTACATCATTCAAAGCGCATTGCCTTCGGAAGAAGGCTGCCCCCTTTTCTGTGGGGGGCGGAGCCCTACTCATAAGTGGGGCTCCTTATTTTTTAAGAGTTGTTGTTTCGAAGTTAGTTTCCTTGAAAATGAAAAGGAGCTCTTCCCATGGCAACAACGCAATTTTGGTCCCAAAGGCTTTTTGAAAGTCGGGACTCTGTTAAAACTTCGTACGTTGGTGTAGCCCGCAAATGTAATATTTCTGAGAGAAGTGCAAAATATTACATCAAGCGTGATATCGATGCTGGCTATATCATTAGGAAAAAAGTTCAGTATTCCCACCCAATCTTTAAGCGACTCTGTGATGGTAGGAATATCTATTTTCTAACAAAGAAAGGAAAAAGATATCTTGGGCGTGGGGATAAACAGCCACCGTCGAGCAGCTTCCCTCCAAACAACAACCGCAAGGTTATGTATGATCTTCATCTTTCCTTGAGCCAACTTGATAAAGGAGAATCTCTCTCTCAAAGGAAAGAATTTCCAAAATGGTGGTTCAATGACCTCAAGCTTTTAAGAAAGGTTCTCCAGCTTTTCTTCAATAAGCTTAAGAGAGGATATCGCGTATATTTTCCAATGCGGTGGATATCATCTGCATTAAAAACTAATGGGGATGGTTATCGCCGAAAAGTTGCGAAAGAAGTTCTGAAGTGGATAGATGAAAGCTATAGAGATTTATCTCCGCCAGTACAACAAACGTATGAGACCTTAAAAAAACTTGGTCAACAAGGTTTAGAGCTTTCTGAAGAGTCGCTTTTAAAACTTCTTAGAAGGGGAATGTCTCATCTAGGGGTTGCATTAATAGCCTATGACAGGCTAGCAACCTATTCTCCACAAATTCAAGATCTAAATGCTTTCCTAAACTACTTTGTAGGATTAGATGACCCGCTTTCAGTTTTCAAACCTAGAGAAAGCGCAGCAGAGACAATCATTAAAGAAACTCAAGAGCTTCTAAAAAAGCATCAAAAATTCAGAAGAACTCCCCAAGCACCCTCAGAAGGGGTGTAGTTAATTACAATTCCGCATTCATCGAATTGGTCCTCAAAAATCCCTTCTAAAGCTTTTTTCTCATGAAAGGGGGATTTGGAAAGAGCAAGTTCATAAGATCTTAGACCCCTTTTTTGTTGAAACCACTAGGAGGTTGATCAATGTTTATTAAGCAGCAAAAACCGGACTTCATCACAGAGGTTCAAACACTTGAAAAGAAAATTGATCAAATAAGATCAGTAGAAGAACTTCGGTATTATCTACAGAGAAAGGGTCTGAAGTTTGTTGTGGTTATCCTTTCGAAAGATTCCACTTGTGTGGAGTGGAATATCACCGAAAAACAAGTCTGTAAGGTTTTAGATTTAGGATTAAGGATAAGAATTTCGAGGATCTCTGATGAAAGTGAATCACTTGAAACGGTCCATTCTGAGCCCATCCATGTCAAGGAAGAGAATTGGGTTGATCTTGACGACCTATTCGAAATCTTAAAAAAGGGGATCGCAATATGTATTAAAAAAGCAACTATAACGAAAAAAAAGACAACTAATGGTAACAAATGACAACCCTAATTATAAAACCTTTATTTTAGGGTTGCCATAAAATGTTAGACAGATTTATCAAGGAACTTAAAAACTATAAATCATTGAGGATAAAATGATTGAAAGAAAATTATTTAAAGAACAGGTTAAGGCTTGGCAGGCTTTATTAAAATCATCCGCAGAATTATCTGAGAACAGTTTTTTTAAGAAAACCCTTTGTTATTCAAAGCGCATCCTAGCCCTAAGTTTTCTATCAATAACCTTCCTTTCCGGGTGCGGGGCCGTTGGACAAAAAGTTGCAAGCGCAGCAGATGCTTTAAAAACAGATGTGCAAACACAACACGACGAAAACTTCCGAATCAAAAGAGTCCGCAAAGCCCTTTCTTCAGGAGATATCCTGGAAGCAGAGCAGCAGAGAGAGACTCTTTATGCTCCTCACTGGAAATGCATCGCGAATATCGAAATTGCCACAGCAAAATACCATGAAGATCAAGTCCAAGCCTTGGAAATGATTAAAACAACGACCGAAGAGATTTGGGATCTCTCTGATGCCAATAAACGAGCGATGGCTCTTCTTTCTCTCTTAAAGTTTGAGCTGGAGACCAAGAAGGATATTCCTGCAGCTAAAGAGACCATCAAACAAACAGAAAAGACTATTGCATTCATCTTAGATGATCACGCAAGAAAAATGCGCCGCTATGGCGAGCTTCAAACATTAATCGAAAAACATAACCATCTCCTAAGTCGATAGGGGAGTTTCATCTAAACAACAAGGATTTACTATGGAAATGGCAAAATATTTTAAGACAGGGGCTAAAAAACTTTTCAGCCTTATAAAAAAACATCCAACGTCGCTTTTAGGAATATTTTTTCTCGGACTGCTTTTTCTCCCATCAGCAGGGTTTTGCGACATTAATTCCGCCTTTAGCGAAACCAAATCCCAAGTGGAATCGGTTGTTTCTAATCGCTCAGGACTCTTTTGGATTTTTATGGCTGTCATCTTAGGAAGCGGTATTTGGGCTCTTTTCAAAGGAAGCTGGAAAGGGGTGGGTATTGCTCTTCTTATTGGAGTCATCTTAGGGAATTTTTCAGACGTTATCGATACCGTCTTAACCACAAAGATCTTTAAAAGCAAAAGTCAGCAAGAACAAAGTGGAAAACAATGAAAGAAAGCGTTGGTTTCTACAAGTACCTAGACAACCCTAAAATGCTCATGGGGATGGCAATTTCTGATCTTTTGAGTCTTGCTATCCCCTTGTATGCAGGGATCTGCCTTAAGAAATTTTTTCTCTTTGGAATTTTGGGAGTTGCTCTATTTTCCTTAAGAAGAAAACTCGCAAGAGTCCTTCCCAAATACTACTTAACTGGCCTTGTTTATTGGTACATCCCAGGATCGGTCTTCAATAGACTGTTTAAAGTTAAACTTCCTCCCTCCCACAAGCGCTTTTATCTCAGGTAACCTATGGAAACACGCACCTTTCAAGACAAACTCAAAGCTCTTATTTCTCAAAGAAATGTTCTTGCTTTATGTGTCATAGCTCTTAGCATCGCTGTCATAAAGCTCAGCATAGCTGTCCAAAGCAAAGAAGAAAGAGTGGTAATCATCCCCACAACAGGTCCCTCATTTTGGGTGGAGAAAAGTCGCACCTCTAAAGAATACTTAAACGTGATCGGGACCTTTTTGTCCGACCTTCTTTTGACGCGAACTCCTGCCGATATCGCCTGGAAAAATGATCAGATTTTAGGGCATGCGCACCCCAGCTTTTATGGCCCACTCAAACAGGCTCTTCTCGAAGAAAAAGAAAAGATGATCCAAACCCAAAGCACCTTTTTGTTTGAAACTGCTCGCTCCTATGCCCTACAGAAAAAACTCCAGTTTGTCATTGAAGGAGTCCAAAAAACATACATTGAAAAAACAGGGAAAAGCGCCCCGCTTATCCAATCAGAAAAAATGAAATACACTCTTTCTTTCCGCTGCGAAGAAGGGAGACTCTATCTAAATAGCATCAGCCAGGAGAAGGTATGAAATTCAGAGGAAAATTTATAAACGCTTTTTTGCTTCTTACATGTGCAGGGTCTGTCCCACTCACTGCACTTGTTGAAGAAACCATCGACCCTAAATCCGCTTTGGAAGTGACCCTTTCAACGACAGCTCCGAATCGGATTATGTTTGAAGGGGGCTCTATTATAGATGTGGTTTTAGATGAGAACAAATTCCAAAGCTTTTTACATCAAAAAACAGGACAAGCCTTTCTTACTCCCTTGAACGAGATGAAGGAGCATCCCACGAGTGTCACCATCATGACCAGCTCTGGTGATGCCCAAACCCTATCCATCTTTTCCGAGCCAGGACCAGGAGAAATTGTTGTTCTCAAAGAGAAACAAAACGAGCCTTCCAAGCGAGAAGAGCTTTCTTCCGACTATCACTCTCCCACTGTAGATTTTTTAAATAACGTTTTATGGGGAAATATTCCCCACGGATATGGAGTACGCGCTCTTGAAGAAGCAACTTTTTCTATAGAAGCTCCATTTAAGACAAGGCCTCTCAGATTGCTTGAAGGCCCTTTCGAAGAGATTCTCGTGATTGAGGTAAGCAACCACTCTAAAAGAGTAGAAACCTTGAGCCCTTCCACCCTGAAAAGGCAAAATGATCTTTGGGTTTTTCTTTCTAAAACCCTTTTAGAGCCTGGAGAAAAAACTTTGGTGATTATTTCAACGAAGAAGGAGCTATAAAATCATGAAGTCTCAAAAGCGTGATTCCCAAGAAAAAAAACTACTTTCAAGTAACGAGAAAATCTTAAAATCTCAGAAGAAGATTTATCTTTTTGTTTGTGTTGGCGTCCTTCTCATCATTTGGGGAGCTTTTTCTCTCTTTGGTGGAAAAAACTCGGAAAGTAACAATTATGAAGTTAGCCGAAGCCAAACCCCTCCCGAGACTGCTTCTCACAATTTAGAGGCAGAAAATTTCCGTCTATCTCAGATCGAGTGGAAGCAAGATGAAATGGAAGATATTTTAAGCTCTGTTCTCTCTAGTCAGCAGGACATTAAAGAATCATTCCAGGAAATCACAAATCAAACCACCCAGTTAGCCTCAGAAAACACTACCATTTTTAAAGCAGAGCTTGAAGCCTTTCGAGAAGAGATTAAAGAAGGGTTAAATGCCAAACCCATTACTTCCTTCCAAGGAGCAATTCCTGTAAAAATCGCTTCCTTAGATCGGTTTCAAGAAGAAGAAAAATCCCACGTTAGCGCCTACATTCCTGCTGGAACCGTTGTGCGTTGTGTTTTAGTTTCTGCTTCTGATTGTAGCGTTGGAGTCCAACAACCTAAAGGCCCCGCTAAAATGCTTATTCGCCCCCTAGAAAACGGGCAACTTCCCCGCAAAGTCCGCGTCGCTCTAAAAGACAGTATCATCCTAGCGAGTGCCTACGGAGATTTAGCCAACGAACGTGTCTATGTCCGAGCCGATAGGATGACTCTCGTACAGCCCAATGGAGACTTTGTAGAAACAGAAGTGAGTGCTTACGTATCTGGAGAAGATGGACGAGAGGGGGTTCGAGGGATTGTTGTGGACCGCTCTGGTTCTATCATTACAAGAGCCGCCTTTGCCTCGTTCCTTCAAGGAGTTGGTCAAAGCGTACAAGCCACCTTAAACAATCAAACCATTGAAAAACTCTCCAAAGTCGGGGATAGCCAAACCATTTTGGACGTCGATACTTTTAGAAATGCAGGAATGCAGGGGACTAATACTGCGCTGAATAAACTCGCCGAATATTACATCAAAAGAGCTGAGCAGCTCCAACCCTCTATTCAAGTCGCTGCCGGACGCATTGTTGATTTGATTTTCACTCATGGTGTGAAAATTGGTGAAAAAGACCTCAAGAAAAAGCTTGAAATCGAGAGAGCTATCGCTAAGGAGAAAAAAAATGGCTAAAATGAAAATCAACAAGCTCTTCCTTGGGATCCTTCCCGCATTTGCCCTTTTAGTGTCGAAATCCATGCTTTTTGCTGAGATAGGAGAAGAAGCAGTTCCATCTTCTTTCGAAAAACTTCCTTCGGCTTATACCGTGTCTTACGGAGATCAGAGTGCTCCCATTCATATGACTGAGTATTTTTCCTTCTCCTGCCCAAAATGCCTCGAATTTATTCGGAGAGATTTTCCTACGATTCAGTCAAAATATATCGATACAGGAAAAGTCTATTGGACCTTTCATCCCGACCCCGCAGATATTTTAACCCTGCAAACAATGGTTTGCTTTGAGCTCCTTGACAACTTAGAAAAGCAAAGTCTAATCGAAAAGCTAGCGGGGGAGATTCGATTGCGCTCGATCAAAAAAGCTTGCTTTAAGATGCAAGAAGAGATGAACGCTCTTGGAAAACCCATTCCAACACTTCATAACCTTTCATTTCTGGAAAAGACAGAGGCGTTTAATCGGGCGTATGCCTATCTCAAACAGCCTAATGTACCCTCTGAACTGCCGACAATTGAAGCTAACGGTTTCCTCTACAGCAGCTTTCCTACATTAGATTTTTTAAATCGTCTTTCAGAAACCTTGATGACAAAAGAAACCGGAGCTCTGATTCATGAAAAAACATCCTAAAGTTTCCATAATCTTAGCAAGTGCTCTTGCTGTTTTAACAACAGGTTGTGGCATTTATAGAAGCGGCTTTGAGTGTCCCCCAGGAAGAGGAATTGGTTGCGCTTCAACATCGGAAGTTCTCGATATGATTGTTGAAAAAGATCCAGATTCAGAAGACCCCTTTGACTCAGGGAAAAATCTCTTTATTCCAGACTCTAGGAGCTGCAAGTGAAACTTAAAGCAAAACTAAAGCAACTTTTGGGGGAGGACTCTTCGATAGATTACGGAGCTTTTAAAAAAGAAAAAATCTCTAAAAATTACCTCGATAAAAGTCACTTTCAAGAGCTTCTTCCCTATCGGCTTTACTCCGAAGAAAGAGGTCTTTATGAAAATGAGCATTCTTTTGGGTTTACCTTTGAAGTCAGCCCTCTAGTTTTTGCAAGTCGAAGCACCGAAGAAGAGATGGCTACCCTTATAAAGTCTCTTTATATGGAGGGGGCGTCAAGCCAGTTTCTTCTTTTTGCTGACCCTTTTATTGACCCTATTTTAGATAGGTGGTCAGAGCCCAGACAAAAAGAGGCTCCCATTTTTCAAAAGATCACAGAGAAGAAAAAGCAATTTTTCCAAAATGAAACTCTCTCTCATAGTCCTATTGTTCCTGTTCCCATGAGGAATTTTCGTTTATTCTTTTCCTACTCTGCTCCTAAAGGAGAACGATCAGAACATGAGCCCCTTTTAAGGAAACTTGAAAACTTTAAGAAAAAAGCATTTTCGACCCTTTCAAGACTTGTCTCTGCCATCGATGTTCATCCCCTTCATCTTATCCAAATCCTGACCCACCTAACAAGTGTTGACCAAACGACAGAATCTCCAGCCCCTAAGAAAATCAGTGGTCTTAACTTTATAAATGATGAAGTGGGCTCTATGGGGGCTCTAGAGCTTAACCCCAAAGGTGTCTTTCTAAATGGAGAAGGGGAGACTTATTTTAAGATGTTTCAAGCAATCGATCTTCCAGAAGAGTGGAACTTGCCTTTTAACTCAGAGCTCATTGGAGATTTTTTAGATGCCTCCTACCGCATTCCCTCTCCCTTCTTTATCCACTACGGCATCCACTATCCCACCCAAAGAAAAGAAGAGCTGAATCTTCATTCCAAATCCGCTCTCCTCAAACAACAATTCCGTTTAGCCGGTATTTTTAAGAAAAATCCTCACCTCCTTAGAGAATCAGCCGAACATGACCTTGTCTTCCGATCTCTATTATCCGGAGAAAAGTTTGTCCGGACGAGACTTAACATCGGTCTTTATGGAAGCTTAGAAAAATTTGGAGATGCAGAGTCGACTCTTGTTGCTCTTTATCAAAAGTATGGGTTTAAGCTCCAAGAAACCAATTTTTTTCATTTAGATGATTTGATCCGCTCTCTTCCCATGTCATGGGGAGAGCTTCCCAAGATCGAAGAAATACGGAAAACACGAAAGACCAAGACAACTCTGACTGAAGAGACCAGTAAGTTTATTCCCATGATTTCTGAGTGGAAGGGTAATAGCCTTGACGGCATGCCTCTTGTTGGAAGAAGGGGACAGATGGCTTTTTGGGATCCTTTTGTATCAGCCAGCAATTACAATGGAGTGGTGATTGGAGCCTCTGGATCTGGAAAGACCGTCTTTTTAGCAGAGCTGATGCTCAATCAGATGGCGGTTGGAGGAAGGGTTTTTGTTTTAGACCTGGGACGTTCTTTTGAAAAACTCTGCCACCTTTTAGATGGACAATACCTCTTTTTCACCAAGGATAGTAATCTCAACTTGAATCCTTTCTCTCTCCTTAGAACCGATGGCGATGCAGAAACCTTAGATGCTGCCCTCAATATGGTTTCTTCCATTATAGCAACCATGGCAATGCCTATGGAAAAAATCGATGGAGACCGCTCTAACATCCTCAATAAATGCGTTCGAGAAGCTTGGAGACTTAAAGGGAAAAAGGCCACTGTAGACGACATCATCGCCATCCTAGAAACCATTCAATATGACTCTGAACTCATGAAAGGGGCAACCGAGAGTCTCATCGATCGTCTGCAACGATATTCTTCTAAGGGAGAATACAAAAACTTCTTCTATGGAGAGAAAAAGATCGATTTTCATAGCAACTTCGTTGTGATTGAGACAGAAGAGCTCAAGAACATGGGAGATCTTCAAGCGGTGATCCTGCAAATCTTTTCCCTGATGATCTCTTCAGAAGTCTTTATGGGCGATCGAGAGAAAAGAAGCCTTATCTGTATCGATGAAGCTTGGGACCTTTTAAAAAGTCCCCAAATGGAAGGGTTTATTGAGAGTATGGCCAGAAGGCTCCGTAAATATAACGGCTCCCTTTTTGTCGGGACTCAAGGGCTTAAAGACTTTGAGTGTTCGCCTGGAGCCGCTGCTGCTTTCAAGAACTCCAATTGGCTTGTCATGCTAGGGAGGGATAGCGATTCTCTCAACGTCATCCGTGAGAAAAAGATCTTTGAGCTTTCGAGTGGAGTTGAACAGATGCTCAATTCTCTTCGGAAAGGGGACGGCTACTCAGAAGCTTTTATTTACGACAAGGGATATGGGACCTTTTCTCTTTCTCAGCTGCGACTAGATCCCTTTTCCCTTCTTCTCTTCTCTACGAAACCCGAAGAATTTGGTCCTGTCCTGGAGCTTAAAAAACAAGGGGTTTCGATTGAAGAGGCCATCGAATGGATGATCGAGAATAAGGGAAAAGTTAAACATCTCCGCTTAAAAGGGTTTTCCCTAGAAGAGACGATTAAAAAACTCGTGACTACTTCCTCGCTGCGAGAGGAGAAAACTTTGCTAAACGATTTATTACTGACCCAGGAGAAACCATGAGACTGACAATCAAATATCTCACCCTATTTTTGCTGTGCACCTTCTTTACGTGCGCTCAAGCCGAAAGTTTTAAATTAAGTTATCAGACCATTTCTGCTTCAGAGATTGAAAAAAATCCAAAATATCAAAATCTTAAACAGTTTGATCCTGGCCATCACCAAACAATCATTAAAATTCAAGGCCTTCCTGAATCTGAAAATTACATCCTGAAATGGGAAAGACCTCTTTTAATCAAAAGCCTGGGGCAGCGGGAATATACCAAAGAAGTATTCACAAGACTGAAGGATTTCCTTGGGGAAGATGAGCTCCTTTTAGTCACTAGCAGTCGAGGTTTTATGCCTGGGGAGAAAGTGACTTGGACTTTAGAGACTCAAGATGGAGCATCAATCAGTGAAAAAGCCGAGATCATACCCCACCCGATCATGCTAGAGGTTCCAATGGGTGGTGCTAAGCTAAAAGCTGAGCTTGTTAGCTTAAAGCCCACTTATTATGAGATGTATCTAGAAGGCGTTCAGACATTTGAGAAACTAAACCTCAGATCTTTCTCTTCAGGAGAAACAATTGATAACGACTTTCATTATACGCAAGGCTCTTGCATTGCCCTTATGCCAGGAGTGATTGGGAAAGAAGGAGGTCTTTGCGATCTCACACTTACCAGACAAAAGGGGGCAGAGTTCAAGTTGCGTCTTCCCTGGGGAGATGAGGTCTTAGACTACTTAAAGGGGGACAAAGATCCCATCATTTTGGAATTCACAGCTATCAAAAAATAGGACAGTTTTTATGCGCTATTTTCCACTCATTTTTGCCTTTGCTTGTTTTAGCCTTGCAATTGAAGCCAAAGATTTTGGCATTCAAGGGCAAACTTTCCCTATAAAGGAGCAGAACTTAAAAAATGTCCTTCAAGCAAAAGCGGAGCATTTATCTCAAGAAGGCGTGGAAAAACATGCGAAACGCTTAGGAGAAAAGATTCAAGAAAAGGGAGACTTATTCAAAAAAGTTTCTTGGATAAAAGAGGCAACCCGTTACTCCTCATTTTTCTATGATCCCTCTACTTCTTTAGAAGAGGATATTTTAGATGCTGAAGGAAGGGTTCTTTTCAGAAAAGGAACAAAAATCAATCCTCTGGACTACGAGACTTTAGACAGTGGTCTTCTTTTCTTTGATGGGGAAAATCCCAAACATATTAAGTGGGCTGAAAGTCAAGAAGGGGAGTTTAAATGGATCTTGATAAATGGAAATCCTCTCAAGCTGCAAGAAGAAAAAGAGCGCTCTGTTTTCTTTGATCAAGGAGGATTTTACTCAAAAAGATTTCAAATTAAAAGGATCCCTTGTCGGATCGCCCAAGCAGGAAAAGCCCTACTTGTTGAAGAGATCCCAATCAAAGAGGGAGATCTATGAAAGCTGTCACATTTTGTCGCACTCTTTTTCTGGGATTCATTTTTTTATTTTCACAAGGGTATGGAGACATTACCTCATACCAAACGAAAAAACAGGGCGCAACTTCCTCTATAAAGAAAGAGTTCTCACTTAATTCAAAAACAACTGAGTCCCAAGAAACAAAATGCCCTAGCGGTGGCTGTTTTGAAGGATCTCCAACTCTGGAAGACTATCCCTTAATTGTATTTATCTCTTTTTCGATGCCAGAAGCTTCTCTTCTTTCCTTTGCAAAGGAGCTAGAGAGCTGTGGAGGCGTCTTTGTGGTTCGCGGCCTTCCCAACAACTCATTTGCTGAATTTTTCAATAAACTGAATCATCTCAAAGAATTGGGCATGGATGCTCCTATCTTGATCGATCCAGATAGTTTTGAAGAGTATGAGGTCACCGAGGTTCCAACGATTGTCTTAAAGGGAGAACAGGCCTTTGATAAAATGACTGGGAACGTCCCAGTTGCTTATACTCTAGAAACTTTTTCTGAAAAAGGAGAAGAACAATATCTAGCCAAAGAGCTCCAATGTATTTCCTTGAATATCAGTAAACAAAGTACACACAGTAAACATTGTATACCGAGTAACACAGGTATTCAAAGTAAACAAGAAATACAAAATTTAAGAGGAATCCGATGAAATTCTTCGCTAAATTGACTTTCATGTTGCCCCTTCTCCTCCTTCCTTTTACTGCCTATGCGGAAGGGAAATTTATTAATCCAGTCACCGATGTTTGCTGGAGTTGCCTCTTCCCCATTCATATTGGGGGCGGGAATGTCACCCCCGGACGCAATGACTTTGTCAAATACAAAAAGAAGCTTCTATGCCACTGCCAAGGAGATTTAGTAGGAGTTCCTATAGCCTTTTGGGAACCTACACGCCTCATCGATGTTACAAGAACTCCCTATAAGCTTATGGGGCTAGGCGGTATTTCTATTGGAAAACCAGGACTTAACCGAGGAGGAGTGAAATCCACCACCCCCGAAATCGAATCCAGCAGCTTTTATCACGTGCACTATTACCAATTTCCTATTTTGAGCCTTTTGGATCTAGGAATCGAATTCGTATGTGAGGATCGTCTTCCCTTGGATGTCGGTTATATGTCAGAGTTTGATCCTTTTTGGGGAGGAGATAGATGGAATACCATCATTAACCCTGAAATTGTTTTATTTACAAATCCTCTTGCTCACGCTGCTTGTATCGTCGATTGTGGTTTTTCTAGCTTCCAAAAACCTTTAGATCGTCTTTTTTGGTGTGCGGGGTGCCAAGGATCTCTTTACCCTCTTACAGGACATGTTTCTCAACATGTTGGGGGGATTCAAGCCACTTCCTTACTTGTTCATCGAATACTTGCCAAACTTCATAACTGGCATGTTTTACAAGTCTTTGAAGAAGATAATTACTGCGAAAGTCACTCCTCATATCGGATCAAAAAAAGTGCTTATAAGACACAACTCACGTATCCCATTGCTCAGACAAAGAGTCCTTGCAACGCTTTAGGAAGAAGCGATGTCTTATGGGGAGGAGGTAAAAGTTTTCCCTATGGAGGGGAGGATTTTGTTTACCTGATTTGGACCAAGAAACACTGCTGGCTAGATCCTTATAAGATAGCAAAAAAAGTGGCGGCAGGGAGTTAAAATGAAAAGACTGCCTATAAAATGCCTCAGGGAGAAAAAAAGAAAGAGTATCCTTCTTGTTTTCACTGCCGCTATTTTTATTCTTAGCATGCCCTCTCTTTTTGCAAAAGACGG
>Ga0180435_10003960_pt1 | contig 14717 bp, 9 predicted proteins | sample SS_ome_3_FD_132467 | JGI IMG/M metagenome (GOLD analysis project Ga0180435, IMG submission 132467) | Hypersaline lake sediment archaeal communities from the Salton Sea, California, USA - SS_3_S_1 metaG | ecosystem: Environmental > Aquatic > Non-marine Saline and Alkaline > Hypersaline > Sediment... | reverse complement strand
GTGACCATCTTCAAGGTGCCGTCGAACTTCCCGCCGGTGGACTGCGAGGTGCACTCCCTGTCCGGCATGGGCACGCCCGACATCCTGGGCACCTACGGCATCTTCACCTACTACACGGAGGTCGTGGACGTCGAGACGGACCTGTCGGGCGGCCGCGTGGTGGAGATCGAGGTGCGCGACGGCCGCGTGGAATCCGAGATCTACGGCCCCGTGAACAGCTACCGCGAGGGCGACCCCGAGACGTCGCTGCCCTTCACGGTCGTGCTGGACCGCGCCAAGGGCGAGGCCCTGTTCGAGGTGCAGGACGAGCGTTTCCTGCTGCGCGAGGGCGAATGGAGCGAGTGGCTCACGCTGGATTTCGAGCTGGTGCCCCTGCTCAAGTCGGTGTCGGGCGTGTGCCGCGTGTACCTGATGGAGACCACGCCGGCGCTGCACATCTACGTGACGCCCATCAACATCGACCCGGCCAACCCGGAGATGCCCATCAGCACGCCCGGCAGCTACAGCAAGGACCTGGCCCGCGACCAGGGCCCCTTCTACACCCAGGGCCTGCCCGACGACACCAAGGCTCTCGAGGAGGGCGTCTTCGACGACGACGACTACGTGTCCCAGTCCTCGGAGGTGCTGGCCGAGCGCACGCGACAGTTCCGCCACGAGCTGGACCGCTTCGCCGCGCAGGAGAGCGGCCTGCTCTTCTTCTACTACAACAGTCCCGACCAGACCTGCCATACCTTCTGGCGCAACATGGACCACGATTCGCCCATGCACGACCACGAGGCCGAGCGGAACGAGCACCGCATCCGGGAGATCTACGAGGCCTGCGACGCGGCCCTGGGCCTAGCCCTGGACGTCGTGGACGACGAGACCCTGGTGCTGGCCATCAGCGACCACGGCTTCGCGCCCTACCACCGCTCCTTCCACGTGAACCGCTGGCTCCTGGACAACGGCTACCTGAGCCTGCGCCCGGGCGTGGAGCCGAACGAGGTGGAATACCTGGCGGGCATCGACTGGCGGCGCACTCGGGCCTACGCCATCGGGATCAACGGGCTGTACCTGAACCTGCGCGGGCGGGAGAAGCGCGGCTCGGTGGATCCCGATTTCGAGCGCGAGGGCCTGCTGCAGGAACTGGTGGAGCAGCTCGAGCAGGTGGTCGATCCCGTGACCGGCGAGCGCGCCATCAAGTACGCCTACCGCACCGACGAGGTGTACTCCGGACCGGCGGCGGACGACGCGCCTGACATCGTTTTGGGCTACTTCTCGGGCTACCGCGGCTCGAACGAGTCGGCCCTGGGCGAGGTGCCCGACACGGTCTTCGCCGACAACATGATGAAGTGGAGCGGCGACCACTGCATGGCCGCCGACGAGGTGCCCGGCGTGATCATCTCCAGCCGCCCGATCGACAAGACCGATCCGGAACTGCTGGACCTGGCGCCCACCTTCCTCGAGCTCTTCGGACTCGATCCGCTGCCCGAGATGGTCGGCAGCTCCATCTTCGAAGGAGAATGAGATGTTCGGTCCCAAGCTGAAGGTCGACAAGGAGCTGATGGAGAAGATCCGCAAGTACTCCGTGATCGCCGGCTACGCCTCGCCCGAGGAGTTCGTCAAGCACGTGCTCGAGCGGGAGATCTCGAAGTTCGAGGAGGGCGGCGATTCGGAGGACGAGATCCGCAAACGGATGCAGGGTCTGGGCTACATCTCCTAAGGACAAGACGTGGACTGGCTGGCGAACGCGATCACCGTGGTCTTCGAATGGCCCTTCCGCCTCTTCGGCGGGGCGGGCTGGGCGCCCCTCGCACTGGTCTCGGTGCTCGCGGGCGTGCTGCTGCTGTGGCTCTTCAAGCTGACCACGAACCAGTCGGCCCTCACGGCCAGACGACGGCGCCTGACGGGCCACCTCTACGAACTCGGCCTCTACCAGGATCACCTCGGAACGCTGGCGCGGGTGCAGTGGGACCTGCTCAAGGCCAACCTCAGGTACCTGGCGACCTCGCTGCCGGCGCTGCTGGTGCTGGTGCCGGTCATGGTGCTGATCGTGGTGCAGCTCGACGCGCGCTATCAGCGGCGGGGGCTGCTCGAGGGAGAATCGATGTTGATCTCGGCCTCCGCGCTCGAAGGCCGCGAAGCCGTGTTGCCTGAGCTGACGCTTTCTCCGGGTCCCGGGCTGAGCGTCGAAGCCGGACCCGTGGTCGACACCCGGGACCGATCGGTCTGGTGGCGCGTGAAGGCCGACAGGGACACCCCCCTCGGCATCAGCGTCAAGCGGGGCGCGGCGAGCTGGAACAAGCAACTCGGGCCCGCCACGGCCTGGGGCCATCTGGCCGGCACCCGCGAACGCGGCGGCTGGCATCACCTGCTGCTCAATCCCGCCGAGACGCCCCTACCCGACGACGCGCCCCTGGCCGCGATCACCGCGGACCTCCCCCGACGCGACGCGGACTGGATGGGGCTGCCGGTCTGGCTGTGGGGCTTCTTCGGCCTGTCCATCGTCGGCGGGCTGGCTTTCAAGCGCATATTGAACGTGCAGATGTAGTACACGAGATTCAGATCAGGGGGTATGGAGCCGTGACCCGGAGACGAGCGATCCATGTCGTCGTCGCCGTGCTTGCGGGCTTGACCGCCTCCTGCGTCGCCGACCCCTCTGGCCCCTACCTGGGCCAGACCCCGCCCGGGACGACCGCCGAGCTCTTCGCACCCGGCCTCCTGTCCACCGCTCTGCACGACGACGGCCCCGCCAAGCTCAACGCCGACGGCACCGAGGTCTACTTCCGCAAATGGGCGGTCCCCCACGACATCGTCGGCGTCATGCGCCTGGAGAACGGCCGCTGGACCGCACCCGAGCTCTTCAAGCCCATGGGCCGCTACGTGGCGAGCGCGCCCGTCTTCGCGCCCGACGGTCTGACGCGATACTACATCTCACGCCGCCCCCTGGAGGGCGACGGCGAGCCGGCGGACTACAACATCTGGTCATCGGAGAAGGTGTCCGATGGGTGGAGCGAGCCGGTTCCCCTGGGACCGGAGGTCAATTCGCCCGAGGACGAACTGCTCTGGTCCGTGTCGTCGCGGGGAACGCTCTACTTCCAGGCCAACCGCGACGACTCGCATGGCGGCTTCGACCTCTACGCCCAGCGATCGGCGGACGGCGTCTATCTGCCGCCCGAGAACATGGGCGCGCCCCTGAACACCGAACACACCGAGGCGGCCCCCGCCGTCGCGCCCGACGAGAGCTTCGTCGTCTACTGCGCGCGAGGCTATCCGGACGGCCACGGCGGCCTGGACCTCTACGTCTCGTTCAGGCAATCCGACGGGAGCTGGAGCGCGGGCCTCAATCTCGGCCCCGGCGTCAATACGCCGGCCAACGAGAAATTTCCCTCGGTGACCCTGGACGGGCGCTACCTGTTCTTCGTGGGCGACGGGGGCGCGGAGCGGTCGTACGTCTATTCGGACATGACCTACGAGGAAGCCATGACGCGGAACCTGGGGCCCATGAACGGACGGGGGGACGTGTACTGGGTCGATACGGAGGTGATCCACGTCCTGCGATGACGCTTTCCCTGCCGGGCGGCTTTCCTGTATACTGAACCCTGGGTTTCATATACGGGAGGGAATATCATGAAACACCCAGTCTCCACCATCGTCGCGCTCATCCTGGCTGCGACCGCCCACGCTCAGACCTACATCACATCCGACATCACCACCTCGACGACCTGGTCGGTGGCCGGCAGCCCCTACGTGATCCAGGCCGACGTGGACATCACCGACGACTGCGTACTGACCATCGAGGCCGGCGTCACGGTCGCCTTCGACGGGGTGTACATCCTGGAAACGTCTTACGACTGCGCGATCGTCGCCGAGGGCGATCCCGGCAACCCGATCCTCTTCACCTCGAACGCGCCATCGCCCGCGCCCGGCGACTGGAAGTGGATCCAGGTCCACGGCACCGTCGATTCCTCGTTCATGCATTGCGTGTTCGAGTACGGCGAATACGGCCTAAGGCCCAACAACGCATCCCCGACGATCTCCTACTGCACGATGCGCCACACCTCGTCCTCGGGCATCTTCATCGCGGGCGCCTCGCCGACCATCACGCACTGCGACATACACCACTGCCGCGACGGCATCGGCGTGAGCAACGACTCCAGCGGGACGACGGTGAACTTCTGCAACATCCACGACACCACCCACTGGTTCGTGTACGTGATGGGATCCGACGTGCCCGCGGCGACGATCGACATGGAGAACAACTGGTGGGGAACGGACGATCCGCTCGTGATCGCCAACGAGATCAACGACGCCGTCGACCATCCGGAAAGCATAACCCTGACCATCGACTTCGACCCCTGGGCCGGAAGCGTCGCCAGCGAGAGGCTGTCCTGGTCGGGCGTGAAGGCGTTATACGGAGATTGACCGTGCCGGGAGGAGAAACGGGACGAGAATCGCGATGAGCCTCCTGTGCGCCGCATTGACCCGGGCCGCAACCTTCGGGGAAACGCTCTCGTAGGTCATTCCCGGGGACCCCGCAACCCACCTGTACATCCCGGATCGCGGATCACCCGCACCCTCGGGGGCGCGGCGATCCGCTTGCGCGAATACGAGGAGGTCGTCATGTTGCGGTTCGGAGTGGTCGTCCTGTTCCTGCTGTCTCTGGTCCCCCGGCAGGCTCCGGCCTGCACGATCCTCACGGTGGTCGGAGACGACGGGCACATGCTCGTCGGCAACAACGAGGACTTCACGGATCCCTTCACCGCCGTACGCGTCCTGCCGGCGACGGACACCGAGCACGGCCGGATCTGCTTCGGCCTCGCCACCGGCGGCGACGACTTCGCGACCCTCGGCGGCGTCAACGAGCACGGCCTCTTCATCGACGGCAACGGCTTGACGACCACCGACTGGGCACCGATCGAGGGCCGCGAGACGTACACAGGCATCGTCGAGGCCCACGTCCTGGCCCACTGCGCGACGGTCGCCGAGGCCGTGGACTGGTTCCGGAACACCAACGTCGCGATCCTCGCCCGGGCCAAGTTCCTCCTGGCGGACCGGACCGGAGCCTCGGCCGTCGTCGAATGGGCACAGAACGCCCTGCGCGTCCACCCGATGGAAGGGCGCTACAAGATCTCGACGAACTTCAGGGAGACCGACCACGGGACCGACCAGGCGCCCTGCTACCGCTACAGGACCGCGGAGGCCATGCTACGGTCGGCGGACGCGTACTCGCTCGACCTCGTGCGGCGGATCCTGTCGGTGAACCACTTCGAGGGAAGCGGTTCGACGACCCTGTTCTCGTACATGTGTGATCTCACGACCGGCAAGCTCCACATCTACAACTTCCACAACTTCGAGGATGTGGTCGTGTTCGACGTGGCGGAGGAACTGTCGCGGGGATACGCGCACCACGCCCTGCCGATGCTCTTTCCCCACATCCCCATCGCCCAGCATCTCGACGTGCCGCGCAAGTTGAGCCGCATGCTTCAGGGATTGGCGGAGCGCAAGACGGTGGAAGACCTGGTCTCGGACCTCGAAGAAGCCAAGGCCCTCGGTCTCGCGACCTACGGACGCGACTACACGGAGAGCATAGCCAACTCGCTCGGATACGGGTTTCTCGGGGACGGCCGCATCGATGAGGCCATCGAGGTGTTCCACTTCAACGTGGCCTCGCATCCTGAATCGGGGAACGTGTACGACAGCCTGGGCGAGGCCTACCTCGCCCGGGGAGACACGGTGCAGGCCATCGCCAACTACCGGGAATCCCTGGCGCGGGATCCGGGCAACGGGAACGCCGTCGAGGTGCTCGGGCGGATCGAGTAGGCGAAGCATCCGCTTTCGCTGCAACCGAAAGCCGCGCCTTGCGTAATGGCTTCGTATCCAGGGAGTTGGCCCTCGCCCGGAGATCGCCGCGAGCCCCCCACCTCGTGCTCCGTCCACGCCACGAAGCCGGGAGGTTGTCCATGCCCCGCCGCCATGCGTCGTTCCTAGCCGTCCTGATTTGCCTCGTCGTCATGTTGGCCGCGGCCGCCCCGGCCGTCGAGCTGACCATCCCCCACGGCATCGTCGAATCCGCCCGAAGCGGCGACTACCACGCCGTCCACAAGCTGCTGGAGCGCGATCCGGAACTTGCCGAGACCACCGACGCGCACGGCTACACGGCGCTGCAGTGGGCCTGCATCCGCGGCCACTGGCACATCGTGGACGAACTGCTCGGCCACGGCGCCGACCCGGCGCTGATCGGCGGCGACGGCGGCACCACCCTGCACTGGGCCGGCCACCACGACGCGCCCGCGGTCCTCGCCCGCCTGATCGACGCGGGCGCCGACCCGCAGCACAAGAACCAATGGGGCCGCGCACCGCTGCACGTGGCGGCGCGGCGCGGCTGCGCGGGAAACGCCAGGCTGCTCATCGAGCGCGGCGTCGACCTGCACGCGACGACCCACGAGGGCTGGACACCCCTGCACGTGGCCCACAGGGCCGGACAGCCGGAGATGGTCGCCCTGCTCCTCGAAGCTGGCGCCGACCCGGACCGCCGAGACAGCGAAGGGCAGCGCCCGGAAGACATGCACGCCGACCGTCCGCAAGCCATAGACCTGTCCCCCGAACGCCTCGACGAATACGCGGGCCACTATGACCTGGGCCCCGGCTACGGCTTCAAGATCTGGCGCGAGGGCGACGCCCTGCACATCCGCGAGTTCGCCCCCGACGGCCTGTATCCCATCGGCGAGGACGATTTCCACTGCGTCCAGGAGCCCTGGCGCGTGACCTTCACCCGCGACGACGCCGGCCGGATCGACGGCGTCGATGTGGCCTTCCTCCGCCAGACGATCCACGGCCAGAAACGCGCCGACCATCCGCACTACGTGGGCTCGGCGGCCTGCCGCGAATGTCACATCGGCCGCGAACACGGCAGCCAGTACGTCCAGTGGGCCAGCAGCCGCCACGGCGCCGCCTACTGGCGCCTGGCCACCGAATGGGCCAAGCTCCTGGCGGCCTTCCGCCCCCAGTACCGCGACATCACCGCGCCCATCGAGGAGGACCGCTGCCTCCAGTGCCACGTGACGGGCGCCCAGGACGATGAGGGCCTGTTCGAGGTGTCATTCGACGCGAGCGAGGGCGTGGGGTGCGAGACCTGTCATGGGCCCGGCTCGCTTTACATGGACGTCGAGGTGATGGAGGACCGGGAGGCGTTCCTGACAGCCGGGGGCATCGTGCCGGATGAGCGGACCTGCCGGATGTGTCATCGGAACCCGGAGCGGTTCGATTTCGGGGAGTGGTGGCCGAAAGTTACGCATGCTTTGCCAACTGAATCATCTCATCATTAGACTGAAGACAGGTCAACAGGCTTCACAGCAACTCCAAAGAGAACTCAATTATACGCTTTATGAATTATCGGATTTCGCCGACTAGTCCACTCGGCGTCAAGAACAGGGCCATGTCAGTAGCGGATGGGATTTTGAGAGAGGGGGGGGACTCTCAATGTGGCCGCGGGACCACCATGATGTGTAACCGGCCCGCAATGTCTGCCGCGGCCACGAAACGACCTATGGGATCGATCACGGCCGTAGTCAAAGGTGAATCCGTCGAGAACCGATCGAGGAGCGCGGCCGCCTCGAGGTCCCAGTGGCAGATGGAGCCGTCGTACGATACGGTGATCGCACGTTTTGCGTCCGCGGTCGGCAGAATCGCCGAGATCTTGCCGGTGTGGCCGGTGAGTTGATACAGCAGGGCGCCTGTTTCAAGTGACCAGACCTCCAACGAGTGGGTGCCGGTCGGAATCAGTAGACGCATGCCGTCGGGAGTCAGAACGAAGAAGTTGTCGTCGGGCGATGATTCGAGGAAGCCCCGGTATCGGCGACGCGCGCGAGCCTTGGCGACGGCACCTCCGCGCCTTTGTGCCGCGTCCAATAGGCGAAGGGGTACGGGTACATCCGGCGACCACTCGATGGTCCACTCCAGGGTGCCATCGGACGCGTTCCAGACACAGAGCGATCCGTCGATCGAGGCGCTGACAAGGCGAGAGCCGGAGGTGTCGAAAGCGAGGCAGAACACCGTATCGCTGTGAACCGCACAGCGGACAATACGGGGATCGACGAGGCGTTCCAGGATCATGATCGCGTGCGACGCATCCGCCATAGCGAGGCGGCCCGGATTCTGCTTTTCCGCGGCTGCCAGCGACGTGTAGCCTCCCACGTCGATTCTCGAGACCTGTTCCTCCCGCGCGACATCCCAGACCGTGACACGTCCCTTTGACGCGACGACGGCGAGCTTGTCCCCATTCTCCAGGAATCGGAGGCCCTCGACGCGCGGACCACGGGCCCGGATCGTTCGGACCGGCGTCAACGTTTGGGTGTCCCAGATCAGCACGTCCCCCTGATCGCTTCCGGTCGCAAGCTGGCGGCCGTCCTTGCTCAGATCGAAGGCCCGGATGAAGCCGTCGTGTCCGGTCGCCGTCCCTGTGATCCGGGCGGACGCTAGGTCCCAGATCCTGAGTGATCCGCCCAGTGATTGGAGGACGCGACCGCTGTCTCCGAGCATAAATAGCGACTGTTCAGCGGGGCTGTCTCCCGCTGCTTCCCATCGCGAATCCGGGGCGGCATCGAGGTCCCACATGCGGACCGTGTCGTCCTCGGCGCCAGTCAGTACGTGTTTAAGATCCGTGGTCGCGGACACGGACGATATGAGTGCAACGTGCCCTTCGAGGCGACGTACTTCACGCCCGGAGGCCGTGTCGTACATGACCAGGTCGTTTCCGTGTCTAGAGACGACATACCCACGCTTCGTCCTGAGGACGGGAGTGCCGTGGAGTCCGTCGATGTCGAGGACGGTAGCGCCGCTTTCGGGTTCGAGCAGGCGGAGGGGCCCTGGCTGAGAGCTGCCCGGCTCAGTAATCCCTTTCACGAATAGGTGTCCATCGTAGAGTCGGCCGGTCACGATGGGCGTTAGGTAGCCGTCCGGCGGCTCGTCGGCAGCGCGTTCCATGCCAAAAGTGTGGATCTCACCGTCGGCGAAAGCGATGCGGAGCTTCCGTCTGTCGAAATGCAGGGCCTCGATCGCCTTGATGCCCTTTTCCAAATGGATGTGGCGCACCGTACGTCCGTCGGCCAGTTCCCTTATCCGTATAGTTTCTGAGTCAATGTCGTACGCGGCATGCGTGCACGTCGTGTTTAGATGAAAAAGCGAAGCCCCATGAGGCATGTTCCTGCGGACGGCCGGGGTTGTGCGCGCTTGCAAGTCCCAGACGGCCATGTAGGAGGAACGCAGCGAGTACGGTTCGTTATTCCTCCCGTTTCGAATCAGGGCGGTCGCGTGTGTGAACGATTCATCCAGCCAGAGCACGTTGGCGCCATGGCTTCGGCGTTGCACGCGGAGGGGCCGGCCCCGCGGCCCGGAATTGGGCGTGCACAGGGCCAGGATGCCCGGGCTGGGCTCGGCGAGAATCGCTTCCCCGATACACCGACCGTCGGGAATGTTCCAGACGACGATCCGATCCCCGCAGTTGACGGCCACGGCGTTCCCGTCGTTCGACATGATTGGCTGCGAGGCGACCGGCCCGGTAAGGGGAATCTGGGTCTCGGCGACCTGCGTGCCCGTGCCCGCATCCCAGATCTTGAGTTCCCCGTCCATGCCCACTGTGATGAACCGATTCCGGCCGGGATCAATCCGGCACCAGGCCAACCCGGCCGCGTGTGGTCGGAGCATGAACAGCAGGTGTGAATCCGGTTTCGCCAGCGGGGAGGAGATCGGCCGGAGACGATCCGTCGTCAGGTCGTTCACACGGGCAAGCATGTCGGAGATCAGGGGTGAATCGAACGACCAGAGCCTGGCGGCGAGTTGGACCGGGAGTTGATTGGGGTCGCCGAAGAGAATGTGGCCGGCCAGGCGCAACGCTCCCGATATGGCCTCCACGTCCGACGCGTGACTCCGGATCAATGTCAGGTCATGGAGCAGGTCTCCAACTCCGAGTTCTCTAACGAATCTGAGCAGGAATTCCGGGTCGGCGAGGACGGCTCCGCTGTCGCGCTCATTCCGGTCTTCCGCGACGTACGACAGGAGGTATTTCAACGCGTATGGAGACATCCCTTCGGCGCCTTCAGCGTGTTGCTGCAGGCAATACCGGCCGAGACGCGCCCAGCCTTCCTCCAGGTCAGCCGCGAACTCAGCGCTGGCCCGCTCATCCGCCAGCCACTCAACGACGCTCTTGTGGAAAAAGCTCAGCCCGTCGGTGCCAGAGACAAGGAACTGCGAAAGTGGGCGCAGACCACGACGTACGGTGCGCGCGTTGAGGCCGCAGATTGTACCCATGATATCGGCCGGCAGCGGGCCCTTGGCCGAGGCCAGGCAGTCCAGAACGGGGGCGATCGTCGACTCGTACATTTCGATGTCGGGGAATCTCTTGCGGAACATCAGATGGTAGAGGCCGTTGAGCTTGCCGGGCAAACCGCCGAGCTCACTCGGCGACAGGCGATACGCCGGATCGGGGTCGCTCAGAGCCTCGAGAGACACGGCTGCGAAGAGGAAGTTGCCGGCGGCTTCGGCACGCAGGTCGCGGACCAAGTCTTGGACATCCTGCGCCGTCTCCTCTACTCGGCCAGCTTGCGACAGCGTCGTCCGAAGATAGGATTCGAGATCGTCGAGATTCTGCGGATCGTCCTGGGTGAGCGTCAGGCAAACGACCCCCTCCGTGCGGAATCGGGCCTGGAGAGAATCGTCGGGCCTACAGGTCACCAGGATCCGCAGCCAGTCGGGGAGATAGGGGATGCACTCAAGAATAACGTCGGCCATCTGCTGTCCGCCGACGGCCACGGCCTCGTCAAGACCGTCGATCACGAACAGCTTCGGCGCCGTGTCCCTGAGACGCTCACGGCAACGGTTCAGGGGATCCGCCACCCAGTCGCGAAACAGAGATCTGGGATCGGAAGGGTCCGGGGCGCCGCGATCCGCGATCTCTTCCCTATAGGGCTCGAGCTGCCCCGCGAGTTGACGTATGAGTCCGATCACCCAGTGCGCGGGTTTGCAGGAGCGGGTCCGCGTCGCACGGCAGAAATGTATGCCGTAGACGTCAAACCTCGTCGTCATCTGGGCGCACAGGGCGCTCTTGCCGTAGCCGGGCGGGGCCGTCAGCAGGAGCAGGCGCGAGGTGTGTTCATCTATCCATGCGCCTATTTGTTCGAACAGCCATTCCCGGCCGTGGAAGCGGCCACCGTGTTCCGCGAGGTCACCGGAGATGTCCTCGTGCTCCGCGTCCAGCCAGGAACTGAACGGGAGGGAGGGAGAATCCGGCAGTGCGGCCGGAACGGAGCCGTGCTCCTCAAGATGGCGCAGCACCTCCATGACCCGGTCCAGTGCGGCATCCCCCTCGGACTTGATGTCAATGTACTGCACGCTGTAGATCTGGATAGGCGGGTCGACGTCGGCGATCCGGATCGGAACGACGGGCAACTTATGGGCCTGCGCAAAGAGGATCTCGTTGCGGCAAAAGCTGCTGTCCCGCGCGCTCCATGGGCTCAGGATGGCCATGAGTACGTCGGAGTTGCGGATTCCCAGTTCGATCTGCAAGTCGAACCGATCGCCGGGGGCGATGCCGTTGTCCTTGTCAAGCCAGGTGTCGAATCCCTCTACCCGGAGACGTTTCGCCAACCCGCGCGCGAAATCGAGCGCGTCCTGACGGCCGTAGCTGATGAAAACTCTCATGAGCTCTCTCGCATTTCCATCCGGTGCATGGAATTCATGGGGTGTCGGCGGCGAACCTCAAGCCGAGGTCCCGCCAGAACGTGTCGTCGCTCTCCAGGCGCTCCATGACCATGTGTAGGTCCACTGCATCGTCGGGGAAGAAAACGGCCGGCCGGCCGTTTTCGAGACTTTCGCGGATACTGGACTTGCGTGACAGGCGCCGGAGACGATGTATCCCGCATGGGATCGGCGGAACCTCTTCTGATCGTGGCGGAGCCTCCCCGGCGGGGACCGGGCAATGCCGCACGCTCACCGGGATGTCAAAGATATCGTCCGCGACTGCTTTCGTGCAATGATAGCGGGCTCCACCCCCTGTTAGCACCACGCCGTCGAGACCGTGGCAGAAGGCGTGTCTGCGCCCTGCAGAGGCGATGATCTCCTGGAGTCGGGCCATTATGACTTCGTCGAGTTCGGCGAGCCGGCCCTTGGGTAGCGAGGCAATGTAGGCAGCGGCGGGGTCATCGAATCGCGTTACCCCTCCCCGGCGATAATCGGATAGCCGACATTTAACCGCCTCGGCAGGAACATCGACGTCACCCATTACATCGGCCAAATCCGAAGTCATGTACTGCCCACCCTGTTGTACGACAAAGGAGTCAAGCGGCAGGCCGTCGTGGAACAGCATGTAGGCGGTCGCGTGCTTCCCGATGTCAATGATAAGCCGACGCCCTTCGTTTTCATCGGACGAGAGCAGGGCCAGGCCGGCAGCTGCCGCTGTGTCCGCGTAGAAGTCCATGCGGTAGCCGGCATCGGCAAACAAACGGCCGAGCAGCGCGAGATCCTCGATCGAGACGGTGCGTAAAACCACGGACATGTCTAGACGGTTAGTGGCGATGCCGAGGGGCGATGATCGTGACACGCCGTCGATTTTGAATTCGCGCGTAACGATGAGGGGCGTCGCGCGCTCGGCCCGATCCGCCCTGCCATGTAGCATGCCGATCGTATTCTCTATGTCGGCCATATCCACGGCCCTGGGCCCAGGCTTCAGGTCGCTATGCCCGATAGAAAGGCGCGTATGGATTTGAACTCCCATGCATGTACAGGCTATTTCGGCGGCGGGCCCATCGATTTCGCATTCGAGGTCCCGCAGGTTCTGCGTAAGCGCGATCCTGCACTCTTCGTGATGCGAGATCAATTCTCCGGTGGAAGATGAGGGCGTAAATGCGGTCGAGGGCGTCACGACGACAGCGACGATCTCCCAATCCGCATCGTCCATGTGTCGGAATGCGACGGATTTCAGAGATGAGGTCCCGATATCGATGGCGATGATAACATTCGGATTCGCCACGGCGTTCCAGCCTCTCGATTGCGTGAATGCATGATGTGAGATAATATCCGACCCCAGACGATATGGATATACGAATCAGCAGATTCGAGGAGCGGTTGGCTCATGAGAATGATCGTGCTAGAGGGTCCTCGCGGAATCGGAAAGACACATCTCGTCGGTATGCTGGCGGAACGCACCGGCGGCAGGGTCATCAGAGCGAGCGCAAAGAGCAACCCGTTCCTCTCGGAATCGGGAGCGCCGGAATCGGGATACTCGTTCCAGGCAATCCTTCATTCGCTCATGTCGCAATTCAAACAGGCGCACCAACTGATGCAGGCAGATCTATTCTCGGACGCGTCCCCCTGCTTCCTCGACTATCTAGTCGAAGCGAGTCCGATCTCCGCGCGACTGCTCATGAGTCGACGTGAGGCGGATCTGTTCGACACTTATTTCGATATCATGATGCAACGTGTTCCGCTGCCGGACCTGATCGTATACCTGCGGGCCTCAACGGACGTTCTGATGGAACGGCTCGCTTTGGCCGAGCGCGAAGACGGGGAAATTCCAAATCGTGAGTTCGTCGACAGCGTGAACAGGGCCTACGACGATTTCTTCATGAACTACAAACGATCTTCGCTGCTGATCGTTGATACGGACGAGGCGGATTATCGGAACGTCCCGCGCGATTTCCACGATTTCTGCCAGGATCTCGAATGGGCGCTGCAGGACAACGGCATGGGATCAGTGATCCGCTTGACCGGTTCCGCCGCGCAGGACTGATCCGGCTGGGTCCTTTCCCTGTACCGTATCCCCGCAAACTCCGACGGCCTGACCGCCGAGCGATCGATTGCGCCAAGGCGGCGACAAGAGCTTCTTACAAGAGCGGGCGGCCGTAGCCGCGACCCCATGATCACCGTCTCCGGCCGAGCCTGGACCGACGGGGCAACTGCTGGGACAACGAGGTCGCTGAGCCGTTCTTCTGCTCGTTGAAGAAGGAGCGTGTGTGGCGGCGGATCTACAATACCTGAGAAGAGGCCCTTAGCGACTTGTTCGACTATATATAGATGATCTACAATCGAAAGAGACGCCACAGCTATATCGGCGGCGACAGCCCGGAGGTTTTCGAGAGGGTTCGGTACGTGCGCTCGTTCGCGTCTACGAACTAGGGCAAGTCCACAACTGATATGATCCTCTTCACTCGTGCCGCAAAGCCTCGATCGGATCCATCCGCGCCGCCCGGTTCGCCGGATACAACCCGAAGAATATCCCGATGCTCGCCGAGAACGCCACAGCCGCCAGCGCCACGACCGGATTGAACCCGAACGGGAACGCCAGCACCTTGGTCCCCCCCCAGGCCATCAGGTAGCCCAGGATCGTCCCCACGACACCGCCGATCCCGGTCAGGGTCGCCGACTCCACCAGGATCTGCCGCAACACGTCCTGCCGCCGCGCCCCCACGGCCATGCGCACCCCGATTTCCCGGGTCCTTTCGGTCACCGAGATCAGCATGATGTTCATCACGCCGATCCCGCCGACCATCAGGCCGATCGAGGACGTAACCACCAGCACCAGGGCCACGGCCTGGGTCACCTTGCCGACCAGTTCGCCGTAGGTCTCGGAGGCGATCACCTCGAAGTCGTTGTCCTCGTCCGGGCGGAGGCCGCGCACGCGGCGCAGGACGCCGGTGACCTCGGTCGATACCTCGTCCAGGTCGTAGCCGTCGGCCACCGTGACG
>Ga0180435_10003959_pt1 | contig 14717 bp, 13 predicted proteins | sample SS_ome_3_FD_132467 | JGI IMG/M metagenome (GOLD analysis project Ga0180435, IMG submission 132467) | Hypersaline lake sediment archaeal communities from the Salton Sea, California, USA - SS_3_S_1 metaG | ecosystem: Environmental > Aquatic > Non-marine Saline and Alkaline > Hypersaline >... | reverse complement strand
TTCCAGGAGGTAATGATACTCCTTAAAGAAAAAATCGAAATACCTGAAATCGGGGCTTTGCACTTCATTCACAAAACGTATCGGTAGTTTTGCAATGATCCTGGCAAGTACATCCGACACGTTCCCGTCGCCCAGGACACGGGGGTTAAACCAGCCTTGTTCGATCGGGTAGATCGATACAAAGGCCAGTTTTACCCCTCCTTTTGCCATGGTCCTGAAATCAGCCTGCGTGAATTCAGGAAATGTGCTTTTACGCTGCCTGGGCTTTGGAGGATCATAGTCCCATACATTTTCATTCTTCCTTTTGCCTACATAGTCGTAAGCGAAAGGATGAAGTGCCGTATGGCAGTGTATGTCAGCGAATTTTGACACTTTATTAAAATGTACAACGTATTACGTATTACGTACTACGTATTTCGATTTTCGTGTTTCGTGTTTCGTGTTTCGTTATTCGTGTTTCTAACGAACCACCATCTTCATCGTCTGAGTATCTTCACTTGTTCTCAACTGATAAAAATAAATTCCATCCGGCAGGTTTGCTGCATCAAAGCTCAGCTCATATTCTCCGGGGGAGAAATTTTCATCCGCAAGCGTAGCTACTTCCCTGCCCAAATGGTCATAAATGCTTAGCACAACATGACTTGTTTCCCTCAGCGTAAACGGGATCATGGTTTTTCCGTTAAACGGATTCGGATAGTTGGGTCCAAGGATGACAGCCTTATTCTGCTCCGGCTCTGCAAAGCCAGGATTCACGGTAGCACAAATATTATCAATAGTAAATTCCTGTCCTCCGACGACCAGTTCAGTAATACCGGCAATACCATGAATATTTGCGTGGTAGTAAGCTCCCATATCCTGAATAATAATGTTGGCCCCGGGTAATACAGCTGAAGTAATTTCACCAACAAAGAGAGATCCGCCATTTATTCCCAGGTTTTCATTCCCACCAGAATCAGTGAAATCGAATGTTACCGCTTCAACACCAACCATAGCGGAGAAATCAAAACGAAGATTTATGTTGCTCGTCCACATGGCATGGCCGGTGCCATATGTCGGATCGCCATCGATCACCCAGCAATTGCCAAAAGTGCCTCCTCCGCCAACCCATTCGAACCATTCCACATGAACGGGAATATCATTCTCTTCGAAGATCATGGCGCCCATGGGATTGATGCCATCACCAAATTCCGCTCCAAGGGCAAGATATTCAAAATCAACACAATTCGAGGGATCCTCAATATATCCTGCACAGATGTTATCTACGGCATATTCCTGTCCGCCTACCAGGAATGTATTTATGAGCGCATTTCCGGAGATCACACAGTGTTTATAGGTTCCCATGTCAGTGATACCCAGTGTAAACTGTGGCGGAAGCAACCAGTCTTCGATCTCACCGGTAAAAATTGGCAGGTTGTTGATGGAGAAGTTTTCTTCTCCCCCCTGGTCAATGTAGTCGAATGAGATCCAGTTTACGTTGTATGTATAATTTGTAAAATCAAACTTCAGGTTTATGTTGCTTGTCCAAACAGCCTGGCCGGTATTGAAATAAGGGGTGCCATCTATTACCATAGCGGTACCAAATGTACCTCCGCCGCCTAACCATTCGAAGTATTCCACACTAACATCGATATCGTTCTCGGTGAGGATCACATCGCCAATGGTATTGATCCCGTTACCGAATTCCTGTCCCATAACCAGGGTCTCAAATTCAACACATGGACCTTCATCTTCAACAATCCATGCGCAGATATTATCGATCTGGAATTCCTGTCCGCCGACGACCAGCGATGTAACAGGACCATAAAGAGTAGCATGCATATATGTTCCCATGTCGGTAAGTATCATGGTGATTCCCGGAGGCATGGGTGCCATGTCCAGTTCACCCGCAAAAATGGGTTCACCATTCACGGAGATGTTTTCATTTCCGCCGAAATCAGCGTAATCGAAGGATACCCGGTTGGGTATATACCCGATCCCGGAAAAATCAAATCCCAGGTTGATATTATTGGTCCACATGGAGTTCATGGTGCCAAAAACAGTGGTACCATCTGCAATAAAAGCCGTACCGAAGGTACCACCTCCACCGGTCCACTCAAAGTACTCCACGGAAACCGGAATATCCATCTGGGTAAAGATCACTTCTCCCTGGGTGTTTATGCCGTTCCCATAGTTGGTCCCAAGCGCCTGGGTTTCAAAATCAACACAATTCTGCAATTGTGCAAAAGCAAAAAATGGCATTAGAAAGAATATGCCAATAATTAATCTTAATTGAGGTTTCATAATTAATTGGTTTTGTTTATAAATGGTTTTCAGGTCGAAACAGAAAATAAATATACAACAATAAGACATATATTGCAAGAAGTAAGCCACCATAGCTTGAATGAATAGTGATTAGATCCTAGTTATTAATGAAGAATGGTATTGAAAAAATCGAATACGCCAAATTCAGAGCTCTCCACTACCAATCGCTACTAATCACTAATCAATAGGATATCATCATTCAATAAGGCATATATTGCAAATAAGTATTGGCGTTGGGCGCTGGGTACTGGGCAGTTCAAAATTCCAAACGCCCAAGGCCGAATGCCAAAAGCCCGAAATCATTTTTTTTGATTTCTTTTGTTGATTTGAAATATTGTCATATCTTTGCACCCCCAAAATGATCGGGTTTTAACACAAAAAGAAATTTATTGAACATATGGCTAATCACAAATCAGCTTTAAAGAGGATCAGGCAGACCGCGAAAAGAAGGGCACACAACCGTTACTATGGTAAGTCCATGCGAAATGCGGTAAGGAAATTCAAAGAACTGGATAACAAAAAGGAAGCAGAAGAAAAGCTTCCTGAGATCATGTCACTTATCGATAAGCTCGCTAAAAGGTCGATCATTCACAAGAACAAAGCTGCAAACCTCAAGTCGAAACTGACCAAGCACGTCAATGCCATGTAATTGATCGTAAAAAATATTTGAAAGTCCCATCTGTTTCAGGTGGGACTTTTTTTGTTTTTGGGTATTAATAGTCAGGAGGACTACCATGACTGACTATTGCAAGAACATTCCTATCAGGCTCTGGGCCGAGGATGACCGTCCCAGGGAGAAACTTCAGATCAAAGGCAAGCGTGCGCTCAGCAATGCCGAGTTGCTGGCCATCTTACTGGGCACAGGCACAAAAGAGAACTCGGCAGTTGAGTTGTCGAAGCACATACTCACTGCCAGCGGTGGCAAGCTGAAAGAGCTGTCGCGGCTTTCCGTTGCCGATCTGATGAAGAACAAGGGCATTGGTGCTGCCAAGGCCGTAACATTGATCGCAGCACTGGAGCTGGCCAACCGCGCCGGGGCAGAGGACAGCCTGGCCCGAAAAAAGGTGGGCTGCAGCCGGGATGTATATACATTCTTTAATCCCATTCTGCGTGATTCGTCCTATGAAGAATTCTGGATATTGCTTTTGAACAGGGGCAATAAGATCATCAACAGCATTTGTATCAGCCAGGGCGGGCTTTCGGGCACGGTAGCAGACCCAAAAAAAATATTTAAAACCGCACTGGAGCAATATGCTGCCTCGGTCATATTATGCCATAATCATCCTTCCGGCAATGTAAAACCCAGCGAATCCGATATCCGGCTCACCCAGAAACTCAAAAAAGCAGGCTCCTTCCTCGACCTACCTGTTATTGATCATATCATCCTTGGGGATGGGAGCTATTTTAGTTTTGCGGATGAAGGACTTTTATGAGAGTTCGAGAGGATTAGAGTTCGAGAATTCGAGAGGAAGAGAGTTCGAGAAGAAGGGAAGAGGAGAAAATTATAGACTATGGCAATAATAAATACCCATAAGGACCTAATCGTTTATCAAATGGCATTTGAATCAGCCATAGAGATATATAATTTAACAAAATCATTTCCCAAAGAAGAGCGGTACTCTTTGACTGATCAAATTAGGAGGTCCTCACGGTCTGTTTGTGCGAATATTGCTGAAGCATATAGACGAAGATTATATCCAAAATCCTTTGTTGCAAAACTAATTGATTGTATTTCTGAGTCGTCGGAAACTCAGACTTGGCTAGACTTTGCATTGGAATTTAATTACATCGGTGCGAAGTTGCATAATCGCTTGTATGAATCCTACAATAATATCATTGGCAAATTAGTTAACATGACTAAAAGGCCTGAAAAGTGGTCTTTTAAGAATTAATCTCTGACTCTCGAATTCTCGAACTCTCGTATTCACTATATTTGCCGAAATGAAGATTCTTACTATCATCGGTGCCAGGCCGCAAATTATTAAGGCAGCGGCACTAAGCAGGGCAATACGTTCAGATTATGCAGACCGGATCAATGAAGTCATCCTGCACACAGGGCAGCATTACGATGCAAATATGTCGCAGGTATTTTTCGATGAGATGGGTATCCCGGAGGCAGATTATAACCTGAATGTTGGCTCAGGTTCACATTCCAGGCAGACGGCAGCCATGATCGAGGGTATTGCAGAAGTGATCGAAAAGGAAAAGCCCGATTGGCTGGTCCTTTACGGGGATACGAATTCCACCCTGGCTGGTGCAATCGCTTCTGTGAAGTTAGGCATAGCGGTTGCCCATATTGAAGCAGGCCTGCGTTCATTTAATAAAAGCATGCCGGAGGAAATCAACCGCATCACATGCGATCATTGTTCAACCTTACTATTCAGCCCGACCAAAGCGGGTGTTGACAATCTTGCAGCTGAAGGCTTCGCGATCGATGCCACTCCGCCCTATTCCATCGATAATCCGGGTGTTTATCACTGCGGTGATGTGATGTACGACAATGCACTGTATTTCTCCAGCATTGCTGAAGAAAGGTCAAAGATACTTGAACAGCTGGAGGTTCAGAAAGGAGATTATGTTCTTGCCACCATCCACCGCGATGGAAATACCGACATCCCCGAAAGGCTTGAATCAATTTTTAAGGCGATCATCAGTATCAGCGGTGAAAAAAAAGTGATACTTCCTTTACATCCGCGGACCAGGAAAATGATTGAAAAACATCCAGGGGATCTGGTCACCGCAATACATGATTCCGAAAACATTTTATTGCTGCCCCCGGTTTCTTTCCTTGATATGATCATGCTGGAAAAGCACGCTCAGCTTATCATGACAGATTCGGGCGGAGTTCAAAAGGAATCCTATTTCTATCACAAAGCATGCATCATTCTTCGCCCTGAAACAGAATGGGTAGAGATCGTTGATAACGGCAGCGCGATCATTTGCGATGCTGATGGAGGCAAGATCATCGAAACCTACGAGCACTTTAAAAACAACCCACCGAAATCATTCCCACCTCTTTATGGTGATGGCAGGGCTGCGTGGTTTGTTTGCGATAAGCTTCTCGGGCAGTAGAATTAATGTATGTTCGGTGTGTGGTATGTGGTTTGTGGTCGGTGGATTCATTATTGCCGCATACCATATACCACATACCCCATACCAGCTAATTATTTGCAGAAAGTAAGCTGACAAATATTTGCTAATTAAAGATAATTATGTACTTTTGCACTCCGTTTTGAAATAAACGGATTTTTATTCATTATCAATTAATTAAAAACACATGAACCAGTACGAAACCGTTTTCATTATGACTCCCGTTTTGTCTGAAGAACAGATGAAGGAAGCGGTTGATAAGTATCGGAGCCATCTCAAGGCCAAAAAGGCTGAGATCGTTCACGATGAGAGCTGGGGTTTAAGGAAACTTGCTTATCCCATCCAGAAAAAATCAACCGGGTTCTATCATCTTTTCGAATACAAAATGGATGGAAAAGAACTTGAAGAATTTGAATTGATGTACAAAAGGGATGAGCGTATCCTCCGTTTCCTGACCGTGAAGCTGGATAAGCACGCCATTGCGTACAATGAAAAGAAAAGGAAGAAAGCAGCTGAGGAAAAAGCCGCTGAACCTGAAGCCTAATCTTTTGTTCAACATTAAAATTTAAACCAATGGCACAACAAAGTGGTGATATCAAATATTTGACCCCAATAGCGGTTGACACCAAAAAGAAAAAGTATTGCCGTTTCAAAAAAAGCGGTATAAAATACATCGATTATAAGGATGCAGACTTCCTTTTGAAATTTGTTAACGAACAGGGTAAGATCCTTCCCAGAAGGATTACCGGGACTTCAACCAAGTATCAGAAAAAAGTGGCCCAGGCTGTAAAGCGTGCACGCCACCTTGCCCTGATGCCATATGTTGCTGACCTTTTAAAATAAGGAGGATTAGAAATGGAAGTTATTCTTAAAGAAGATATTCCCGGTCTGGGATACAAGAACGACCTCGTTACCGTAAAGAACGGGTATGCCAGGAATTACCTGATCCCGAAAGGGCTGGCTAAACTGGCAACAGAATCAAGTAAAAAAGTGCTTGCTGAAGACAGGAAACAAAAAGCCCATAAGGAAGAAAAGATCCTAAAAGAAGCTGAAGAACTTGGCAAAGCGCTTGAAGCACTTAACATCAGGATCGCAGCAAAAGCGGGCACATCAGGAAAGATCTTCGGATCAGTGAACGATGTGCAGATCGCCAATGCGATCAAAGAACAGCACAGTTTCGATATTGATCGTAAAAATATAAGTGTAGATGGAGAATCCATCAAAGAACTTGGCGAATATATTGCCAAGATCACACTCCATAAAGAAGTTACGATCGATCTGAAATTTGAAGTGTACGCGGAATAGTAAAAATACACACTGACTTTTAAAAGTCATTTCGAGCAACGCGAGAAATCTATCTGGTATTAAGATTTCTCCCTCCGGTCGAAATGACTTTTTTTATTGCTTCATTTTAGGTTTATACCTGCTTAAAGGTAAAGAAGAAGTTAGCCAGGAAATTCCACAAGGTAACTACGCATATGGCAAAAAACTTCGCGATATAAAAATTCATTTTAAACTTTCTCAGGATCAACCATATCACCAGGTTATTTATACCAAGCCCGATTATGGATATGATCAGGAAAGATGAATATTCAAAAGCAATTTCCGGGTTGTCGCTTTCGAAGGTCCATATTCGGTTCAGGATGTAATTGCTGGTTGCGGCAATTGTAAATCCAATGGAGTTGGCGATATACTTCTGCACCCTGACAACTTCCTTGAAGATGTAGGTAAAGAAATAGTCAACGAAGAGGCCGGAGAAGCCTACTGCGGCAAATTTGACAAACTTCAGTATGAAAGATGTAGTGAGAAAATCGAACATACGGTCGAAATTATGCGCAAAGATATGAAAACGCAGCTACTCCGTTAAAGTTGCACGAGCAGCACAATCTTTTCATCACCACGGATCACATCAACGGTAATGACCTTTCCTGCTTCCAGTTTTTTCAGGCGGGCCATATAATCATATATATTTGTTACCTCCATGCCATCGAGTGCCACGATAAGATCACCTTTCTGCATCCCTGCCTTATCTGCAGGACCGTCAGGCCTGACTCCACCAACACCAAGCCCATTGTTTTCAGTGCTTGTAAAATCAGGTACAATACCCAGGGTAACTTTGAAGTTCATCCTGGTTGACCGTGTTTTGGCACCTGCTTCCTGGTAAGTGAGTGCTTGATCCCGGTTAGCAACATCCATAATGAGATCATATGAAAGGTCAGAAACCTGTTTTTGTCCTTCAAAATCAATAAATTCAATATCGTCCTGCGGAGTATGGTAATCTCCATGAGCCCCGGTTGAGATAAAAAATACAGGTATATCCACAGCATAAAAGGCAGCATGGTCGGAAGGGCCGAAACCTTCCTTAGAAAATGATCCTTTAAGATCATGCTCTTCCAGGTATTTATTCAGTAGCTCCTCCGTTTCCAGGGATGTCCCGGTACCTCCAAATGCAACAGAATGCTCGTCATTCAGGCGGCCGATCATATCGAAATTGAACATGGCAACAACTTTGTCCATATCAATAATCGGATGTTCGACGAAATAGGCTGACCCCAGCAAACCCATTTCTTCTGCCCCGAATGCAACGACAACAACAGATCGACCCGGTTTGGTTTGATCGAGATTAATCCGCTCGGCAATTTCTATTATCCCCGCTACGCCAGAGGCATTATCATCTGCACCATTGTGTACAGCCAGGTTTGAAGGCTCCCTGGATCCCGATCCGGGACCACCCAGGCCAAGGTGATCGTAATGGGCACCAATTACAACGATTTCATCTTTTATTACAGGGTTGCTTCCTTCAATCATACCAACCACGTTCATGGTCTTCACCTTCTGGTGCACTACATCAGCACTGCCTTCGACTATTACTTCAGTGCTAAATGACTGTGGACCGAATTGATCTCTTATATCCTTTTCAAGCATGGCAATGCTTTTTCCAAGCAGGGAGTCAACGATTTTTCGTTTGACATGAAAAACCGGTATGCCCGCATCAGCAGTTGTTTTATCGTAGAACATCTTCATGAGCACATCATCCTTATCAAAGGATGGCCCTGAAACAAACAGGACTCCCGCAGCGCCTTTATCCTTGGCTGTCAAAACTTTTTCTCGCAATCCGGCATAGAGTGCAAAAGAACTGTTTGGGTTTTCATCCCCGGGTTCGCCTCTCAAAATAACAACCCATTTCCCCGTAACGTCAAGACCTTCATAATCGTTCCAGTCAAGGGTATCATTCTTCACTTCAAAACCATAACCCGCAAAGGCAAGTGCTGCTGTAATCTTTCCGTTCTTAGAAAATGACAGGGGGATAAAATCTTCTAAAGCAACAGCCTCAATGCCTTCAGCTTTTATATAATTGTCTGGCCCCGGTTCCACCTCGGTTACGACGTCAAAGTACTGGAAACCATCTTCTCCCAGGAGATGTAGTCCTGCGATCTTATATTGATCTGCAATATATTCTGCAGCCAGTACATCCCATTCGGTACCGGGTAATCGGCCCATAAGTTCATCCGATGCCAGGAACCCAACATGCTCTTCCAGCTCTTCGGTTGTTATTGCCGGGGATTGGGCAATTGAATTGAGGCTTGCAAATAAACATAGCAGGAATATGGAAATTGTGTTTTTAATCATAGGATCATAAGATTGCTAGTCCATTCCCTCGTCGCCTGTTTTCAACAGTCTCCTCGGGATGAACGTTTCATTAACTAATTATTTAGGAAACCAAAATTATATAAAATCATTAAATATTACACCTGTCTGTATTTCACTGAGGTCCCATAAGTGTTTTTCAGTTTGGGGACATCAGCATGAAGAAATGGTTCTGCCTCACCGCGGTCGCTAAAGTATTTCCCGCTCACATTGCTTCTTCAAGGCACAATGATGTCGGCACAATTTATGCCTGTTTAAAAGCGGTTTATTCCCCGACGCCATCCGTGGCTCCGGTTATCAGTAGAGTTTTGTTCTCCTCTATTATTGCTTAGGTAAACTAGAAACAATACCAGGCCAATCAATGTTCAGCTCAAGTAAATCTGGGAGGATAAATACGCGCGTAATTGTCCCAAAATAAAAATTCAATTCCCAAAATAGGACAATTTTTGGGTAAGCAAAAAATGCTATAGTGCTGGAAATGTGACCCTTATATTGTGGCACCCTTTTTGGATAATAGTATTTGCCTTATAAAGATTTGGTTTTGTTTATTTTGAGAGGAGCTGCAATGACCATGCAGCTCTTTTCATTTTATCCCTTTTCATTTTCGCCTTATTCCTTACCGGCACTCAATTCAATCTTCTTCATACGTTTCGCTTCCTTTGACTCATCAAAGAGTTTGCGCAAGGTATAATGCTTCATGGCAAAGTGCCCGCCAACAGCTTCATGCAATGCACGCATCTTGGTGTTAAAATCACCCACCCACGACATTTCAATGGTGTCGTAATGCGGGTTCTTTTTCATGACGATGTCCATGTTCTTGAAAATGGCTGATTCAATTCCATGCCGCTGGTATCTGGGCGAGACACCCATTACGGTGATCCTGGTTCGGGTAATTGTTTTGGTATTCTTATAATACAGGAACCTAAGCTTGTTCCATAAGTTCATCTTTCCATTTAACTTCTTCAGGATCATATTTACATCCGGCAGCATTACGAGGAAAGCAATAGGCTCATCATTATGATAGGCAAACCAGATAAACTCTTCTACCAGAACTGCTTTTGCTTTTTTCATGCTATCGAGCACTACTTTTCGCTCCAGGGGTTGAAAATGCTCATGATGTACCCAGGCCTCGTCATAAACTTTGATCAGGTCTGAGACAAACTTATCCGCTTTCGCCTGCTCAAAATGCCGGAACTGGTATTCCGATCTGGCCATGATGCGGTCAGCAATCTTCCAGAATCGTTCAGGAAAAGGCTTCCTCATATCCAGGTGATTGGTCACCTGTTCATAGAACTTATAAAAACCATATTCCTCAAATTGTTTCTGGTAATAGGGGAAATTATAATTCATACCATAGGAGGGCTGCATGAAACCTTCTACCAGCAATCCCCAGAAATTATCATTTTCACTGAAGTTTATCGGACCATCCATGGCTTCAGCTCCTTTGCCTTCAAGCCAGTGCTTACATGCATCGAACAGCATAAAAGCAGCATCCATGTTATCGATACACTCATAAAATCCCATCCCTCCTGTCACCTGTTCGAAGTTCTTCGACTTCAGCTCGTCGATGAAAGCAGCTACCCTTCCTATCAGTTTCCCATCATCGTCGATAAGCACCCAGCGAATAGCGTCACCATGTTTATAAAAAGGATTTTCCTCCCTGCTAAAAATAGATTCAATCGTCCTGTCAAGGGGACAAACCCAGTTTTCATCATCCTTATAAAGGATCCTTGCTACATCAAGGAATTGCTTGCTGCTTTTCTTGTCGTTTACTTCGATCAGTTTCATAATGCCAAAGATATAAATTAAGTACTTAGGGTTCATAGAATTCATGGAGTTCATTCAGTCCACTGCCTCATAGCTTCACTGTATTATGAACAAATATCATTTAACAGTGAAACAGTGGATCAGTGAAACAATCCCCTGTACCCTGCACCCTGCACCTTGTACCTAATAATTGTTAATTTTGCATAAATCCTGCCAGGCCAGACAATATAACGGCCATGCACGCATTATGGACTTATGAAGAAGATCTATCTTCTGGTATTGAAATCATATCTCGGACCACTGATCCTGACCTTTTTCGTGTCGGTATTCATTCTTTTAATGCAGTTCCTCTGGAAATATATCGACGACCTGGTTGGTAAAGGCCTAGAGTGGTATATTGTACTGGAATTACTGTTTTATGCTTCTTCAACATTTGTCCCTCTTGCGCTCCCCCTGGCCATTCTCCTTTCGTCCATCATGACCTTTGGTAACCTGGGCGAACATTATGAGTTGGTAGCAATGAAATCGTCAGGCATATCCTTATGGAAGATCATGCGGCCATTGATCATCCTTTCGATCATGATCAGCGGGGTTGCATTTTACTTTTCAAATAATGTGTTACCCATTGCCAACCTGAAATTCAAATCACTGCTCTACGATGTAAGGGAACAAAAGCTGGCTTTCGATATCACGGAAGGTATTTTTTATAATGGCATGGAAGGCTTTGTTATGAGGGTTGGGAATAAAGAAAAGGACGACAGGACCATCAGGGATGTCATGATCTATAACCACCTCGAAAAGCGTGGCAATATTGACCTGACAGTAGCAGATTCAGGACGCATGGAATCCACACCGGATGGCCGTTACCTGATATTTCAGCTCTATAACGGATACAACTATAAGGAACAATATGACCAGGAAGATTACAGGTTCAACCGTCAGTTTCAGAAAACGAAATTCGAAGAAGAATACCGTCGTTTTGATCTATCCGGGTTTGACATGAAACGAACTGACGAAGACCTCTTCAAGAATAACTATTCCATGCTGAACCTCGCACAGCTTGACTATGCCATCGACTCGCTGAGCAAGCTTTACAGCAAAAAACGGAATGAATTCGTTGTGAATTTCAAAAAGCATTATAACTATTACTATCTGCTCGACAGTGCCAGCTTTGCTCAAAAAAGCATCCCCGACAGCCTGGTACTCCCTCTCGACGGTTGGACCAAGTCTGAGAAATCAGCTATAATGGAACGGGCATTGAATAAAGCACGTGGAATAAAAAGCAATATCGAATGGCAGATCTCTGACCACGGCAGTAAATCAAAGTGGCTCACCAAACATGAGGTAGCCTGGCACAAAAAGTTTACACTATCTTTTGCCTGCCTGGTGCTATTCTTCATTGGCGCTCCGCTTGGTGCCATTATCCGCAAAGGAGGAATCGGGCTTCCTGTAGTTGTGTCGGTATTATTCTTTGTCCTGTTTCACATCATCACGATCTCCGGGGAGAAATCGGCGATTGCCGGTGCCACAAGCGTAGAATTTGGCATGTGGATCGCTTCTGCAGTGCTGCTTCCGCTGGGTATTTTCCTCACATTCAAGGCCACGTCCGATAGCCCCCTGCTTGATTTCGATATTTGGAAAAGGAGGATAGGCAAGCTTTTCAAGAAACAGAACATCTAGTAAGATTTAGCTCGGAGATTCGAGGCTTACACCCCATTTTAGAAGAAAAATACAGACTACTGATTACGCGGGGTCCTGTCCCATACGCCCGACTGAATGGTTTTCCAGCTGCGGAAAAAGCCAATGAACAAAGCCAGGTTCATCGCATAAAAATGGGTGATGAGCCTCAGTATTTTGATGTGTACATTAAGGTTTTTCAATAAGAGGTCGAACAGGGGCATGAACAGCAATAAGAGCTGGCCGGCAAGGAGAAGAAGATAAAACCTGCTGTCTATTGAAAGAATGGCACTCAGTACCAAAGCGGTGATGAGGAAAAATGGCCCTTTCCACCTGAGGACCTTATGAGACCAGAAGCAAAATCCAATATGCTTTCTGAACAGCAGTCGCCAGAAAGTACGCAGGTTCTGCCAGTTGCCGGTGGCAATCCGGACCTTGCGCCTGAACTCATCCTTCAGCACATTCGAAACATCTTCGAATACCCTGGCATCAAGGTCATTGATGGCTTTTTTCCGTTTCTCGAAGATCTTCATGTTGATGTAGAAATCATCAACAAGATAATTCGGCGGCACCGGGGAGTAGTCATCCTTTCTGATGGCATAGCATCCCCCAAAAGGTCCCATCATGCTGCCCCATAGCCGGCTTTCCATATTTTTTATAAACACTTCCCGGCTGATATATGCTTTTTCCTGGTAAGAGATGCCCTCCCGCTTAAGACCCTTGTTTATCATGTTGGTATCCACCAGGCCAATCTCCGGGTTTTTGAAATGCCTGATGAGATTAAACACCGTTGATGTATCGAACATCACGTTGGCATCAGTGAGTATTAGAATACTTCCGCTGCTTTCTTTAAACAGGTCGTTCACCACATTCTGCTTCCCGCGTCTTTCCTTGAAATCTTTAAATACCAGGTTCTCATGCTTTGCAACATATGAACTCACGATTTCTGAGGTGCGGTCATCCGAACAGTCAGATCCAATCAGCACCTCAAGCTTATCTGCGGGGAAATCGCCTGCAAAAATGCTTTCGAGTTTTTCAGCTATTACCTCTTCTTCATTGTATGCGGAAATAATAACGGATACCATTGGAAGATCATCTTCCCGTGTATAGCAAACGGAATTGTTTTTTCTGCCGGATGATAATAATTGTAGCAGGAGTGGATAGAAAAGATAGGTATGCAGGATCAGGAAAACAGATAACCAGAAGAAAGCAGCCAGCAAAACCATCAGATCAGTTCCTTATAAAAAGCGGTCAGTGCTTTAGAGATTGATAAATTATCGTAATTCGCTTCAACGAAGCCCAGGGCATTCCTGCCTATGGCTTCAAATTTATCAAAATTATCCAAGAGGGTTTCAATTCCTGAACTAAAATTTTGAGGATCATCGGCAATAATGATATTCTCGCCACTACTGACAGCAATACCTTCTGCACCTATGGATGTGGATACGATCGTTTTACCAAGGGCCATGCCCTCAATGATCTTTATCCGCATGCCGCTGCCTGACAGCAAGGGAACGATCATGATAGCCTTGTTTTCCATGAATTCGTAGGCATCATCAACTTCACCCAGGAATACCACACCGGGATCTTTGATATTCCTGATGCTGTCCGGAGCATTGCGTCCTGCGATAAAAAATTCCAGATCAGGATATTTCCGGCGCAGATCCTTCCAGCACCTTTTCAGGAACCAGTTGAGTCCTTCCTGGTTTGGTGACCAGTCGAGTGCGCCAATATGGAAAACAGATGGAAACTCAGGTTTTGATCGATAGCACTTAAACAAGTCCATACTGATCCCGGTAGGGGACACATGCACAGGTATCCTACAACCCAGTTTCTTCAGCATTTCAGCATCCCTTTTGGTGATGGGAACCATCGCATCATATGCATTCAGGTTTTCAATTTCCATCTTCCTTACCCTGTTTGCAATAATACGGGTATAGGCCTTTTTCAGGCCGCTGCGCTGTTTAACGGTCCTGTTCCAGATCTCGTGTTCAATGTTATGGGCACGCATGCTGATCACAGCCTGGCTTAGCTCCCTTATCAGGGGTACATAAGGAGCGAGGTAGAGGCCCTCGAGCTGGATCACATCAAACTCTTCCTCGATCAGAAGTTCTGCAAGTTTATCACCATAAGCTTTGGTTATAAAGCGCTCGGCATTATATGGCATTTTAGAAAAAAACAGGTTTTTAAATGCTTTGAACGGACACAGTCCTGTTTCCACATCTACAAGCACA
>Ga0180435_10003958_pt1 | contig 14720 bp, 12 predicted proteins | sample SS_ome_3_FD_132467 | JGI IMG/M metagenome (GOLD analysis project Ga0180435, IMG submission 132467) | Hypersaline lake sediment archaeal communities from the Salton Sea, California, USA - SS_3_S_1 metaG | ecosystem: Environmental > Aquatic > Non-marine Saline and Alkaline > Hypersaline >... | reverse complement strand
GGAAACCGCCAGGAGTCATTTCGTCGCGGTGTTCGGTGCCCTTCTGCGCAACACTTTCGAAACCGGCGCCGATCTCCACGCCCTTTGCCGCGTTGATACCCATCAACGCGTGGGCAATATCCGCGTCCAGGCGGTCGAAAATCGGTTCACCCCAGCCGGGAGGAACACCATCTGCCACGACAGTGACCTCTGCGCCGATGGAATCGCCATCCTTGCGCAGTTCGTCCATGTAGGCTTCCAACTCAGGTACCTGCGCCTCGTCCGGCCAGAAAAAGGGGTTTTCCTCAACCGGGTCCCAGCTGAAGCTGTTGGGATTGATCGGCCCCAACGCCGACAAGTATCCACGCACCTGGATGCCAAACCGCTCCTTGAGATATTTTTTGGCGATGGCGCCGGCCGCGACACGCATGGCAGTCTCACGCGCCGAGGAACGACCTCCACCACGGTAGTCGCGGATGCCGTACTTCTGGATATAGGTGTAATCGGCATGACCCGGACGGAACTTCTGGGCAATATCCCCGTAGTCCTTGGAACGCTGGTCGGTGTTGTGGATGATCAGACCGATGGGCGTTCCGGTGGTCTTGCCCTCAAAGACGCCAGAGAGGATCTGAACCTCGTCCATCTCACGCCGCTGCGTGGTATGGCGACTTTTGCCCGGGCGACGACGCTCCAGGTCGGGCTGGATATCCGCCTCGGACAGTTCCATCCCCGGCGGGCAGCCGTCAACGATACAACCAATGGCCAGCCCGTGACTTTCGCCAAACGAGGTGACCGTGAACAGTTTTCCGATAGTATTTCCTGACATGCGGCGCATTGTACCAGTGCCCGCCCAAACCAGTGAGCAACAGTGACCCTGTGAACGACAAGGCCAAGCAAAACAAAACCCGCCTGCTGGTGCTGACCACCACCTTCCCGCGCTGGCATAAGGATGTAGAACCACCCTTCGTGTTCGAACTGTGCCGTCGACTGGAAGATTTCGAGGTACACGTCGTTGCGCCCCACGCCCCCGATGCCGAAACCGAGGAAATCATGGACGGTATTCATGTTCACCGGTTCAGGTATGCCCCGAAAAAACTGGAAACCCTGGCGTTCGGCGGGGGCATAGCCGCCAACCTGAAAAGATCGCCATGGAAATATCTCCTGCTGCAGGGCTTCCTGCTCGGGATGTTTTTTCGGGCATTCCAGGTCGCCCGGGAGCATAAAATCCATCTGATCCATGCCCACTGGATGATCCCGACCGGCCTTATCGGAGCAACCCTGAAGGAACTGCTGCCCGGCGACAACAAACTCCTGGTCACAGCGCACGGTGGAGACGTACATGGCCTGAAAGGCCGTTTTTTTCAGGCTTTGCGGCGCTGGGTGGCCGGGGAAGCCGATACCCTTAGCGTCGTCAGTCGGTCGCTGCACGAGGTGGGCATTACCGAGGCCTGGGAAGCGCAACATATGCCCGTCGCCCCGATGGGCTGCGACCTGCAGAACACGTTCTTTCCGCGGGAGAAACAACCTCGACGTCCAACGCTTCTGTACGCCGGCCGCTTGAGCCCGACCAAGGGCGTTCCCCACCTGCTGGAAGCAATGAAAGCTGTAGTCGAGGCCAATCCCGACACTTCACTGTTGATTGCTGGCGATGGCGAGCTTGAAGCACCTCTCAAGCGCCAATGTACTGACTTGGGCCTTGAGGAAAACGTTACATTCTTAGGCCGCTATGCGCTGGAGGCGTTACCCGGTCTTTTTGCACGCTCAGACATTGCCGTTCTGCCGTTTGTGGTTACCCCGGATGGCAATGCCGACGGCTTCGGGCTGACGACCATTGAAGCCATGGGTAGCGGCCTGCCGGTGGTAGTGGGAGATGTTCCGGCAAGCCGGGAAATTGTTGAACATCAGAAAACCGGCCTGCTGGTCCAGGCCAACGACCCGGAACAGTTGAGCAAGGCTATCCTCAGCCTGCTGAACGATCCGGCATCGGCTCGGAAAATTGCCCAAAACGGCAGAAAGACTGTTGCGGAGCAGTTTGATTGGTCTGCTTGCGCCGCCCGTTATTCAGAGATCCTGCACGATTTGTGCTGAACATCATTACCGCTATCGACCGCCAAGGTCCGCAAGCTCTTCAAACAAGAGACGATAAGACTCAACCATGTCCGCCAGGCGAAACCGGGATTCGACACGAGAGCGATTGAATTCCCCCATGGCACGACGCAACTCCGGCGACTCTGCCAGCTCCCGAATCGCCGCAGCAAACCCTTGCAGATCATCCACTGGCACTAACCGCCCACCCTCGGCCCGGTCCACCAGCTCCGGGGAAGCACTCGCGTCAGCTGCGACGACCGGAAGCCCACAAGCCATGGCTTCCGCCACGCACAAACCGAAGCCTTCCCGAACGGACGGCATGAACAACAAGTCCATGCGTTGGTAGAGTTCCGGCATGTCGGCGTGAGACACCTTGCCCACCGATACCAAGCGCGCGGCTGAGGGCTTCAGACCTTCGCTGTCCAGGGTCGAACCGGCCAACCCTGCCGTGTAATGCAGTTCAAAGTCCTTGCCCAGTTCGTTGGCCAGAGGCACCAACAAGTGCGGACGCTTTCTGCGATTCAGGTTGCCGCAAAACAAAATACGAAGCGGACGGCCACGGGCATTTCTGGAAACCTCGCCAGGCACAAACGCATCCTCGTCTACACCATTGTAGATCAGGCGCATCGGCACATCGGTGCCCAAATCGGCGCGCAGGATATGCTCCATGTATCGACTTATGACGACCACGCGGTCGGCCACCGACACAGTCCTGCGAGTGAGATATTTGATAAGCGTACGATTGTGCAGGTATTGCACTCGACCACTGTAGGCCCGCATGAACGAATCGGACACGTAGTTGTGTACCGTCACAACCAGCGGCACGTGGGATTGTCTGAGCAACCACCCGTATTCGCCCCCCGTATGAACAATGTCTGCCTTGGGGGAAGACAAGAACGGCAACATCGGCGGAACCAGCGCCCACCAGGGCGAAAACGGGCGCATACGATAGCCAGGCAGTTTCCCCGCCAACTGTTGGTGCAAAACGTAAGCGCCACTGCCCGTCGCCATGGGTGATATCACCTTCATGGGCTCTGCCTCCGATTTTGCAAGTTACCGGTAATGTCACCTGCTCCCTGTTGCCAGCAAACTGTCCAATCTATCCGCCAGTTGGGCGGTTAACAGCTTTCGGTCGAACAACAATGGCACCTCCGGGTGAAGTCGTGGCTTCGCCAGCTCACCCGCCTGCCATTCGTCGTAAAGGGTCTGCAACGCAGCAGCGATCGATTGCGGGTTGTCCGCTGGACATACGCTTCGACCCACATAGCGGTCAACCAAATCCCGATTGTCTCCGGGCGGGCCAATGTAAAGAACCGGGCGCCCGGTACGCAGGTAGTCATAGGTTTTTCCGGCGACCGCCTGGTGTGATGCATCAGACGTGGCCTGCACCAGTACCAACACCCCGGCATTGCACATCTTCGATACAGCCTGTTCGTAGGGAATCTGGTCAACCAGAGTGACCACACCATCCAAATCGTAACCGGAAACTGCCTGCGCTATGCCTGAAGGCTGGTTGCCGATTATCTCCATACTTATCCTGCATCCCTCCTCGACCGCCAGGCGCATACCTGCGAGCAGGTTCGATGGCGACCTCGCGCCAATTCCGAATCTTCCTGCGTAGACTAGGCGCATCTCAGGTTCATCCATCACCGGCAGGGCCATTGGATATGCCGAACTGTCGAAGCCATTTGGCAGACAAGACATCCTCTGCGCCATCGCGGGATAGCGATCCCGATAGGCACGCAATGCCGAAGGGGTATTTAGAATCAGGTGATCTACGCTACTGATCAGGCGTTCTTCCATGCCTGGAAATACGTGCCTGTAGAGCCAACGCTTGAGGCGGCTGCCCTCCTGGTAGGGATCCAATGACCAAGCATCACGGAAGTCCACGACGAGGGGAATCCGGCGTTTCTGGGCGTACTTTGCAACGACCATAGCATGAGGAAATGGTGGGCAACTGACGTAGACAAGGTCATAAGCCTCTCGCGTCTTTCGCAGATAACGGCGCAACGCCCAGGCCCAGCCATAGGGCACCAGTTCGTATGGCCGGTGCCAGGGGGTCCAGCTCTTGAGGCGCACCACCCCTTGCTTGCGGGCTTGGCCCCAATCCAGCGAGACGACTTGAGGCCGCCAACCCGATTCAGGGAGATAGCGCGCGAAATTTGCCGAACGTATCGCGCCACCGATACCGACACCAGGGGGGAAATCGTAAGCAACGAATAAAAGCTGCTTTTCAGGAGGAGATTCTGAAGAACCCATGCTCTGTCTGTTTCAGAAAGCTCAGCGTGCTGGTTCCTTGCCAAACCAAATAGCCAGCGATTCGGCCAATTTGACCATAAAAAGCAAATTTAGCGTGCCGATCGCAACCAGCCTAAATCGCAACGAACTGCCCGAAGCATCATGCTTTAACAAGCGCCATGAACTCACAAAAGGCGGAATGAACATATTCAACCTGTCCTTGAATGAAAGACGGCGAATCCCCAGTTGCGCCAGTTTTATCTCTCCTCCCGCCAACCTCCGGGCCTTACGCATCAACTCTTGAAGCGTAGAACGGCTACGATGTCTGACAACGGCAGCATCTGCGTACCTAAGCTCAAAGCCTGCATCCGCCACCCGGTTCCCAAACTCCAGATCACCACCCGAATAGAGTCTTTCATCAAACCTACCGGCAACATCAATGACTCTTCGTGTAGTCAACATATTTGCCGTTGCGGCGAAACGCTTGGTCTCCACGTAATTTTTCTGATTGAAGGCCATACATTTCTCGTAAATCTGGGCTGCGTTTAGCTCACTGTCATCGACATCCGGTAGTTCGAGTTCAATACGGCCTCCCACAACACCGACCATTTCAGACTCGCGGAGCAACTTCAAACCTTCTTCAATCCATTTTCTATCAGGCACGCAATCTGCGTCGGTAAATGCCAGAACCTGGCCTCTTGCCGAAGCAATACCGGCATTTCTGGACACGTAGGAACCCGGAGTTGATTCTTGAATGCAACGAGCCCGAGGATAGTTCGCAACCAAGGCCTCAATACCCTCATTCTCGCCATTGTCCACGACTATCACTTCGTAAGAATCTTCTGCTACGGACTGAAGCATCAGAGCCTGCAGACAACGATCCAATACATCCATGGCCTGATGTGCAGGCACGACGACGCTTACCAAGCTTTCTTCTGTTTCAATGCCCATATCCAGTAAAACGATACCGATGGCTCGAGCCTCAGTCCTGACTGACTAATCGCAAACGAACGGCCTCCACCAATTCACCGAGGGTCATGACCAACGGCTTGGCAAATGCCAGCACAATATTCTGCCAATACCTTGGGGCATCGCAGCCTGACTCCTGGTACAAACCGACAAGCGGACGTGTAACCAATCTTCGGATACGCCCAATGATCAATTTACCTGTTGGATGCTCGTCAAAACTGACCCAGTGGTCCCGTCCAACTCGCCAAGCCAGCGCCAATATTTTTGTAATGGATTGCTTCGAGATCGGAACCAGGTGCTCAACCAGCCAATCAGGATTTCCTCCAATGCGCGCCCCCCTGCGCCTCATCTCGATTTGAAGCCGCGTTTCCTCACCAAAGACACGCCGTCGACCAACCATTCCCAACGACGCATTGAAACCACCAGCCGCTAAAGCGACTCGTTTCTTGAAAAGACAGTTCCCCCCGCTGGCATTGCGACCCGCTGGCAACTCACCGAAAATCTGGATCGTTTCCTTGTTACTAGCGTAGCTGTCACGGAACCAGTTTCTTCGGCCTTGTTGATACCAGGGCAAGTAAACCCCTCCTACGCAATCAAACTCATCATTCCGGACCAACCCTTCCAAGCAGGATGCATAACCAGGCAGTACACGCGCGTCATCATCGAGAAAAGCGACCCAATCGCCATCAGCGCAATCAAGCGCTCGATTGCGAGCATGGCTCAAACCAAGTTTCTTTTCTTTCACGCCGAGCCAATTCGAAAACTGGCCCGCAAATTCACCCATTACCTGTTGCGTCTCGTCCGTACAACCATTGTCTACCACCAAGACCTGAAAAGATGGAAACTCCGCAAGCTGCTTTTTAAGCGCGGATAGGCATTCACGCAACAATCCGGCCCTGTTGTGGGTACATATGGCGATCGTGACTGTGACGGTATCCTTTTCTGTCACTCGCTTCACCCGCTGTTGGAAGCCGATCTCATCCACGCCCGAAACCAAAACGGTAGGCGCAGATAATCTTCCGGGTGGTAGCCATTCCCTCTCAACACAGAAGCCCGATGCCAATAAGACCAACCGTTTTCCCCATGCACGCTGATCATCCGACAAACACGCCGGAAACGTGTCAGGATTTCTGCCCGAAATGCCCCTATTTCGTATATGCCCGAGGCCGCGTTCGCATCTAGCAAACGTTTCAACCATTGTTCGACTTCATTCGCACGTGACGCAACCAAGGGAGCACTCCAGTTACAAAGCCCGAGATGCAACTGCAATTGCATCTCCGTTGCGTCCACGCCCAGTGCCTCCAATTGCCGAAGTCGCACCTTGTCGGCAAGGTCTCGTTGAACACCTGCACGCGTTGAAGTGTGCGGTTGCACCCGGTATTCCAAATAAGGCTTGCCAATGTTCTCTAGTTTCGCGACCCGACTAAGGCGCTCCCATAAATCGTAGTCCTGACTCTTGGTGAACCTGTCATCATAAGCCAGCTTCCACCGTTCCAAAGATGAGCGCCGCAATACGGTGGCTGGATGAGCAAGAGCATTCTCAAAAAGCAATCGTGCTTTGATCTCTTCGTGAGTTTTAGGATAGCGCCGAACTCGGCGCCGGCCATCCGGTGAGACAACCCATACCGCTGTACCACAGGCCGCCACCTCATGACGGCTGTCCAGCAATTCAATTTGTGCCGAAAGCCGCTGTGGATGACTCCAATCATCGGCATCCATCCGTGCAATGTACTCGCTATCAGATAATGTTAGTCCCTTATTGAGTATCCCCGGCAACCCAACAGCCTGTTCGCCTCGATAGACCATCACGCGTGAATCACGAACACCCTCTGCAATTTCACCGCTTCCATCTTTTGAACCGTCGTCAAGCACCAGCAGTTGGAAATCTTTCCATTGCTGCTCAAGGATGCTTTGCATCGCTCGCAACAAGGTAGCTGCCTGGTCACGCACAGGTAAAAGGACAGTCACTCTGGGCATGACTGGCCTTCTCCCAGGTTCTCAGCATCCGACCAGACTTTCGAATACACCGCCAGTTCCATTTCAACGATGCGACTTAAATCGTATTCGGAAATAATAAACTCACGCGCTGCATCACCCATTGCTGTGCGGAGCTCCGGATTCTCCAGGAGAGTGTTAATTGCCTCTCTGAGCCCTGCCGCCGTAGGCTCGCAGAGCCAACCAGTGGATTGATGACTGATCACCTCTTGAATTCCCGGCACGCGAGCCCCGATAACCGCTGTTCCGCAGGCCATCGCCTCCAACAACGTCTTTGGATGGCCTTCGTAGTGCGATGGAAGTATGAAAAGCGCACTCTCTCGAATGATGTGCGGCAACTCCGTGTGAGGGATATTTCCATGAAATATCACTTCGACACCACGGCGAGATGCTTCAGCCTTCAACTGGTGCCGAAGACTGCCATCACCAACCACATCCAACCTCACACCCAACCCTTCCAGGGCCTGGATCAGTACAATTGGATTTTTTTGGGCTTCCAGGCGACCGATGAATACCGCCCGTTTTGCATTGACAAGACCGTTTCCTGAAGGCGAAAACAAGTCCGTATCGACATAGTTCGGAACAACCTTCAGTCGTTCCTCTTTGACGCCGTACTCAAGCAAACGCGCGCGCATCGTTTCTGTTGTGACAACACAACAATCGGAACCTGTGAAGACCAGTTGCTCCAATCCAACTGCCTCATTGTGTTCTTTGGAACCCTGCCCAAATTCATATTCCTGAAACTCGGATAACAGATATCCACATCGCGCGACAAAACCGACCTTCAGGCGTCGAGCCAACTTGAAAGCCAAGTCGGCACCCTTGACCTGGTTGGATTTGAATATTGCAGGACCTCTGATCGAGCCCTTAAGCAAGATCGGCAGTAGATGTTTATAAACACGCTGTGGCAAACCCCAGCGATTGCATATGACCTCTATACCAGGGAGAGTCGAAACAATATCCGCATCCTCACGTCCACCGTAGGACACGATAAAAACCCCGTCCACCCTCGATGCCAGCCGAACGTACAAAGCCAGTTCTCGATCCAACATCCCCAGGTCGCGCCACCGAGTCAGCGACATACCGTCAGTCATGAAGAGAAACAACTGCATTCTCGACATGCTACTTCCAGTCCAGGTTGATCCGATCAAGACCCGCCTGCCTGATGGTTTTACGTAGTTGTTCAGTATCGTCGCGCAATTCCGGGATCTTGTGGTCGTGAGTCTCGACAAACAGTTGACCAATGGCGTTCATGGCAAGCGGATGATTAACCAGGCGTTGCAGCAGCGCCACCTCCGCTCCCTCGATGTCCATTTTTACCAGCTTGATCGGTGAACCCAAAGACAGGACGAACTCGACAAAATCTACCGATTCCACGTCAACATAAGTCTCTGGGTTTACATTCGCCTTGACCGAAAGGACTGAGGACCCAGTAGACCAGCGCACAGGGTCGTCCGCAGCTTGTTCGTGCAAAAAGAGGCGCAAGGAACCTGCTTCAGCAGCTACCGCCTTGTTGACGCAAATCACGTTGGGATAGCCTTGCATTCGCTGACGTAACACCGCAAATGCATCCGGGTTCGGCTCGAACGCGTAGACCTGTGCTCTCGTGTCGGCCAATACCTTTGTATAACGCCCAACGTTTGCCCCACAATCAATTGCTATATCCGAAACGCCAAGCTTTGACGCGGCTCGTCGGAACGATTGCTCTGCAATAGCTGCTGGTGTTTTAGGTCTCGGCAATAAACCAAGCAGCGTGTTCCTGATAACGCTCGAAAAGCTCATCAGAACCCCGCCGCCTTGAGTATTTTCTGACAACGTGTCTGATAGGAAAGCCCCTGAGCAAAAATCATGGCATTGCGAGCCAGCGCACTCGCATAAGTCGAATCATCCAGTGTACGTCGAATCGCTTTGGCCAAATCATCGCCATTGTCGGGCTGTGAAAAACACACACAGTCATCGTTGAGCCAATACTCCAAGGCAGGTATACGAGTGGCAACAACCGGCGTGCCAGAAGCCAAATACTCGCCCAATTTGACCGGACTGGTCCAACGCGCGCTAGGGTGCTTTGCTGATGGAGGGAGTAACAACACATCGGCGCCCCATAAATGGGGCCCGATCATCCTATGGGCCATCCAGCCAAGTATTTCAACGTTTTCAAGCCCTCTTCCAACAATTACTTTTCTATGTCTTTCAATATCGTTTGGGTTACCACCAATCAACACGAAATCACACTCGGGCATCAGAGCTGCCGCATCCAGAATAGTTGGGATACCCTTATAGTCATAAAAATGGCCCGCATAAACAATTCTGGGCCGTTCCGGCTTCATGCGTTTGAATGACGCTGGGCGTTGGAACAGTGCCAAATCTACAGCATCCGGAAGTATCAACACCTTTTCTTTCGGAACACCTAAGCGCGTGAAGTTCTCCTTCAATACGGGAGCGATGGTGACCAGCGCTCGGAACGACGCCAGCTTCCTCAGTCCCGCTACCATCTTTAAAAGGGGTGGACTGCTATTTCCCGGATGGGCATGAGATTCCGCAACCACCGGCACACCCATGCGACTCAGCGCTACCGGTGCCATATAGTTTCGGGAATACACGAAGTCCACACCTGACTTTCTCGCGACTCCCGCCACTTGAAAGGCAAAATGTGCGTGTTCGTTCAGCTCGACACCAAACAGATGCGAACGCACCTGCACCACCTGCAAGCTACTGGAGAGGCCAAAGTCCTCCCTTAGAACCTTCGTCTCCAGGTTTCCGCCCAGAGGCCGCCGACACACCACCATGACCTGATGACCAAGTTGAGCAAAACCATCCGCCATTTTCAGCGTATTGATAGCATGAGCTGAGTGACTGTCTGCGTAAAAAGCCGATGCAACCAGGATTTTCATCAGCCTTCTCGAGTCTGCACGACTTCCGCACCCTGCTCATGCCCCACCTGCTGCTCGTACCAACAAGCAACTGCGGCCAACGTCCAGAGCCTTGCCTGGCGAAATGGAACACCTGGAGCGAGATACCTTGAAAAATCCGCGCTCAGCAGCTGGTCCCCGACCAGGCGGCTAGCCGCAATTTCCGCTTCCAAACTGTCGAAGTCGTAACTTCCCATCCCGCGCATACTGAATCCCTGCTTGGGACGAGCCATGACGTTTTCTGGCACGCGGCCTGCCAGGTAACGCCGAAGAAGTGGCTTGGCTTCGCCTTCGACAGCCTCATCAGCCCGATGTGACAATGCCCACTCCACCAGTCTCCGATCCAGGAAGGGCGCGCGCACCTCTACCGAGTGAGCCATACTCATCCGGTCTGTTTTGCTCAATATGGAACCACTGCAGAAGCCCATCAGATCTACCCGTTGTAGCGCATCCTGCAACGGAAGGTCTGCGCGGTAATGCCGTTCCAGCGGAGCCAGCATGGCCTGCTCATCGAATTGACAACCTGCAGGTGCGAACAGTTGGGCGGCCTCTTCCGGAAGAAAACGGGGGAATAGGCGCATGGCGTGTCGGTGAAGCGGCGATCGATGGGCGAACCTTGTCATGGCCGCCACCCGCTGGTTTGGATTGGCCCTCTCCGCAAGCAAACGGCGGGAAAACAGGTTACGCCACGCCCCTCTAATTCTTGGCCATTGCAAATTCGCGTACCAACGGTACCCGCCAAACAGCTCATCCGCACCATCGCCACTTAGCACCACCTTGTAGTTCCTTGAGATTGCTCGAGAAGCTTGGTACCAGGGCAGCAGCGCGGAATAGCCCTGAGGCTCTGTTGCAGCGGCACCAACCTCGAGCCTCACCTCATCAATACCGGTAACGGGCATACCAACCCGCTGAAATGGCAGACCCAGATGACGTGCCGTCTGCGCGGCAATTTCGCTTTCATCTTCACCGGGTTCATCGAAACCCACACCTACCGCAGCAATATCCAGGGCCTCTACATCAGAAAGACCGGTCGCCAGGCTGGTAGAATCCAAACCCGCTGACAACAACAGGCCGACGGGCACATCAGACAACAGATGCTCCTGGCAAACCTGCGTAAAAAGCTCCTCGAACTCCTGGTCAGATCCGTTTGAGGCGTCAGCGCACTCCGGGGGCGACCAATAGCGCATAAGCTGGAAGCCAACATTACCGCCCCATCTGGCTATATGCCCTGGCGGCAACTGCTCGATACCCTGCCAAGCACTCAAGGGTGCGGGGACATAGCCCAGAGTCAACACATAAGCCAAGGCGTCCGCCAAAACTGCCTGCCGGTCAGGCTCCAGCTTCTGTATCGCCTCAGGGGTCGAAGCAAAACTGAGCCTGCCACCGTGCCGTGAAAAATAGAGAGGTTTCTGTCCGATTGGATCGCGTGCCAGCAAGAGTTCCCGCTTGCCCCCATCCCACAGGGCAAAGGCGAACATACCCTGAACATGCTTGACGAGATCGCTTCCCCAACACTCGTAGGCATGCAAGAGAAGTTCAGTATCACAATTGGAGCGAAAACGACTCCCCTGTCTTTCCAGCCCCACCCTCAAAGATTGGTAATTGTAGATTTCGCCGTTGTAGCTAACGACAACGTCTGCCCTGTCCGGATGCGCCATAGGCTGAGAGCCCGCAGAGGTTGGATCGACTATCGCCAATCGCCTGTGTCCCAACCAAACATCAGCATTCTTTGCTTGCCAATGCCCCGCACCATCGGGACCACGTGCCCACATTACATTGCAGGCTTCCTGTCTCGCCTGTTTGTCAGGAAGCCAACCGGCCGCACCAACGATGCCACACATCGTCGAACTCCTCAGCTGCCCGGGTCTTTGATATCACCATTAGCTCCGATGGGCCTTCGACCTAGTACCTTAAGCACCATATTGCGACCACGCACGAGCCAGGGATAAATCCAGCGCGCCCTGTGTCGGTCAGCAAACACCGCACGATTCAGTCGCTGCCCAGCAGTCTCCGTAGACGCCAGAGAACTCAGTTGTGCTATGCAGTCGGCACCATGAAAATAATTACCCCGCCATCTTAGAATCATACCTTCGTCGACATCGTATCCCAGGGTTAACATCTCCTTTACCAGTTCTGGATTTAATCTCGCATCAAGCAGCGCGAACCCCGGTGAAAGTTCTCGCAGGTGCAACAGCTGTACATAACGACTACAGAAAGGACATTCTCCGTCATACAGAAGCCAATCTTTTTGCGTGTCAATCGTCGAGGTCCTCATTTCAAGAGCCCAAGCGTATTGGAAAAATCGTTTTGGTTCGGCTTACAAGATCAACGGATGGCAATTCACTTACCCCCACCATACATACACCTTCAACAACGAGCTCATAGCCAACCACCTTTTTGAGGTCCAATTCCTTTACACGCCCATATTGCATTGGATTGCTCCAGATATGGTGCGGAAAATAATCATAAGCCAAACGCCCGTCTACGTTAGTTTGACGCAATGCAAATTCATGATATCCAGAGATAAAGCGTCCCAAACCATTAAGCTGCTCCGCTTGTTTTTCCTTCGAACTGGCAGGCAAAAGTGTATTGCTGCACTCAAAGGAGCGCAGGTAAGTTTCGTATGACCAAGTTGCACCGTAAGCCCCAGTGGGCAACCTTTCAGAAGACTCCCTGGCAATGCGATTCTGCGCAAAAATCACTGAATAATTCCGAAAAAAGTTTGAAGGCAGTTCAAGCCTGTCCCCTTCTTCGGTTACCGCCCTGATTGTGGTCCGGTTAATTTCTCTGGAGTCGTACCACCCCAATAGGGGTATGTAGAAGACCGATGGGGCTAGCACCAGCGCCCCCATAGCGAAACCCGTTAATAACTTGGGGGGAACATGAAAGGACATTCTTCGCGCCGCGAAGATAATCACCAAGTTAAGGATAATCCACTTCCAAAAGAAAATACCGGTAGCAAGAAAGATCGCAAGGTGCATCAAATCAAAGAAAACCGCGAAAAGCACGATCAAGCCACGCCTAGTTATGGCCACAATACTTGCCAGCTGAAAAGCCAATACGAGTATGTTTGTTAACTCCACACTCTGTTCGAGCAGCCTTGCCAGGAGAAGTATTCCACTATCCCAGCCCCCAAGTGGGTTGCTTTGGTAAACCAGCGAGCTGTAGAAGATGTTTTGTGTCTGATTTGCCAACCAAGACAGTAGAGGTCCGTCCAGAACCAATTTCTGGTAGCCGGCATAGAAATAATTCGCAAAATGAATTGCAGCAATCAAGTAAAAGGCATGGTCACCAAAGCTGCGCAAAGGTCGGTCGCGAAAAACACCAAGCTTTTTTGCCAGCCAAGCCAGGTTAATAGCAATTACCGCAAGCAATGCGGACTCGGGAATAATTGCATAATCAGTCTGAGACAGTGGCAGCCCGGATGTCCTGCTTAACTCGCTTTTCAGGACGACTAGATACGTCATGGGAACAACCGCAAACGCAGGTCGAATTAAAGCCAGAACACCAAATGCCAAGCTGGGCAACCAAGCCAGGTGTAACAGATCCCCTAATCTTTCGTTTACCTCACCGGGGCCTGAACTCGGGATGTAATAAGGGTACGTCAACGCCAAATAGCCAGTCGTTGCCACGACCAGGACCTTCAACACAACAGCCAAAGACCGTGAAGTGGCCAAATAGCGCACATTCCAGAATGCCAACGCAAGCATAAGGGCCAAGCCAAGGCTCGCCATCGGAGGTAATTTTCCGATCAACACTTTGTAGCAGTAGAAAAGCAACAGCGCGAGAGACAGGCCGAGCAATTGTCGCCAGGAAAATTCTGCGCATTCAGTGCGCCCCTCTTCGAGGACCGCTTCCGTCACGTTTTTGTTTTCGCGCTGATTCACGCTACCCCGTCGAAATCCACAGTAATTCACGAACACACGGCCACTTTCAGAGGCGCAAAATAAGCTAAGAGCCAGCGAGAGTTCGGTCGACTATCGCAAGGCGTCTATGTCGCAGCCAAGCCACCCCAGCCGTGTCCTCCCAGTACGCCGCATCATCGCCCCCTTGCCCACATCAGGTCACAGGGTGGGCACCGTGGCTGCAAGTCTGGGAGCCAGCCCACAGTCCCGACAATGCCACACCCAGCCCCGTAGGCCTCCTTGCACACAATGCCTGCATCGCCCCGATCAGGCTCCGACCGAGCAGCCATAACAACAGGCTTCGGCCACTGAGCAACCAGGAATAAATCTTTCGCGGCCCGCGTGAGTACGTAAACAAGTATCGGTTCCGCCGCTGGCCTGCGGTCTCTGTTTCAACCAGCAAGCTCAGCTTGGCGATGCAGTCAGCGCCATGGTAGTAGCGCCCTTGCCAGTGCAGGATCATTCCCTTATCGATATCGTGCCCTTGACGCAGCAGGTTCTGTAAGAGTTCTTTGGGCTGATGCCGCGCATCACGCAACTGTAAACTTGGCGACAGATCCGGCAGGCGCATCAGCTGGAAATAGCTGCTGCAGAAGGGACATTCACCGTCATACAGGAGCCAGTCACCTTCGATATT
>Ga0180435_10003957_pt1 | contig 14722 bp, 6 predicted proteins | sample SS_ome_3_FD_132467 | JGI IMG/M metagenome (GOLD analysis project Ga0180435, IMG submission 132467) | Hypersaline lake sediment archaeal communities from the Salton Sea, California, USA - SS_3_S_1 metaG | ecosystem: Environmental > Aquatic > Non-marine Saline and Alkaline > Hypersaline > Sediment... | reverse complement strand
CTGACCGGGTTGCTGGCCCGGCTGTTGACCGGGTTGTTGCCCCGGCTGTTGACCGGGTTGTTGTCCCGGCTGTTGACCGGGTTGTTGCCCCGGCTGTTGACCCGGTTGTTGTCCCGGCTGTTGACCCGGTTGTTGACCGGGTTGCTGACCCGGCTGTTGTCCCGGCTGTTGGCCGGGTTGCTGACCGGGTTGCTGGCCCGGCTGTTGTCCCGGCTGTTGACCGGGTTGCTGACTGCGACCTTGCTCTTCCGCCGCTCTTGCGTACTGTTGCTCAAGCTCCGCGGTGAGCTTCCTGAGGTCCTGCATGGCGCGTTCGGCGGACTCGATGCCGCGAGCGACGTTGTTCACCTCCAACTGCCGCAGGACATCCTGCGTCTTCACGGCCGCGCTTCGGTGCGGAGCGTCGGCAATCGGCGGCTGTCTATCGACTCTTTTGGCGAACTCCCCGGTGTCGATCGCGATCTGCTCTTGGGCGGCCCTGAGCCGTTGCAGTATCTGCCCGCGAACGTCCGGGCTCCCCGGCTCGCTCGCCGCCTGTTCCGTGAGGTTTCGCAGTTCCCGTTGCTCGTGGGCAAGCCGGTTGGCAAGTCCGGCCAGTTCGTCCGCCTCCAGCCGCCCTCTATGCAAGACGTCCTGCAACGCCTCGGGAATATCCTTGATCATCTCAGCCAATTCGTTCGCAAACTTATCCTGCTCTTCCTGCAAGTCCTCAGGCAACTCGCTCTCAGAATCCTCCAAGGCCATCTGGTCGGCCAGTTCCTGTTCGATCCGCGCAAGTGTGTCGAGCTTCTCGACCATTGCGATCTGCTCTGCCACCTCGTCGAGCCGGCCCAGGAGCTTCTGGATAGCCGCTATGGAGTCGTCCACCTTCCTGTCACCGGTGGCGGCATATTCCGCCCGGCTTGCGGGCTCCTCGGACAACTTGATCATTTCGATGGCCGTCCGAGCGGGCGTCACGTCGTCGATGGTGACGTTCCTCACGTCCTCACCAACGCCGGCAAACGCCGACAACGCCAACTCATCGGCCAGGTCGCTCAGCCCGGCCTCGGCCTTCGCGGTGCGCTCCCTGACGCTGTCCACCTGGGCAGCGATGTTGGGCGGGAGGACTGTCTCCTGCCGCTGCGGCAGTGCCCCCGCCAGCTTGGCCGCCCCGGGCTTCGCGGCCTGCAAGTCTTTCAGGACCTCTTCCAACGCCCTGCGAATGTTGTCCTTTTCCTCGTTGACCATGTAGTCGATGGCGTCCGGGGCTTTCTGATCCAACGTGATGAGCAGTTCGCGGCTCTCGCCGTACTGCGGCCCGTTCAACCTGGGCGGCACTTCGTCGCTGACACGAACGATGACTTGGACCTGCTTGGCCCCGGTCAGGTCCAACTCGCGCCTCGTCAGATTCAGGAGCGCGGTGCCCTCCCAGGTTCCCTCCTCCAGTGCCCGCGGCAACAATGCCCCCGCGACCCTCAGCGGCATCTTCTGGCCGCCGCCTATTCCCACCATCAGGTCGACGGCCGCGATTCCGAAGTCGTCCCTTGCCACGAAGTAGATGGGGATGACGTCATCGGGCCTTGCTCTCAGTTCACTGGATTCAGGCCTGGTGATCTTGACTGTCGGCTCCCGGTCGGCAAGGGCGAGAAGCTTGTAGCGGGTGGGGTTGTTGTCGAACCCGTATTCGTCCTTCAGCTTGAGCCACCATTCGCCACTTGCGCCGGGCGCGAGCGTGATGGTCCATGCGTACGTGCCCTTGCCTTCCTCGACAGCAGAACTGCCGCCCTGCACCACGGCCCCGTCGACAAGCATGCTGGCCGACGCGAGCGGCTTGTTGGTCTCGGCGATTACGGTGACGCGCGTGCCGGCAATGGCGGTGATGTCGCCCGCCGCGTCCACCTCGTACTTCGGCTCGTGTCGTGTGTATTCGGGGTATTCGTATCGGAGGGCGAGCTTCGTGACCTCCGGCTTAGGCACGACGGTGACGGTGTAGTACCGTGTCAGTTCTCCGGCCGCCGATATACGGTACTGGAAACTTGATTCGAGTCCGCCGATCTGAAGCGAGAAGCGGCTATCCGCGTCGTTGCCCAGCAACTGCATCTGCTCGGCAGTTTCCATGCCGTCGGGGCTGAGTCGGCGGAACTCCGCGCGTCGCACCCCCGGACGGTTGACGACGGTCACGTCGACGCTGAGCGGATCGCCGACGGCCCGAACGGCGTTGCCGGGAAGAACGGTCAGACTGAACTCCCCGACGGTGCCAGTGTTTGCGCTGGGCAGAAAGGCCCGGAGCAGCCCGCGTGAGGTCTGGCTTGGCCACAATATGAACAGAGCCGCGAACACGGCTATCACTGACGACACCGCAACAAGGTAAGGGCGTGCGGACCGCGCGGAGAAGTCACGCTCCGGCACGACGAGGTGAACGTCCTCGGTCGCTTCCCTCGCCAGTTCAGCGATGAGGGCCTCGGACCCGCGAAGCTCGGGGGCGTCTTTGCTCATCAGGAGCTCTACGGCGGAGCTGATGCGCTCCTCGAGTTCCGGGTGATGGCTTTCGACCACCCTGGCGACGCCGGTCAGCGTAAAACTGCGCGCCAGCGGCCGCACGATGAACCAGTACGCGGCGGCGCCCGTGACGGTCAGAGCTCCGAGTGTCAGCGCCCAGCGCAACCCGGTCGAGAAGATCGTCACGACGGCATCGATCCCCATCACGGCCAGAAGCGAGCCGAGACCGATCGCCGCAACAGCCAAAAGTCCTCTAGTCACAATGACGACACGTACGCGGCGGATCGACAGAAGAAGCGCTCTGACGATTTCCTCCGGCAGCCGTTCCGAGCCGTTTTCAGCCGAGATTGGGCGTGTAGGTGTCATGTCAATCCCACCTTCTTTCTCAGCAGCCATTCGCCGGTAAGGAGCAATATCATTATAACCCAGAGCGGCAACGCGTTCCAAAGCAGGAATTGCCGCTGTTCGAGGAGCCGCTGGGTACCGGTGCCGAACCGGGACAGCGTCTCGCCAGCCTGTACCGGGGCAACGACAATGCCGCCGCTCGCGCCGGCGAGCTTCTCCAGAGCGGTCGGGTCGGCGGCGACCTCGACAAGCTCGGTCGTCATTGTGGCCGGGAACATGACCATTGTCTCAACCTTGTCAGTCTTGATCTCAGAGCCGCCGGTCTTCCGTTCAAGCAAAAGCGCCCTTTCCACGTCCGAGCCGGCAAGTTCGATGCGATACGTCTTGCTCTCGGCCAGTGTGCCGAGATCGGCCTCGTACATGCCGACCGAGTCGGAAACGTACGCAAGCTTCTTCGTCAGGACGAGCGTGTCCCCGTCAAAGACCTTAACGACGACGTCGTTGCTTTTGTTCACGCCGGACCGGTCGGGATTGGTGACCTTGGCGCGGGCGCGCACGACGTCACCGGGCGCGTACATCAGCTTGTCCGTGCCGACCCTGACGAGGTCGGTGCCGGCCTGGAGCTTGTCGGCCGTCGCCCAACGAAGCACTTGGCCCCAGAACTTGTGGTGATGCTCGTCGCCCACGCGATAGCGCAGGCGCCAGGTGCGGTCGAAGTTCAGCATTACGACGCGCCCGAGCCCGAATCTCTGGACGACGACAAGGGCGTTCTTGTCGATGAACGCGCGGCGTTGCTCGTCGAGTTGTTTGTACTCGACCCCGCTCATTTTGCCGGTGTCAAAGAAGGCGGGCTTTTCTTTCGGCATCGCGAACGCGAGCACGGTGGCGCCAGGTTTCGTGTCGATGATGGGGTGGCGCCATCGGATTTCCGGCACCTCATTCCAGATGCGGAGGTTCTCGTCGGGCGTTTCATCCTGCTGCATGATGACATGTGTGCGGCCCGCCTCGGACAGCGCAATGCGGAACTCCTTTTCCGGACTGGGCGTTTTCTTCTCTTCAGAGGGCTCCACGGTCACGGGCAACATCCCGGCCAGGTCCGACTTGGCGTACGCGTGCGGCATGTACTGCGGCCCGGCGCTCACTATGAGCGTCCCGCCGCGCTCCGAGACGAACTTCTCTATGACCTTGATGTTCTCGTCGGAAAGCTCTTTCGGCTCGACGTCGCCAAGAAAAATGACGTCGAACCTGCGCCACTCTTCCTCATCCTTCGGCAGATCGGACGCCTCGTTTTCCTCGTACTCCCGCGATGCGGACGCGTGGACCTTGGGAAGTGCGGGAGCGCCTTCGACCACGTCGGGGTGCATCAGGACATATTGGACCTGCACGGTCTTGTCACGACCGGTGAAGAGGTTCTTGACGTAGCGGAACTCCCAGCGCGCATGGCCTTCGATCATCAGAAGCTTGGTCCGCTCGGAGGTCACCGCGACGTGCACGTCCTGCGTGTTGTTGCCCTTCAATATTTCGGCGTCGAAATGCTGGACTTCGACCATGTACGTGGCAAAGCCCTCGTCTTTCGGAGTGTCGTTCAACGTGACTTCGGTTCGGAACAAGTCCGACGGCACCTTGATTGTTTCTTCATCGATATCCTTGCCGTCGCGGGTGAGTTTCACCACGACTTCTTCGCCCTTCATGCCGTCGAGCTTCACGTTCGCCGTCAGCACCATCTCGTCGCCGCGGTAAACGGAGTCGGGCGTCTGGACGCCGACGACCGCGGCGTCCGGCGGAGGAATGTCGCTGCCTGCGAGAATGCAACAGACCGGTATCTTCTGTGTTCGTAGTTCGTCGACCGTTTTCGACAGCGACGTCTTCGCGTTGTGGCGGCCGTCACTCACGACGAGAATGCCGGAAAGCTGCAACGCCGGGATGTCGGCCAGGGCCTTCCCAACGGCGCCGGCGAGGTCCGTGATTCTTTCCGCGGGCGGCGCTTTCTCGGTCTCACCTTTATCGGCCGCCGCGGTCTTCCACTGGTCGACGCCGGTCTGCGCCGCCTCCGCGGCGAACAGGTACAGCTTGACCGTGTATTTCTCCTGAAGCTGTTCCATCGCCGGCACGTCATCGCCGCGCGCGGCCAGCAACGCGGTTCGCGCGATGGACTCGCGGGTCTTGCGCACCACCTCGTTGATCTTCGCGCGCTGCTCATCCGTGAGCGTCGCGAACCGGGCCGCCTCCACTGGAGCTTCGAGACCGGCTACGATGCCAACTACCTTCTTGAGACCGGCTTGAGCGCGGGTGCTGAGTTGAAGCAGGCGCTGGTACCGAGTGGCCAGTTGCGCGGCCTCCTCCGAGCCCAGGACCTTGATGGCCTCCCGTATCGGGTTCAGGACTTCCCCGACCGCCGTCTGGGCGCTCCTTTCCACGTCTGCCCGTGCGGGGCCTTCGAGCGGAAGATCGCTTGCAAGAAGAGCGTTGAGCATAGTTGTCTGCTCATCGACGGTCTTCTCGGCCTCCTCGAACAACTCCTGCATCGCTTCGCGGCGGTCCTTGAGGTGGTGGCCGAGCGTCTGGAAATCCGTCCCGCCCAGCAGACCCAGCCAGCTCGACTGGGCCGCGAGCTTTTTCTGGACCGCGTCGAGTTGCTTCGCGGCCTTCACCATCTGGTAGAGCTGATTGCCCTCTTCAATGTCGAACATCTCTGCCAGCTGGAGCTTCTGCATCGCGCTCATCTGCTCATCAACGAGCTGCATCGACGCCGACATATCGACAAGCACGGCGACAAACCGCTCGATCGTCCGCGGGTTCGTCCACGTCAATATCGGCTGGACGAGCATGAACAGCACAAGCAGCAGCACGACCAGGCGCATCGCAAGAAGAGAAAGTCCGGCCTTCCGCGAAACCGTCTGCCGTTCGAGCGCGTAGAGCGCGATGATGACTTCAATGGAAGCCGCTCCCACCAGCGGCAAGACCCAGAACGGCCACGTGCTTCCCAGCGTCAGGAACCGAGCCATTCCGTTCAACACGAGCCACAGCGCCAGGGCCCCCACCAGGATACGGGCGGGGAACATCAGACGGCCCCTGGCCAGGGTCGTGCCCCGTCGCGCCATAAGGTGCATGCCGACCCAGGCGGCAATCCCGACCACCGCGAGCGCCACGACACCCGCCGCGGGCAGTTCTGATGCCATCGTCATCATGTTGTTGGTGCCGGCATCCATTGATGCACTCTCAATTCCAAATCAGGCCGACTTATCCGCACCCAGAAGTTCGCGCGCCCGTGCGCGGAATGCCGCCGGGTCCTGTGCCCTCGAAGCAAAACCGACCGTCTGGGTCGAGGCGGTCTTCCGTTGCAACGCGATCCATCGCGTGAGGAAGCTTTCGGCCAGCAGAACGGCGAGCGCGGCCGTGGCCAGGTACTTCCACAACTCCTGACCCGGAACGTCGCCAACGAGTATGGCGACAAGTTGGTCTGTGGATTCCGGGCGGAAAAACTTGACGTGACTGTCTATGCGTTCGATCTCGCCGGGCGTCAGTACGGCGAGGCGCCCTTCGGCCGCGCTGCTCGTGACCGCGAATGGTATGGTGCCCTCGCGATCATAGAGATACCCGAACGAATCCTTGAGGAACTCGGGCAACCGGAGACGGTAGAGTCCGGGCTTGGCCGTGCCACCGACGTGAACGGCGAGGACATCGTTTTCGGCGGCGATCCTGACGACACGCTTCTCATCGTCGGAGCCCACCATCTGCGCGACCTGGCCGATCTCCAGCAGTTGCTGCCAGGGCGAGTCGGGTGCCAACCGGTCTGCAGGCACGATTTCCTGTGGCTGGCTGGAGCTCGACCATGACAGCGTCGCGGCCGCATGCCCACCTTTCTCGACCATATCGAGCCGTATCCGATACTTCATGTCCGCCTCGAGGTCGATGGTCCCACTTCCTCGGCTGACCGGTCCGACGACCTGCCGGTTCCCGACCCAGAGCGTGGCCTGGTCATCCGAGGCAATGACAAACGTGTAGGTTTCACTGTATCTCGGAATGATGGAGCCGGTCCAGCGCACCGAAAAGTTGTCCACTGCAACGCCCTTTATCGGGGCACCGGTGCCCCAGTTGAAGTTGATGGTCGGATCGATGCGGGTGGTCACGATCTGTTCGTGGTTCACACCGGTGTAATAGTCGCCGCGCAGGCCGGAGTGACTGCCGCTCGCAAGCGCCTCGTCGGCCGGCACAAGCCGTAGGACGAGTTCGCGGTCCGGACGGATGTTGAGATTGCCGGTCGGCCGCTTCACAAGGTGATAGACCATCTCGTGCACAAACGGGACAAACGTCCCGAGCCCGGCGAGCGTGCCGTCGTCGGCGTGCAGGGCAATCGCCGTCGTCAGGATGCGGCCGTCGCCGAGCTTCCGGTCGACAAGCAGAGGATCGCCGGTGTTGAGCGAGCCGCCCATCACGGTGGCCCCGTCGCCGCGGCCAGCATCGAGTTTCCAGTAACTCTTGAACGCGGCCGAGCCGAAATCGCTCTGCGTCTCATCCGCCATCAGCATTAGCGTCTGGTGGTCGAGCGTGCTGAGAACGGGGCGCACCGGCTCATCGGTGTCGGAGACGGTCTTCCGTTCTCCAAGTATTGCCCCCGCGAATGGTTGGCCGTCCTGGGCGGTCCACTGGTTGTAGGAGTTCGCGACTACGCGGTCCCCGAGCGTGATTAGCACGCCGCCGCCGCCACTGACGTATTCTTCGAGCGAGAGCTTCACATGCGCCGGCAACTGCGGCACGTTGGCGAGTATGACGACCTTGTACTTATCGAACTTCATATCCTGCGAGACGTCCGTGACGCCCACGATGGTCGGCTCGACGAGGATGCCTTCCTTTTCGAGGATACCGCCGAGCAGGTCCTTGACATCGTCCGTCTCGCCGCCGGCCCCCGCGGCCTCCTCAATGTCGATATCGCCGCCGGCCCCCAAACCTTCTTTTTCGTGAACGGGCGGCGCCAGCGCTATCGCGATGAAGGCCGAAGCCCTGTCCAGCGGCCGGATGGCCGGGTTCCCGTCGATGATGAGAACCGGTAGCTTGTCTATGGTGCTGATGACGCGAGCATCGTTGTTGTCATCCGGCAATTCGTCACTGCCTTCGAGGCCGGCCTGGATGGCGTGATAGCCGTTGTCGGTGAACCGGTGCCTGAACTTGACGGTCTCGGCCGCGCCGGGCACCAGCAGGCCGACCTTTTCGGTGAGCGTGGTCGCGGCACCCACCCGGAGCGTCAGGTCGAGCGGACTGACGGGCTCGTCGCCCGTGTTTTCGACGCGCACGTCGATGCCGACGGACCGGTCTGGACCGATCACATCGCGTGAAAGACTGATCTCGGAGATGGCGAGGTTGCGCAGGTGCTCGGGCATCCCGAGCGTCCGACAGATGACTTTCGGAGCGGTCTTCAAGCCCTTGAGGCCGCTCGCGAGGAACTCCCACCGGGCCTCGTCTTCGGGGTCCCATCCGATGCTTTGTCCGTCGGTTATCACAACGATCTTCTTCGTGGAGTTTCGGCCCTCGCCGAGCGTTATCACCGCGGCGTTAAGGGCGTCGAGAACGGCCATCGAGCCGGGGCCGGGGCCGATACCGGCAAGGATTTGTGCGATCTTCTTCCGGTCACCGATGGGGGCGGGGGTCTCCACCCGCGGTGTCGGTCCGCCGACGATGATGCTGACGGCGTCGGCCGCCCCGAGGGCGTCGACGACGGCTTGTGCCTCTTCGACGGCGCGCTCGAAGTTCGTCTTCCGGTCCACGACCAGGGTCGTCGAGTTGGACCCGTCGATGATGATTGCCACGTCCTGCTGGCCACCTGTGCCCACGAGCGCGCGCAGTTGAATCCAATGCTCGGCGGCCGAGGCCAGAAGGGCGAGCAGAAGCAATCCGGCGGCGATGCCGTACATAGTCCATCGCCACTCGCGCCTCCGCCAGAGGGCCGTGCCCACGGCGAGCGCAACCGCACCCAACAGAACGGCCGGCAACAGGATGGGCCACGGGATGGTGGAGGCCGCCGGTATCAGCGGCCGCGCCATCGCCAGGGCAAGGAGCGCAAGGAGCAGACACCGCAAAGCAAGCACAAGAATCTCTTCGATAAGAATACGGCGGTTGCGGCTGACGAGCGAGCCGAGAAGGAACTCCATCGCTCCCCAATAGATGATCTGTATCTTGCGTCGGTTGAGCAGATGGATGATAATGGGGATGGCGATCGTCAGAAGCCCAATCAACATTCCCCAACGCATGAAAGTCATGGCTCGTCCGCCCTTATTATGTCACACGTGTTCCATGCGGCTCGCGAGATAGCTCGACAGCGCAACGTCATACCTTTCCTTCGTGCACAACGGCACGTAGTCGATCTTCATCTGACCACAGCCGGTCTCGACGCCGTCCACAAACTCCCGCACGCGGGCCAGATATTCGGCCCGAATGGACCTCGGGTCGATCTCGAAGTCGTTGCCGGGGATTTCGAGGTCGCGGAATTGGCTCCATTTCCCGAACGGGAACGTAAGTTCCTCTTCGGCCATGACATGGAGGACGATGACCTCGTGCTTGCGGTAGCGGAAGTGATGCAGAGCGTTCAGGATGCTGGCGAGGTCGTCGAACAGGTCGCTGATGATTATGACGAGGCCGCGCCGGTGAACTCGTTCGGCAATGTCATGAAAGATGGGGGCAAGCCCGGTCTCGTTGCCCGGCTCCGTCTTGTGCATTTCCTGAAGCAGCGCCCGCAGGTGGCTGGCCCGGCTTCGAGCCGGTATGTATCGGCGGAGCTTCGTGTCGAAGGTGACCATTCCGACGGCGTCCTGCTGGTTGATCATCAGGTAGCAGAGCGACGCGGCGAGGTACCGGGCGTACTCGAACTTGGAGACGGGCTGGTCGCCGACTTTCGCCGTCTCGTTGCCCGTGTATTTCATCGAGCCGGACGCGTCGAGCAGGATGGTCGCTCGGAGGTTCGTCTCCTCGATGTATTCCCTGATGTAATAGCGGTCGCTCTTGCCGTAGATGCGCCAGTCGAGGTCGCGTATGTTGTCGCCCGGCACGTATTGGCGGTGTTCGGCGAACTCGGGAGAGAAGCCCTTGTACGGGCTCTTGTGGTAGCCGCTGACAAATCCTTCGACGACGCCCCGCGCGATCAGCTCCAGTCGCGAAAGCCGTTCGAGGGTCTCCGGCCGCAACAGCCGCATGTATTCGAGCTCGCCCACATGGTCTGCCATATCGCGATGACCCCGCAAGATTGGCCGGAATAGGAGCTGACTACACGAGACTATCTTCGATCTTCGGCTGGATCCTTTCCAGCAGCCGCGTGACAACTTCGTCGCTCGTGATCCCCGCGGCCTCGGCGTTGAACGTCGTTATGACGCGGTGACGAAGCACCGGCAGAGCGACTTCGCGGATGTCCGTGGTCGTCGCATGATAGCGGCCGTGCAAAATAGCCCTGGCCTTGGCGGCCATGATGAGGTAGATGCCCGCTCGCGGGCCGGCGCCCCAGGCGACCATCTCGCGAACGAAGTCCGGCGCGTCGCTGCTCTTGGGCCGGGTCGCACGGGCGAGGTCACGGGCATACTCAAACACGTGCTCGGCCACCGGCACCCTCCGAACGATCTGCTGAAGACGGATGATGTCCTCGCCCGTCAGCGCGTTCACCAGCTCCGCCACGTACGTCCCTGTGACCTGCTTGATGATGGCGAGCTCTTCTTCCGTGGTGGGGTAATCCACGATGATGTTGAACATGAACCGGTCGAGCTGGGCTTCAGGCAGAGGATACGTGCCTTCCTGCTCGATCGGGTTCTGTGTCGCCAGCACAAAGAACGGATCGGGAAGCGGATAGGTCACCTCTCCGACCGTGACGTGATGCTCCTGCATGGCCTCGAGCAACGCCGCCTGCGTCTTGGGCGGCGTCCGGTTGATCTCGTCGGCGAGCACCATGTTCGTGAACACGGGGCCCTTGACGAACCTGAACACGCGCTTGCCCGTCGTGTGGTCTTCCTCCAGCACGTCGGTCCCCGTGATGTCCGAGGGCATCAGGTCGGGCGTGAACTGAATCCGCTTGAACTCCAAGTTCAGCACCTTGCTCAGCGTGCTGACGAGGAGCGTCTTCGCCAGGCCCGGCACACCGACCAACAGAGCATGTCCGCGGCAGAACACGGCAATCAACACCTGTTCAATCACGGCTTGCTGGCCGATGATCACGCGGCCCAGTTGTTCGGTCATGCCCTTGTAGGCCATGTTCAGGGCCTTGACCACCTTGACATCATCCGTCTGTGCCTCGGGCGAATCCGCAAATGCGGGCGTCTTTGGTTCCGGTCGAGTCGATTCACTCATCACAATGCTCTCCATTAAAAGGAATCATCTCTTCGACCTGAGCAGTGAACTGATCAGAAGTCGCGGTCTCCATACGATGAAATCCTATACCATTAGACGCGCATGCGCCAGTCCAAAGTCCCGCTCTCCGGGTAATAAAAAGTAACGGCCGCAACATGCGTATCTGAAAGGCGTTGTGGCCTGCGGCCCGGTGCGTTTAGCATCTTCACGCCTTCACGACGCGCGCCAATTGATCAAAGAGGTCGTCCGGAGGGTCGAACGTTGCAAGCTCGACGGGCTTGCGCTCGACCGTGCTGGCGTAGAGGGCGAGTACGACCTGCCACTCGTGTAGCGACTGCTTGAGGTTCGTGCCCGCGACCTTCTTGTCGTCCTCGATCCAGTCGAACATCGCCTTGTGGAATGCGGCCTGGGCTCGCAGGTTCTTGGGCATCCAGTCCTCGCCGTCGTCGAACCGCCCCTGCTGGATGCCGTCTGGCGAGACGATCTCCCAGTTGGCGAACTCCTCCCACTCGACGCGGCCCTTTTCGCAGTAGGCGCCGGCGCGAACGTGCTGCCAGCACGCTTCGGGATCACCGTAGGTCTGCGGCGCAGTGGTCCCGTTGTTCCAGAGCCCGCGGACGCCGTTCTCAAAGAGCAGATAGCCGACGGTCGTGTCAGGAGCAGGATGGAAACTTTTCATGTCGGAGTCGCCGCAAGCCGTGCCAAAGACACGGACAACGGGCGAATCGCCGTTCAGGGCCATCCCGTAGTCCAGGATGTGCGTGCCCTGTCCCGAGATGTTCATTCCGGCCGAGATGTCGAGAAACAGGACTTCGCCGAGCTTGCCGGACGCCACAGCCTTTCGACACTTGACAAAATCCTCGTGCCAGCGGAACTGGTGGCACACGCCCAGCTTGGTCTTCGTCGTCGAAGCAATCCTGCACAGTTCCCGCCAATCCCTGACGCCGGTGCAGAGCGGCTTTTCGCAAGTGGCGCCCGGCACGCCGAGGTCCGAGACGAGCCGAATCAGCTCGACCCGAGCCGTCGGCGGAGTGACGATGTGCACAAGGTCCGGCTTCTCGGCCTTGATCATCTCAGCCGCGTCGCCATAGGCCTTTATGCCGAATTCCTTGGCCTTCTCCTCCACGTTCTGCTTGTTCACGTCACAGCCGGCCACGACTTCGGCGTTCTTGATGTGCTTGTACGCCTCGATGTGGGGCCCGCTGCGACCGCCGCAACCAATCACGGCTACTCGGTACTTCGCCATCGCTTCTCTCCTTTGTCTAACCTGTGTCTAACCTGCCGAAAAATCCTTGAAGGTCACCTCTATCATTTGGTGGCCGTTCAGCTTGGGCAGGACGAACTCCACCCGCCCGTCACGCTTGCCGAACGCCAGGTCGCCGCCCTCGGGCACAAGCCGCACCGACCGCACCGGCCGGGGGACGCTGACCGAAACCGCGACATCATACACCGGAATGGCCTCTTCCACAACACTTACATGCTCGGCGCGACCGAGCGGGATGTAGTGCAACAGGTGCACAACCCACCGGCCAGGCACAATCTGCTCGTTGACCGTCGCCTCGAGCGTGCTCGGCCCACTATGTCGAAGGACCGGCTCGGGCAAGATCAGGTCGAGCGCGTTCAGCACCATCTTCTTGACCCACAGCGGAGCGTACCCTGCGTAGAGGTCGAAGACGGCGTGGCCGAAATAGATGACGCCGTCCTTGCGAACGACCGCCGGATATGACGCCTTGCCCGAGGACGGCGCCTGGCGGTGCGAGCAGAAACGGCGCCACGTGCGGTGAAAGACAGGCTCCGTGACGCTAACGAGCACTTCGGCACCCAGCCCAGCCGCGACCTCGACACCTTTCGTATACATGACATGCTCCGTCTGCGGCAGACCGCGGCCAATCGGGCCCGCCGGCACGACGTAGTCGGCGTAGCCGCTCGACCCGATTTCGCGTCCCCGCACCGGCTTGCCGTCCGTGTGAATCGGCCCGTCCCCCGCGACGGTGACGGGCGCGGAGCCAAGCAGGAAGTCCCTGCCGTCCGGGCCGAGGCCCGATTCGAACGTCATCAACAGCTTGCCGCCCGCCGCCACGAACGCGTCGATCGCGGACGCGAACGCCTCGTTCAGACGAACACGGTCCGGCAGGATCAGCACCTTGTACGGCGTCAAGTCGCTCGCATCGTCAATCACGTCGAACTGGTGTGCTCCCTCCTGAAGGACGTTCATCGCCCCCTTCATTGAACGGCCGTCGACACTCACGAGACCGATGTCCACGACCGCTTTCGCCCCGCGGCACCACGGTTCCTTCCTTTCAACGTCCGCGTACACCTTCCCGACGAGGTCGTAGACTTCCTTCTCGATTCTGCCGGACGGGAGAAGCTGGTCGCCGACATCGCACATGCAGTTAAGACTGAGAGCTCGGAAGCATTCGTACTGAAGGGCCGGCAGGTTTTTGAAGGAATGGAAATCGCCCCACGACGTGTGGAACTTGCCAGTCTGGGCCACGCAGTCGACGCCGAGCGTCCGTTCGAAGCGGCCGCGGAGCGGCAGACTTTCGTATCCGCGCGGGCCGCCGCCCGGCAGAGCGTCGAACTCCAGGTGCGTCACGCCGGACAGCGTCCTGTGGCAATACGGAGCGAGCGAGGCGTCGTTGTAGTAAATGCCAGCATCCTTGCTGCGCGAGCGCACGGTGCGGCTCATGTCGTCGATGAAATCGACGACGACGTCGTAGGCATAAGCGAGGCGGTCGTCCCGGCACGCGGAATCGAGTCCCCTCTCCTCCATCCCACGGCGGCAACGGACGCAGGAGCAGTCCTCGATGCCGACAATGTCGAAAAACACGCCATCGACCGCGGGCATCAGGTCGAACACCTCGTTCGTGACGGCCTTCACGAAGTCGCGGTACGGCGTGTTGATGCAAAGTTGCTGATAGAAGCCCGGCTCGTACGGCGGCGTACCCCAGATTCCCCCCTGCGGGTTGACGCACAGCCACTCGGGATGCGCTCGGGTGGTCTGTTCGTCCCATCGGACCGTAATGTAAATCGGGACACGAATGCCCCGCCTGTGGCACGCTTCGATCTGTTCCTTCAACAGGTGGCGATTGGCCAGGTGCGGGTGAACTCGTTCGGGAAACTTCTTCGAGTCGTAGTAGAGCCAGCCGTGGTGGCAACGTGCGAAGCAACATACGGAGTTGACGCGCGAACGGTCGAGCGTGACCGCAAACTCGTCCGGGTCGAACTGGGACCCCACGGCCTCGATGTCGCCGCTCGTGTGGAAGTCCATGTGAACCTGTCGAAAGGGCGCCTCGAACATCGGCATGTCGTCTCCTGTCGTTCCATTCACAGCGCCGAAGGATCACCTTTGCCGCGTCCTCCAGCAGAGTCTGGCCGGACATTGTATCCACGGGGCACGCGTTGGCAAGAGCGTTGCCCTCGCGGAGTGGATAATCCGAATGGGGGCGATTCGCGGCTACGCCCCAGTAATGCGTTCTGGCGCTATCGTCCTCGGTTTATTGTTGCAATCGTGGGAACACGGGACGAAGAAGACGGCGATTGGCCGTCATCTGAGCCCCCATTCAAAATATCCACT
>Ga0180435_10003955_pt1 | contig 14732 bp, 19 predicted proteins | sample SS_ome_3_FD_132467 | JGI IMG/M metagenome (GOLD analysis project Ga0180435, IMG submission 132467) | Hypersaline lake sediment archaeal communities from the Salton Sea, California, USA - SS_3_S_1 metaG | ecosystem: Environmental > Aquatic > Non-marine Saline and Alkaline > Hypersaline >... | reverse complement strand
TCAAGGGCCCCAACATCTCGATCGTTTCCGCCTGCAGCACCGGTGCACACAACATCGGCGATGCGATGCGCATGATCCAGTATGGCACCGTCGACGCAATGGTTGCCGGCGGTGCCGAGATGGCGACCTCGCCGACCGGCCTCGGTGGCTTCGCTGCAGCCCGTGCGCTGTCCACGCGCAACGATGACCCACAGGCTGCCAGCCGCCCATGGGACAAGGACCGCGACGGCTTCGTGTTGAGCGATGGCGCCGGGGTGCTGATGTTGGAGGAACTGGAGCACGCCAAGGCGCGCGGCGCCAGGATCTATGCCGAGGTGACGGGCTATGCCGCCACCAGCGACGGGCACGACATGGTGGCCCCCAGCGGCGAGGGCGGCGAGCGCGCGATGCGCCTGGCGCTGCAAACCCTGCCGAATGTTCGACATGTCTCATATATCAACGCCCATGGCACCTCTACACCGGTTGGAGATGTTGGAGAAGTGGAAGCCGTGCGCCGCGTGTTCGGCGAAGGCACCACCCCGCCGATCAGCTCGACCAAGTCGATGACCGGCCACAGCCAGGGCGCCACCGGCGCGCAGGAAGCGATCTACTGCCTGCTTATGCTGGAGAACGATTTCATCGCGCCGTCGATCAACGTCGAAACCCTCGACCCGGCGATCAACCCGGGCGAGATCGCCACCGAGCTGGTCGAAAACGCCGGGCTCGACACGGTGATGACCAACAGCTTCGGCTTCGGCGGCACCAACGGCTCGATGCTTCTGTCCAAGTTCACGGAGTGATCCCCATGGCGGACCTGATGAAAGGCAAACGCGCGCTCGTGATGGGTGTCGCCAACGAGCGCTCCATCGCCTGGGGCATCGCCAAAGCCCTCGCCGAAGAAGGCGCGGAGCTGGCGTTTTCCTACCAGGGCGACGCCTTCGGCAAGCGGGTCGAACCGCTGGCCGCCTCGCTCGGCTCCGACATACTCGTCGACATGGACGTCACCGACGATGCCGCGCTCGATGCCGGCTTCGACGCACTGTGGCAACGCTGGGACAGGATCGACGTGCTCGTCCACGCCATCGCCTATTCCGACAAGTCCGAGCTCACCGGCCGTTTCGTCGACACCTCACGCGCAAACTTCAAGACCTCGCTCGACATCTCCTGCTACTCCTTCATCGAGGTCGCCCGCCGCGTGGCCCCGAAGATGACCGAGGGCGGCACGATGCTGACGATGACCTACGGCGGCTCGAACCGGGTCACGCCTTTCTACAACGTGATGGGCGTGGCCAAGGCGGCGCTGGAGGCCAGCGTGCGCTACCTCGCCAACGATCTCGGCCCCGACGGCATCCGCGTGAACGCGATCAGCCCCGGCCCGATGAAAACCCTCGCCGGCGCGGCCATCGGCGGCGCCCGCAAGACCTTCCGCCACACCGAGGCCAACGCGCCGTTGCGCCACAACGCGACGCTGGAAGCGATCGGCGGCACGGCGGTCTACCTCGCGTCAGACTACGGCGCCTGCACCACCGGCGAGATCATCACGGTCGACAGCGGCTTCCACGTGCTTGGCATGCCGCAGTCGGAAAACCTTTAAGCCGGCCTGTCCTCGCAAGCCGGCTTTCGAGCGCAACCCCGACGGGTCCGCGCTCAATCGCTGTAATCACCATCGTCGTCGAAATCGTCGTTCGCCAGCGTCGCCATGCCGACACCCATCAGCGTGCCCTCGATTTCACCTCGATCGCCGGGCTGCACCCTGCGGCCCGCGGCCTTCGCCGCCTTGCGCCGGCCGGCCGCCTTGAAACTCAGAACCACGATGGCAATCCCGAGCCCCATCAATACGGCCCCCATCCCGAAGGCGACCCCGACCTCTTCCGAAAACCCGCGCCGACCCATCATGTCGGCGCCGCCGGCCACGGCGGTCAGGCCCACCAGAAACATCACCGCACCCAGCACCAGTCCAATCAGCAGTCTCATCCGCTATCCCCCTTCGTATTTTTTTTCGAGCCCGGCCCGCCCGGTCGCTACCGATCACGGCCGGTCAGTCCCATCCAGACCACGAAGGCCCCGACGGCAACCAGTATTCCCGGCACGAGGAAACTCTGCGCGACGGCCGCGAACTCGCTGCCGGGCGCGCGCCACAGCTCAACCGCCCCGACGAACGCCACCCCGCCGAGCACAATCAGCCCCGCACCGATCAAGAACGCGATCACCCGCACCATCCGGATCTCCCCCAGATCGCCATGCGGCATCAGAGCACGTCGCGCGGCCCCGGTCCATGCGCCCTGAGGTCACGCCGCCCCGCCCCCACGGCGCGAAGACCGGCCAATGCCCCGGCCCGCAGCAGCGGCGGACCCGGGCCGAACCCGGTTTTTCGAAACAGTCTTTTTCCGCGAGGTTTCTTGCCCGGATGCCACGATTTCGGCACATTTGAGTCACGGGCGGCGCGTTGATCCTTCCCTCGTTCATCTCTCCGCGCCGCCTCCTGTGAACACGGGTTATCCGGCCTTTGCACCGCGAGGTTTCATGGCCTTCCTGCTGATGTCTTTCGGGCTGGTCGCCGCCACGATCCTGCTGGTGCGGCCAGCCATGGCCGGCAGCGCACCCCTCGCTTTCACCCCCATCAACGGCCGCGATGCGGTTCTGGTCTACGTTGGTGTCGTCACCGTCGCGGCGGTGCTGGGGATTGCCTTTTCGCTCGCTCTGGTGGCCGCGCTGGTCGTCAAGGACGTCGGCCACACGATGGGCTACCGTCTCGCGGGGCATCACGACGCACAGTTCCGGCTGCTGCCACGGCCCGCGGGGCCGGCGATCTCGGCCCGGGCCCCGGTCAGCGATCTCGCTGGGTTTTTCGTCCTGCTCATGGGTCCCGGTATCGGCCTCGCGCCGATGGTTGCGGCGTTCACCCTCGGCGCTGCCCTGGCCGACAGCGCCCCGGGGGTTGCCACGGCCGCACGCACCTATGCTCTCGCCGCGGGGGCACTCAACTTCGTCGCCCTTCTGCCGCTCTGGCCACTGCCCGGCGGCTACCTTGCGAGGATGATGATCGAGGCGCGGTTCCCCCGCGTCGGCAGGCTTTCGGGCGCCGCCTTCGCGGCCTTCGCCATCGGCCTCGCCTATACCTGGTCGTCCGCGCTGTTGTTCCTGCTCGGCCTGATCGCCGCCCTTGCGCTGGTCTTCCGACCCGCGACGCCTGTCCGCCCGCGGTTGACGGCCGCACAGGTCCGCCTCGGGTTCACCGCCTATTTCGCCACCCTCGGGGCCTATGTCCTGGCCGGCTGGTGGGTGCTCAAACTGCTGCCCCTCGGGCTCTGACCCCTTCCCTCCCCGTGCCCCGCATGCCATCGTGGCGCGCAACGCCCGGGGAGGTTTCATGCCGATCAAAGCCTGCATTTTCGACGCCTACGGCACGCTGTTCGACGTCGCCGCCGCCGCGCGCGAAGCCGCCGCGGACCCGCAGAACGCCGCCATCGCCGAAAGCTGGCAGGCGCTCGCGGCGGACTGGCGCCGCAAGCAACTCGAATACAGCTGGCTGCGCGCGATCACCGGCGAGCACAAGCCGTTCTGGGAGGTCACCAAGGACGGGCTCGACTGGGCGCTCGCCGCCCAGGGCCTGCTCGGTGACGCCGCCCTGCGCGACCGCCTGCTCGCGCTCTACTGGACACTCGCGGCCTACCCCGAGGTGCCCGAGGTGCTGTCTCGCCTGAAACAATCCGGCATCGCCGCCGCGATCCTCTCCAACGGCTCGCCCGACATGCTCGACGCCGCGGTGCAATCGGCAGGACTCACAAGTGAACTCGACGCCGTGCTGTCCGTTGAAACCGTCGGCGTCTTCAAGCCCGCGCCGCAAGTCTACGGCATGGTCGGCGCCCGCTTCGGCTGCGCCCGCAACGAGGTTCTCTTTGTCTCGTCGAACGGCTGGGACGCCGCCGGGGCGTCCGGCTACGGTTTCTTCACCGCCTGGGTGAACCGCTCCGGCGAGCCGCTGGACCGGCTCGACCACCCGCCGCACGAAGAACTGCGAGACCTTTCCCTCATCCCCGACATCGCTGCCGCCATCTGATGACCTACCAGCACTACACAGCCGAAGACGGCCTCACCCTCGCCTACCGCGACGCGGGCACCGGCCTGCCACTCATCGCCCTCGCCGGCCTCACCCGCCACTCGGGCGATTTCGACTTCGTCGCCCCCCACCTCGCGGGCGTGCGCCTGATCCGGCCCGACTACCGCGGCCGCGGCGCTTCCGACTGGGGCGATCCCGCGAGCTACACGATCGAGCAGGAAGCGCGTGACGCGCTCCGCCTGATGGATCACCTTGACCTCGACAAGGCCGCCTTCCTCGGCACCTCGCGCGGCGGGCTGATCTCGATGGTGCTGGCCGCCACGGCGAAGGACCGGCTCCTCGGCGTCTGCCTCAACGATATCGGCCCGGTGATCGAGCCCGCGGGCCTCGCCGGGATCGGCGCCTACATCGGCCGCAACCCGAGTGCCAAGACCTTCGAAGAGGCCGCCGCCGGCCGCGCCAAGCTCGCCACCGGCTTCCACGGCGTGCGCGAAGACCGCTGGCTGGCCGATGTGAAGAACCTGTTCACCGAAACCGAAGACGGCCTCGTCATCTCCTACGACCCGGCGCTGGCACAAACCTTCCACGCCGGCAGCGGCAGCGAGTTCCCCCCGCTCTGGCCGCTGTTCGATGCGCTCGAGGGCCTGCCGCTCGCGCTGATCCACGGCGCGAATTCCGACATCCTGAGCCAAGCCACCGCCGACGAGATGCGCGCCCGCCGCCCCGACATACACTACGCCCGGCTCGACGACCGCGGCCACGTGCCCTGGCTCGACGAACCGGCGGCGCTGGCCGCGATCCGGGCCTGGCTTGGAGAGATGACATGAACATCGAGATGATCCGCGCGGCCGCCGAAAGGCTCAAGGACCACGCGCGTCGCACCCCGCTCCTCACCTCTCCCTTCCTCGACGAGATCGCGGGGCGCCGCGTCATCGTGAAGCCCGAATGCCTGCAGCACACCGGCAGCTTCAAGTACCGCGGCGCCCGAAACGCCCTTGCCGCGCTCGACCCGGCCACCCGAGCCCGCGGCGTGATCGCGTTTTCCTCCGGCAACCACGCCCAGGGCGTGGCCCTGGCCGCGCGCGAATTCACCGTACCCGCGGTGATCGTGATGCCGTCCGACGCCCCCGCCCTCAAGATCGCCAACACCCGCGGCCTCGGCGCCGAAGTCGTGCTCTATGACCGCGCCGGCGAAGACCGCGACGAGATCGGCGCCCGCCTCGCGGCCGAGCGCGGTCTCACCCTGGTCAAGCCTTTCGACGAACCGCAGGTGATCGCCGGCCAGGGCACGGTCGGGCTCGAGATCGCCGAACAGGCCGCCGAACTGGGCGTGAGCGGGGCGCAGGTCCTTATCCCCTGCGGCGGCGGCGGCCTCACCTCCGGGGTCGCCCTGGCGCTGGAAGCGCAGGCCCCGGGCATGACCGCCCACACCGTCGAGCCCGAGGGCTTCGACGACGTCAAACGCTCGCTTGCCACGGGCAGCATCCAGACCAACACCCGCCTTTCCGGCTCGCTCTGCGATGCGATCATTACCCCGGCGCCGGGCCAGTTGACCTTTCCGCACATGGCCCGCCTCTGCGGCCCGGGCCTCACCGTTTCAGAAGACGACGCCCTGCGCGCGATGGCCGCGGCCTTCACCCGGCTCAAGGTGGTGATCGAACCCGGCGGCGCGGTGGCACTCGCCGCGGCGCTCTTCGGGAGCGACCAGGTCGACGCCGACACCGTGATCGTCGTGGCCTCCGGCGGCAATGTCGATGCGCCGGTCTTCCGCGATGCGCTCGACCGTTTCGCCTAGCCGTCCTTGCGCCGGAACCGGGCCACCGGGTCCGCATCGCGCCCGCCTACGGCCTGCCATTCCGCCTCCAGCGCGCGGCGCTCTTCGTCCACGAGGTCCGGCACGTCGCGGATCCGCCGCCCCGCCCCGCGCATGTGGTCCATCAACCGGTGCGAATGCAGGATCGTCGGCACCGCGTCCTCCGGCTCCCAGGCATCCAGCATCGTCACGCGGCGCAGGTTGAACTCGGGCGGCAGAACGTAGAAGCGGATATCCGAGCGCCACAGCAGGTCTTTCAGCACCGGCTGGTCGCGCCGCGCCCCGGCCTCGGCAAACCGCCGCGCCCATTCCGCGAGGAATTCCAGCATCGCCACCGAGCGCCGATAGAGCACCACGCCCGAGTTGAGCTGCGGGAAGGCATAGGGCGTCACCTCCGCGACCCCCTCCCGGATCAGATCCGACGCCCGCCGCACGTCATGCGCCAGAGCCAGGTCGAACCGCTCGAGCAGGTCGAACAAATCCCCCAACGGGTTCAGCACCAGGGTATCGGCATCGAGAAACAAGGTCCGCTCGAACCGGGTCTCGGCCATGCAGGCAAGCTTCGAGCGCGGATGCGGGTCCGCGATCTCATGAATACGGTCGAACAGCCCGGGCGCCATGGCCGCTGCATCGTCGGTGAACAGATCCACGGCCAGCCCCGGCTCCACGGCCCGCAATGACCGCGCCGAGGCCTCCGCCAACGCGCGGTAGTCCGGCCCGGTGGCCACGTAGATCACACCCCTGTCCATGCCCCGATCAGGCCCGAACCCGCGCGCCGGCACAACCCCCTTCATCTTGGTTCAAATACTCCGGGGGGAGGTTCATTCCGCGCCAGCGGAGTGAACCCGGGGGGGCTGGCCCCCCGCCCCGCCCGCCGCGGGCGAACCCCCTGCCCTGCTTGACTCACCCCGTCGCCAGGCGTAAACGCCCCCTAACCCCGGAAGTGTTCAGGCTTCCGGTCCCATGGCCCAAGGCCGGGATCGCCCCCCGTCAGCGCGTCGCGCCCACGGGGGCAAAACCCGTTTGGACCATCGCGCGCCCGCCCCCATATCGGGGCAAACGATCAACGGCAAAGGAGCCGAAACATGTTCGAAAGCCTCTCAGACCGCCTCTCCGGCGTCTTCGACCGGCTGACAAAACAGGGCGCGCTGTCCGAGGACGACGTCAAGACCGCGCTGCGCGAGGTCCGCGTGGCACTGCTGGAGGCCGACGTCTCGCTGCCGGTCGCGCGCGATTTCGTCAAGAAGGTGCAGGACAAGGCCACCGGCCAGGCCGTCACCAAGTCGGTCACCCCGGGCCAGCAGGTGGTCAAGATCGTCCATGACGAGCTCGTGTCGGTGCTCACCGGCGCAGAAGACCCCGGCACCCTCAAGATCGACAACCCGCCCGCGCCGATCCTGATGGTCGGCCTGCAGGGCGGCGGCAAGACCACCACCACCGCCAAGCTCGCCAAGCGCCTTAAGGACCGCGAAAACAAGCGCGTGCTGATGGCCTCGCTCGACGTCTACCGCCCGGCGGCGATGGACCAGCTCGCCATCCTCGGCCAGCAGATCGGCGTCGACACCCTGCCGATCGTACCGGGCGAAAAGCCGGTCGACATCGCCAAGCGCGCCAAGACACAAGCCAGCCTGGGTGGCTACGACGTCTACATGCTCGACACCGCCGGCCGGCTCCAGATCGACGAAGTGCTGATGCAGGAGGTCGAGGACGTCTCCAAGGCGGTGAACCCGCGCGAGACGCTGCTGGTGGTCGACGGCCTCACCGGCCAGGTCGCCGTCGAAGTGGCGCAGGAGTTCGACGACAAGGTCGGCATCTCCGGCGTGGTGCTTACCCGGATGGACGGCGACGGCCGCGGCGGCGCCGCGCTCTCGATGCGCGCCGTCACCGGCAAGCCGATCCGCTTCGTTGGCCTTGGCGAAAAGATGGACGCGCTCGAAACCTTCGAACCCGAGCGCATCGCCGGCCGGATCCTCGGCATGGGCGATATCGTCGCCCTCGTCGAGAAGGCGCAGGAAACCATCGAGGCCGAGCAGGCCGAGCGGATGATGCGCCGCTTCAAGAAAGGTCAGTTCAACATGAACGACCTGAAGATGCAGCTCGAGCAGATGCAGAAGATGGGCGGCATGGAAAGCGTCATGGGCATGATGCCCGGCATGGGCAAGATGGCCAAGCAGGTCGCCGCCGCCGGCGTCGACGACAAGATGCTCAAGCGCCAGGTCGCCCTCATCGATTCGATGACGAAGAAGGAGCGCGCCAACCCCGCGCTGTTGCAGGCCAGCCGCAAGAAGCGGATCGCGCGCGGCGCGGGCCAGGAAGTCTCCGAGCTCAACAAGCTCCTGAAAATGCACCGGCAGATGTCGGACATGATGAAGAAGCTTGGCCGCATGGGCAAAGGCGGCGCACTCAAACAGGCGATGAGGGGCATGTTCGGCAAGGGCGGCGGGATGCCCGGCGGCATGCCCGACATGAACGATCCCAAGGCGATGGAAGAGGCCGCGAAGATGCTCGGTCAACCCGGCGCCGGCAACCTCCCCGGCCTCGGCGGCGGCATGCAGCTGCCCTCGGGCCTCTCGGGCTTCGGCAAGAAGAAGTGATCACCGCGGCGCGTGATAAGCTCCGCGCGCGCGGCCGCGCGGCCGCGCATCGCCCGACCGCGCGGTCGGGCGCTCGCACCGTGTCGCAGGGGTGCGCGCAATGACAGCCGTCACCACATACCCGCACGAGGTGCCGCCCACCGGCCCCGCCGCGGCCTTCGCCGCAACCCTGCGCGCGCCGCTGCCCCGGCTGGAGACGCCGCGCCTCGTGCTGCGTGCCCCGGTCATCGCCGATTTCGCCGCCTACCGCGAAATCGTAATGTCCACCCGCGCCCGCCACATGTACGACGCGCTGCCCGACCGTGAAGGCGCTTGGCTCGATTTCACCCAATGCATCGCCGGCTGGCTCCTGCGCGGCCACGGCATGTTCACCATCACCGAGAAGCAGAACGGCGACGTGCTCGGCTTCGTCCTGATCCTGATGGAATTCGGCGACCGCGAGCCGGAGCTCGGCTGGTTCCTCACCGAGGCAGCCGAAGGCCACGGCTATGCCTTCGAGGCGGCCGGGGCGGTTCGCGACTGGGGTCTCGACACCCTCGGCCTCGATCGTCTCGTGAGCTATGTCGACCCGCCGAACGCCCGTTCGATCCGTCTCGCCGAGCGCCTCGGCGCCTGGCGCGACGCCACGGCCGAGGCAGAATTCGACGTGCCGCTGCGGGTCTACCGCCATGCACCCAGGCCCGAGGCGCAGGCATGACGGATTTCACCATTCCCACAATCCGGACCCAACGGCTGACCCTTCGCGGCGGCCGGGTGGAAGATTTCCCGCAATTTGTCGAGGAACTCGCCAAGCCGCGCACCCGCTACATGGACGGCCCGCACAACTCAGATGTGGCCTGGGCGTTCTTCACCAATGACCTCGCGAGTTGGCCGCTCTTCGGCGTCGGCGGATTGATGATCGAACGCGGTGGCGACGTCGTCGGCCAGGTCGCGATCAGCAAGCCGCCGCAGTTCGCCGAGCTGGAAATCGGCTGGATCATCTACGAGGCGCACGAAGGCCACGGCTATGCCGCCGAGGCCGCCTTCGCACTGCGCGACTGGGCCTATGCCAACGCCGGGCTGACCACGCTTGTCAGCTACGTCGACCGCGAGAATAGCGCTTCGATCCGGATCGCGGAAAAGCTCGGCGCCGCCCCCGATCCGGAGGCCGCCCTGCCGCGGGGCGAAACCGCGGACGAGACGATCGTGTTCCGCCACCCGTCGCCTGCGGCGCTCGCCGACGGCGGCATGGAGGCCTACGCATGATCGCCACCGAACTCGCCCCGACCACCATCCAGATTCCGACGCTGGAAACCGAGCGGATGTTCCTGCGCGCGATGCGGCAGGACGATATTGACGCCGAGGTCGAGTTCTTCGCCTCGGAACGGTCGCACTTCGTCGGCGGGCCGCTGGAGCGCGATCAGGTCTGGCGCGCTGTTGCCGGGATGATCGGCCACTGGGCGTTGCGCGGTTTCGGCTTCTGGGCGCTCGAGGAGAAGGCCACCGGCCGGTATCTCGGCCGTGCTGGCCTTTGGTACCCGGATCGTTGGCCCGAACGCGAGATTGGCTGGACGCTGATGGCCGACGCGGAGGGCAAGGGGTTCGGGCACGAAGCCGCTTTGGCGGCCCGGGCCTATGCCTATGACGAGCTCGGGTGGACCACCGCGATCTCACTGATCACCGCAGGCAACCGGCGCTCCGAGGCGCTGGCGAAGCGGCTCGGCGCGCAACTCGAAACCGAGTTTCTCCACCCGATCTTCGGCGCGATGAACATCTGGCGCCACCCCGGACCGAGCGAGGTGGCCCGATGATCGCACCCAGAAATCAGCCAATGCGCAGACGCCTGCCATACGTTTTGCCGACGTTTTGCAGACCGGCATTTTCTCACTTCGGAGGCTCCCAATGACCGACGACGCAGCCCGCGCGGCGGCGCTCCTGAAAGAGCACCGCGCCTCGATCGACCGGCTCGACGCGATCCTCGTCTACACCCTCGGCGAGCGTTTCAAGCACACCCAGGCGGTGGGCAAGCTGAAAGCCGAACACGACCTTCCCCCGTCCGATCCGGCGCGCGAAGCGCAGCAGATCGCGCGGCTCGAAGACCTGGCGGAACGGGCCGACCTCGACCCGGAATTCGCCAAGAAGTTTCTGAACTTCATCATCGCTGAAGTCATTCAGCACCACGAGAAACACAAGGAATTGGGAGCGTAAGCCCCCGAAATAGCTCAGGAAACAGGAGAAAACCCATGGCTATGAAAATCCGTCTCGCCCGCGGCGGCTCGAAGAAGCGTCCGCATTACTCGATCGTCGCCGCCGACAGCCGGATGCCGCGCGACGGCCGCTTCATCGAGAAGCTCGGCACCTACAACCCGCTTCTGCCGAAGGACTCGGAAGACCGCGTGAAGATGGACCTCGACGCGGTGAAGGCCTGGCTCGACAAGGGCGCCCAGCCCACCGACCGCGTCGCCCGCATGCTCGAGGCCGCCGGCGTGCTCGAGAAGAAGCAGCGCGCCAACCCCAAGAAGGGCGCCCCCGGCAAAAAGGCCCAGGAACGCGCCGCCGAGAAGGCCGAGAAGGAAGCCGCCGCCAACGCCCCGGCCGAAGAGGAAGCCCCGGCCGAGGAGGCTGCGGCCGAAGAAACTGCTGAGTAATCAGCAGGTTTCGGATACGATCTGGGTGCGGGGCCACGTGGTCCCGCGCCGTGATGAGCTGTGAGGTCTGTCATGAGCGACGCGCGGATCTGTGTCGGCGCCATCGCTGGCGCCTTTGGCGTGCAGGGCGAGGTGCGGCTCAAGAGCTTCTGTGCCGAACCGGAAGACATTGCAACCTACGGCCCGCTCTGGTCGGAGGACGGCAACCGGAATTTCTCGGTCGAGATCACCCGGGCGGTCAAGAACGGGTTCGCGGCGCGGATAGACGGCATTGCAACCAAGGAGGCGGCCGACGCGCTCAAGGGCACGCGGCTCTACGCCGACCGCGACGCCCTGCCGTCGCTGCCGGACGATGAGTTCTACCACGCCGATCTGATCGGGCTCGAAGTGGTCGACACCGGCGGCACCGTGCTCGGGCGGGTCCATGCCGTGCACAACCACGGCGCGGGCGATCTGCTCGAGATCACCGGGCCGGGGCTGAAAACCGCCGTCCTCCTGCCGTTCACCCGAACCGCCGTGCCCACCGTCGATCTCGCCACTGGCCGGATCGTTGCGGACCCACCCGAGGGCGTTTTCCCCGACTGACCGGCGGACCCGGCCAAGAAATCCGCCGCCGCCGGGCCCTTCGCGGTGGAAACCGGGCGCGTTTTCCCGTTTCCTGTTTGCAGGTGCCGACTCATCTGGGGGGATGGAGGGAGGCTTCGGGCGATGATCAATCGATACGGGCGGACCTGGCTCACCTTGTTTGCCATCGCGCTCTATGGTGGCCCGGTGCTGGCAGGCTTTGCCGGCCATGGCTGGAGCGTCCTGCCCGTGTTCGCGGCCCTGTTCCTGCTTTACGTCGTCGCCACGCGAAAACCCGATCTCGCGACGCCCGCTGGGTGGGCCGGACTTGTTGGAATTGCCGTGGTGCAGGTTGCGCTCGTTGCCGCGACCTGGGCGATCGGCCTGGTCGGCGCGCAACTGGCCGCGCCCGTCGTCTTGCCGATCTGGGCGCCGCTCGCGATGACCGGCGTGGCCGCCGGCCTGGGCGCCTGGGCCTGGCGCGATGCGGCCGAGATGAACGTGATGCTCGACAGTGCCATCCGGGCGATCGAGGAGATGGATTTTTCCGAAGCCGCTCCCGCGGTTGATGGCGGGCCCCAGGTCACGGCAGACGTCCGCTCCGCATTCGAACGGTTCGAAGCCGCGTTGGCCGATGTCGAGGCGGTATCGGCCCCCGAGATTGACCCGCTTGTGCGCCAGCTTGCATCCGAGGCAGGGCCGGAGGCCTTTGCCCTGCTCGTCGAAGACGTCGGTCTGCCCGGCGATGCCTGCAACCCGGCATTCGATCTTGCCGCCTTGCGCTTCATGGCCCTGCCGGGTGTTCTGGACGCCCTGATCGCTCGCGGCGACGCCGGACTCGTGCCGACAATCCTCCTTGATGCGCGCGAACCGGCGGTGCGGGCCGAGGCGCGTGCGCGGGTGGCCGACATGCTGAAGGCCGGGGCTCCGGCAGACCAGATGCCGAGCCGGGAATGGCTCCGGGACCTGTCCAACCGGTTCCCGGGCGAGGGGTTCGAGACCCTCGGGGCAACGTATCCCGAACCCGCCGAGGCGTGAAGAAAGCCGTTCTCAGACGGACGTCTTCACGTTAGGACAGCGCCATGAGCGACAAACCCAGATCCCATGGCCGGCTGAAGATCGCGCCCACCCTCAAGCCGCGTGCGCTGATGGACGACACGCCGCAGCTTGCGGGGGCGTGGGAGGCGCGGGTGATTACCCTGTTCCCCGCGGCATTTCCCGGTGTGCTCGGCGAAAGCCTCACCGGACGCGCACTCGACGACGGTTTGTGGCGGCTGGAGACGCTGGACCTCCGCCAGTTCGGCGCGGGCAGACACCGCAACGTCGATGACACCCCGGCCGGCGGCGGCGCGGGCATGGTTCTGCGCGCAGACGTTCTGGCGAAAGCGATCGATGCCGCGCAGGATGGCGTGCCCGCCGACCGGGCGCGCTGGCCACTCGTCTACCTCAGCCCGCGCGGGCGACGGTTTGACCAGGGGATGGCCCAGCGCTTCGCCGCTGGCGACGGTGTCACCCTGATCTGCGGCCGTTTCGAGGGAGTCGATGAACGGGTCATCGAGGAATACCGTATCGAGGAGGTCAGCCTCGGCGATTTCGTGATGACCGGCGGCGAGATTGCGGCACAGGCGATGATCGACGCCACGGTGCGGCTGCTGCCGGGCGTTCTCGGCAACGCCGCCTCCGCCGAAGAGGAGAGCTTCTCGCACGGACTGCTCGAACACCCGCAATACACCCGCCCCACTGAGTGGCGGGGACGGAAGATCCCCGATGTATTGATGTCCGGCCATCACGGCGAGATCGCGAAATGGCGGCGTTCGGAAGCCGAACGGATCACACGGGAGCGGCGGCCGGATCTATGGAAAACCCGCCAGAAGCCGGGCCACTCCGACAGGTAGCCACCGCAAGTCTGCCCTATGTCAAAGCGAACCACCACAGAATCGCACACACTCCCGGTGAAGAGTCGCATGCCGACAACGTTGGTGTTGCCGGGAGGGCGGCTATGCGAGAGAGGAGAACCGACTTCATGGATGCTCAGAAAATCGCAGAATATGCCCGTTCGCTGTATGACGCCCATGGCGATGCGGCCGAGGCCGAAGCGGCACAAAAAATGAACGCCGCAGAAGCTGCCGGCAACGAGGCCGAAGCCGAGGACTGGCGCCTGATCCGCGAGGCCATCCGGGCAATCCGCGGGGCCAATCAGGGCTGACCGGGCGGGGTCCGGACGGGGCGCGGGGGCGGCGTGCGTAGCACCCGTTGGCCGCTCGCCGGGCGGGGCCGATCTGTCAGCACGTGATGCGCGAGGGCGGGTGCCTTCGCGGCGGGCAAAAGGAGGAGAGAGCATGGATGCCCTGAAAATCACCGAGAAAGCCCATGCGCTCGTCGAACAGCATGGCGACGCGGTAGAGGGCTTTGCCAATGATCAGTTGAAAGCCGCCGAGGCGGCTGGATTGCACGATGCGGTGCGCGAGTGGGAGGCCCTGCTCGAAGCGATCGCTCACCTGCGCGGCAAATCGCCCGCCTGAGGGCGATCGCCAGCGGTCGTGCCGAGCGCACGGTTTTCCCTTGATCGCCGTGGAGCATGCCCGTATACCGCGCGCGTTCAGGGCCGAATCCGGCATCTGGACCGCTTGGCTATTGCCCGCTTCTTCGGTGGATCACGCAAAGGCCGGCGAGACACAGCAAAGACGACCTGAACCTCCGGCGGGCGCGGATGCGGACCCGGTCGAAGACACGGAGCTCTGAGGCGGCACACCTTCGCGGACAAACCGCGAGCAGCATAGGAGTGATCGGCATGGACCTGATCGCACAACTCGAGGCCGAACAGATCGCCTCGCTGGGGAAAGAGATCCCCGACTTCAAGGCCGGCGACACCATCCGCGTCGGCTACAAGGTGACCGAAGGGTCGCGCACCCGGGTGCAGAATTACGAAGGCGTCTGCATCAGCCGCAAGAACGGCGCGGGCATCGCGGGTTCGTTCACCGTGCGCAAGATTTCCTTCGGTGAGGGCGTCGAGCGCGTCTTCCCGCTCTACTCGACCAACATCGAGTCGATCGAAGTGGTGCGCCGCGGCAAGGTGCGTCGCGCCAAGCTCTACT
>Ga0180435_10003953_pt1 | contig 14735 bp, 14 predicted proteins | sample SS_ome_3_FD_132467 | JGI IMG/M metagenome (GOLD analysis project Ga0180435, IMG submission 132467) | Hypersaline lake sediment archaeal communities from the Salton Sea, California, USA - SS_3_S_1 metaG | ecosystem: Environmental > Aquatic > Non-marine Saline and Alkaline > Hypersaline >... | reverse complement strand
CAAAATCCACCTCACTATCGGCAAAAGGCGTAACCAAGGCTACCAAACTACCGCTAAACATCAGATATTCTCCTACAATATATACTCATCGCGATTGAGTTTTCCCGTTTTCGCATTATATACCTGTCCCGCATGGAAATACCATGCGAGTAATTTTATAACTACATCTCCCACATTCACTTATAATCGGCACCGCCAGGAATCCTCATGCCCAATGGGTATAATTACCTCGGGCTCTGCCGGGAATTCTCTTACCCATGCGGTACGCTAACTTATACCCGAATACTTGTCAATCAATTCTATCATTTCCCTGGTCGCTTCTCGCATTCCCGTAAAAATCGAACGCGCTACTATACTGTGACCTATATTGAAATCTTCAATCCCTTCGATCTGAGCCACCGGGCCAATATTACGATACGTCAACCCATGCCCCGCGTGCACCAGCAAGCCATTTTCCCAACCTGCATCGCGGCCTCTTTCCAGTTCTTTCAACCGTCGCGTCACCTGCCGATCTGTCCGCGCGTTGGCATACATACCCGTATGCAACTCCACCGCGTCGCAGGCTGCCTCCCGACACGCCGCGATCTGATCCTGCTTTGGCACAATAAACGCCGAAACCATTATACCCGCCCGATGCATCCGCTTGACTACCGATTTCAAACGAGCCTGATGCTTGATGCAATCCAACCCCCCTTCCGTAGTCAATTCCTGCCGTTTCTCCGGCACCAGCGTAATCATGTCGGGCTTTACTTTCAAAGCGAACCGGACCACCGACTCCGCCATCGCCATCTCCAAATTCAATTTCACTCCCGACACCTGCCCCACCAGTTCCACATCCCGATCCTGAATATGACGCTTGTCTTCGCGCAAATGCATAGTAATTCCGCTCGCCCCTCCCAGCTCACACTCCACCGCCGCCCAGACCGGGCTCGGCTCATCGGCCCGCCGCGCCTGCCGCACCGTTGCTACATGATCGATGTTCACATTCAATTGTGCCATATCGCATCCTTCCTCTAAAAGCAGGGGTAAAATTCTTCCGCTCTTATTCGATTCCAAATCCCTATGCCTCTCCCTGCCAATGTTTCGAGCTGATGGCCATGGAATCTTTACCTTCCCACCGATGCTCCCTTATCACTGCCTGAATCCGCTCCGCCAACTCCATCGCCGCCACCGCGTCTCCCGCGGAAACTTCCGGCCGGGTGCCTTCCCGTACCGCCTGCACAAACGCTTCCTGTTCCAGACGTAAAGGCTCCCGATCGTCTATATCCAGCATCTCCACGTTCACCATCTCCGCCCAATCCACATTTTGCAGATCAAGCTCTCCATCCTCGTTCATCTGCTCTCGCAAACACTGGACCATATCGATATTCGCCGCTTTACTGACCATCATTCCGTTCTTACGCAGATAGTCCAGTGACAAATATGCTTCTTCACTGAATACCCGCACCTTCCGCTCCGTTTTCAACGCCAGCCGTGACGCTGTCAGGTTAGCCACGCATCCTGTCTCGAAAGTCAACCGTACATTGGCGATATCCTCATGTTCACCCAGCACATTCACTCCTGCTGCCCGCACATCTTTCACTTCACTTCGGGCCAACGACAGCACAATATCGATATCATGAATCATCATATCCAGAACCACCCCTACATCCGTGGACCGAAAAGTAAAGGGAGAAATCCGCTGGGCCTCGATAAACCGAGGCGTAAAATGAAGCCGATGCATCGCCTGCACTACCGGATTAAAACGTTCCGAATAACCCACCTGGAGCGTACTGTTGTTTTCTTCCGCCAATCGCAGCATCCGCCGCGCTTCCGGCAGGGTCGCGGCCAATGGCTTCTCCACCAGCACCCCCACCTTCCGCTTTAAAAAAGGCTCCGCCACCGACGCGTGATATTCCGTCGGCACCGAAATCGTCACTGCGTCAACATCATCCGGTATCTCCGCCGTATCGCCACAGGCTCGACACCCGTATTCAACCGCCAACTCCTCCGCCTTCTCCCGTTTCGAATCCACGATCGCCACCAGTTCCACCTGTTCCATCTGATGATAGATACGACTGTGCAGTCTCCCCATCTTACCGGCCCCGATGACCGCAGCTTTTAATCGATTACCCACTGACTATCCTTTCACTGGCTGGTTTTTCTTCTCAAGCAAAAATATCGACACACCACATCAGCTTCTTTTACTACCCGAAAACTCATACCCATTCCTTCAACTTCCCCTTCGCCCCCTCGCTTTCACCCAACTTCCTGTCCGACATCCTACTTTTGTTTGGCTCTTACCTCGAAGGGATCGCAACGCATTCGATCCTCGTTAGCATCTTGACGTTGGGTTTCTCGGTATCGGCCGAAACGGCTTCCGCAGCTTTGCTGCAAAAATCGACATAAATATCTCACGTTGACATTCAAACCGTCCCTCCCCTGTAAATCTTCAATTGAAGCGACTATACTGTTGCAGTCCTTACGGTACAACTTCCGATACGCTCTTTTGATTTCCAGAATATCTTCTCGGCCAAATCCGTTCCGCTTGAGACCTTCCTCGTTTACTCCTCGCACTTCATTGGGATCACCGGAAAACTTCATAAAAGGAGGCACATCCCGTCGCACCGGCGTCAAACCTGCCACATAACTGTATTTCCCCACCGAAACAAAATTATGCAATCCGATAAGGGCCGAAACAACCGCTCCCTCCTCGATCAGAACATGACCTGCCAACTGCGTCTGATTCCCTATCAGAATTCTATCTTCCAGCTCACAGTCGTGAGCAATATGAACCCCGACCATAAAAAGATTGTGACTGCCGATGATAGTCCTGCCTCCACCCAGCTCTGTACCTCGATGAACCGAACAATTCTCCCGGAAAACATTATCGTCTCCGATGATCGTCTCCGTCGGCGCCCCTTCGTATTTCAAATCCTGTGGCGTCACCCCGACAACCACATTCTGATAAAACACATTCCGCTCGCCAATCCTGGTATGTCCCTCGATCACCACGTTACTGAATAATTCGCAACCATCACCCAGAACCACGTCGGGCCCTATCACGCAAAAAGGACCGATTCTTACCTTCGCTCCGATCCGAGCCGAGGGATCAACAACAGCTAATTTTGATATTTCTGACATCTATCCTTCTTTTCTTCAATAAACCTTAATTTCCTATATCCTGAACTATCGCAGTTTTTACCGTTAGAATTTATTATCCACAGGGCCTTGCGAGCAACAGGTGAAATTTATACTCATCGCCAGTGGGCCTTCCTTTTATATATGTATCCATATATACGAAAATCAATTACATCGAGCCCTGTCGGGAATTCTCATACCCAGGGGTATATTCAACAACAATTCAATCTCGAAATTGCTCCAGATAGCGACCATTTTTTTGCTGACAACCGCGCTGCATCGACTCCACCAGGTATCTTACATTCTCATCCGGAACATCCTCTTTCGCCAGCTCCGCCAAAATACTCGCGACCGGCTTGCCTTCCCGCCGCCGAAACAGCATCCGAAAGGCCTTGTCCAGCAACCGGAGACTTTCCTCACTGAAACCGCAACGGCGCAAACCCACCAGATTCAAACCTCGGACCTCACAAGGGTAACTTCCCGCTGCCCGCACAAACGGCGGCACATCACTGACCACCCCGCTGAGACCACCTATAAAACTGTAACACCCAATCGTGACAAACTGATGAACTCCACAAAGAGCACTTAACCAGACGTTTCTCTCTACCTTACAATGACCACTCAAAAGCGTATTGTTACTGATTAACACCTGATCCTCTATCTGACAATCATGCCCCACATGAGATCCAGCCATTAAATAATTTTCACTGCCCATAACGGTCCTGCCCCTGCCGCCCGTCCAGCCCCGATGAATCGTCACATTCTCTCGCAGCACATTACCGTCACCAATGTTCAATTGCCCTCCTTGATCGCTTACCCCCCGAACCTGAGGTTCCTCGCCCAGCACGACATTGGCGAACAAACGATTGTTTTTACCGATTTTCACGCCCTCGTAAATTACCACATTGGCTTTTAGTTCGCAACCGTCCCCAATAACTACGCCCGCATCGACAACACAACCGGGACCTATTATCACTCCCGCCCCCAATTCCGCCGTCTTGTCCACAACCGCCGTTGCCGCTACCTCTGCCATAATCAACCTTATTTCATCCCCCTCGAACTCCGTCATTCATCATGTCGTCGATTCAATGCTTCTTTTGCTGTCTGTTTTTCCTTATCTCTTTCACGCCGGATCCGCGTCCACCAGCATAAAACGAATCTGCGCCTCCGCCGCCACCTGGTCTCCCACCAACGCCCGACAACGGCAATCACCCGTTCGACTCTTAACCCGCACCGCTTCCACTTCCAGAACCAATTGATCGCCCGGCACCACCGCTCGACGCATCTTCACCTTATCCATACTCAACAAAACCGCCAACTGACCCGTATGCTCCAGTCGCTGCGCAAACAACAGACCCGACATCTGCGCCATCGCCTCCACGATTAGCACCCCCGGCATAATCGGCGTCCCCGGAAAATGCCCCTGAAAAAAATGCTCGTTCATCGTCACATTCTTGATACCCACCGCTCGCCGATCACTTTCGATCTCCACCACCCGGTCCACCAGCAAAAAAGGATAGCGATGCGGCAAAATTTTCTGAATGCTGCGAATATCCAGCAATGCCTCCGCCCCCAGCTTCCGCTTGCGTTCCTGCTTTCCCTCCAATTCCTGAAGCTGCCGCACCATCGCCTGATTACAACTGTGCCCGCTTCGATACGCCACCAGCTTCCCCTGCAGCGGCCGCCCCAATAACATCAAATCACCCAGAAGGTCCGCGATCTTATGACGCACACACTCGTCTTCGAAACGCAGCGTATTTTCGATCGGACCGTCCTTTCCCAACACCAGAATATCACTCGCGCTTAAATGTGAACCCATCCCCCGCGATTGAAATGCCAACGCCTCTTCTTCCAGCAAAAAGGTTCGCGCCGGTGAAATCTCCCGTTGAAATCCTTCCGCGCTTACCTCGAATCGAAATAACTGTCGGCCCACAACTTCATCGCCATAATCCAGATCATAGATAATGCTCAATCCTTCGCCCCGGTCCGGCAATGCGTAAAGCGTAGCTCCACTTTCCTGCACCGTCACTGGTTCCGTTATCACCATAACTTTTTTCGGACTACCCTGTTCTACCGTACCCGCTTCGGTCAAAGCCTGCGTATAACAGTTGCAACTGCCGTCGAAATCCGGCAGCTCGTTTCCGTCAACTTCCAGTTCCAGATTGTCAATCCCTAACCCGTGTATCGCCGCCAGACAATGCTCCACCGTCTCAACTGTCGCCGTACCGTTATGCAACGCTGTCCGCCGCGGCCGATGCGATATCGATTGAATTCGCGCCGGAATCCGAGGCCGATCCGGCAAATCCGCGCGCACGAACACAATCCCCGTGTCCACTTCCGCCGGCTTGAACGTCAGCCGCACCGACTCACCGAAAAACAAACCGCGGCCGGCAATGGAAAAAGATTTAGCTATGGTCTTTTGTGTCTGCAATTTTCTCTATCTGCTTACGCAATTGTTTGATTTCTTTCGCCATCTGCGGAATCTTCTTCCGCAGCGAATAGTTCCGCCAAAACTCCTTCGCCGGTTGATTCGGCATCCCGATTACCTTCTCACCCGCAGCTACATCTCGAACCACTCCTGTATGTGCCGCAACCATCACCCCATCACCCATCTTGATATGATCGGCGACACCGCTTTGCCCTCCCATTACCACATACTTGCCCAATTCACAACTCCCTGCGATCCCTGTCTGCGCCACCAGAATGCAATGCTCGCCTATCCGGACATTATGGGCCACCATCACCAGATTATCTATCTTCGTCCCACGACCGATCACCGTCTTGCCGAACTTCGCCCGATCCACACAACTGTTCGCGCCAATTTCGACATCATCTTCTATGACAACCTTGCCGATATGCGGAATCTTGCAATGGCGTCCGTCCACCTGGCGATACCCGAATCCGTCCGTCCCGATCGTACTGTTGGCATGGATTACCACCCGAGCGCCCAGCTCACAACCGTAATTAATCACAACATTGGGCCACAAAGTACATTCCCTGCCCATCTGCACATCTCGACCAATAACGCAACCAGGCCCGATCACACTTTGTTCCCCAACCCGAACCCCCGCGCCAATCACCACCTGGGCACCCACCGCTACCCCTTCTCCCAATTCCGCCGAATCCGCTACACATGCCGATGGATGAATCCCCACCACCGGCGTATCTGCCTCCGGCGCAAAAAAATTCATAAGTTCTTCCAACGCTCTGTCAACATCTTTCACAAAAACTAATGCTTTCCCCTCACAACCCGCCGCATCGAAATCAAACGGAACCAAAACCGATCCGGCCTTGGTTTTCGCTGCCTCCGAGACATAACGAATGTCATTCACAAAAGAAATCTGCTCCTTGGCGGCCTCACCTAACGCGGCAATCCCCTCCACCTCGATCGCACCGTCACCTTGCAAACGGCCACCTACCCGCTCTGTTAATTCCGCCAACTTCATTGAACTTTTTCCTTAGCCCTCGTCTCAATCATATCCCGCGTCTTTGCTTTACCGACTCGCTTTCTCGCGGGCATATCTTTTATCCAGTTTTTCCGTCAACTCCGCTGTTATATCCAGCCGACTTGAATTATACAATACACTCCGGGAAGCGATCATCTTGAATACTTCCTGTATATTACGACGTTGCAGCTTCGACTCATCCTTATTCAATACCAACTGAATCCCTTTGGACTGGGCCAAAAGCTTCACTTCTTCCAGAAACTTACCATACAATGCCTCCGTCCACGCCTGCGATTCGATCCCGATTACTTCTTTCTGACCTTTCTGATAGGCTTCGATCAAAGCATTTTTGTTAAACCATTTCTGTAGCTCTTCGTTGTATTCGTCCGTCCCCACCTTCAGTACTTCTTTTATATTTGTCTCAATTTCCTGAACTTCAGTCTTTAATTTCGATATTTCGTCTTTTATTTTTTGACTTTTCTCTTTGCCTTCCTTTTCCCGATCAAGATTCTCCTGGCATTCCGTCAACACCTTCGCCACATCCACTACCGCAATCTTCGTATCTGACGCCGGCCCGTTTACCTGGGCCTCAGTCGCTCCCAAACTCCACATCACACCTGCAATCACACCTAAAACAACGATAACCATAGTTGTTCTTTTCATTCATACTCTCCCTATTGTTAACTTTCGCAGTTTTTACCGTTAGAATTTATTATCTACAGGGCCTTGCGAGCAACAGGTAAAATTTAGTAACTCTCGAGAACTGTCTCGAAACTGCTAAAAAACAGACAAATTCATTACCAAGGCCCTGCCAACACGTTGCGTTAATATTTCACCCAGAAAAAAGTGCGAAAACGCACCCTATTTAATTTGCCCTTTAAATTGTGTTCACCCTGGGTATCAGCCCAGAAAACTGCTTTTATACTCATCGAGATTGAGTTTTCCCGTTTTCCTATTATGTACACTCATCGCGTCTGATATTTAACCTCTCGGCTTCGAACAGCTTCTCTACTAAAAATTCATCCCAAAAGAAAAACTGAACAACTCCTCGTCATCCTTGTCATCCTTGTAAACCGGGAACCCGAAATTAAAATGCATCGGCACCATCTGGAACAACTGCGGGATCACCAGTTCCAGACCGAACCCGACCGTTACCCGATAAGGCCCTTCACTAACCAGCCCGGTATCGCAAAAAAGTTTACCATAAACGGTTTCTTCATATAAAGGATGCGTTAATTCCGAACCGGCCAGCATCATATAATCACTGCCGATCGGATCATCCTTTATCCCGCTTCGGGGGCTCACACCCCGATAGTCAAATCCTCGCAGCGAGCCGATACCTCCCGCGTAAAAACGCTCAAATACCGGCGCGTCTCCGATAATCTTCGAACCTCGTACCTGGCCCGCCCACACCGTCTTCCGCTCGGTGATATCCATATAGATCGTATGATAGTACGTACCCCCGGCACTGACCGACGCGAAATGAAAATCACCACCGAACGTCCCCACCTGCTCCCAGGCCGTATTGACCCGGTAACCTTCTGTCGGTCGAAACATATTATCCGTAGTGTTCCGCCCCACTCCCGCGCGGAAACTCGTCAGACAGTTCCCCCCTTCCACGTCCTGCACCTCCTGCGGAGCCGTCACAAATCCATAGTCGTCTTCCAGATCCGTCACCCGAATATTTTCGAATCGCATTGTCCCTTCGAGACTCCAGTCATTTTTAAATCGACGCCCCAGCGTCAAACTTGTCCCGCTGCGACGCTCGAGATACGACTCCCGCCACCGGCGAAACAAATACAGATTCGTATCCAGATAGTAAGGCTGATCAAACAGATAGGGCTCACGAAACCGAATCCGCCCCCGGCTCACTTCCGTACCCGGCTCGATATCAAGCCTTATCCGCTGACCCGCTCCCACAAACGATTCGCCGTGGAAAAACTCGCTAAAACTACTTGGATGTCGGGCAATATCAAAATTCCTTTGTTCTACTGAAAACTGCCCTAATACTCCGCTGTTCGTATCTACACCCACACCGAACAAAACCAAACCCGTTCGCCCTTCGGTCACTTCTATTAACGCGTCCCGCTCCTGCTCCGCTTCCCCCACCGGTGTAATACGAATATCCTCGAACAGATTTCTGCCCGACAAACGCTTCTGTGCTCGTTCCATCGCGTCCGTATCGTAAAGATTGCCCGGCGTAAAACCGAAATAATCAAATTCCCGCCGCACCACTTTATCCTGGGTCTGGTAATTGCCCTGTACAATCACCCGGCCCAGCCAGTACTTCTCCTTCTCCTCGATCTGGAACAACACATCTATTTCCCCTTCCTGATCGGTGTATCGTGGTCGCAGATCCACATCGGCATAAATATAACCTTCCCGGCCGTAGGCTCGTTCGATAGCCTTCTTCGAAAAAACGCGGCGCTTCTTCGTCAGCGGTTGGCCCACTTTCAACTTCAGCGACTCCCGTAATTGTTCCTCCGTTAGAACCTTATACCCATCGAACTCGATGCTCGCCACCTTGTATTGCGGCCCTTCTACTATCCCGAAGGTAACCCATACCCGTGTTCGTTTCTCGTTAAATTTCTTTTTCCACGAAACCTGCGCATCCAGAAAGCCTTCATCCTGATAATATTGCTCCAATGACCGCCGGTCTCGCTCCAGTTGTTCGTCATCCAGTCTGCCTTTATGGAAAATGGGAAAATACGCTCGGCTCTTGATTTTCCCTTTCAGCTTACCTCTTCGTATCCGATCGTTGCCCTCGAACAATATCTTCTTGATACGTAAGCGAGGCCCTTCCGTGATAATATACACCAACTCTTTTTTCTTCTTCAGCAGATCGGTATCCACCTCCACCGTCGCGTAATAATAACCCTTCTCGTGATATAGTCGCAACAACGTCTCTTTGTCCCGCTGGATCAGATAAAGATCATAAAAATCCCCGTCTTTTATCTGCAGTTCTTTAAGCAGTTTCTTGCTTTTGATATTCTTATTATTCCGTAACGACACCGAAACAATCCGCTGAGACTCCACCACCGTAAAAATCACATCCACCTGCTCGCCCACCGGCTCGATCCGCCATTTCACACTCGTAATCTGCGGCATCAGATTCACCCGACGAGCGTCCTCACTCACCAGCTTTTCGCTTAGAATCGCATCCTTATGACTTTGCACTTCCCCCAGAATCGCGTCCGGGGAAACCGATTCGTTACCCTCGATACGAATCTCTCGAATCACCTTGCCTGCCGTCACATCGACCTGTTGAGCCGCTGCCGAATCCGCAAAACCTTGACCTGCCCAGCCCGTTATAAACAGCACCCCCCAACAAAACAGCACATAAAAACCTCGATTATCTCGAGGTTTATCCCGCCAGGGAAACAAATCCTTCCTGCCTTGGCTCGTCCTCATCCCAGTTTCTGTCATGCTCTTCCTATTCAAAAAATCAGGTTCGGTTCTTAAGTGCCTGCTTCCCGCTTACTTCCATCGAATCTGTTATATACTCATCCCAATTGGGTTTTACCGGTTTCGTATTATATATTTTCTTGCCATAAAATCAATTACATCTGGCCCTGCCGGGAATTCTCATTCCCAGGGGGTATAGAATAAGTATTACACTCATCTCTTGCCTTACATCCCATAATCACCCGGCGCTTTCGACAGATTCTCGAAACGCGTCCATTGCTTATGCCATAACAACTTGACTTCGCCCGTAGGTCCGTTTCGCTGCTTGGCGATTATCAATTCCGCTGTGTTTTCATCCCCGCCCGATTCTCCCGAAAAATCAATACCCGTCTCCGGTTCCTGCAGTTCTCGGTGGGCATTGCTTTTGTAATAGGATTCTCGATGAAGAAGCATAATCACATCCGCGTCCTGCTCGATATTACCGCTTTCACGAAGATCGCTCATCCGCGGCCGATGTCCTTCCCGACCTTCAGGCCCTCGGTTCAGCTGCGCCATCACCAGCACCGGTATTTCCAACTCCCGCGCCAACGCCTTTAAATGACGTGATATCAAACCCACTTCCTGTTGCCGAGATTCCGAGCCGGGAGCATGCATCAACTGAAGATAATCAATCACCACTAACTGGATATCGTGTTGCATTTTTAACCGACGGGCCTTGGCTCGTAATTCCAAAGGCGTCAAATGGGCGCTGTCGTCCACAAAAATCGGAGACTCCGACAGATCGCCCGATACGATACCCAACTTCTGGTATTCATGATCTGACAGCATCCCCTGCCGCAGTTTTTGCGAATCTATATGCCCCCGTCCTGCCAGCATCCGCTCCGTCAACTGCTGCGCCGACATTTCCAGTGAAAATATCGCCACCGGCTTTTTGTTATCCGCCCCCACATGCTCAGCCACATTCAGCCCCAGTGCCGTCTTGCCCATACTCGGGCGAGCCGCCACGATAATCATCTCACTAGGCTGCAAACCACAGGTCAGCTCATCCAGCTCCAGATACCCCGTTGCCAACCCTGTAATCAGTTGCCCCTGACGTTTTTCCAGGGATTCATAGACCTGCTTTAGAACCGACCTGATCTCCGTGACCTGCCCCGTAATCTTCTGCTGCGTCACTTCGAATATCTTTTGTTCCGCTTCTTCCAGAATCTCCGCTGCATCGCCCCGCGCTTCGTAGGCCTGCCCGTTGATCTCCATCGACACCACGATCAATTCCCGCAGCATCGCTTTGTCCCGCACGATCTTGGCGTAATATTCCGCGTTCGAAGACGACGGAACATTTTCCAGAAGACCTACCAGATAGTCCACTCCCCCTACCTGCTCCAGGGCCCCACGACTCTTCAACTCGTCCCGCAACAAAACCAGATCGATCGGCTTGTTACTCTCATACATCCCCAGCAGGGATTCGAATATCAACCGATGATCCTGTCGATAAAAACTTTCTGTTTTGACAAGCGGAATGATATCGCCGATGCACTCCTTATCCAGCACCATGCACGCCAATACACATACCTCCGCTTCCAGTGACTGGGGAGGAACGCGCTGCGACAGGGCCGTCTCGGTTGCATCCACTCTATTCGTCGCTTCCGTCTTGTTCATCAGGTTGGGTGTCATCTGCCTGGCCCTCCTGATTCTCCTGATCCGACGGACGAACGATCCACAATTTCACGCTCGCGTCAACGTCTTCACCAAATCGCAACTTAATCTCATATGTACCCAGCATGCGAAAATGCTCGTTAATCATAACGTGCTTCTTCTGAACCTCGTATCCTTCATCTCGCAACGCCGCGGCAATTTCTTCTTCGCCTACCGAACCGAACAAATGACCCATATCATTCGCCAGCGCGCCGACCGTCACTTCCTTGCCGTTGACCGCCTCAGACACTTTCAACAGCCGCTCCCGCGCCAATTGACGTTCTTCCATACGCTTTTTACGCTCATCTTCGATAGCCTTGATATTGGCTTCGGTCGGCTCTATCGCCAAACCCTGGGGTAATAAATAATTACGACCATAACCTTCGGCAACATCCACAACGTCACCATAATATCCCAACTTCGTAATATCCGCCTGTAAAAGCAACTTCATTGCATAACCTCCTCGGAGAGGAAAAATCTTGTATAACTCATATCCTGTATCGAAACCGGCCATCTCTTCTAACGCCGGTCCAACTTAATCCACTTACTACCAAATCTATCCCCCGCAGCGGCCCAATCTATCCGCCGCCGCCTTAATATCACCTCTCAGGTCACATAGGGCAGCAACGCCATAAAACGCGCCCGCTTTATCGCTAATTGTGCCTTACGCTGACAAGCGGCGCAATTCCCGCTCCGCTTCCGCGAAAATATCTTGCCCCGTTGCGTTAGCAACTTCTGCAAGCCGTCCACATCCTTATAATCTATATAAGAAATCTTGCTCCGACAATATCGGCATTCCGTACGCTCATGGACGTTTCGACCCATCTTGTTTCCACGCCTATTATTTCGGGAGTCTTTTCTGTTAAAAGCCACTCTATAACCTCCGTTCGGTTAAAAAAATCTCTAAACCTCTAAAAATCACTTTTATCACAAAAACAAGCGAAATCTTTAGAGCCAAACAAAAAACTTCACTTTCATGCTCCTGCCGCCCTAAAACGGAATATCATCACCACCACCCCCGAAGTCCGTCGCGTTGCCGTCCGTCGCCGCCGGTTCGTCCTGGAATCCACTATTGCCCTCGTTTGTCCCTCCCGATCTCATCCCCCCTCCGCCGGAACCAACAAAGGAAAAATTCTCCACAAAAATCCGGTGCTTCGAACGTTTACCCCCATCCTGCGACTCCCATCGATCCAGTGTCAATCTGCCTTCCACCAGCAAAGGTGCTCCCTTCTTGCAGTATTTGCTGATTACTTCCGCTCGCTTGCCGTACATCCGGCAATCCACAAAACACGGATCCTCTTTCATCTGCCCGTCCGCCCCTTTATATTTATGGTTGGTCGCCAAACCAAACTCCACCACCGGCGTCTGACTCGGCAAATAACTAAGCTGGGGATCCCGTGTCAAATTCCCCATCATGATAATCTTGTTATAACTGGCCATAACCAAACTCCTTCACAGCACTATACTCATCACGATTGAATTTTTCCCGTCTTCATATTATGTATTTACTTATCAGAAAAACAATTACATCTGGCCCGGCCAGGAATGCTCATACCCGATGGGTATAAAACGCGCTTTGCCTGTCGCTTCGGGCCTCGACTCACCGCTTTGCGTGTCTCGAACACACCACTTGCTTCGGCCCGGCCCTGTCGGCAAACACCTCAGAAACCGGCCCAACTCAACCATCGATTCCCGCGATATTTATACTAATCGCGATTGAGTTTTCCCGTTTTCGTATTATGTATTTACATAACAGAAAACCAGTTACATCGGGCCCGGCCAGGAATGCTCGTAACCAATGAATATATTACTTAGGTTCGAACTCGTCTTCTGTCGGAGGTTCTTCCATAATCGCAGCGTCTTGCAGTGCGACTTCTCCGGCATCAGCGGATTTTTCCACTTCTTCCGGCTCAGCTGCTGGCTCGTTAATGGCCTGAGCATCATTAGACTCGACCTTCTCTTCGGTTTGTTCTTCGTCTCGGGAAACCTCTTCGGCCTGTTCCGCCGGGGTCGGCATCTCAACCAGCTCAGCGGGAATCCGTTCCGCGTTTAGAATCAGAATACGCAGAACCGTCTCGTCAATCTGGACATCCCGTTCGATCCCCTGTAATGCCGATGGAGACGCATTGAAATAACACAACAGATACGTACCCCGCTTGCGACCTTGTATCTCGAAACACAATCGACGCTCATCCCATTTCCGCAGAGATACTATTTCTGCTTCGGCACGCTTCATGATTGTGTTGATCGCGCCTTCCACTTCTTCCCAACTCGCCGTCGCTACCGCCGAGTCCACTAAAAACATCGCTTCATACTTACGCTTGACACTCTGGGTCAATGCAAACCTCCCGCACGATAACGTGCTTGCCAATCGTTCAAATTATCTCGAACAATACCAATTATACTCATCTCAATTGAGTTTTCCGTTTCCGTTTCATCTACTTACTTTAGCTTTCTCCTTTTTCTGCACGACGATTAAATCGCGTCATCGTCTCCTCAACTCCCTCGTCGAGCCAGCACACCACCGCTTTGGTCGCCTCTTGCAACGCTGTATCGATCAACTCACGCTCACACGGACTAAACGAGCCTAATACATGATCCGTCGCGCTGTAAGCCGGGCCGCCAATCCCAATTCGCAATCGGGAGAATTCACTTTGGCCCAGTTTCTCTATAATATCTCGCAAACCGTTATGGCCGCCTGCCGAACCTCTCGGCTTCAGCCGCAACTGACCTATCGGCAAAGCCATATCATCGACTACTACCAATAAGTCGCTCGCTCCTATCTTATAATAGGCCAACGCCCTGCTCACGCTGCTGCCGCTCAAGTTCATATATTTTTGCGGCTTTAACAGTACTATTTTTTCTTCACCATACCAACCCGAGCCATAGAGGCCCTGGTGTTTACGCTGTTTAATCTCGATGGACCAGCGACTACCCAACAAATCCAGCAGGCAAAAGCCCACATTGTGTCGGGTACGTTCATATTCCGCGCCGGGATTACCTAATCCCACGATCAACTTCATGTTATATACTCATCAAGATCGAGTTATCCCGTTTTCGTATTATGTATTT
>Ga0180435_10003952_pt1 | contig 14736 bp, 14 predicted proteins | sample SS_ome_3_FD_132467 | JGI IMG/M metagenome (GOLD analysis project Ga0180435, IMG submission 132467) | Hypersaline lake sediment archaeal communities from the Salton Sea, California, USA - SS_3_S_1 metaG | ecosystem: Environmental > Aquatic > Non-marine Saline and Alkaline > Hypersaline >... | reverse complement strand
GTGTTGAGTTCCTGCCAAATGCCGATATTCAGGTACGTGGAGAGGTTGGCCTGCCCAACAGTATCGAGATCTTCCCGCGCAAAGAAATCAGCAAAGACATTTTCAGCATCGATATTCCGATCCCCATAGTACCTGGCATCTTCGCCGAGGTCGGCGGAGGACTGGATGCCTCAGCCGGTATCGGCCCGGGTGAAATCGACGAACTTCGCCTTGGGGTCGAGTACAACCCCAACGATGAAACCAACACACATGTGTACGGTAGCGCACATCTGAACATCCCGGCTGACGCCGGTTTGCGCCTGTCCATTCGTGGCGGCATCGGACTGGGGATACCCGCTGCCAGTGTTTCCGGTGGCCTTGAGGTCGGTGGCCAACTCGGTATCGAAGGGGCAGCAGAGGCTGGGGTACAAATCGACTGGCGACCCTCCACGGGGCTGGAGTTGAACGCCTATGGCAGATTATCAGCCCAACCCAAATTCAGGTTCGATCTTTCCGGTTACGTCGAAGTCGAAGCACTATTCTTCACCATTTATGAGAACCGCTGGGAACTCGCCTCGTTCGAATTCGGTTCTGACATGACCTTCGGCGTGCGCTTCCCCGTGCACTACCGCGAGGGCGAACCCTTCGATATCTCGCTCAGTGACGTGGAATTCGAGGTTCCAGATATCAACCCAAGGCAACTGCTTTCCGACTTGGTGGACCAAGTAGCATGAACATCAACACCACTATGCATTCACCGACTGTAGAGGAACTCAATCGCCAGGGCGTCGAACATCACCTGGCTGGGCGTCTCAGCGAAGCAGCAGAGACATACCATCAGGCGTTGGCACTGGATTCCGACAACGCTACCACGCACAACAACCTGGGTTTCCTGCTGGCCCAGACCGGGCAGGTCAATGATGCGCTTGAGCATTTGGAATTGGCAGTTGAACTCAAACCCACCCTCGCCAACGCGCATGCAAACCTGGGCCAGCTACTCGCCATGCAGGGTGACGCCCAAGCAGGCACTCACCACTTGGTGCGTGCAACCGACCTGCAACCCGGCAACCCTCAGAACTGGTACAACCTCGCGCGGATTCGTCTGCTTTCAAACAATGCCAAAGGCGCGGTCAGCGCACTCCAAGAGGCCGTCAGACTGGATTCCACCAACGCTGTCTATCTACGCGAGCTAGGCAAGGCGCAAAGCCTTGGAGGTGATTACGAGCTGGCACTTGCTACCTATGCCCAGGCGCTGCGACTCTCACCGAACGACCCGGAAACACTCATCGGCCGGGGGGTCGTGCTGTTTATGCAGCAAAACTACCCTGAAGCGCTGGACACCCTGAAAAGCGCACTCAAGTTTCAACCGACTCATCCGGTTGCCCTGCGCCATCTCGGGCTGGTGCTCGCGGGCAATGGCCAAAACAATGAGGCAATCGATACATTGGAAGCGATGCTTGAACTGCATCCTGACGAATCAGCCACCCGCCTGGATCTGGCGGTATTGCTAATCTCGGAACAACGTCAAAGTGAAGCACTCTCACATTTGAAAAAAATTCCTCTTCCCTTGGCGAACACCGGCCGGGTGCGCTTTTACCTGGGTGTAGCAATGCTGAAACAAGATCAAAATAATGCCATGAGCATACTTACATCCTTATCGGACAGCACCGATGTTTATGCCGCGCGCGCTAAGGAGCAGATCAGTTTACTGCGCAGGCAGGAGAACCAGCTATGAGCTTTAGAGTCATTCGCGGCAAATATCATGTCACTGGCTATGCCCCAGACGGCGACTCGATTCGCTTCGAGGCTGACAACCCGAACCTGTGGAAGAAACTCAAGGGACGCAAAGTAAACCTGAATAAACGCGGCCACGCCCAATTGCGTATCGAGGCGATCGACACGCTGGAGACGCATTACCAGGGCAAGAACCAACCCGAGGAATGGGCCGACGAGGCAACCCGCACACTGTTTCTCCTCCTGGGGATCGATAACGTCGAGTGGTATCCCTCGCATTCGCGAGTGAAAACTGCTGACGATGGCGTGCCCGGCTACATACTGACCCGAACAACGGAGGGCAAGGGTCGACCGATATCTTTCGTGTTCGACGGTTCAATGGACCTGGATGACGGTGACTTGGTCCACGTCAACAGCCGCCTGGTCAAACGCTCGGTCAACTACAAGATGATTGCCAAAGGCCTTGCCTACCCGATGTTCTACGATGGTCTTTTTTACGACCTGCGAAACACCTTCGTAACCGCACAGGAAAAAGTACGAGCTGAAAAGTATGGTGTTTGGGAAGAAGACCGTACGACCAAGTACACGCGTTACGAAACACTCGAAGACCTCACCGACAAAAACGTGATGCTGCCCAAGCTTTACCGGCGATTGGTCAGGTACATGCGTAAATATCCGGGTGACTTCGACCCATGGGCTTTCAAAGATGATCTTGAGACAAAGAACGAGCGCGTGTTCGTGCTACGCACACTGCACTTCACGCACTTCGATAACGTGGTACGGGTCAGCCCGTCCGGACGCATACGACTAACGGAGAAGCCGGAAGATTTGATATTTGTTTGCTGACAATTGAAAAAAATTAAAACATGCTAGAAAAATTTAGCCCAATGCCATAATTGCTTTTTACCCCACCAAAAATCAGCTGTGGCTCAGTTGTTTCAATGTGTATTAGCACAAAAAAACCCGGCCTTGAGGCCGGGTTTTCACCACTAAAACGTTTTACTTTCTACAACGGACGTAGCCTAGACCTACCAATCCCAAACACAGCAATGCGAGTGGTGCTGGAACTGGCACATTAGCCGTATCCTGGACGAGAAAATAACCGGTCTGGCCATAAACAAGATTTGGATCGTAATTGGTATCAAAGGACGGACCAACAACGTATTCCGAGCCTGGCGTCGTAGCATACGAACCCATTAAGCCTGCCCCAGACAATGTTTGATAGATTCCGTTAGACCCAGGACCACTTGTCCGAGTCTGGCCAAAATAATCTATCCACAAATTGATTCCCGTGAGGCATTCAGGATCCCCGAAGCAATTGACCACACCAGCATTTGAATAGGTTGAATCAATCGGATCCCAGAAGTTTGCCCACAAAGTATCCACTTCAGCATTCGTGGCAAGGCGCCAATCCTCACCCAAATAACTACCAGCAGCAGTGTTGAGTGTTAAGCCCTGGTTCGCTGTCAACGATAAATCCAACCAAGTCAATCCGGTTCCTGAATCGATTACAGTTTGCCCACTGTTTATCACCGTAGCATTTGCTGTACTAATCAGGCCCATCAGCCCGATGCTGGCAATTAGTAAAGAGACCTTTTTCATCTTTCTCTGTTTCCCTCAAGCTCCACGGGTGCATTGGAATACACCGAGATCATATGACACTTTTTGCAGCACAACACAAGTCGCACCCAAGCCCTTAAGCAAAACTAGTACCAATTATTTTTTATTATTAAAAACAGACGGTTATCGAATCCCATAAAAAAACAAGAAACGTTTGTGTAAAAGTTACTGACATACTCACCCGAAAAGTACATCGGGCTTTTTTAAACGGTGATTTTCTTGTAGGAGATTTGCTGGCGACCCACTGCCTTTCATTGAACTTGGAAGCATTAGCTTCGTCAAAATTGGAAAACTAACAGTTAGCTCTTACATCGGGCCTCACTGTTTACAAACAACCCAATCTCGCGAATACGCACATGAAAAACCTCAAATATTTTTTCGTTGGCCTACCCGCTCTGCTATTGGTAGCCTGTCAGCCCGCCGCACTGATCGTGCATTCCGGCAGCGAGGAATCTCAGGTACTTGCCCTGAAAGGTAGCCAGCTCTCTTTAAGCGAGCCCCTGATGGTAGGGGCCGGCAAGGCCCGTGTATTCATCCAGGATGGGAAAATGCGCAGCGGCTACGATGTGAATGAGTACAAAGCGCAGTGTAATTTCGAAATCGAAAGTGTCGCGCACCAAGGGGTGACCATAAAACCCGACACCTTCGAGATCCGCAGGGTGCAGCGACTGCATGAATCAGTGGTACTGAGGCAATCAGTGGAAGTTGCTGCCTTGTCGCTCAGCGGTATTTTCAGTGATAGCGGAGGCCCGTCAGCATCGTTTATGGGATATCACTTTTGGCTGGCCTCGGCACGCCAGCCACAGGTAAGGCGCATGACCTGCCACGGCGTATACGCGGAACCATACGATCTCCAACCACCTACTTTGCAGGAAATCCGGGAGGCGTTGGGGAATATCGCTCAGTTTCGACGCTGAATGGTGACTTGGCCAAACCCGAGCCGCAATCTGCGACGTAGCTACTTGCCCCCGCAGCTCCGATAGCATCCTGCCGAAGACGGTTCATTCCTTGATCTTCTTTCCCGCCTCTTCGATCGCTTCGCCCGCTGCCTCGATGTTTTCGCTTGCATCTTTTTTCAGGCCGCGCCACGTATCGCCACATCCTGCCATCGCCAGGCTGATCAACAGCGCCATCATCACAACTAGAAATTTACTGGTGCTCATGAAAGCTCCTTACAATTTATCGAGTGGACAACATGCCGCATTGGACAACCAATGCCGCTGTAATCGTTCCGCTGGTTCGCGCGAACGATGGGCCAGCTACCAGCATCATAGGTTGCCATGATAATAGGCAATCGCAGCTGCGAAAACTGCGGCCTTTTACTCAACTTTCATCACAACCGACGCTGACGCTATCGGAAGCAAAAAGCCCCTTGGCCATTTCGGGGCTCAAGGGGCTTTTACTTGCAGAACATTTCAGAAGTCATGCGTCGCCAATTTACTTGGCAGCGGGCTACTCAAACGGATGACGCAACACCATGGTTTCGGCACGATCCGGCCCGGTGGAAATGATATCGATCGGCGTTTCACACAGTTCCTCGACCTTTTTCAGATAGGCCTTGGCGTTTTCCGGCAGCTCATCGTAGGTCTTGGCACCGACGGTGGACTCCTGCCAGCCTGGCATCTCGATGAAGACCGGCTTGCACTGCTCAAATCCGTCTGCGCCGACCGGCGGGGTATCAACCTGCTTGCCGTCCAGTTCGTACGCGACGCAGATCTTCACCGTTTCCATGCCGTCCATGACATCCAGCTTGGTGATGCACATGCCGGTAACGCTATTGATCTTCAACGAACGCTTCAGAGCAACGGTATCGAGCCAACCACAGCGACGCTGACGACCCGTAGTCGCACCGAACTCGTGGCCCTTCTCACCAAGATACTTGCCGATCTCATCGCCCTCGTCATTGGCCAGGTCATAGACCAACTCGGTCGGGAATGGGCCAGCACCAACACGGGTGGTGTAAGCCTTGACGATACCCAGTACGTAATCAATGTCGCGTGGACCGACACCGGAACCGGAGGCGGCACCACCAGCAGTAGTGTTGGAAGAGGTGACAAACGGATAGGTGCCGTGATCGATATCCAGCAGCGCACCCTGTGCGCCCTCGAACATGATGCTCTTGCCCTCGGCACGCATGCGGTGCAGCGTACCCGGGACATCTTCGATCAAGGGCTTGATCTGCTCGGCCTGCCCCAGCGCCTCGTCCAGCACCTTCTGGTAATCAACGGTCTCGAACTTGAAGTAATGCTCCAATGCGAAGTTGTGGTATTCCATCACCTCGCGCAAGCGCTCGGTGAAATGCTTTTCATCGAGCATCTCGCCAAGGCGGATACCGCGGCGGGAGACCTTGTCCTCGTAACATGGGCCGATACCGCGACCGGTGGTGCCGATGGCCTTCTTGCCGCGCGCGGCCTCGCGCGCCTGGTCCAGCGCGATGTGATAAGGCAGGATGACCGGGCAGGATTCGCTGATACCCATACGAGCCTTGGCATCCACCCCACCCTCTTCCAGCATGCTCAGTTCATCGAGCAATGCGGTTGGGGAAAGCACCACGCCGTTGCCGATCAGGCAGCGAACGTTATCGCGCAGGATGCCGGAAGGAATCAGGTGCAATACCGTCTTCTTGCCGTCTATAACCAGCGTATGGCCCGCATTGTGCCCGCCCTGGAAACGCACCACCGCGTCGGCCTTGTCGGTGAGCAGGTCCACGACCTTGCCCTTACCTTCGTCTCCCCATTGGGTGCCAATGACAACAACGTTCTTGCCCATTGGAATTTCTACCTTTGTCAGTCGAGCGGGACGACAGTCCAGCCCTGTTCGGATTTTTCAAGTTTCTCGGAAACGCCGGATTCACTGGGATTACCCAATTGCCCCGGCAGCTCACGAATGACAACGCGCCCGGAAGCGCGCAGCTCACGAACCTTTTTTTCCAGCGCCTCATCGATATCTGCCGGCGCCAGAATAGCAGCAGGTGTTGCAAGTGCCTCGCGCGAACCAAGGTTCATCAGCGTCTTCAGGTCCGCGCTGAACCCGGTCGCCGGTCGCGCGCGGCCAAATTTTTCTCCGACGTCATCATACCGGCCACCACGTGCCACCTCGTTTCCCTGCCCCGGGATGAATGCAGCAAACACCACGCCGGTGTGGAAGCGGTAGGCACGCAATTCGGCCAGATCATAGTGCACCGGTACGTGCGGCACCTGTGCTGCCAAAAGATCACCAAGCTTCTGCAGGTAATCGATGGCCTCAAGCACTTCCTGCGGAGCCTTGCTCAAGGCCTCGCGTGCCGCGTCAAGAACTTCCGGACCGCCGTTCAGATCGGCCAGGGTATTCAGCATATCGGCAGAATCAGCGGGCACGTCAAACTTACTCACGAGTTCCGCAATCTCAGGCTTGGCCTTGCGCTGCAGAGCTTCGAACAGTGACGACTCCTGGTGTTTCTCCAGTCCTGCCTGCTTTGCCAGGGCACGGAAAATACCAACATGGCCAAGGTCGAGATAGACCTCATTCAGGCCCGCAATCTGCAAAGTCTCCATCATCAGATTGAGGACTTCGCAATCAGACTCCACGCCCGCATGCCCGTATAGCTCAGCGCCAATCTGCATCGGACTGCGCGAAGCTGAAAAACCATCCGGACGGGTGCGCAGTACGCTGCCAATATAGCAAAGGCGGGTTGGTGCCTCGTGCTGCAGCTGGTGCGCGTCGATACGCGCCACCTGCGGGGTCATATCTGCGCGAACCCCCAACTGCCGACCGCTGAGCTGGTCGATCAGTTGGAAGGTCTGATGTTCGAGGTCCTTGCCGGTGCCGGTCAGCAACGAATCGAGGTATTCGACGAACGGGGGAACCACCAGCTGGTAACCCCAGGCGGCATAGGAATCCAGCAGTTCGCCACGCAGCTGCTCAAGAATAGCCGCCTGCTCCGGCAGCAGTTCATCAATTCCGTCCGGCAATAACCAGCTTTTGCTTTGCATTTCGCCCTTGTCCATCCAACAGGCCATTCAATCCAGTGGCTTATCTAACCAGGTACAGCATCAACAACCCGGACAACATTGCCGCGAGTCCCAGCCAACGCAAGGTCTTGTCATCCAGTTCAGATACGGTACGCATGGTATTTCTGAACCCGTTGGGATTCAGGAAGGGCAAGATCCCTTCGATGACAAATACCAATGCCAGGGCTGAGAGGAAATCCTGCCACATGGCCCCATTCACTCCACGTCTTTCTCAGATAACGGGGTCCACAAAAAAACCGGGGTAACCCCGGCCAGCCACCGATCCGTTCCAGAGGCGCCATCGGTGACGCCAACAAACCGGCAAATTCTCGCAAATTGAGCGTATTCTGTCCATGCGACCGGGGTCCCTGTTAAACGGTTGCCCGGTCGCTACCCGGTTCAGTTATCCGCCTTGCCTGCATCAAAGTAGCGGAAGAAGTCCGACTCAGGGTCCAGCACCATCATGCTGCCGCCATCCTGGAACACCTCTCGATAAGCCGTCAGGCTACGCCAGAACGAGTAAAACTCGGCGTTTTGCTCGAAGGCCTTGGCATAAGTTTCAGCCGCCTTGGCATCCCCTTCACCGCGCAACAGTTCGGCATCGCGGTAGGCCTCCGCCAGAATTTCGGTACGCTGACGATCCGCATCCGCCTGGATACGTTCTGCCGCCTCTGCACCCTGTGCCCGCAATTCCGCAGCTACTCGCTGACGCTCAGTGCGCATCCGCTCGTAGATGTTTTCACTGATCTGCTCCTCGAAGTCGATTTGCTTGATGCGTACATCGACGATCTCGACACCCAGATCAGCGGCGGATTCATTCGCTTCTCGAGCCAGCTTATCCATGATCTCGGCCCGTTCGCCCGAGACCACTTCAGGGATAGTCCTCTTACCGAACTCGTCACGCAAAGCGGCGTTGATCCGCGCAGACAGCAGGCGCGATGTCTCTGCGGGGTTACCGCGAGTCGAGCGGAAGTACTGCGCCACATCGGTAATGCGCCATTTCGCAAAGGAGTCCACTACCACGAACTTCTTCTCGCCGGTCAGGAAGCTTTCCTTGGGCGCATCCAGGGTCTGGATCCGCTTATCGAAAACTACCGCCTCCTGAATGATCGGCAACTTGAAATGCAGGCCCGGCTCGTAGTCTGAATCCACGATCTCACCCAAGCGAAGCAGCAAGGCCGTCTCGTTCTCTTTGACGATGAACAACGAGGCATTTCCCACCAAAACCAGCAGACCGACGAGGATGATCGCAAATATTGTCTTTCCGGAATTCATTAGCGAGTACTCCTATCTCGAGTCAGACTGTCTCGCAGGCTGCGGCGTGTGGCTGCACGCTGCATGTCGTTGCTGTTGCTGATGTTTGCCTGCGGCGTGGACACGCTACTGTTAACCACGGGCACCGGAGGGCGGATCATACGGTCCAGCGGCAGGTAGGTCAGGTTATTCCCATCCTTGACGTCCAGAAGCACCTTGCCAGTGTTCTGCAGAACCTGCTGCATGGTCTCGAGATACAGACGCTGACGGGTTACCTCCGGCGCCTTGGCGTACTCGGCGAGCAGCGCGAGGAAGCGTTGCGATTCACCATCTGCCTCGGCAACCACCTTGGCCTTGTACGCCTTGGCATCTTCCACGAGACGAGCTGCGGCACCGCGCGCACGCGGCACAACGTCGTTGGCATACGCTTCCGCCTGGTTCTGCAGTCGCACGTTGTCCTCACGCGCCTTGATCGCATCATCGAACGCATCCTGCACAGGCTCTGGAGCCTTCGCATCCTGGATGTTTACGTTCGTGACGGACAAGCCAGTGCGATACAACTCCAGCAGATCCTGCGTACCCTGTTGCACTTCAAGCGCAATTCCACCCCGGTTCTCCGTGATGATCTCGTCAAGGTTCGATTTACCGATCACCTCACGCAGGGACGACTCCATGGCACCGTGAATGGTGTTGCCGGGGTTTGCATCCTGGAACAGGAAATCCACCGCATCGAGGATGCGGAACTGCACTTCCACGGTCACATCCACAATGTTCTCGTCGCGCGTCAGCATCTGCGCCCGATGAACGAACTTGTTGATCTGGTCGACATTGACCACCTGAACCGTGTCGATCCACGGTAGCTTGAGATGCGGACCAGGCCCGGCGACTGAATTGTAAGCGCCGAAACGCTGGATCACTCCCCGCTCCGCCGGTTGGATGGTATAGAAGCTGTTGATCGCAGCGGCCACCACGGCCAACAGGACGACCACAGTGGCAATCATGCCAAAGCCACCGGACGGCCTGCCGTCACCACCTTCGCTGCCGCCTCCGCCACCACGGCCACCGAACAAGCCGCCCATTTTGTCTTGTAGCTTGCGGACAACTTCGTCCAGATCCGGCGGTCCTTGATCGCCGCCTTTATTATTCCAGGGGTCGCGGTTTCCGCCACCCGGCTCATTCCAGGCCATGCCTTACTCCGAGGTCACAGGGTTAATTGATATTCGCGCAAGTCTATCAAGACTGTGCTGTACAGTTCGACAGTTAAATACGGGGCAAGCAACCGGGTCATTAGACTTCCTGATCCGATAATGGCTCCCATTGGGCCCCCAGCACCAACTCGCTTTTACGCAATCGCTCGTATTCCCGACCAGTCAACTCCAGCTCGAGTTCCCATCCCCCGTCATCGGTGAGGGTTTCAGCCAGCACCTGGCCGTGCTCGAAAAACAGGGCGTGCAAACGCCCGTCTGCCGGTCCCAGCTTCGCCTGGCAGTGTACCCGCCCCTCCCCAAACAGTTCCTGCAACGCCTGTAACAGCAAGTCCATTCCGAGGTGGGCTGCGGCCGACACCCACACCGCCACGGGTCTGCCATCTTCATCGCGGTCGATGCGCGGGGTCGGCTCGTCGAGCAGATCGATCTTGTTGAATACCAGCAGCATCGGAACGTCCTCGGCACCAATCTGCTGCAGCACATCCTCCACTTCAGCGATGTTTTCGGCGCGACGCACACTGGCCACGTCGATCACATGCAGCAGCAGATCGGCCTCGATCGTTTCCTGCAAGGTGCTCTTGAAGGCCGCGACCAAGTCGTGCGGCAGGCGCGAGACAAAACCCACGGTATCGGCCAGAACCAGGTTGGTGCCGCCGGGCAGTTCCAGTCGGCGCAGCGTTGGGTCCAGCGTCGCGAACAACTGGTCTCTTGCATACACATGAGCATGCGTCAGCGTGTTGAATAACGTGGACTTGCCTGCGTTCGTGTAACCGACCAGGGACAGGGTGGGCGTTTCGGTGCGACGCCGTGCGCGCCGGCTCTGCTCTCGCTGACTGTCGACCTTGTCCAGACGCTTGCGGATCTGGTCGATACGCGCACCCAATAGACGGCGGTCGGTTTCCAACTGGGTTTCGCCCGGACCACGCAGACCAATACCGCCCTTCTGTCTTTCAAGGTGCGTCCAGCCACGAACCAGCCGGGTTGAGAGATGGCGAAGCTGCGCCAGTTCCACCTGCAACTTGCCCTCGTGCGACCGTGCCCGCTGGGCGAAGATATCCAGGATCAGGCCGGTGCGGTCGAGCACGCGGCATTCGAGAAGCTTTTCGAGGTTGCGTTCCTGGCTGGGACTGAGGTCGTGATCGAAGATCACCAGTTCCGCTTCCTGCATTTCCACGTGCTCACGGATTTCCTCAGCCTTGCCACTGCCCACGTACAGGCGCTTATCAGGCACGTCACGCGCGCCAGTCACCATAAACAGTGGCTCGGCACCAGCCGACAAGGCCAGTTCTCGAAACTCATGCAATTCTTCAGGATCAGGCTGCCCCTGGCGGGTCATGTGAACCAGGATTGCGCGTTCCCCGGTTTTGGGGCGATCAAACATCGATCATGCGAAAAGAGAAAAGCCCCATGCGCTGGCATGGGGCTTGTGTTGGCTCACCAGGTGACGCTTCAGGCGTTGCCAGGCTCTTCTTCCGCTTCGTCGCCAGCATGGGCATGTTGGATACGCACATTGCGCGCCGGAACAACGGTAGAAATTGCGTGCTTGTAAACCATTTGACTGACACTGTTTTTCAGTAACACCACGAATTGGTCAAACGATTCAACAGTGCCTTGCAGCTTGATACCGTTGATCAGGAAAATCGAGACCGGTACGCGTTCCTTTCGCAGGGCGTTCAGAAACGGATCCTGGAGGCTTTGCCCCTTCGACATGATCATGTCTCCTTGTTGTATTTGATAATTTTTTTCTGCCTAAGCAGTCGTCATCTAACGGACCATACGGGATTCGGCAATCGTCTCTGCAACCCGATTCCTAAAAAAGCATATGATCAGGTGCGAATATAGCACAGCAGCTACGAGCTGCTATGCGGAATATCAATACTGTCATAATTTTGAAAACTTCAGCCCAGTTTCCAGCAATTTCAAGGCCTGATCGACCACGTTACCAGCCTCTTCATCCAGCCAAGATGCCCCTTTTTCTGACCTCAACCAGGTGATTTGGCGTTTCGCCAACTGACGCGTTGCCGCCTTTCCCCGTTCGGTCATTTCAGTGTAGCCATAATGACCATGCAGGTACTCCCACATCTGCCGGTAACCAACCGAACGCATCGAAGGCATGTCGGCTCGCAGATCCCCTCGCCCGATCAACTTCCGCACCTCCTCTTCGAACCCGGCATCCAGCATCTGCTGGAACCTCCGGTCGATCCGCGCATGTAGCACCGCCCGGTCAGCCGGGGCCCGAACCAGCTTAACCGCCCGATACGGCATGCCTTCGCCCCGCTCTGCAGCCTGCAACTCGCTCAATGGCTTACCTGTCAGCCGGTAAACCTCAAGTGCCCGCAGGGTTCGTTGCGGATCGTTGCGGTGAATACGTTGCGCGGCTTCCGGATCGACCAACCCCAGCTCGGCATGCAATGCGACAAGCCCTTTTTGCTCCATCTCCCTCTCCAGCTGTGCGCGGACCACGGGTTCGGACGCAGGCATTCTCGACAACCCGTACTGCAAAGCCCGGTAGTAAAGCATGGTGCCGCCAACCAGCAACGGGATCCTGCCTGCAGCGGTTATCTCCTGCATGGCCTGCAGGGCATCGGTACGGAAATTCTCGGCAGAATAAGCCTCGCTGGGATCGCAAATATCGATCAGGCGGTGCGGGTAATCAGCCAGTTCCTGCACGGTTGGCTTGGCGGTGCCAATATCCATGCCACGATAGATCAGGGCAGAATCCACGCTGACCAGTTCCACCGGCAAGCGGTCGTACAAAGCCATGGCCAGATCGGTCTTGCCCGACGCTGTCGGGCCCATGACGAAAATCGCCGAGGGCAGTTCGCTCATCGCCCGCGCAGAAACAGCTTATCCAGTTCCTGCATGGACAGTTGCGTCCAGGTGGGACGCCCATGATTACACTGGCCACTGCGCTCGGTACGTTCGATATCACGTAACAAGGCATTCATTTCTTCAATATTCAGACGACGGTTAGCTCTTACCGAGCCGTGACAGGCCATGGTCGCCAACACTTCGTTGATTGAATCCAGGATGCGCTGACTCTGTCCATACATCGCCAGGTCGGAGAGCACGTCACGCAGGAGCTTTTCCGCATCGGCTTCACGCAGCAGAGGCGGCACCGCACGCACCGCGAGCACCTGCTCGCCCATGCGATCGACTTCCATACCCAGCAACCTAAACGTTTCCGCCTGCTGCTCGGCAAGATCAGCCTCACGTGCGCTCACGTTGACGCTGACCGGCACCAGCAGGGGCTGGGATTTCATCCCCTCACCTTCACGGGCCGCCTTGAAACGTTCGTAAGTGATCCGCTCGTGCGCTGCGTGCATGTCGACCAAGACCAACCCATCGGCGTTCTGCGCCAAAACGTAGACACCGTGCAACTGCGCAATGGCAAACCCCAGGGGCGGGACTTCGCTCGCCTCTTCCTCATCGACAACAGCCACCGTAGCAGGCAGTGGGACGCTGGAACCCGGTCGCGGGGCCTGCCATTCAAGCGCGGCCCGATAGCCCGCGGAGCGCTCCGCTACCGACAACCCCAGCCCGCGTTGCGCTGGAGCAGCACTCAACGAGGTCGGCACCTGGGCCGCCTGCTCATAGTTGTCCGTTTCCGCTGGCTCCGATGACGCTTGCGGCCGTTCATCCGCCAGAACCTGGTGCAGGGTACGAAAAATAAAGTCATGTACCAGGCGACCTTCACGAAAGCGCACCTCGTGCTTGGTCGGATGCACGTTGACGTCCACCAGCACCGGATCGAGTTCAAGGAATAGCACGTACGCCGGGTGACGCCCGTGGAATAAAACGTCCTGGAATGCCTGGCGCACCGCATGGGTCACCAATTTGTCACGCACCATGCGGCCATTGACATAAAAGTGCTGCATATCGGCCTGGCTGCGCGAAAAAGTCGGCCTTGCCACCCACCCGGACAGGGTGAGCCCCGCCGCCCCGTGCTCGAAGTACAGCGCATTTTCGATAAACGCCGCTCCAACCAGGCCAGCAATACGTTGCTGTTGTGCTGCTGTCTCCTGCGCCTGCTTGGCATTGAACACGGTGCGACCGTTGTGTTGCAGATGAAATGCCACATCCGGACGAGCCAGCGCCAGTCGGCGTAAAGTCTGCTCAATGTGGCTGAACTCGGTTTTTTCGGTCTTCAGGAACTTGCGGCGTGCCGGCGTATTGTAGAAGAGGTCCCGAACATCGATAGTGGTACCGACCGGGTGCGCCGCTGGTACCACTTCTTCCTGCTCGTGATTGAGTTGCCAGGCATGCTCGGCTTCTTGCTCGCGAGAGGTCAGGGTCAGGCGCGAAACCGAAGCGATACTCGGCAGTGCCTCGCCACGAAACCCCATGCTGCTGATGCGCTCGAGATCGACCAGCGAGCTGACCTTACTGGTGGCATGACGCGACAAAGCCAACGGCATGTCCTCGGCATACAGGCCATGCCCGTTATCCGTTATGCGAATCTGCTTCACGCCACCCTGAGCGACATCGACCTCGATCCGGTCGGCCCCGGCATCCAGGCTGTTTTCGACCAATTCCTTGACCACGGAAGCCGGACGTTCGACCACCTCGCCGGCAGCGATCTGGTTTACCAGCTGGGAGGGAAGTGCGTGCACACGATTCGGCATCGCCCTATTCTGCCATGTTGCGGGTTTCGCGACATTTACTTCCCGAATTCAAACCGGCGCGGCCGACAGCCATTCCGTCGCCAGTCTTTTGACTTGGCGCAATTGCATATTTTCTTTCCCGGGAATAGTATTCTTAGGACAATAATTTCTATACCTGCGCACCAAAATATAAATCAGCAGCAGGAAATAACGCCGAGCACAAAAACGTGGGGTTTTTGAGGACAATCCACCATGCGCTCAGAACGGCGTCAGCATCAGCTGTGGAAGAATCTTTTTCTTGTTCGTCACGGTGAATCCACCGCCAACGAAGTCAATCGGTTTGCCGGT
>Ga0180435_10003950_pt1 | contig 14737 bp, 13 predicted proteins | sample SS_ome_3_FD_132467 | JGI IMG/M metagenome (GOLD analysis project Ga0180435, IMG submission 132467) | Hypersaline lake sediment archaeal communities from the Salton Sea, California, USA - SS_3_S_1 metaG | ecosystem: Environmental > Aquatic > Non-marine Saline and Alkaline > Hypersaline >... | reverse complement strand
GGGCGCGCGGCCCCGGCAGTATCGCTACCGGAACTCCCCGCGCGTATAGCGGCGGATGAAATCGACATCTCCGTCCAGGAAATCGTATTCACGGAGCTTCTCCCGCTTCTCCCACCGGATCTGCTCGAAAACCCGATTGATCGCCAGACCTTCGTAGCTCAAGACCCGATAGAACATCAACAGGACAGGCTTTCGCCGCGGGTAGGCGAACTCATACCGGACCATCTCCCGGCCGATGGTCGCGTCAATCGCGAGTTCCTCGTCCAATTCCCGGCGGAGCGCCTCGCGGGGGCTCTCCCCAGGTTCGACCTTACCCCCGGGAAACTCCCACTTCAAAGGGTGCCGCCCCTCCCGTTTTCGCTGACCGATCAGAATGAGGCCATTCTTCTCGATGACAGCGGCCACTACCATCACTCCGATTCGATTCCCCGACAAACCTGCTTAGCCAGCCTCCAGTGCCATTGGCAATCTGACGGACTCTCGCCCGCATTCCCCGAGATCCTCCAAGCGATGGACCGACGGAACGTACGGCCAAGTAGTGAGAGGATAGCCGCTCCCGTCGAGCATCTCGGTATATTGGAACATAGTCTATCGGAAGGATCGCCCCGGATGCACAGCGCGCGCCTGCTGGATCACTTTCAGAACCCTCGAAACGTCGGAGAGCTAGGGCCTCCGGCGGTCACCGTGGCGGTTGAGAACCCCGCTTGCGGGGATCTGATGCGTCTTTCCATCAGGATCGAAGCGGGCCGCGTGTCCGAGGTTCGCTACCAAACAAGAGGCTGCACCGCATCGGTGGCGGCCGGCTCGGCGTTGACGGAGTTAGTACAGGGCAGGAATGCCGCCGAATTGGACGCGATCGACTCCGCCTCGGTAATCAACGCTCTTGGCGGGCTGATTCCGGAATCCAGACATGCGGCCGCCCTCTGCGTGGACGCTCTTCGCGAAGCGATCCGAAAGTCTCGTGATGTAGCGCCTTGACTCTTGGCCGAAGCCCAAGCTGGAGCGTCCCGTTACTGGGTGTTGAAGTATCCGCCGGCCAATTCCGGCTTCAGTTCCAGCGCCTTCTGCCACTTGCTGATAGCGTCCTCCGCCTTGCCGGCGTTCCGGAGCACGTGCCCCAGATTCAGCAGCGCCTCGGCAAATTCGGGGTTCTGCGCCACGGCCTCTTCGTAGTAGCGAATCGCCGCTTCATCCTCGCCAAGCTCCTGGTGGAGCAGTCCGGCGTTGTAGCAGACTTCCGGAGTTCGCTCGCCAAGCTCGAACAGCTTCTCGTGCAACTCTAGAGCTCTTTCACGATTCTGCTCTTCCAGAGAAATCGCGGCTAGAGCCCGTACGGAATCCACTGAATCCGGCTGTTTCTCCAGGATCTCTCCGAACACTTCCTGGGCGCGCGTGCGATCCCCGTTCAGCCACAGAGCGCGGCCGAGATACCAGCCCGCCTCCGGCGGCGTCTCGGCTGAGTTGGTGAGACAGTTCTCCAGGGCGTCGATGCTGCCCTCGAAATCGCCCTTGTTCAACCGCAGCACTCCAAGCCGGAAGGCCGCAAAGCCGCTCTCGCCCGCCTGTGAACTCAGATCCGCATAGAGCTTTTCCGCTTCCTCCATCTCTCCGCTTTGCTCGAGCAGCCAGGCAAGCTGGCTCGCCGATTCCTTCATCTCCGGGTCGATGTTCAGGGCTGCCTGGAACGCCTCGCGCGCCGCTTCGTGCTCGCCGGCCTCGGCCAGAACCGCGCCGAGGTTCTGGTGGGCGAGTTTCACGTCCGGTTTCAGTTCGATCGCCTTTCGATAGGCCTCGGCGGCCTCCCCCCAGGAACCGAGCTTCTGACGGGCGACTCCGAGGTTGAAAACCGCCTCAAAATCCTCCGGCGCAAGTTCGGTGATCTTTGCGCAGCACTCAGCGGCCTGTTCGTAGTCCTCCGATCGAAAAGCCCGTGCGGCCATGCCCGCCAGCGCCGGCAGCGCCTGGGGGTCGAGTTCCAGCAACTTCCCGGCATAGGTGTCGACGAGAGCATCATCCTGGGTGCGAATCCCAAGGGCGACAATGTTGCGCAGCGCGTTCTCTGAGCCGGGCTCTGTCTCCAGAATCTGCTCGTACAAAGAACGCGCTTCGTCAAACCGTTCCAGTTGCTGCAGCGCGACCGCCTTTCCGAACAACGGCTGCCCTTCCTCTGGTTGGACCTGGAGAACCTGCTCGAAATACCCCAGCGCCTCGGCTGGCTCGGAGAGGTGGAGCAGACAGGTCGCCAGCCCGAGTTTGCCTTCGGTTCGCTCGTCGCCAGCCTCGAGAGTCTCGCGATACGTGGCGGCGGCCTCGTCCCAACGCTTGAGGTTCTGTAGTGACATCGCCAGGTGAAGGCGTCCGGAGTTGTGATCTGGCGTTAGCTCAAGAAGCCGGCGGTAGCTGCTTGCCGATTCCTCCCAGAGACCGAGTTCGAACTGCACGTGGCCTAGAGCCGCGTAGAGATCCGCCGTTTCAACGCCATCCTTGAGCGCTTGGTTGAGTTCATCCAGAGCCTCTTGGCGCCTCCCTTCCAGGTGCAGAGACACCGCGCGGGCGACTGCCGGATTCGGCGCGGCGCCTTCGCGATTGGAGTTCGAAACGTCCTCGGCGGTGGGGAGCCGGCCGTTCTCGTCTTGTGTTGTCGTTGCCACACTATCCTCCCGCTCGGAGCCACACCCGATCACTCTGCCCGAATTCAGAGGCCCAGCCAGCCGCTGGGACTTGAATCCGGCTCCTCGCAGACAACGGATCACACTCCGGTGATTGCTGACATTTCTGTAATCGTCAGTACTTACGGATTTCAACAGGGCGCGATGAGGTTTTCCCCGTTGGAATCAGATGAGTGCGGCTTGTTCGAGAAGATCCCGCCGGCTGAGAATCGCCTGGGTGGCGCCGTCCGCGCAGAGGCGGCCGCCGGCCAGAACAAGCAGCCGATCCGTGACTTGCTCGAGGAATCCCAGGTCGTGGCTGGTGATGAGATAGGTGAGAGAGAGACGGCGCAGATGCCCGGCCAGCCGGCGAACCGAGCGGCCATCGAGCTCCGCGGTGGGCTCGTCGAACACTAGCAGGTCCGGTTCCGTCACCAGCGCCGCCGCAATCGCGGCGCGTTTGCGCTGCCCCAAGCTCAGGTGTCCCGCGGGAGCCGCCGCGTATTCGCCCAGGTCGAGCAATTCCAGCACTGCCTGGGCGCGCGCGTCGGCCTGAGCTGGCCCGGCGCCCCGGTTCAAGAGCGGCAGAGTCAGATCGTCGATCAGTCTCGGCATGAAGAGCAGGTCTTCCGGATTCTGAAAGACCACCCCAAGCCGGTCACGGACCGCGCGCAACGGATGGCCGAAGAAGCGGACGGTCCCCCGCGCCCGGTGAAGCCCCAGCAAACACCAAAGCAGAGTGCTCTTCCCGGCGCCGTTCGCCCCGACGATTCCTACCCGCTCCCCTTTGCCGATCGCAAAAGCAACGTCTTCCAGCACCGCCCGGCCCCCATCGTACTCATACGACAGGTCCGCGACTTCGAGAACCGGCGTCATGCGTCCAGCCCCCGCAGGCTTTGCGCCGCGTAGAACCTCTCGGCGCGCTCCAGCGACCGCCTGAAGACAGCGGCGGCGGCCCATGTGAGCGACCGGAACCAGCCGCGGCCGTAGCGCGCCGGAACCGCTTGCCGGCGGGCAATCATCACCCGCATCGCCTCGGCGCCGAGAATCCCGACGAAATGGCGAACCAGTAGAGCGAAAAGGAAGAGCGTGAAGGCCGGAGAGGAAGGCCGGGCGCGCCGGAGGAGTTCGGTCCATGGAATGAGACGAACGGCGGTCAGGACGAGCGCGAAGATCGTGACGGTCTTAACTGGAAGAGTCCAGTCGATGGCGCCTCCGGCTTTCTGCAAGAGGATAAGCAAGAACGCGAAGAAGAGAATGGGCCAGAGAGCGGCCAAGGCATGGCGGCGGTTGCGGGCCGCGACAAAGTAGACGGCCACGGCCGCCGCGCCGGATGGCGCCAGCCAGATAAGCGGCTTCGCCACAACCACCGCCCCGGCGGCGATCAACAAGATAGCCGCGGCCACGAGCCGCGCGCCCCTCATGCCGCCTCTCTTCGAGCGCTCACGAAATAGCCGCTGGGCAGATCGTCGGCTTGGTCGACGGCGACGCCCAATCCGGTCAGAATATCCACTAGCTCGGGCGCCCCAGGCAGCGTGTCCCCGCCGACGGGACCTCCGATGCTCCGGTGCATCGCGTTGAGTTGGCCGCTCCCCATCAGGTGGCCGACGGACAGCCGTCCACCGGGACACACCACCCGAAGCAACTCTGCAAGAGCGTCTCGAGGGTCTCCGAGATGAGGGAGGATTCCGTAGCAGAGGACAACGTCGAAACAGGCGTCCGGAAAGGGCAGCCGCAGCGCGTCGGAACAGACTCTGCGCGTCCGCGCGTCCGGACGCTTTGCAGCGCTCCGGCGAAGCATATCGAGAGCGAAATCCGTCTCCACCAGCGCGAAATCCCCACCCAGCCGGCGGACTAGGTGCGGTCCCAGCAATCCGGTTCCCGAACCGGCATCCAGAATTCGTTGCGCGTCCGCGGGACAGGCCCGCCGGCAGAAATCAGCCACGCGACCGCCCATATCGGAAGGCCTCGGTATGGAGTCCCAGCGCCAGGCTATCTCGTTGAAGTAGTTCCGCTTTTCAAATTCGGTCATAGGGCGCCTTCCCCAAACAGAGGAGACCGGCGGGAACGCAGCGCTCGCAGAACGATAGGAATGACCGCCAACTGCAGGGCGGCGCCGGGAAGGCCCTCCAACGTCTGCGCGCCAGCCGAGAGAGCGGGAGGAAGGGAGAACAGCCGCGCTAGAAGCCAGGTAAGGACGAGAGTCGTCAAACGCCCGGCAATCACTGCCGGGATCAGAGCGAACCACAACTTGCGCCCCCCCTGCCGCCAAAGGATCGAAGCGAACCCCGCCATGACAGCGGCTTGCATCGACACGATGGCGGCTACCGGAGGATAGATCGGAGGCATCCCCGTGAACAGGGCGGAAACCCATGGCACAACGAGCGCCACTCCAACAGCCCACGAGAATGGAACCAGGAAGGCATTCAGAAGCAACGGCAGAAGCATCGGAAGGAACTGGCTCCCCAGCCCCACGGAGTGAAAGGCAACAGGCAACACGAGCGCCAGCGCCGTCATCACCGCGCTGACAACCATCGGTCTTAGCTGGCCGGTCTCCCTCACTGCAATCTCATGGTGAACCCGCCGGCGGCGTTGACTCCCGGCATGGGATACCCCGTGACCACCTCGTAGGATGAGTTGCTCAGGTTGTCGACGGAGGCAAACAGCGTGAGCCGCGGGCTGACCGGAATCATCACCTTGAGCGACGGAACCGTGTATCCGCCAAGCTCAGCCGTCTTGCCGGCATTCGCCCAGCGGTTGCTCACCGTTACCCCGCCGAAGTGGAGGAATGCGCGCTTCAGATCGACTTCCATGGCGTAGGTCGCCTTGTGGCTGGGTATGTAGGGAGCGAGGTTTGTCGAGTGTATCCAAGCGTAGCCTCCCCGAACCGAAAGCCGCCGGTTCAGCCGCCAGCGGGCATCGGCTTCAACGCCGCGGTTCAGAGTCTTCCCCGAGTTCTGGAGACTAAGGTTCGGCCAGCGCCCGGTGGTCACGATCATGTTGTCCAGATCCGCGTAGTAGCCGGTGACGGAGGCGGAGACGCTGTTCGACGGGTGCATCATGAAGGTCGCCTGGTAGTTCCACATACGTTCCGGTTGCAGGCTCGGGTTCGGCGCCGGAAACAGATACAGCTCCCGAATCGTCGGGTTCCGAAATCCACGCGATACGTTGAGATGCAGAGAATACCCGTCCGTGATCGCGGCCGAGGCGCCGAACTCCGGCACGGCTATTCCCCCGAAGATGCTGTTGTGCTCGCCTCGCAAACCGCTATGCAGCTTCACTCGTTGGCTGGGAGACCAATGCAGGCGGCCAAAGCCGGCTCCGGAAGCGCCGTAGTGCGCCCCGTAGTCGCGAGCTTGGTCGACGTTCCGGCCCTCGCCGCCGTAGTCCACCAGATCACCGCCGAAATCGAGGAGCAGCGTGGGAGCAAGGAGCGCGCTTTGGTGCGCCCGGGCGCCCACGGTCCGGTCGTTGGACCGCCAGCCGTCGTCGATGTGGTGATGGCCCCAACTGCCAAAGACCCGCGTGTTGCCCCAGATCCGGCTCGCCGTGTTCTCCAGATTCCAGCTGAACCCTCCGCGGCCAACGCTGGCCCACGGCCCCGGCGCCGATCCCACCGCGCCGGGGTCTTCCACCACGAAATGGCCATACCGCCCCCGCAAGGATGTTCGCCAAGTATCGGAAATGGTGTACCCGGCCGCGGCCGTGCCATCCTGATTCCGGAAATGGGAACTCGGACGGTCGCCATTCGTGTGGTCCACGCCCGCCGTCAGGCTGTAGAACCACCTTCGGAAACCTCCGCCGTGCTTCAGCCGGTGCTGCCCGGTCCAATAGGAGCCAATCCCGGAACTCAGCTCTGTCCGAAATCCCTCCACCGGCCGCATCGGCTTGATATTGATTGCGCCTCCCATCGCGTTGGAGCCATACAGGACCGAAGCCGGCCCCTTGGTGACGCTGACTGTCTCGGCGTCCGGCAAGCTATAGAAATCAGGAAGCGGATGGCCCATCATGCCCATGTAGTCGGGCCGGCCATCAATCACAACCAGGATTCCCGTGTTCGGAGAACTCCCAACGCCCCGCACGGAAACGCTCCCGGTTCCTCCACTGGCAATGCCATAGCCCATCACGCCCCTCCGAGTCACAAAGGCGCTCGGGACCAGCTTGTCGACGGCATCGAATACGGTGCGGGCGCCCGCTTGGTCGATCTCGACGGCCCCGGCCACGGCGGAGTTCACCTCCAGGTCCGCACGGCGCACGACAACATCCAGCGTCGAATAGACGGGTTCCGGGCGTAACTCCACGACAACCTCGGCCGTTGTCAACCTGTCGATCGTTCTGCGGATGGGCAGAAACCCGGCCGCAACCACGCGGATCTCAACCGGAGCCTCAACCGCTGCGTCAACCCGGCCCTCAGAGCCGGTTTGGAGGCGAACACCTCCAGCGCTAACAACGGCTTCCGGAACCGGCAGGCCCTGTTCGTCCAAGACCCGCACTTTCAAAGACCCTCCGTGGAGCGCGGCGGCCAGAGAAAGGCCAAGAAATACAGGAGTCAAGGCTCTGAAATAACGCACTACCGAATGGTAGCACGAATAAATATGTTGTGCTACTCCCTACGCAGCTTTCTTGCGTTCGGCAGCACGACGGAAAAGCTGAGCTTTCGCTCGATCGCGTCGACCCGGTCGAGTTGGACCCGCACCCGGTCCCCGATCGAGAACTGGCGGCGCGTGCGGGGCTCAGTTATCTTGCGGCTCGTTTCGTTGTAGCGCCAACGGCCGCCAGGAAGGTTCTCCAAGGGAACGAGGCCCTCGACGAAAAGATCCACCAGCTCGACGAAGAATCCGAACGGGGCGGTATTGACGATCAGAGCCGGGAACTTATCGCCCACGTGCTCGGCCATGTAGTTGACCTTCTTCCACTCGACCAGCTCGCGTTCCGCCTGCTCCGCCCGCCGCTCCGCCTCCGAGCAATTGACGGCGAGCGTGTGCAACTTAGCCGGTTTGAGCGGCGCCGCCTCATCGTCGAGAAGCGCTCCGAGGACCCGATGCACGATCAAATCCGGATAGCGCCGGATCGGCGAAGTGAAGTGCGTGTAGGTGGCTGACGCCAGGGCGAAATGCCCCTCGTTCTCCTCTGAGTACCGGGCCTGCTTGAGGGAACGCAGCATCAGAAACGTCAGGATCCGCTCTTCGGGCCGGCCTTCGATCTTCCGAATGAGTCTTTGATAGTGGCGTGGAGTAATGTTGAGCTCTCCGGATACCGCGGCTTGGTTGCCGGAACCTCTTCGGCGGCCGGCGCCCCGGCGGGCAATGCCGGGAATGCCGAGGGACAGGCCAAACCCCGAGGCCAGTTCCTCGAAATCCATCACACGCTTGAGTTCCGGCGGTTCGTGGATACGGTAGAGCGAGTCCAGCCCCACCCCGGCCAGGCGGGACGCCACCGCCTCGTTGGCGGCCAGCATGAACTCCTCGATGAGCCGGTGGGCCGCGTGGCGGGGGCTCCGTCCGATGCCTACCATCTCGCCGAACTCATCGAACTCGATGAGCGGCTCCGGCAGATCGAAATCGATCGAACCGCGGCGGACCCGCATCCGGTTGAGGATATCGGCCAGTTCGCGCATACGCTCGAAGCGGGGCGTGAGAGACGCATAACGTTCGCGCAGGCCGGCATCGCCATCCAGGATCTTCTGCACCTCCGTGTAGGTCATTCGCGCCGCGCTGCGGATGACCCCGCGAGTGAATTCCTGCGACACAATCTGGCCCTGATGGTTGATCTCCATTAAGACGGACATCGTGAGGCGGTCGAGTTGCGGATTCAGGGAGCAAATGCCGGTGGAGAGCTCGAGTGGGAGCATGGGGACGGCGCGGTCGGGAAAATAGACGCTCGTGCCGCGGAGTTCGGCCTCGATGTCGATAGGAGCATGGGGCGCAACGTAGTGGCTCACATCGGCGATGTGAACGTGAAGTGCGTAGTTGCCGTTGTCGAGAAGATCGACCCAGACGGCGTCATCGAAGTCCCGGGCTGTTTCACCGTCAATCGTGACGTTGTCCAGGTGGCGGAAATCGCGTCTGCCCGCCAAGTCCCGGTCCCGGACGGCGTCTGGCATCTGCCGCGCCTGCTCAAGCACCTCTGCCGGGAACCGGTGTGGAATGTGATGCTTACGGATAATGATCTCGACATCGACGCCAAAGTCGTCCCGGTGGCCGAGAATCTCGATGACGCGGCCGGCGGCGCCCTCCCCCCGCTTCGGGAACTTCAGAATCCCGGCGTTGACGATCATCCCGTCGAGTTCGTCCGCGGTGGCGGCGGAGGCGGAACCGGAGCCGATACGGTCCTCCTCCAAGCCCGAAGGCGGGATCTCGCTGCCGGCCGGGATCTCGATCCAATCCTGAAGCCGGCCGTCGAAGGGTTCAACGTAGTTGCGGCGCGGCTTCACATGAAACGTTCCGACGACGGTGGGGTGGGCCCGGTCGAGTATCTTGGCGACGCGGCCCTCGGCCCGCCCGTCGCGGCCGAGACGAACAAGGGAGACAAGCACCCGGTCCCCGTTCATGGCCGTTCCCAGAGCATCGGGCGGGACGAAGACGTCGCCTACGACGCCCGGAAGGTCACGGGAGGCGATCAGAAAAGCGTAGCCGTCGCGATGCACCTGCAGGCGGCCCGGAATGCGCGTTGGGGAGCGTCTGGCCAAGTTCCATTATGAGACCGTGCGGGGCCCGCCGTGTGCCCCCGCGTCTCGTTTTCTCCGCGAATCCGTCAGGGCAAGTCAAGCCGCTCGACATCGACGAACCGTACTCCGCCCGCCAGCCGCTCGAGCTTTAGATAAGCCTCAAAGCGCCCCGGTCCGCCCGGCAGCGATACGTCATCGAACACCGTGGTTTCCGTCCCTTGGAGCACGGGCTTGGTTTCGTGAGCGCCGGCGAATCTCAGATGCGCCATACCATCCCGGGCGGCCTTTGAATGCCGCAGGGTGACGCGATAGCTCCCGGCCTCCACGCGCGCCTCCCAATAGCCCTGCTGCTGGTCATAGCCTCCCGTCTGCGTGGCGGCTCGCGGGCCCCGCCAATCGAAGCGCGACAGGATGATCGGATTCTCGCGTTCCGTTCCGATGTGTATTCTCTGTGGGGAGTGGAAGTCACGGTCGCCGGTCACATCGCTGAACCAGTCCTCGTACTCGGCCAGCAACTCCTCGACTATTTCAGGATGCTTCCGGGCCAGGTTGTGTAGTTCGCTCGGATCGTTCTGGATGTCGTAGAGTTCGAGATTGGCGAGCCAGCGCCTCAGTTCTCGATCCGGCGGGTGGTTGATGATGCCGTGCGGATTGTCCTGCGGCTGGAGAAGCTTGTACCGCTGTTTCCGCGCCGCAAAATGCACATACTGGTGCGGGACCGGCCCGCTGTGCCACTGAAAGAACAGCGTCCGGTCCGGCCAGTCGACCCGCTCTCCGCGCAGCAACGGCATCAGCGAGAGACCGTCAATCTTGAGGTCCGCGGGCAGCGCCACTTCACAGGCATCGAGCAGCGTCGGCAGCAGGTCGATGTGGCCGCCCATGGTAGTGATCTTCCTGCCGCCCTCGAGCGTGCCCGGCCAGCGAATGAAGAACGGCACCCGAATCCCGTTCTCGTAGTTGCTGGTCTTGGTGCCCCGCAACCCCGCCACATAGCGCCCCGGGTAGACGTCGTTCTTCGTGCGGCGGGTCCGGGGACCGTTGTCGGAGAGAAAGACGACAATCGTGTTCCGTTCGAGTCCAAGATCCTCGAGCTTCGCGAGCAGGCGGCCGACGTTGGCGTCGACGTTCTCAATCATGCCGTAGGTGGTCGCGTTGTGCTCATGCAGGCCCAGCTTGCGGTAGTAGCCGGCGCGCTCATCGCTCACTTGCAGCGGAAAGTGCGGAAGATTGGTCGCATAGTAGGCTAGAAACGGCCCTTCCCGGTTGCGTTCGATGAAATCGATCGTCGCGTTGGCGAAGATGTCGTCGCAGTAGCCCTCGAATCGTTTCGACACATTGTTGTGCTCGAGGATCGGATCGAAGTAGGTGTTGCCTTCCGGCCCGGCCGCCTGCCCGATGCCGCCCCCTTTGTGAACGAGCGACTCATCGAACCCCTGGTCGCTGGGCCGCATGGGATAGACGTCGCCCAGGTGCCACTTGCCGAATATGCCCGTCCGGTAGCCGGCGCCGCCCAGGATCTCCGCTATGGTGACCTCATCCTCATGCATCAGGTGCCGGCCTCGCGTCACTTCGGTGATCCCGGTCCGGTAGTGGTACCGTCCGGTCATCAAGCTCGCGCGCGTGGGCGAACAGTTGCCCATCACGACGAATTGCGTGAGTTCGATGCCCTCCTGAGAGAGCCGGTCCAGATTCGGAGTTCGCAAGACAGTATTGCCGTGAGCTCCTAGATCGCCATATCCTTGATCGTCGGTGACCATCAGCAGGATGTTAGGGCGCCCGGGCGCTCCCTGGGCAAGCGCTTGCGCCGGGATTGCCGCGAGAGCAAACAGGATTGCGAGGACTCGTTGTCCGGTCATAGTGACGAGTGTATCAGCTACTCGCAAGACGGGGATACTGCCGCCAGAATCCGTGATGTGGAGCGTAAACAGCGACTTAGCGTCGCGGCCCAATGCAGTGGGACCGGGAGGACGGCTAGGCCCGCAACGGCTGGACCGCCACAGACCGGGGAGAGAAACCGAACTCCAGCGTAACTTTCGGCACTGTTTCGGGGAACTTCCAAGAGCAACTCACGTCAGTTCTCTTACAGGCCTAATGAGATCGGTCGTGACAACCGATATGGTAAGAACCGTCAGACCGGGTTCTGGAGGTGGCAATGAAGGAGAGACGGGGAAAATTCGAACTTTCTGTAACCTGTGGAACTCGAATTGCATCTATTCCGTGCTATGATGCTATGATCGAGAAGCTTGGCGGGGCTTCATCCGGGGCTGGAGCGTTCTGCCCGGCTCCTTGCTCAACTAATATTAGTGCCTGTGGCTAACTTTTTTGGGAAACTTTTCAGGCTCCTTGGCGTCTATACATTGTCGTCAGGAAAGGACGAACGAAACAGAGAGGCTAGAGCGGCAAGAAGAAGGCAACAATGGACCGTTTCTATTACTTAGGATGTAGCTGACCGGCTACCACCTGGGAAGGAGAAGCCGATATGACGAAGACAGAACTAAAGAAATTCAGAAAGATTCTGGAGGCCAAGCAGGACGAACTGGTCAAAGTGCTCCGGAATCGGGACGCGATCGCGATTGAGAAGAGCGCCGACGCGCTAGACGAGGTACAGCATGCGGCCGAGCGCGAACTCGCGATTCGAAACCTCGACCGGGAGTCAAACCTTCTCCGCCTGGTGAAACTTGCGCTTCGTCGCGCCGACGAAGGCTCGTATGGAACTTGCCTTCATTGTGAAGAGGACATCAACCCGCGGCGCTTGGCGGCGGTGCCCTGGGCGCCATACTGCATTGCGTGCCAGGAAATGGCCGACCGCAGCGAAAATCAAGAGTTTGCGGATGAGTTGATGATGAACGCCGCTTAAGCGATTCCTTTCTGGTTTGTGGAAGGGCGCGGGTGCCGAGGCCCGCGCCCTTTTTGTTTCCTGGTAGGCCCGCCGGCTCACGCCCTAACGGAGAGCGTCTTGACCCACGGAACCTCAGCGCTGTTTCATCTCAGGTCGAAGTAGTGGAATCCAGAGGCGCCGGCACGCGCCCACCCCGGCTCGTCTTCGAGATCATCGGGCATCCGGGGGGCGATCAGCGCATCGACGTTGACGCTCCGCAGATCACCGAGAATCTCACTTCGCTCTCGGCCATCCAGAGCCCAGAACGAACCCGCGGAACTGATCTGCGCCACCACCCTGGCTCCCAGGTATCGGGCGTAGTAGGCCTGGAACGCCGGCCCGAGGGTGGCCAGCCTGGCTCCCTCCGGAATGTCCAGTTCCGCCAGGCCACGCGCCACAACCTGCTCCGGGGCCGGGCCGTCTCCGGCTACGAACGCTCTCGCCCGCCACGGCAAGGTCTCCACCAGCGGCAAGACCAGAGCCACCGCCACGGCGCCGAGGGCGAGCAGGTCAAAGCGATTCGCCCGGCGCCACAGTACGGCATCGTATAGCGCCAGGATGAATAGTAAGAAAAACGCCGCCACGTAGCGTGTCTCGATCGCAACCAATAGGTAGAGGAGACACACGCTTCCCGGCCAGAGCACCATCCACGACTGCCGGACCCTGGGCCACGGGCGCTTGTCAAACACCGCTGAGCGGCCGTACAGCACCAGAAGACCGGCAAGGAGAGGCATCACACCCCCGCCGGAGAGCCCCGTCCAGAGTTTGGACAAGTTGCCCCGTACGGCCTGGATCTGATTCCGGAGTTCGAACTTGGGGCGAACGCCGTCGTACCAATAGCTCGGGTCGTACCAAAGAGGATAGGAGCCGCTGACCGGACTGGAGAACTCAAGAACCTCGGGAGATTCACGCAGCTTCCTGGGAGGGTTGGCCGGTCGGCCATACGTCCCATCGCCGCCCTGCCAACCGGCGAACATCCTGACATGATTCACCGACCACGCATAGTTCAGCCGTCCGGCTTCACCAATAGTGAGCCGGCCGGACTTCCAGCTTTGCATGATGACCAGCGGCAAACAGACAACCAAGAACGCGGCGGCGGCGATCAAGACGCCCCGGCGCCGGATTCCGCTGGAGGGGGCCAGCGCCAGGACCAGCAGCAGCGCCAGGCCTCCAACCAGCATGGCGGCTTTCGCATAATAGCCAGCGCCGAGGCTGACTCCAAGGGCGGCATAACAGCCCAAGTTCCCCCTGGCTGCCGGCAGGCGGACGCAGAAGCCAGCGGCCAGGAACACCAGGGCGGCGCTGCACATATCGGGCGTCGTGACCAGCAACACGTGGAACCGCGTCACGGCCCAGAAGAGGACGCTGAACGCGAATAGCCAGAACAGCGGGGACTCGGAAACGCGCTTCCCTTTCCCGGCCTCCGGAGAGCTGTGGCGCGTCCAACCGGTCAAGAAGAAGATGAAGGCGCCAGCCGTGGCCGCCGACAGTATCCAATTCACCAGATGCATCGTCTTCGTGATCTCGATGGGCTCCTGTGGGGCCACAATCTGCCCGAGAGCAAGCAGGAGAGGATACAGCGGGCTCCAGTAGCCGTTGATGAGATAGGTCCAGTCCCGGCGGATGGCATCGGTGGCTATGTCTAGATAGCTGAGTCCGTCCGGCGACATGCTGTTGCGAACGGACCAGAGCCAGAGCCCGCACAAAGTGACAAACACAAACCAACAGCCCCAGATCCAACGGCGCCGGGGACCGGTTCGGACTGGCAATCGCCCTGCTTGGAGGTTCTCATGCGTCAACGGCGAGACGGTCCTTGTCGCGCCAGTATACCGTGAATGGCCGGTCGCGCCTCATGCCGGCGGAGAAATGCCAGCGGAAACACGACCCGGAAGCCGAGAGCGGGGCTCATCCCGCAATACCCCGGACGCGCCTCCTCAATTGCCGAAATCGGCTGTTTCCATCGCCGGCCCGGGAGCCAGACGGGAAGCGGACCTTGAGCGGCCAACGACAGCGGTGAGATCCTCGACGATCCGGCGCAGGTTCGCGGCCTGTGAATCGAGTTCCTGGCCGACGGAAGCGCTCTCTTCGGCGTTTGCCGCCGACTCCTGCGTGACCCGCTGCATCTGGTGGATCGCGCTGAGTATCTGTTCGGTCCCCTGGGCCTGTTCGGCGCTGCCGTTCTCCACTGTCGCGGCCAGACCGCGGACGCTGTCGTTGTCCGCGGTGATGGAGCGGATCGCTTCCGCAACCTGATCGAGAGTCGCCTTGCCCTCGTGCGACTTGGCGATCGACTCCTCAATCAACGCCGACGTGTCCCGCGCCGCCTGCGCACACCGTTGCGAGAGGTTGCGCACCTCGTCGGCGACTACCGCGAACCCCATGCCCGCCTCGCCGGCGCGCGCCGCCTCAACAGCCGCGTTCAAGGCCAGGATGTTGGTCTGGAAGGCGATATCGTCGATCACCTGAATGATCTTCGAGATCTTCTCGCTGGAGCCGTTGATCTCCTGCATGGCGGCCACCATCTGATCGAGCCTCTGGTTCGCT
>Ga0180435_10003947_pt1 | contig 14739 bp, 10 predicted proteins | sample SS_ome_3_FD_132467 | JGI IMG/M metagenome (GOLD analysis project Ga0180435, IMG submission 132467) | Hypersaline lake sediment archaeal communities from the Salton Sea, California, USA - SS_3_S_1 metaG | ecosystem: Environmental > Aquatic > Non-marine Saline and Alkaline > Hypersaline >... | reverse complement strand
TGGTGGAGCGACGCCCGACGCTGACGAACCGAAACTGATCGAAGGTGGCGTCGCGGGCGAGATGGAAGAGATCGACGCGGAGTATTTGATGTTCCGGTTCTTCGATTTCGATGTGCGCCCCGACCGCAAGTATCAATACAGGGCGGCACTGTTGCTGCGCGACCCTAACGATCCTCAGGAGAAATCGAGTGGATCTGGCAGCGATAGCGCCGGTGGTTGGGCGAAACCCAAAGATGCTGACCTCGATCAATCGGTGATTCAGCGCCTGATGCGGCGGCGGTCGGTCGAGACCCAGAACCGGGATATCTACTGGCGAGAAACCGGTGATGAAGCGGACAAGGGCAAAAGCAAATGGAGCGACCCGAGCAATACTGTCGACTTCCCGCCGCTTGATCTGACATTGCTGGCCGGCGTTGTTGGTGACGACACTTATGGCCCCTACAAAATTCGTCGTTCCGAACGATATGCGAACATAATTCGTGTCGTTTGGGATCCGGCTGAAGCGGCTTGGGTGCCCGGCGAAGCGACCGAACGGCGTCGCGGCTCGATGATCGAGTTTGCCACGGACGCCTGGGTGCTCGATCCAGCGAACCTCTCTGTGCGATCCGTACCGAGCTACTCGTTTGATCGGGGTGGTTTTGTCGTCGATGTTCGCGGCGGCGAGAAACTACCCAAACCACCGGGACGTCGCACCAAAGCCAAACAGTTGGAATCGCCCGGCGAAGTTCTGGTGATGACTGACGATGGCCGCCTCATCGTTTGCGACGAGGTCGACAACGCCAAGCAGTACCGCAAGTTCTTCTTCGGCTCGCTCGTCGAGTACGAGGAAGAGGATGAGCGGGGAGGCGGTCGGCCAGATCCTGACGACCCGGGTGGATTGATGGAAGGGCCGATGGACGACAGCAAGTACTTCGAGTAGGCGATGATTGTCACCCTGGATGGACCCGCTGGCGCCGGCAAAAGTTCGGTCGCGAAAGCGTTGGCAGCCCGCCTTGGCTTTCAGTTTCTTGATACCGGCGCCACCTATCGAGCCGTGGCGCTGGCGGCGGTTCGTGCCGGCCTGGGGGAAGACGACGCCCAGCGGATCGGACAATTGGCATCGCAGACCGACGTTCGACTCGAGGGCGACCGCGTCTTTCTGAATGACGAGGATGTCTCGCTCGCCATTCGTACGCCCCAGGTCACGGCGATCACTCGATACGCTGCCGACAACCCCGCAGTTCGCGAGCACCTTGTGAATGTTCAGCGGCTGATGGCGACCGGGCAAAACGTGGTCACCGAGGGGCGTGATCAAGGGACGGTCGTTTTTCCCCAAGCCGAGTGCAAGATATTTCTGACGGCGTCGGTCGATGAACGCGCCCGGCGTCGGCTGGCCGATTTCGAGGAACGCGGTGAGGAGACGACGCTTGAAGAAGTTCGCCAAGCCCAAATAGATCGCGATCGGCGGGATGAATCTCGCGAGGTTGGCCCTCTGAAAAAGGCCGCCGATGCGGTCGAGGTCGTCACCAACGGCATGAGCCTCGATCAGGTCGTTGACCGACTTGAGGAAATCGTGAGAGATCGGATGTGATAGCAGCTACCGGTTTTCGAGGAGAAAACCAGGGCGGCAGAGGCGAAGCCGCAAGCAGCTTGGCCAGTGATCTTTGGCCTCCGATCCCTGATCCCTAGATTCCTATTCTCACGCTTTTCCCGCCATTGTCCGACTGGTGGGAATCTGATAACCTGATGAGCTTGGCCTTTTGGTCCGCTTACGGCTGTTCGCAGTGAACGCCCGGACTGTTCTTCGATCCTAAGTTTTTCGCATTTGTATGTCGCGAAGGCCCGGCGTGCAGACGAAATGGTGTCACTTTTTAACACATGGTCAATCGCAACTTAATCCGTAATTTGGAAAACGATCACGAGCTGACAGCGCTTATCGAGCAGAGCGTCAGTGCCGTGCCGAACGATGCTGACATCCCGTTCGATCCCGATTTGGAGATCGACGTGAACGAGATCGTCGAAGGCCGCATTCTGCGCGTCGACGATGAGATGGTTCTGATCGATGTTGGCTTCAAGAGCGAGGGAACGATTCCTCTCGACGAATGGGAAGAAGACGAAGACCCGCCTGAGGTGGGCGACAAGATCAAGGTTCTCGTTGAGGACATGGAAGACGACCTCGGCTTGACCGACGATCCGTTCGGGATGGTTAGCCTGAGCAAGCGCAAAGCAAAGAAGATCCTGGACTGGCAGGATATGATGAAGACGGTCAAGGAGGGCGAAGTCGTCACCGGTACCGTCACCCGCAAGATCAAAGGCGGTTTGCTCGTCGATATTGGCGTGAACGTCTTTTTGCCCGCCAGCCAAGTCGACATCCGCCGACCGCACGATATCGGCGACTATATCGGTCGGGCCGTGCAGTGCGAAGTTCTCAAGATCGACGAAGCTCGGCGCAACATCGTCGTCTCACGTCGTTCGCTCATCGAGTCGCAGCGTCAGCAAGATCGCGAGCAATTGCTGCGCGAACTCGAAGAAGGCCAACTGCGCAGCGGCGTCGTCAAGAATATCGCGGAGTTCGGCGCATTCGTCGACCTTGGCGGCATCGACGGCCTTTTGCACATTACCGATATGAGCTGGGGCCGCATCGGGCATCCGTCCGAGATGGTCTCCATCGATCAAGAAATCGAAGTCGTCATTCTGCATATCGATCGCGAGAAGGAAAAGATCGCGCTCGGTCTCAAGCAGAAGCACCCCAGTCCGTGGGAAGGTGTTGCCGACAAGTACCCGGTTGGCGACAAGGTCAAGGGTTCGGTCGTCAACGTCATGAGTTACGGCGCCTTCGTGAAACTGGAAGAGGGCATCGAAGGTTTGGTCCACATCAGCGAAATGTCGTGGACCAAGCGCGTGACCCATCCCAGCGAGTTGGTCAGCATTGGCGACGAGATCGAAGTCGTCGTGTTGGGTATCAACAAAGAGAAGCAAGAGATCTCGCTCGGCGTCAAGCAGACGCAAGAGAACCCGTGGGATCTGGTCAGCGGTAAGTACCCGGTTGGCACCAAGGTGACCGGCAAGGTCCGCAATCTGACCAACTACGGCGCCTTTGTCGAGTTGGAAGAAGGCATCGATGGTCTGCTGCACGTCTCCGACATGTCGTGGACGCGCAAGATCAGCCATCCCAGCGAATTGCTCGAAAAGAGCCAGGAGTTGGAATGCGTCGTGCTGACGGTCGACCAGGATCGCCGCCGAATTGCTCTCGGTTTGAAGCAACTCGATACGGATCCCTGGGAAACCGATATTCCCGACAAGTACCAGGCCGGGCAACTCATCTCGGGCAGCGTCACCAAGATCACCAACTTCGGTGTCTTCGTGGGTCTCGAAGATGGCCTCGAAGGCTTGTTGCATATTTCGGAGCTTGCCGACCACAAAGTCGAGAACCCCGAAGATGTCGTTAAGGTTGGCGACGAGATCGAGGTCAAGATTTTGCGTGTCGACACTGACGAGCGAAAGATCGGTCTCTCGCGTAAGCGAGTCCAATGGGCTGAGGAAGACGAAACCGAAGCTGCCGAAAAGGAAGCCAAGGCCGACGGCCAAGCGTCCGATCAGGAGCTCAAGGGTGGTTTGGGCGCGGCTGGTCCACTGATTCCGACCGCTGCCCCGACGCCCGAGCCGGCTGCCCCAGCTGAGGAGCCTGCTGCCGAAGCACCGGCCGAGGAAACCGCTGAAGCTCTGGTTGAAGAGGTTGCTGAAGCACCCGCAGAGGAAGCTGCTGAGGTTCCGACAGAAGAAACCGCTGAAGCGCCAGCAGAGGAAGTTGCTGAAACGCCGGCCGAAGAGGCCGCTGAGGCCGAGGCTCCCGCCGCTGACGACTCCGCCTCAGAAGCGGAAGAGGAGAAGTCGGAGTAGCCGACAGAACCGGTTGATTCCGGCCAGACGTTAACACCCGAAATCGAGATTCCGTACGATGGGCTTTCCAGCCCGTCGGGATTCTCGAAACCGTCGACAGAATCGACGGACCAGAAGGTCCATCGTACAAAACAAACGGCCTCGCGGGTCTCTGATCCGCGGGGCCGTTTCTATCGGTATCGTCGGTACTGCACTAAAATCCCGCCTACTATACGTATTTCAGCAGCTGTTGTAGTCCTCCAGGCTGCTTCGTCGATAGGTGTTTAAGTAACCGGAACCTACCTCGCGCTTACGCCGACGAAGAGAGCCATGACAACCACCACCAAGACTCCCGAGAAGCAAAAAAAGGCCAGCAAAGAAGGCGCAGTACAAACGCCGCTGGAAACCTATCTGCGCGAGATCAACGAAACCGCGTTGCTCTCCGCGGAAGACGAACAGGAACTGGCGACGCGGATTGGCAACGGCGACGTCGAAGCTCGCGACCGGATGGTTCGCGCCAACTTGCGGCTGGTCGTGAACATTGCGCGCGGTTACACCGGCAAAGGGCTGGGCCTGCAAGATCTGATCGAAGAGGGGAATCTCGGCCTGTTGCGCGCGGTTGAGGGGTTTGATCCCGCCGTCGGTACACGCTTCAGCACGTACGCGAGCTATTGGATCAAGCAGTCGATCAAACGGGCACTGATCAACTCAGCGAAGACGATACGCATCCCGGCTTACATGGTCGAGTTGCTCTCGAAGTGGCGTCGCGCTAGCACGCGGCTATCCGAGGAATTGGGTCGCGGGGCCACGCCCGAAGAAATCGCCCGCGTATTGGGTTTGGCCAAGAAGAAGCTGCCGATTATCAAGAAAGCGATTCGGGTCTACAACTCCACGCCGCAAAGCGATCAGGCGGAAGCCGGCTGGTCGTTGGGGGAAATGGTGATGGATGAACGCCTCAAAACGCCCGAAGAGGAGCTTGTCGAAAACGACGATCTCAAGCACGCGATGCACATGCTCGACAACATGGATGAACGCGAGTCCACCGTGTTGCGGATGCGGTTCGGTCTGGGCGGCACGCGGGCGCACACGCTGAAGGAAATTGGCGAACAACTTGGGCTGACCCGCGAACGTGTCCGCCAGATCGAAACCGAGGCCCTCGGCCGAATGGCCGCCGGTCTGCGAGATCCCCGTGAAGTTCAACAAGATGGCATGCCGCCACTGCCGACGCGACGGTAGTCTTGCGCTCACGCTTGTCGACATCGACTGCCGTCACGTACAATTGATAGCGGAGTGTCAGTTTGTACGACCGTAAGGCCGCGGCGGCCTGACGCATGCGACGGAGCAAATATCATGGCCAATCTGGTCCGCCAAGCAAGAATGGACAGGACGTCCTTTTCGATTTGCGATTTAGCCGACGATGGCGGCGACAAGGAGTATTGGCTCAAGCAAACTCCCCGCCAACGTCTTGAGGCGTTGGAACTCTTGCGGCAAATTCACTATGGCTACGATCCAACTACCGAGCGACTTCAGCGAGTTTTTGAAGTTGTTGAATTCCCGGCAAGTTGAGCAGCTTCCGTAACGCCCTGGTTCTCGCACATCCTGTGGCCCGTTATACTCTCGTGTTCTGTTGTCATCATTGATGTTGCCCGGCAACCGCGAGAGTTATTATGTCGCAGCCATCCGAGATCGATCTCTCTTCGTTTATTCGCAGTATTCCCGACTATCCGAAACCAGGGATTCTGTTCCGCGATATTACGCCGCTATTGGCGTCCGCTGAGGCGTTTGCCGCGACGACTTCGCGATTGGCCGATCACTATCAGGACGCCGGTATCGATTTGGTGGTGGCCGTCGAGGCTCGCGGCTTTCTGTTCGCCGGGCCGATTGCCGAAAAACTCAACGCCGGTCTTACCCCCGTCCGCAAGCCGGGCAAGCTGCCATTCAAAACCATCTCGCAGTCGTACGATCTGGAGTACGGCACCGACACGCTCGAAATGCACGTCGATGGTGTTGCGCCGGGGTTGAAAGTGTTGGTGGTCGACGACCTGCTGGCCACCGGCGGCACGGTGGGTGCGTGTTGCAAGCTACTCGAAGACGCCGGCGCTATCATTGCCGGTTGTTGTTTTGTGGTCGAACTCGCTGGGCTGCAAGGGCGGAAGAAGCTTGGCTCGCACGAGGCGTTCAGCCTGATCACGTACGAGTGAGCCGGGTATTCAGTTCCCCTCGCGCTGTGTATGCTAAATCAGATCGATGATTTCGGCCAGTTCACCCATGGAATAGATAAATGGTTTGTCGCGGCGTAAGAGGCGCCACTACGGTGAAGTCGAACGATCGGGAGGAGATCCTCACCGAGACGCGGCAATTGCTCGCGCTGATGATTCGCCAAAATGGCATTGAAGCCAAGGATGTCGCCAGCGCGATCTTCAGCAGCACGCACGATCTGGACGCGGAGTTCCCGGCCTTTGCCGCGCGGCAGCTCGGCTGGATGGACGTGCCGCTCTTGTGCACAAACGAAATCGACGTCCCCAACTCATTGCGGAAGTGTGTGCGAATTCTCGTCAATTGGAACACGGACAAGCCACAGAGCGACGTTCGGCATATCTACTTGCGCGCCGCCGTCAAGCTGCGCCCCGACCTCTCCGACCTGCCCCCGGTCGACTGGGACGAGCTCGAAAAATGGATTCAAGAACAGTTGGACGCGAATTCGTAGGAGGCATGAGCGATGAGGCTTGAGAGGTGAGGCTTGAGAGGTGAGGCTTGAGAGGTGAGGCTTGAGAGGTGAGGCTTGAGAGGTGAGGCTTGAGAGGTGAGGCTTGAGAGGTGAGGATTTGGGGATTTCTGATTTCAAAATTCGTTGGTCATTGATCCTTGGACCTTTCCTCCTCACACCTTCCTCGGCCCGAAGTATCCGTATGCGGCGAGCACGATGCCGACGGAGATGAAGGCCCAGCCGAGCCAGCGGGCGGGAGTGATTGTTTTGCGGACCGGCAGGTTGGCGGCGACGACCTGTTGCACGGCTCCGCTCGCTGTGCCTGGATCGGGTCCCACCCAGCGGGCAAGAAACCGCGTCGTCTGGGGCGTGAGCACGTACGATTCGACCATCCGCATTTGCAGGCCCAGCACCAGCAATACGATTCCCACGATGATCGCCGTTCGGTAGAGGGCGGCTTCGCCCTGTTTGCTGAGTAACATCCGTGTCTTTCTAGTTGGCAGTCGCGAGTTTAACTGTCACGTCGATCCGCCGGTCGTCGCGAACGATCGTGACAGTCACTTCGTCGCCCGGTTTGTTTTCTTCGACGCGGGCGAGCAGGTCGTCCGTGTTGCGGATCGGCTTGCCGTTGATGGCGACGATTCGATCGGCGTAATCGCGATCGACGCGAGTCTGTTCATACATGAACGGGCCCCGACGTCGCGTTTCGCGAATCACGCGATAGGCTCGCAGTCCGGCCTTTTCGGCGGGACCGCCCGGTGCGAGCGAGGCAATGACCAACCCCCGTTCGGTGGTATGCACTTGCGAGATTCCGATCGTGGGGCGAATCACCTTGCCATTTTCGATCAGTTGGGTAATCACGCGTTGAATCGAATTGACCGGTATCGCGAATCCGACACCGGAGCTTTCACCGACGCGACTGGCGATCGCCGTATTCATGCCGATCATTTGTCCACGACTGTTGAGGAGCGGGCCGCCGCTGTTGCCCCGGTTCAAGGCGGCGTCGATTTGAATAATCGACTTCATCAGCCGGTCGCCGGGCGAACGCAACGTACGATTCAAACTCGAAAGGATGCCGACGGTCAGCGTTCGTTCGAGACCGAACGGATTGCCGATCGCAAATACTTTCTGGCCAACACGCAACCCCGACGATTTACCGAATTCGATCGGGAAGAGAACGTCGCGCGGCGCGTCGATTTGCAGCAGGGCGACATCGGTGGCCGGGTCGCCGCCCACTAGGCGAGCTTCATAGCTGCTGCCGTCGTACAATGTGACCCGAATCTCGCGAGCGTTGTTGATCACATGGTGGTTCGTCAGAATGCGACCGTCGAGATCGATCACCGACCCCGAGCCGGCGCCCTCGGCCGGTATCTTCATCATCATAAATGCGTCGGGGCGAACGCTACGCGTCTCGATATTGACAACGCTGCGATTCCCCCGATCGTAGACGGCAATGTTCGTGCACTCTTCGGCGGTCAACTCCGGATCGTCGATCGCCAGCGGTCGCGCCGCCGCCCCAGCAGCCACCGCTGTCGGCGGAATCGACACGCCCGTTTGAAGAGCCGGAATCGACAGCGGAGTTGAAACGTGAACCGTGTTGTCGACTGATGGCGAGGTCGTTTCTGCATCGGACAAGGAAGCGGAGACTGTTTCCGCGGTTGCCCGTGATTCGACATGTCGGTCATTGACGATTGTTGCGGCAACCGCACCGATGATGGCAGAAACGGAACAGAGAACGAGTGCGTTTTTCATTGCAGATCACCCTTGTTGAGATAGTTCGACCTAAAACGGCCAGGCAACGGGTAACAACAATAGTGCGGTCGTCGCCACGCAGAAGGCGACGGGCAGACCTACGCGGAGGTAGTCGCGCGGGCGATAACCACCGGGGCCCATAACCATCAAGTTGGTTTGGTAACCGATGGGCGTGACGAACGACAGGGACGCCGCCAGGGCGATGGCCATCACAAACGGTCGGGGATTGAAGCCGCCTGCCTCCGCCACCGCTACGGCCAAAGGGAAGAGCATCGCCGCCACGGCAACGTTCGTAATCATCTCGGTGAAAACCATCGCCAACAGGTAAACGACGACCAGCAACAAGTACGGATGCTCACCAACCAGGTTGACTAACGTTTCTGCGATACCGCCGGCCGCCCCACTATCGGTCAGCGCTCGACCTAACCCCAGCGCCGCCGCGATTACAATCACGACTTGCAGGTCGATTGCGCCGCGGGCTTCGGCAACGGGCAGGCACCGCGTCAGAATCATCGCCACGACGACGGCCAGGGCGGCCACCGCAGGCGAGGAAATTCCCGACCACATTCCGCCCTGAGCCAGCCAGCTCGTCAGGCAGAGCCAGACGATTAGTCCCAGCATTAGAACGCCCGAGAGCAGTGCCCGATCGTGACGCCGGGGTGTGCCGCCTTCGACGGCACTGACCAGATAGAACTCGCGGTTGTTGCGATGATTCGCGACGAATCCGCGCGGGGTTTGCATCAGCAACGTGTCACCGGGTTCCAAAACGATATCGCCGATTTTGTTGGTCAGTCGCACACCATTTCGATGAACGGCGACGATGGCGGCATGGTAGCGCTGCCGGAACTTGGCGTTGCGGACCGAGCGGCCGACGAGCGGTGATGTGCGTGACAAAACAGCCTCGGTGAGGTGCCGCTGCGCCTGCGCTCGTGGATGGAATTCGAACGTGTGATCTGCCGCCGGAACAAGCCCTGGGATCTTTTGTAGATCGAGGATCGTGCTGACGACACCAGTGAATACCAGTCGATCGCCAGCGTGGATTTTGTCCTCAGGAGTTACCGGCGTGACGATTTCTCCGTCTCGGTCGATTTCGATGAGGAACAACCCGGGCAGGTGTCGAAGCCCCGCTGCTTCGACGGTTTGGCCGATCAGTCGGCAAGTCGGTTGGACCAGCATTTCGACGAGGTATTCGCGTCGCGAATCGCCCAATTGTTCGATCATGTCGGTGCGATTGGGAAGCAATCGTCGACCCAGCAGCAGCAAAACGACGACGCCTGCTCCCGCACAGGGCAGACCGACGTAGCCCAACTCGAAGAGTCGCATCGGCCGGAGTTGCTCGGTGAACTCCGATTGTGTTGCGGAGATTGCACCTGGTTCGGCTTGAGTTGTGGCATCGCTGCGCAATTGGTATTCCGACTTGAGCATGCCGTTGACGACGAGCGTGGTGCTCGTGCCGATGAGCGTGCAAACGCCGCCGAAGATTGCGAGGTAACTGACGGGAATCAAGAGTCTCGACGGTGAGATGTGGTTTTTGCGGCACCAGTCGACGACCACCGGCACCATCATCGCCACCAAAGCCGTATTCAGCAGAAATGCGGACGCGGCAACCAACACCGCCGTCAACCTTCTGAGCGCCGATTGCTCGGTGCGGGCGGTTCCCAGCAGCTTTTCTCCCAGCCAGTCGAGGCAACCAGTGTGCCTCAGTCCTGCCGAAACCGCCAACAAAGCCGCAATCGTGATTACGGCGGGATTTGCGAAACCAGCCAACGCCGTTCGAGAGTCAATCACGCCCGTGACCGTCACTACGACCAGAGCGAACAAGAAAAGCAGGTCGGCAGGCGCGCTGCGCCTAACCTGCATACCTACGAAAACCACCGCAGTGGCCGCGACAGCAATCCAAGCGTGAAACGCTTCAGGAATCATCGTTGATAGTACATCTCTAAGTTAGGTGACTGCATCATTTTGCGACGTGCAGAAACTCGTCCACCTTCAAAGTGCCATCTTTACCGGATTTCTGCCATTCGATCCACATTGGAATGGCGTCATGATCGGTCGCTTTTTTCCGAGACGCAGGACTTTCGTGGGAGAAAAGCGGTTGGGCAGGGCCGGTGGAGTGCTTGCGATCCTTCTCTCATTCTCGATTGGGGCACAGATTTCCCTATTTTTACTGATTGGATCAACCATTACGAGCGGAAACAGTTACTTGGATGTTATTTCTTCCCAAGATTATCCTGTCGTGTCAGGTCATATCTATATTTCCTGTGCTTTGCATAATGCGTGGATTGCGTGAGAAGACCAGTCAACGGAATCCGATAGGTCTAACAGCACTCTATCTCGAAACATTTCCATTTTTCTGGTGGAGGATACAAAACAATGAAATGTTCGCAAGCTTTGCCATCCGCTTTGATTTCGGCGCTGCTGTTTTTGTCGCCCGCCTTTGGTCAGATCGAGTTGCTGGATCCGGAGTTTGCGGAAGAAGCGTTTGCAAGTCATCCGCCAGTCTTTGTTGATCCAGTCGAGTTGGCTGTGGTCGAGATGTCCGAGGATGTTGGGAAAGGTGTCCAGTCCGATGATTCTGCCGCCTGGGTGGGGCGCTGGAATGAAACAGCGTCGGGCAACGGGTATTACGAGGAAGAGCCGTACTACGCTTACAACTATAGCGATGAATACGAGTCTGGTGTCGCCCAGCCGATACCCGATTTGGAGATCGGTGCGGTCGTCGAAGAAGACGCCGGCGACGAGATCGTGCAAGTCGTCGACTTCGAGTATTCGTACAAAACCTATCTCGATGTCTACGATGTCGACCTGTTCGCAGATGCCGACACGGCACACGTGTCCACGACTGCCGTGCTCAAGTCGGTTGCGATCGCCGTGGTTAAGTCTGCCGTCGCTGATGAAGTCGCTCCCGCATCAGAAGCCATATCACAGGTCGAAGATTATTCTCTCGACTACGCCTATGAAGAAGACGCCTACTACTACGGCGATTACGAGTACGAATACGCTGATCTGTACGAGGTCGATACTCGATACATCGAACAGCCTTCACCGAGTGATTTTCAACCTGCCGATGCGGATGCGGTTCCGACTGTTGAAGAGGGACTGAATGAGATCGAAATAGAGGTTCTCGGTGACGATTGCGCGTACGACAACGACTACCAATGGATGGATGCATCGACCGTAGTTGAAGACGAACCGTGGGCGATGATGTTTGTGCCGTCGGCCCTTGCCGTGGCCCATGAGGTGAACAACGTCATCTACGCTCATTCACCGATCGCATGGTCGATTCGTTCTATTCAACGGTTCGAAAACACGTACCGGATTACTGACTCACTAGCCATGGTTCGGCAACTGGTGCGGCAGATCGGTGATGAACAAGTCGTGGCGGATGAACGGATGAACCGGGAACAGGCGATGGAAGACCTGATGATGGATGTTTCCGAGGTGTCGGATGCAGAAAAAGTCGAGGTTCGCGACTATTGCGTTCCCGAGATGCGAATGGAAAACGGGGCAGAAGATTCCGTTTATGAGTTTGACGCCGCCTGGTATCCCGCCATCGACTGATGCAATTGCGGGGGTGAAGGATTGGAATTCCAATCGTTGGTTTGCGTTGGGGTTGTTCGCTTTAAGTTGTTGCTGCAAAAGGTGTTGTGTTCCTTTTGCGGCGGAGTGTTCGGGGTGGCAACGGTGTAAATGAACAGTGACGGACGGGGTGTATAAACGTTTCTTGGCCTTCGATCGTGGGCTTCACGCCAATCGCTGCCGATCCTTAACAATAGAGGCGGTAGCGGTTTGCCGCTGTGCATCCGTTCAATTGGGCTGCCAAATCGCTGCGCATTTGATAAAATTTAGTGGCGAAACTCTTCTCGGCTTAATAGAATGGGTGGTAGCGGCAGAGCGCTGCCAACGACAATATCTGCAATTGTGGCCGGGCTACTCCAACCGGAACAGAGAAGCCCCCCACTCATCCTTTCTGTGGTAGGAGTCTGTACTATGTGTAAGTGCACGCGGGAGAGCATCCACCTGAAGGTATGCTTGGCGCTGTTGATGGCAACAGGCCTGGCAATACCATCCGTACAAGCTGCCGACTCGGGCCCTGAGGCAGCCCGACTGGCCACGTACGACAAGGGAGATGGGGAAACCTACTTCGCACTGAGCGTCACACCGACGACAGTCGCGGAGGAACCACCGGCTCGGCACGTGCTGGTGATCATGGACACGTCGGCCAGCCAAACCGGTGTGTATCGTGATGACGCCCTGTCGGCGCTGCAGGCGATGTTGGGATCGCTCAGCGCTAACGATCGAGTCAAACTGGTTGCCGCTGACACGTCGGCACACGATCTATCGGATGGCTTCGTGCCTGCCGATAGCGTGGACATGGCCGAGGCGATCGAAAAGCTTCAACAACGCACGCCATTGGGCGCGACCGACATGCAGGTCGTGCTGAGCGCCGCCGGCGCGGCATTCTCGGGTAGCCCTGAGATCCCCCGAACTGCAATCTACATTGGCGACGGCATGAGCAAAGCGAACTTGCTCGGCACGGACGAGTTCACCGAACTCACCAGCGTATTGACGAGTAACCGCGTGCCGGTTTCCAGCTTCGCCATTGGTCCGAAACATGACGTCGAGCTATTGGCCACATTGGCGAACCAAACTGGTGGCAATATGGTCGTCGACGGCAGCGGTCTGTCGGCCCAGGCTGCTGGATTGTCGCTGGCTACCATCGCCGACGCTCAAGTCTTTTGGCCGACGGAAACCGAGCTTCCCGCGGCGTTGACCGAAAGCTATCCCAAGGCCTTCCCGCCATTGCGATCCGATCGTGACACGATTCTAGTCGGCAAGATCGACGGCAAGGGCAAGCAGAATATCAAACTGACGGCCGAGAGTCGTGGTGCGTCGATTCCACTGAGTTGGGATGTGACGACCGAGCCCTCGAACGAAGATCACGCCTATCTGCCGCAGCTTGTGGCCATGGCTGAGAAAGACGGCGGCGCCACAATGCCGACCGTCGGCTCGTCGGGACTGTTGGAAGCTCGACGCATGCTGATGACCTCGGCGGCGGATTTGGCCAAAATGGCTTCGGCGGCGTTGGCTGGTGGTGACAAAGTGAATGCCGAGCGGCTCGCCAAAGCGGCCCTCGACCGAGACGCTGGCGACACCAATGCCCGTGCTGTCATCAATGCTTTGAAGAAACTGCGCGGCGAGGCGACACTCGACGAAGATGAATTGACGCTTGGCGGCGCCGGCGGAATGCTCGACGCCTTCGACCGTGAAACGGAAGGTGAATTCCTCAAAGCGATTGAAGATCAACGTCGAGTGCTCGAAGAAATTGCCGAGGCCGATGTTGAAGAAGGCCTGCAAGAAGCTCGCAAGCAGATGGATACCAATCCAAAAACGGCTCGTCAAGATCTGAAACTGCTCTTGGAAGATGTCGAACGCAACCCAGACCTGGGGGCCGAGAAGAAAGCTCAATTGGGTGATCTGATCGTCTCCGCGATCCAGGAAGCAGATCGACGCGAAGAAGAAAAGAACGAACGCGAAGCGTACGAGCGCGAGAAACTTGCTGCCGCGATGAATCGGCAGCGAATCAACGAGCGGCTCCAACGTGAGCAAGACACCATTCGCCAGATCATGGCTCGTTACAACTCGTTGATGGACGAGCACCGTTATCGTGAGGCGGAAGAAGTGGCGCTGCACGCCCGCGATATCCGCCCGGACGATGTGACGCCCGTTTCCGCCGCGTTGGATTCGCGTCTAACCGGTTCGTACGAAAACATCATGGCGATCCGCGAAGCTCGCTGGAGGGGCTTCAACGACGCGATGTATCAAGTCGAGCGATCGACCGTTCCGTTTGCCGATGATCCTCCGATCACCTACCCGGACCCCGAGGTTTGGGAAGGCTTGACCTTGCGTCGTAAGAAGTACGCTTCGATCGACTTGGCCAAACAAGGTGGCGCTGAAGAGCAGATCCTCAATGAATTGGAGCAGGTCACCACGCTCGAATTCATCGAAACCCCGCTGCAAGACGTTGTCGACTACCTCAAGGACCTGCACGGTATCGAAATCCAAATCGATACGCGAGCCCTTGACGACGTCGGTATCGGTTCGGATACCCCGATCACGCGAAACCTCAAAGGTATCACGTTGCGATCGGCCCTGCGTCTGATGCTCAAAGAGTTGGATTTGACCTACGTCGTCCGCGACGAAGTGCTTTTGATCACGACTCCCGAAGAAGCCCAGAGTCAGCTCATTACGAAGGTGTACCCTGTGGCCGACCTTGTGTTGCCAATTAGCACGGCTGCCGGTTCCAATCCGTTCACGTTGGGGGGTGGTATGGGCGGCATGGGCGGCTTCGGCGGCGGCATGATGGGCGGCGGCATGGGCCAAATGGGCGGCATGGGCGGCGGCATGGGCGGCATGGGCGG
>Ga0180435_10003942_pt1 | contig 14748 bp, 9 predicted proteins | sample SS_ome_3_FD_132467 | JGI IMG/M metagenome (GOLD analysis project Ga0180435, IMG submission 132467) | Hypersaline lake sediment archaeal communities from the Salton Sea, California, USA - SS_3_S_1 metaG | ecosystem: Environmental > Aquatic > Non-marine Saline and Alkaline > Hypersaline > Sediment... | reverse complement strand
CATTGTCGTTATCCGCTTTGACATGTCGCTCTACTATGCCAATGCCGGCTACTTTGAAACCAAGGTGCTGCAGGTCTTTGCCGATCACCCGGACGCAAAATTCATCATTCTCGATGCCGAAGGAATCAATATGCTGGACTCCACCGGCGAGATGATTCTTACACAGTTGCGGGACCGCCTCGATGCCGCGGGCGTCAAGTTCCTTGTTGCCCGCATGAAACGCCAGTTCATGCAGAGCATGCGCAAGACCGGTGCCATCGAGATCATGGGCGGGGAGAGTTTCTTCTCACGCCTGACTTTTGCCCTTGCTTACGCCTGGACTGATATCAAGTGCGACAGTTGCGACAACGGCAAGCACTGTCCCTACCGGGTTTCGGTCGCAAAGCAGGATTACGAACAGCGCATGGGAGCAACCGTCGAGGAGCTGACCGGAGGCAGGCCCCCTGGCTCCGGCGACGATGAGGCGGTCAAGCGTCCGGCCTGAGCCGTCCAGCTTTTCGCCGGGTTTCAGCAGATCATCGCCTCTGTTCAGATACCTCCAGAAGCCAGATCCCCGACCTCAACACCTGTTGATGATTGTCATGCGGAAACTACTTCTGTTTGCAGGATTGACGGCCAGACCCGGCAGCAGCTTCATGGAAGGTATAAAATCAAGAGAGTGATGAGTAACAGGATGAGGACGTCGACCGGCCATGAATGGTGAACAGAGACCGCTCCAGAGGATACCCAACTGGCTCGTTGTCCTGTTCGTTCTGCTGCTTGCGAGTGTGGTCCTGCGATTTCCTGCGGGGCCGGATGAGCCCGTTGCAGACGTTACCTATTCCAGTTTCAAGCAACTGCTTGCCGACGACAGGATCAAGAGTGTTACGCTGCGCGGGAATGCTGTTGAAGGCGAATTGCATGCGGCGGAACCCCTCGGTCCGGCGAATGAGCTTGCAACCCGTTTCAGAACGCGCATCCCGCAATTCGGTGATGATGCATTGCTCGTCCAGCTCGAGCAAAAGGGTGTCGAGGTGGAGGTCGCAGACGGGGAGACCACCAGCCCGCTGATCACTTTCCTGATCGCCCTGTTGCCATGGGTGATTTTCCTGGGTTTTTTCTACTGGCTCATGCGGCAGGCACGCCGCAACATCATCGGTGGTGTCGGTGGCCAGAGCGAGTTGCGCAAGTTCCTGCAGCCACCGGTCGAGCAGGCGGAAAAGCCGCCCGTGACATTCGATGATGTCGCGGGGCAGGAGAATGCCAAGCGCGAGGTCAGTGAACTCGTGGAGTTCCTGCGTGATCCCGAGCGTTTCAGGCGGCTCGGCGCCGATGTTCCCCATGGCGTGCTGCTCATGGGTGCGCCCGGAACAGGAAAAACACTCCTCGCCCGCGCGCTGGCCGGAGAGGCCGGCGTCCCTTTTTTCTCGATCTCGGCTTCCGAGTTCATCGAGGTCTTCGTCGGCGTTGGCGCATCGCGTGTCAGGAAGCTCTTCGAGGCTGCAAAGGAACAGGCGCCGAGCATCCTTTTCATCGATGAGCTCGACAGCGTTGGACGCACCCGTGGAACCGGGCTTGGCGGGGGGCACGACGAGCGTGAGCAGACACTGAACCAGATACTTGCGGAGATGGATGGCTTTTCGGGGCATGAGGCGGTGATCGTGCTTGCTGCGACCAACAGGCCGGATGTGCTCGATCCGGCGTTGTTGCGCCCCGGGCGGTTCGACCGTCATGTCATGCTGGACCTTCCTGACAGCAAGGATCGCCTGGCTATCCTCAAGGTACACAGTCGCAAGGTGAAACTTGGCGATGATATCGATCTCGGGAAAATTGCCAGTGGTACGCCGGGTTTCTCGGGGGCGGATCTCAGGAACCTCGTCAACGAGGCAGCATTGCTTGCAGCCCGGGAAAACAGCGAGAGTGTCCAGATGTCCCATTTCGAAAGTGCGCGTGACAAGCTGATCCTCGGAACAGAGCGGACTCTGAGCATCCAGCCGGAAGAACGCCATCGTCTGGCTGTCCACGAGGCAGGGCACACGGTTGTGGGATGGTTCCTGCCTTATGCCGACCCGCTCTACAAGGTTTCGATCCTGCCGCGAGGCAAGGCACTCGGGGGCACCCAGCTGATTCCCGAGAAGGAGCGGCATACTTTGCCCGAGCAGTATCTGCAAGACCAGCTTGCGCTCATGATGGCCGGTCGCACGTCGGAGAAACTGCTGCTTGGCAGTGTCAGTTCGGGTGCCGATGACGACATCCACCGCGCCACCGTGCTGGCAAGGGCAATGGTCTCGCGCTGGGGGATGTCAGAAGCCATCGGGCCTGTCGATCTTCGGGAGAGCGAGGAACATCCCTTTCTCGGGCGCGAGATCGCCCAGCCCCGGCATTTCAGCGAGAGTTCGGCGAAGGATGTCGATGATGCGGTGAGGTCGCTGCTCGTCATGGCCGAGAAGCGTGCCGGCGCACTGCTCGAGGATCACCGCGCGCAACTCGAACTGCTCGTGCGGCTGCTCGAGAAGGAGGAGACACTTCATCGCCCGCAGATCGAGGATTGCCTCGGACCGGTTACGAACCGGGAGAGGGGTAACTGGATCTCGGTTGCCGGCTGATCCGGCTTTCCTGATAGATCGCCATCTCCCTCGCATGCCGTTGCCTGTCGGGATCTGCCTCTGCCGGCACTGCGCGGATTGCGGCCACATAGTCGTGCCTCAGGCCGGCAGCAAGCGCCCCGCGCAGTACATGTTCCCTGTACCAGGTGTAGGGCCTGAGCGCCGGATCGATACGAGTCGCCAGGTAGGTCTCTGCGCGTATCGTGCGGCCGCTGCTGTCAGCAACTACCACGGAGCAGCGTTCGTATCCCGCTCCGGTTCCCTCAATATGATCGAGAGTCGTGAGTTCATCGCTCTCCAGCCGGAAGAGCACCCCCTGCACAACGTCCGGGAGTTCTCCTGTTCGCCAGGCATCGCACTTGGCCGAGCCGTCCTTGCCGATCTTGTGGAACATCAGCCTGTGACCTTGAAGGGTGGCGATGCCGAGAGATTTTGCGCTGGAAACGCGCATGTTCAGGCGCATCCGGGACATGTTGGAGCCATAGGCGAAATAGTGAACAGGGCTGGTCATACGGTCACCGGGAACTCATCGACGGATTCAGGATAGTCTCTCCAGCTCACTTGTAAAAGGCTCGATGTCTCCAATCTCGCTTTTGACCCACTCCCTGTCATAGTAGGTGTCGAGATACCGCTCTCCACCGTCGCACATGAGGGTCACGATCGATCCCTCTTCACCCCTGTCGCGCATTTCCTGGGCGACCTGCAACGCGCCCCAGAGGTTGGTGCCGGTCGAACCACCCGCCTTGCGCCCGATTTGCCGTTCCAGCCAGTAGATGGATGCGATACTGGCAGCGTCGGGAACCCGTAGCATGCTGTCGATAACGTCTGGCTGGAACGAGGGTTCGACGAGTGGTCTGCCGATTCCCTCGATACGGCTGGCCCTGTCGGATGTGATCTCGGTATCACCGGAAATAAAGCTGTCATGGAAAACCGAGTTCTCGGGGTCGACGACAAGCAGTTCCGTGTCGTATGCCTTGTAGCGGATATAGCGGCCGATGGTGGCAGAGGTGCCTCCCGTGCCGGCACTCATGACGATCTTGCGCGGCACCGGATGGGGTTCCTGCTGCATCTGGCAGAAGATACTCTCTGCGATATTGTTATTCCCTCGCCAGTCGGTTGCGCGTTCAGCGTAGGTGAACTGGTCAAGAAAATGTCCGTTGAGCGACTCAGCCAGCCGGACTGACTCCTCGTGCATCTGTGTGCCGTTCTGGACGAAGTGGCAGCGTCCACCATAGAACTCGATGAGCTCGATCTTGCTGTGTGCCGTCGATGCCGGCATGACTGCAACAAAGGGCACACCGATCATCCGTGCAAAATAGGCTTCTGAAACTGCCGTGCTGCCGGATGAGGCCTCGATGACGGTTGTTTCCGGTCCGATCTTCCCGTTGCAGAGCGCATAGAGGAACAGTGAGCGCGCAAGCCTGTGCTTGAGGCTGCCGGTTGGATGGGTACTCTCATCCTTGAGGTACAGATCGATGCCCGGCAGGGCAGGCAACTCGAGACGGATCAGGTGCGTATCCGAGGAACGCTGGTAGTCGGCGGTGATCTTCTTGATTGATCGGTGTATCCAGTCGTGCATGCGGGCGTGGCCAGGAGTGAGTTATCGCGTAATCGGGTCATGGAGGAGCGTTCATGGTCTCTGCGATTGTACTGGATTGTAGAGGCAACATGCAGAGATCGGCGGTTGCCTGGGCTGTCCGTCTCGCGCTTTCTTTTTGCCAGCCTGCGCAGAGGGGACGGGCTGGCGATCAGAAGAATGCCTGCGCAAGAAAGCCGGTGATGATGGCGATACTGAAAACCGAGAAGAGGAAAGCCAGCAGTATCTGCCAACGGAACATGCGTTGCAGCATGACGACCTCAGGCAGTGACGCGCCGGCACCACCGATGACGAGGGCGATCACGGCGCCAATCCCCATGCCCTTGGCGGTCAGTGTCATGGCGATGGGAATCATCGTCGAGCCGCGCACGTAGAGTGGTACCCCGATGACAGCAGCGAGCGGGATAGCCCAGAGATTTTCACTGCCTGCATACTCGACGAGCCAGGCATCGGGAACAAAGCCGTGTGCGAAGGCGCCGATCAAAACACCGATCACTACGTGTGGCAAGAAACTGCGGAATTGTGCAACAGCCTCGTTGAACAGGCGTTTTGCTCTCACCAGATGCGGATTCGGCATGCTTTTTTCCGGGGTGGCACAAGTGTCGGGAACATCAAGGGAGAGAGTGACGGGTTCACTCCCACCACTGGTTGTGCAGCATGGCTGCTTCTCTTTCGTATGCAGGGTTGTCAATGGCACGCTGACACTGACTGCTTGCGGCTTCTCCTCAAGCAGGTCGCGTTTCACGAAGCGGGCGAAGTTGGCGCGCTCCATGAGCCAGGACATGCTGATCGCCATGGCAAGCGCCATCCCGGTATAGAGAAGTGTCAGCTCGATGCCGAAGGTGATCCAGAAGAGTGTCACGATGATTGGATTGACCAGTGGCGAAGTGAATAGCAGCGTCATCGTCGGGCCGAATCCTGCGCCGGACTTCAGGAGTCCCAGCGTCAGTGGAACTGTCGAACAGCTGCAAAATGGTGTTCCCGCGCCGATCAGGGCGCCGATGAGATAACCCCGTCCGCGCCTTGCAGCCAGGTAATGGCGTGTTTTCTCTGCCGGCAGCCATTCCTGTAATGCGCCAACCAGGATACTGATGGCTACGAAGAGAAACGCGAGTTGCGCGAACAGCTGCAATGCATAGAGGCCGGTCTCGGCCAGACGGTTGATGATGAACTCGGAAGTCACGCATACTCCTCTGGGTTTTCAGGGCCTCAGTATAAGCAAACCGGAGAGTGAATGTTTTCGAGCAAACATGCGCCTTCGTCCTGAATTCTTTTTGCGGGGGATTTTCCGGTGATCCTGATGAGGCGGGCATCCTTTCAGGATGAGGGTGTCAGAAATCACCTTGTCAGAACAATGACTCCTGGCGCCCTGTCCCCTCTGACAGGATTCCTGCTCAGCCGGGCTTTCCTGCCCCTGTTGCCTCGGGTACCTCGACCAGTTTGCCTGTCTTGCAGTCATAGATGTATCCGTAGATGGGTATCTCTGACGGCACCATGGAGTTACTGCGTATCCGCTGGACATCTTCCACGACGCTCTTTGCATTGTCACTGATCGTCAGCCAGTTGATGTACTTGCCATCACTGGTGCCGCCACCGGCATTGCTGTCATGCCAGCCGTTTTCATCGATGGTGGCAGTCTTGAGGCTGCCGGAGAGCAGGTCTCCCATGATGTCCGATGTGAAGGTCTCCATTCCGCAGTCAGTGTGATGAATGACGAACCACTCTCTCGTACCAAGCAGCTTGTAGGAAATCACGAGGGAGCGTATGGCGTCGTCACTCGCCCTGCCGCCTGCATTGCGGATCACGTGGGCGTCTCCCTCGGCGAGGCCGGCATACTTGGCTGGGTCGAGACGGGCATCCATGCATGTCAGGATTGCAAACTGTCTGCCAGGAGGCATGGGCAGGTTGCCCTTGTCTCCAAAGTCAGCGATATAGTCAGCATTTGCTGACATGACTTCATCAACGATCTTGCTCATTGAATATCTCCTCTGGTTCGCCGCATTGTTGTGATGATTGCTCCCCGGCGGCGCTTTTCGGGAAACAAACTGCTGGAGAAGTAACTGTAGTCGAGAATTTGGAAATTGGCGGATCAAAGGCTGCAGTCCGTCACGATGTACCAACGGAATAACCTGGTGAAAATACCGGAGAGCGTGTCAGAAAGGGCTGTTGCTGTTGCCACGGGGAAGAGGTCGCTGCATCTTGTCTCCGCGTAATCGCCTGGTTCTTGACACCCGGATGCCAGTTGCTCCCGCAATGCATCCCGATCGTGGTAGAGGGCTTCGTGATGACCATGACATCGGTCTGCGGTGTGATCTCTGCCAGCAGTCCGGCAGCTTGCGCTTTCATCACGCAGCTCCGGTTCTCAGCCGAGTGAAGCCAGCTCTTTTTTACAGCGTTTCCAGAATTTGAAGAACGAGGGAAAATATCCCTCAACTGTGAACATCCACTCCCTGGGCTCTTCATGCCCCCGGTAATGACGATTCAACGGATGCTCCTTGTAGACAATTGTGTCGACCGGAACCTGCTGTTGCAGGGCATCAAATTCGGCGCAATAGAGCTGGATGCCCGGAATATTCTCCGCAAGCTTGAGGATGAACGCGATGTTCTTCTGCGCTACGGGATATTGCCTGAAAACAGAGGGCTCCAGCAGCAGGATGCGGTTTGCTTCCTGCTCTTTCCGCCATTCCGGATCGAGGTTGTAGTAGTTGTAGACCAGCGTCGGCAGTTGTGGTTGCAGCCCGATCGTCTGGCCTGAAGGCAAATCGGTAGTCCCCGATGGTACGCAGGTCTGTTCAAGGATGGCAGGGGCGGGCATGTCAGCCAGTTCTTCATAACTGCGATCCAGAAAGGTATTTTTTTGCCCGGAGTGAAAGTACCTGTTGATGTTATCCTGATTGGCAAGATATTTTTTGTTCGCATTGCTCCCAGCCACCCACTGCCAACTCAGGGCGTTGCTCGCCCAGTCTCCATCCAGCAGGTGGTAGTACATCCAGAGAGCCGGAACCCGCCAGTGACTCTTGCCGATGTTGCATGCTACCGAGGCAACATACATGCGCATGTGATTGTGCATGTATCCGGTCTCGTAGAGATCGTCAATTGCATTGTCGATGGTCTCGATGCCTGTTGATGCCTTCTCAAGGGCAAGTGGCATTTGCTCGTGAAGCACATCCTGCTGACGATGTTTCAGGTCACCGTTGATCGCTTCTCCTTTTGCATGCCAGACCTGTTGCCAGTAGTCACGCCAGGCCAGTTCCTGGATCAATTTTTCCGTTGATGAGAGGGGCAGGTCCATCTCCAGGATCCTGTTGAGCATCATGCGAGTCGAGATAACGCCCCTTGATATATAAGGGGAGAGGCGGGTGACTGCGCCGTCACTGTAATTGCGCGTCTTTGCATACCTGACCGGATCGATCTGTGCTGTTTTCTCCAGGATCCGGGCATAGTCGGTATCGAACCCGTCCTTCTGGCTATCTTCATGCAACATCGCTTGACTCTTCTCTGGGCTTCGTATGGATGGGGTTTGCAAAGAAAACCGACAAACCGGGCATGGGAGCCCTGGCCGGTACAGGGTTATTGCGTCACCAACCGGATTCCCGAAGTAGCGATGACCGCGCCATGGAGATTCTTCTGCATCTCCACTATCCGTCATTGCCTCGCTCGGCGTGTCTCGATAAAGGCCTGTATGTCCTCGAATGTTCCTCGCGTAAACTCGAGTGGCGGAGCAAGCGAAGCAGCGATTACCGCATGGCCGGCACCTTCATAGAGCCTGATCGTCACGTCTGCACCTTGTTCGGAGAGGCGCCGGGCCAGTCGTTCGCTGTTCCCGACATAAACACGATTATCGCCGGTTCCATGGATCAACAGGGTTGGTGGTGTTTCGGCAGTGACAAAGTTGATCGGTTGGCTTGCCGCTCGCTGCTCTTCGGGAAAGACATGGCGTAGATATCCCGATTCGATCGGGAGAAAATCGTAGGGTCCGGAGAGGCCGATGAAGCCGTTGAACTTGCCCTGATCAATCCCATGCGCAGCCATGTAACTGCGATCCATTGCCAGCAGCGCCGCAATGTGAGCGCCTGCGGAATGTCCCATGAGAAATATCTCGTCCGGGTCGGCGCCATATCGTTCGGTATTCTGCATCGCCCAGGCCACTGCCCGTGCGCCATCCTCGACGAATCCCGGAAAGCTGACCTCCGGGTAGAGTCGATAGTCCGGAATGATGACGGCAGAACCGGCATTCGTCAGTGAGGAGGCGACGAATTCGTAGTTCTCCTTGTTGCCTTTTCGCCATCCGCCACCGTAAAAAAAGACGACGACGGGTGGCGAACCGGTCGCTGTCTCTGGCATGTAGAGATCGAGCTTCTGGCGCGTATCTGCTCCGTAGGGCAGGTCGGCCGTGAGTTGATAATGGCTGTCAGGGCTGAGCCCGTTGACAACGCGAACAGGGCTGCATCCCGTCATGCCAAAACCAGCAAGCAGAAGCAGGAGTATGTGCCATCGTGATGTGCGCCACGATCGCTTTTGCTGAGTCAATTGTTGCTCTCGCATGCTGGACTTCAGGATGGTGCCCTGGGAAGCAGGAAACGGGTACTGATTCCTTTTCCCGGTTATTTCATGAATCGGAACTGGCCAGACTGTAGTAGCGTTCGGGGCCAATCGTTTTTAGCAGCGCCAGTGCAATCAACTCCCTGTCAATGTCGCCTTGCTGGCTGAAGAGGTGTTGAATCTTGCCATTCGCCTCGGGCGCCGCCGCATTGATACCGGGGCTGATCGCCTCGCCCATGGAAGAGACCATGCAACCCTCAGGTGCAACATTGAGTACCAGGTCATAACCGTCGCGCAGTTTGAGCAAGGCTTCACCGACATAGGGCAGCAGTTCGCCGTGAGGGCGCTTCGTCGGGATGACCGTTCCGGCAACATCGAGGATATTCTCCATCGATTCGGGCATCCGGAGGTTGGCTGACCTGTACAAAGGTCTGGCAAGCACTTCACGCAGCAGGAACTGGAGCGCTTTCAGGCCGAAGAGCCGTTTCTGCTGGTCACGTCGTGATGCCTTGAGTTTCTTGCGACTCGCTGACTGATCGGCGTGCTGCAACGCCTCGAGGTTTTCGATAATGGTTTCCCGTGCGTGCAACTGCATGCCGGCGATTTTGTAATCAAGAAAACTCCACACCGGGGTATGGGTCAATTCGAACTGGCGAAATCCGAGCGTTGCCAGCAGTGTCCTGTCAATTTCCTCGAACTGCGCGATGCGCATGTAGGCCTCGCCATCGACATGGATGCGGCTTGCCTCTACAGGCAAGGGGCTCGAGCACCACTTCCTTGCGAACCGTTTTAGCATGCGCTGGAGATCCCTGCGATGCAGACCCCATGCGAAATAGTTGACGAGATAATTGAGTCCGGGGGCCCTTTCTGTCCGTTTGGCTAATCGCAGGGACGACGGCGCGGGGCGTGTCCGGTGCTCGAGATAGTCATAGACTTCTGCCTTCAGGGCGCGGTAGGCACGGATGAATGTGCGGTAGTCGTCATAATTGCGGCAGCGAGAACTTCCCCTGGCGAGAAGGTCATGCAGCACACCCTGCAGGATGATGGCCTGGGCCGTGCGAACGAAAAGCCAGCGCGGCAGGCCGAAATCGTAACCGATGTCTTCATGACCGACGAGGAATTGCATGATGAGTTCCCCGGGGTGCCCCTTGCTGCTGCTTTTCTCCTGCCGGTCGAGAAAGATCTTGTGCGCTTCCACATACTGGCCCTGGCGACAGGGTCCCTCGCCCGTATTGTTGAAGATCAGTAACCGGCGCTTGCTGGCGAAGACCGGATCTGTCTCCCGGCGGCGCTTGAAGTCTTCGATCGCTGTCATGATATCGCCATAGACGGCAGCGAGCGGTGCACAGACAGCGTCACCCGTCATGGAGCGTCCGTTCTTGATCGCGGCCTGCAGATCGTACTCCTCGTCATAGAGGTCAACGACGGTGTAACCCGCACTGCGAAAGGTCGATGTCACGAAGCGATGGTCTGACAGCGTGGGAAAATAGAGTGCATCGGTCTCCATGTTGAGTGGCTCGTCGATGACATGACGATCGAGCATCTTGACTTCGAAGTTCTCACCGGCAGTCAGCCTGTTCAATTTCTCGTGCAGCCCGGATTCGAGCTGCCTGACGTAGGTGTTCATCCGGTTTTCGAGGTGCGCCAGTTCCTTGATGACGGCATCGGACTGGATCTGCAGAAAGGGGCGCTGCCGGGTGAGTTCGGCGATCAGTGGATTGGCCACGCTGTCGGGACCACAGAGGAAGGTCGATACCTGGATGACGGGCATCAGGGCATCAGAATCCTCCTCGATGCGACGGAAGACTTCTTTCAGACCAGGGTGGCCGGTGACCTTGTGCAACTCGCGCCGGGTGCTGGCATCGGCCAGCGTGGCCACCATGTGTGGATTGCGCCAGTAGAGATGTCTGAATGACGGATTGTAGTCAGCATCGAGCAGGTAGCCCGGGATCCCTGCCATGTTCTTGTCACGCAGCAAGCGGCCAACGTGGCTGTCGTAGATGCCCGGGTTGAGAATGTATTCCCGCCCGAGGACCAATGCTACCTCGCGCCCCTCGTCGAGCGCCTCGCCGGCAAGCTTCGCGGCATAATCGGCAGCATTCTGCCGCAGCTGCTGCTGTGCTTTTAATGCATCACCAACGATATCCCGAAATGCTTCAATGGAAACGCTCTTTCCGTAGTGGCTGAAGACCGGTTGCAGACGTGAATGGATTTTGTTTGCAATCGAATCTGCATCGGATGTCTTGAGGTTGATATGGAAGAGATGGATGCGGGCTTCGATGCGCTGTGCTTCGACGAGTTTGCGTGCCACCGCCATTCCACCCTGGTTAATTGTACAGGTGCGACCAAGCGAGTGCGTCACTGGCAGAAAGGTGATCTGTGGTACAAGAATCATGCCATGAGGTTGTGAGCCCAGGCGCATCAGCTGCCCGACAGCACCGATATGCGGTGCGCAGGTATCGATATGAAAATGCGGCTGCGCATTGATGACATCCGCCTCTTCCAGATTGTCGACCTCTACGGGGATTCCAAGCGGTTTAAAGAGTGAAGCGAAGAACAAGGCCCACTCCGAGACGGCGAAGCTGCGAGGAATAACCAGGCGGTCCGGATCGTCCGAGCGCGGCAGACGCTCATCGATGAAGCTCCAGATCTGCTTGTAGGTGTCTGGACTGCTCCTGTTCCCTCCCCCCCGGGCACTCTTTGCACCGAGCAGCTCGTTAATCGCCGTACAGCCGCCGAGGCTGAAGCTGAATCGCTTGCCGTCGTCGCTACAGCTTGTCAGATGCGAACGGTTACAGCGTGCTGCGGACTCACCGCAAGCGGCTCCTTTGCACTGGATGATCTTCTTCGTGTACTGCTTGTTGATGAAGCTGTCGAGCTCGATCTCGATCGCTCCCTCGGTGGCATGGTCAGCCAGGGTACGAATCAGGCCGATGCAGGCACGGTGACCGGGCGCCGGTGGTACCAGACAGTAGATGTTGTCACCGACGAACTGCTGTATGCGGCTGGCAACGGCCAGCGGCAGTGGCTCGCTGAGCATCGTCTGGCCATGCAGCAGCGCCACCGTGTGACCCGGCAGCTCAATCTGGTTCCACAGTGTGCGAGCCATGTTCTCGACGATCGCCCAGTTTGCAGAGGCTAGAATCTCGTCACGGCCGTAGCCCTCTGCCTGTAACTTGCGCGCATTCTCCATCAGGAAGACAGCGCAGGTGGCGTTGATTGCATAGCCACGATCCGCTTCGAAGGCTAGTTCGCATGCCTTGTCGATCTTTCCCAGGTCAAACATCGCCGTCAGTGTATCCATGAGACTGCCGGTACCGGCAGAACACTTGACGTTCATGGCGTTGTCGAACAGCTCGGCCTTTTTTAGCGCCACCGTGGAGATCTTGGTGTCCTCGCCACCGATATCGATGAGCAGACAGAACTCGTCGTTGATGTCCCCGACGCCTGCCTCCCTCAAGCGTTCGATATGCTCCCTGGCATGATCGATGGAGCCGTGGGCGTGGGCATAGTTTTCGACGACGACGGTGACACGGTCGGCGAGTTGCGGAAAGATGCTTGTCAGTGCCTTCTGCACCTGATAGCGCGCGCTGCCGGTAATTCCGATCCGCAGGATACGCAACACATCGAGGCCCTTCGAAGTGATATCCGTGAAAATGTTCTGGATCGTTTCGATGGTATCACCGGCGTTGGACCAGGAGCCCTGGTAGAAGATGGTTTCGCCTTTGGCGTCGCTGATGACCAGTTTCGCCATTGTCGAACCGACATCGAGTCCGAGCATGACCGGTGACGTGCGCAGCTCCTGCGCATCGAAGCCGGTTGGTGCATTGTTCCGGATACGCCGGTAGAGATTCTGTTTCTCGAGTGTTGCGCGAGCGTCACGAAATGCCGGGTATTCGACCGGTTTCTGTGATTGCAAGACGCGTCTGTCAGGTTGTGCGAATTGACCGCTACCGATGATTCGCCGGAGCTGGCGCAGCCCCCTCAGGGGAAAAGAACCATCGCTGTCGTGACGGACATCAAGGGTGCCAACCGACTCCAGGTAGTCCCTGGCGCAGTCGCGTGTGTACTGCCAGCTGAAAATGCCGCCGCTGAGCCAGACGGTTTCAAATCGACTGTGCAGTTTCTTGCATGCTTTGAGTACCTCGGACTTGAGCGTGACTGCCAGGGCAAAGTCGAGCGGGATGCCCTGGTTCTTGTCGGAGATGGTGGCGGAGGATGCAAAAACACCACAGCGGTCGGCACGCATATTGACCTCTTCCCGGCGCGCGCGATTCTCATCACCAATATAGTCAGCGAGGATGGTATCGACCGCTTCACGCCCGATGTCGAGTTTCTGCAGCACGCGATCCAGATTGATACCCGAGCCGGCACCGCAGCGCGGGTTGACGCTCAACATGTCATCCTTGAGATTGCCTCTTTCGTCGATGCCGATGATGACATAGCCGGATGCCGAGAGTTCGATGATACCCAGGGGGGTACCCTCGACCAGGCTGCTTGCGGCAGACCAGAGTGCTGCCGCAGGCAGGATCAGTTCACCGCGACCGATATGGTTGCGAAGCGTTTCCTGCAGCTTTCCTGTGATATAGATCCCTGTCGAATCCGGCAGGCGGTCGAGACCACAGCCGGCCACTGCAGCAGCGAGATCCTCGTTGCCCGCGATGACCAGTCTGCCCAGCTCCACGTCGCCTTTATCACAAGCCAGTATGCGGATGCTGTTTACGCCGGCATCGATGTAGAGGGTCTCTGCCTGCTGCAATGTCGCGGTGAATGGGCCTTCGATGCTCAGGTCCCTGTTTATGGTAATAACCTCATTTCATGTCCGGGTAGTCATGTAGTCATAGTAATCAAAGATCGGGAGAACGGGGAGGGGAATGATGTCTTTCCATGCGGTTGTCGCCCGGGCATTCAGCGGTGCTCGTCCGGCTATGTAAAGGATAGAGTCCGGGATTTGGAGCATACGGCCTGCATTTCTGTCTGCAGAAGCGACAGGTGAATGATTGGAGCGGGTGATGGGAATCGAACCCACGTTAGCAGCTTGGGAAGCTGCAGTTCTACCATTGAACTACACCCGCTGATAGCAATCGCATTCTAGCGAAATAAGATGGACAGACCACGGATTTTTCCAAAGGGTTGTTGCTGGTCTGTCCTGTATTTACTCCATGTCGCTGACAAGCAGCCCAAATGCGTCTACCTTCTGCCAGTCCGTGAACTCCCTGACAGTGGTCGGGTCTGTGGGACCCTTTGTGATGAACATGATCAGTCGAATGATGTTCCGGTCAAACCAGTTGTAAATCGGGTAATTCAGTTTCCCCGCAAAGATTGCCACATGTTGTGGTTGCCAGGCGATTTGCCGCAGGAATTTCTTCACGTAAGGATTGGAATCCGGCTGGTCCCTGCCGGGTTTGCGGGCGACGAGGTTCACGGAAAAAAAAGCGCTGGGCCTTGCCCCGAGGGAATCCCCGTGCCGATCGATGAAGTCATAGACCTGCTGCTGGTGTTTCCCGTAACGGATACTTGCGCCGATGACGATCTTGTCAAAATCATCGAGCCTTGCAGGCGGACTCTCATCAATGGCCAGGACAACGACCTCGTGCCCCTCTCCAGCGATTATCTGTTGCAGGCGCTGGCAGATTTTCAAGGTATGTCCATCGGTGGTCGAATAGAGAATCAGAATTCTGGACATGCTGCATCACCGTGCTTGCTGTCATAGCAGATATTGTACGCCGACTCCATTGCTCAGCGAGGATAAAGAGAAAAGGTGAGATTAACCTGCGGGATAAAGGGGGGGGCTGTAACCCTTTTCTCCTTCTCTTCAACCGAGAACCGATCGCATCACCCGGGCCTGTGATAGACGCCCCAAAACAGGCTGGCTATCGCCCCCGGGTGGTGCATGCACGGCACTCAGGGTTAAATTTTAACGATTAATCAATGTCTTGGCGTTCTATGGCAGCGGCGGTACGGGTTTTGCAGGAGTAGAGAGATCAGCCGAGAATGTGGCTGGCATCTTGTTCCGGAAAAGTG
>Ga0180435_10003940_pt1 | contig 14755 bp, 10 predicted proteins | sample SS_ome_3_FD_132467 | JGI IMG/M metagenome (GOLD analysis project Ga0180435, IMG submission 132467) | Hypersaline lake sediment archaeal communities from the Salton Sea, California, USA - SS_3_S_1 metaG | ecosystem: Environmental > Aquatic > Non-marine Saline and Alkaline > Hypersaline >... | reverse complement strand
GTTGCTCGAGAGGTTGCGGGGCATGGACGAACCGGGCCGCGGGAATTGGCGTTTGCCTTAGTGTTTGCTCATTTCTATAATGAATGTGGGGCTTGGTTTTCTTCGGTCGGCGTGTGTGCGGGAAACAGCATGGGTGAAACGAAGCAACGGGTTGACCGGTGTGCGGCGGCGGTCAGGCGACACTGGGACGGCAAGCCGAAGGTCGGCATCATCCTCGGCACCGGACTTGGTGCGCTCTCGAAGCAGATCAAGGCGGACGCGGTTGTTCCGTACTCGGAAATCCCGACGATGCCCGAGACGACGCTCGACACGCACGAGGGCCGCCTGGTGCTCGGGACGCTGGACGGCGTGCCGGTCGCCGCGGCCGACGGGCGCTGTCACTTGTACGAGGGTTTTTCCGCGGTCGACGTGACGCTGACGGTGCGGCTGTTCCGGGCGCTTGGTGCGGACGTGCTGGTCGTGTCGAACGTGGCGGGCGGGCTGAACCCGAACTTCGTGCTCGGGGACATCGTGGTGATCGGGGATCACATCAACCTCATGGGTTCCAATCCGCTGGTTGGCGCCAACGACGACGGCCTCGGCCCGCGGTTCCCAGACATGATCGAACCGTACGACCACGAGCTGGTCGCCGTCGCCGAGCGGGTGGCCTTGAAGAACGGGATCAAGTTGCAGCGTGGGGTGTATGCCGCCGTGACGGGGCCGTGCCTGGAGACGCGGGCGGAATATCGATACCTGCGGACCATCGGCGCGGACCTCGTCGGCATGTCGACGGTGCCCGAGGTGATCGTCGCCGTGCACGCGGGGATGAGGACGCTCGGCGTCTCGGTCGTCTCGGACCGGTGCCTGCCGGACGCGCTCGAGCCCGTGAACATCGAGGCGATCATTCGCGCGGGCCAGGATGCGGAGCCGAGGTTGAAGACAATCGTGACGGGTGTTTTGAAGACGCTGTGATACCGGCTTTTGAGGTGACGAGAGAGTGCGTTTCTTGCAGACCATCGGTGTCGCGCGTCGCGTCGCGTTCTGCGGTCTGATGTTGTTCGCCGCCGCGGGAATTGCGTTCGGAGCCGAAGCCCCGGTCGAGCCGCCGTCCGCGGTCCCGGTTCAGCCGCCGGAGCCCGTCCCGCCCAAGCCGCCCGTTCCCGTCAACCTGATTTCCAACCCGGATTTCGAGACGGACAAGGACGCCGACGGCGTGCCGGACGGGTGGTTCCATTCCGAGCCCGAGTACTGGTGTGGACCTGAAAAGGGCACCCCGCACTGGAATCAGTTACGGGAGCTCTGGGTGCAGAAGGGAACGGTTCCCGCCAACATTCCATTCCGGCCCGCGGGTACGCTCGAAGGCGGAATCTACGGCTGGGAATCGCCGGGAGACGGCGGCGGCCATTCGGTCTCGATTGACGAGGTGAGCGAGCAGAAGTGGGGCGAGTGGGACACGGTGGTCAAGGGGATCAAGCCGGGCACGGACTACGTCATAACGGGCTGGCGGAAGCAGAGCGCGCCCGCGAGCCGCCAGTCGGCGCCGTGGATGCAGATCGGAGCGTTCGGAACGCTAACGCCGGTCAAGGGCACCGTGGATAGAGACACCTGGGTGCCGTTTGCCATAACTGTCAACTCGGGCAGTTTCGAGGGCCAATGCAGGATAGGGTTCATCGTCGACCAGGCGCCGACAAAGGTCTGGCTGGACCGGGTGGCGATGTTCGAGGGGACGATGAACGACGTCGCGCGGTTCCGTACCGGTCTCAAGGGTGCGGCGCTCGAATACCCGTTCCACGATACGGTCTATGCCTCGCCGGACCTGGAGTGCCCGCTCTTCTTCGATATCCTGTGGTCGCTACACGGCCTCAACGGCGAGCGAAATCTCGAGATCGCCATCGACCTGCCGGTCGGCCTGGACCTGACCGGCGGCGCATCCGGAATGGGACTGGAGCTTGGTGAGCCGGCGGCCCAGCCGATCAGCATCGAGGGTAGGCCGTACATACGCAGGACGTTCACGGTCCTGACCGCGAGAACGATCCGTGAGTTCGAATCCGCCGGCACGCGCTCGCTCCGGCTGTGGCTGAATGCGGCGCCTGAGCCGGGCGCGGGCGTGTTCGAGGCGTACTACCACGCCCGTTGGCCGGGCGGCCGCCAGCCGAACCAGGTTCTCAAGATCAAGATCGTGCGGTTCGGCGAGGTCAAGCGACCGCGGCCGCTCCTCGCGGCAATAGGCGGCGTTCCGAGCGACCTGGCGGCGTCGCGCGTGAACAAGCTTATCAAGGGGCTTCCCGCGACCGGGGTCAACTGTCTTGTTCTGGACGGCAAGCCGGACCCGACAACGGCCGGACTGTTTGAAAAAGCCGGCATAGCCGTCGCGGGCTGGTTCAGTCTGGGCGGTGGAAATCTGCCGCAGGACGCCGTTGCTCGTGACGCGGCCGGGAACGCGATCCCCGGCCGGCTGTGCCCGTCGTACCGGTCTGATGATGCCATGGACACCGTGTTCGCCGGACCGGCCGCGCTTGTAGCAGACGGGGTGACCGTACTCTTCACTGACCTGAGGGATACCGGTCACGGCGTCTGTTTTTGCGAGCGGTGCCGGGCGGAGTTCGAGGCGTTTGCCAGGATGCGGCATCCTGAATTGGAGGGAGCGGTCAAGCCGGAGGATGTGGCCGACCCCGAGAAGCGGGAGGCGCTGGCCGATGCATGGGCCGAGTTCCGTTCGGCGAAGCTGGCCGACCTCTACTGGACGCTTCGGAAGGGGTTGGACGCCTTCCGCAAACGGAGTTCCGACCCGCTTCCCAACGCGACGATCCCGCTCAAAGTGCTGGCCATGGTGCCGTCGCCCGGCGCCGGCCGCAGCGACGCGGTGGATTACGGGCGGATGGCCGGCGTGTTCGACGTCGAGATAATCGATCCGATGATGAACCGCGCGGACCTTGGCGGAACGCCGGCGTGGGTCGGCGGCCAGGTTGCCGAATTGATCAAACTTCTGCCGCCCGGCGGGAAGGCGGGGGTGGCTGTCACGGCCGGCGCGACCGATGACGGAGCGGCGATGGCCCCTCTCGTGGTCCACTCCGACGTGCGGGACCAGGTGCTCGAAGCGGTCGCCGCGGGCGCGAAGGCCGTGATCCTGCATCCGTTTTACGCCGTCGACGGGATGAACCTTAAGCAGTTTTCGGAGGCCCTTTCGCTTCTGGCGCCGTTCGAGGAGATTATCGCCGAGGGCGAGCCGGCCGGTCTGGTGGCGGTTTCGGCGGGGACGGCGTCCGCGAGGTGCCTGGCAAGGGATGGCTCGATGCTGTTGCTTGTCAGTGACTATTCAGAGGCGCCCGCAGAGGATGTCCTGCTCGACCTGACTTTCCCGGAGGGCGCCGAGCGCGTCCCGATGGTCCTGATAGATGCGGAAAGCGCCTCGGTCGTGGCGGAGGTTCCTGCGGATGCGAAGACGGTGACGGTTTCGCTTCATTGCAGTCGGGCGCGCCTCTTCTATCTGGGCCCGCTCTCAAAATCCCCTATCCCCGTTCCCGAATAAGCGGCCTAATAGCATGTTGTGCGGGCGGGCGCCGCCCATGCGCGAATTGAGCGCGGCGCCCGCAGGCGCCGCGCTCAATCGTGTTTTCAATCCGTCGGATACCGCGTCCGGTCAGCTTCTCCGTCTGCGGATTCCGAGCAGGGCAAGGCCGAAGAGGCCGAGGCCCGCCGGCTCGGGGATCTCCGGGTTCTCGTAGCAGATGGAGCGGATGTCATACTGCATCGTGACCGTCTCGCCCAAGTCGAGCCCCGTGAATTCCAACGTGAACGTCTCCTGGGCCGGCTGAGGGTCGATCGGCCCGTAGGAGAATTCGTAGTGATTGTCGTTTGCATCGTCGTCAGCGACGAGGTCCATCGGGGCACTGCCGCCGCCCGAAGGCGTGTACGACCAGCCGAGGACGCCTGGGAAAAGCACGGTGATGTCGCCGCCGCTCGTCGTGACCTCGGCGACCAGGAAGACGTACTTGACCCGCTCGAGGTCCTGGAAATTCTGGAACCCGAACGTGAGCAGGCCCTCTTGCGTTCCGCCGGTACCGCCCGTGATCGTGCCCTGAACATTGCCCTGCAGGGTCTTGTAATACGGCGCGGGAACGCTGTCAGGGTTGTCCCACCACGCCGGCGGGCTCTGGGCGCTCAACACCGCGAACGCCGGGGTCGCAAATCCAAGCACCATAATCAACACAATCAGCTTTCTCATGACACAACCTCCTAAAAGGGAACCTGTCGAACCAGTCGTACGGGACACACAAATCTCACTGAGACGGCTTATGCTCGCCCCCTTTCTGCCGTTCAGCCCAAGAGACACTTCGTTGTTCATTACGACACCAGTAAGCATTATCAAGCTCCTTATCAACGAATGACACCGCAACAAACAGCAAATGGCGTGCCACAGATGCACGGAGCGTGGCGAGTTTTGCGGCGGAGCTTCATAACCACCATACATGGCGGGTGTTACGGTGACATGGAAATGTTGCCACACGTCTGTGAGGTCCGCGAGTGGGCCCCGGTGCGTCGCAATTCTGCAACGCGTTTGACGCCTAAAAATGACACACATGGGCGTAACATGCGATAGGGGCGTTGGATACGTGTGTTGCCTGCACGCATCAGGTCCTGGCGGCCTGTGATGCGTGGCAACAACATGTTTGTGCTGGTCGGAGGCGCGTATGGGCGCAGGCGGCGGAGCCGGTTGTGCCGCCACCAAGCCCGCCACAGTGGCCGGCGTGCCGACCTCGGCGATGCCCGGTTGTCGCCCGGGCTGTCGCCGTCCTTGACTGGGCGCGTGGCGCGGTCTAGAATCAGCGCGGATATCACCCTGCAATTAAGGGGACGCACGTTGCCACGGGCCACGCACGAACCGGCAAGCCACGAAACGCTTCGCGGGACCGTCGAGCGCATCGTCTATTCCAACGAGGACACCCACTACACAGTCGCGCGTCTGGCGCCGGATGGCGAGGGGATGTTCTCCGAGCAGGTGACCATCGTCGGCTCATTCGCATCGCTTGCCGAGGGCGAGGCGATCCTGGCCGAGGGGAGTTGGCAGAATCACAAGAAGTTCGGCCGCCAGTTCGCGGTCGAGCGGTACAGCACGGTGGCTCCGCCCACGCGCGTCGGGATGGAGCGGTACCTCTCGTCGCGCCTCATCAGGGGCGTCGGTCCCGAGTTCGCGAGGCGCATCGTGCGAAAGTTCGGCGAGCAGACGCTGGACGTCATAGACAAGGAGCCGAACCGCCTGCTCGAGGTCGAGGGAATCGGGCGCGGGCGCCTGCACGACATAATGAGTTCATGGCAGGCGCACCGCGCCGTCCGGGACGTGATGGTCTTTCTCCAGGGGCTCGGGGTCAGCGCCGCATACGCGTCCCGCGTATACAAGGTTCTGGGCGCCGGTGCGATCGAGGCGGTGAAGCAGAATCCATATCGGCTCGCGGCCGAGGTCCATGGCATCGGTTTCAAGCGGGCCGACGCCATCGCGACGAAAATGGGCTTTCCGCACGACGCGCCGGAACGGGTGCGCGCTGGGCTCGTGTACCTGCTGGGCGAACTCGCCTCGGCCGGGCACGTCGCGTTCCCGCAGGACGCGCTTGCCGCGAAGGCGTCGGAACTGCTCCAGGTCCCGTTCGACCTGATCGAAGCGGCGTTGAGGGACGAGGAGGCCGCGGGCCGGGTCGTCGCCGAGCGCGAAATCGAGGGCCGGTTCGTGTACCTGCGCCCGCTGCATGACGCGGAGTTTCAGGTCGCGGAGTTCCTCCACGCGATCGCGCGGTCCGAATCGCGCCTCGGCGACGTCGACGCGCGATCGTCCGTCCGATGGGCCGAGGAGCGCAACCGGATCGAGTTGGACCCGACTCAGCGGGCCGCCATAGAGGCGGTGCTGGCCAACAAGGTCACGGTCATCACCGGCGGGCCGGGCGTGGGAAAGACCACCATCGTGAACTGCATCATCCCCATCCTCCGCCGCAACGGCATGCGCGTCCTCTTGGCCGCGCCGACCGGCCGCGCAGCGAAGCGGCTCGAAGAAACCACCGGACACGAGGCGAAGACCATCCACCGGATGCTCAAGTGGAACCCGTCGACCGGCGAGTTCTCGATGAACGCCGAGAACCCGCTCGAAGCCGACGCCGTGATCGTCGATGAAACTTCGATGATGGACATCGTCCTGATGCGCGACCTACTGCTCGCCGTGCCGCTCACGGCCGTGCTCGTGCTCGTCGGCGACGTCGATCAACTGCCGTCCGTCGGGCCGGGCAACGTGCTTCGCGACGTCATCAAGTCGGGAGCTTTCCCGGTGAAGCGCCTGGAGCAGATATTCCGTCAGGACGAACGAAGCCCCATCGTCTGGAACGCGCACCGCATAAACCACGGCGAAATGCCCGACCTGAGACAGGCCACGGCCGCCGAAAAGGAGGGCTTCTACTTCGTCGAGCGCGACCAACCCGAGGCCGTGCTCGACACGATCAGGGAACTCTGCACCTCGCGCATCCCCAGGAGGTTCGGGCTGGACCCCGCCGACGACGTGCAGGTCATGTCGCCGATGTACCGCGGCGTCATCGGCGTCACCAACCTGAACGACGAGCTCCGGCGGTGCCTCAACCCCGGCGCGGGGCCCGAGGTCAAACGCTTCGGCCGCGCGTTCGCACCGAACGACAAGGTAATGCAGATTCGGAACGATTACGACAAGGACGTATTCAACGGCGACATCGGGCGCATCGCCGACGTGGACCGCGTCGCGGAGAAGGTGGTCGTCCGTTTCGACGAGAAGCACGTCGAGTACGCATTCGAGGAACTTGACAGTCTCCAGCCGGCATACGCCATCTCGGTGCACAAGTCCCAGGGGAGCGAATACCCGGCGGTCATCATCGCGCTTGCGTCGCACCACTACATAATGCTCCAGCGCAACCTGCTCTACACGGCGGTGACGCGCGGGATACGGCTGGTCGTGATCGTCGGCGACAAGAAGGCGCTGGCCACGGCCGTTCGCAACGACCGCATTCGGCGCCGGTACACGCAACTTGCGGAAAGGTTGAAGCTGTGACTGAACGGCCGAACATCCGGCTCGACCTCGGAGCCGCCTGGTCGCACGGAACGAATCCGCACGTGCCCGCTTTTGTGAGCGGCGGACGGCACGGGCGCATCGCGCCCTCGAAACCGTTCGCCGGGGATGTCCGCGGCGGAAAATGGTCGCCGGCGTACCGGGCCCACATGTATCACACAAAAGTCCCGCCCGAGGCGATTGAGCCGTACATCGAGCATTACGCCGCACCCGGCGAGACGGTACTCGATCCCTTCTGCGGGTCCGGGATGACCGGCGTGGCCGCTCTACGGGCCGGCCGGCGGGCGCTCCTCTCGGACCTTTCGCCGTTCGCCACGTTTCTTGCGTACAACAATTGCGCCCCCGTCGACGCGGTCGAGTTGAGGGCGGCGCTCGAACGCATCCTCGACGCGGCGCGGCCCGCACTCGAACCGATGTACGGCGCGGAATGCCCGTCGTGCGGGCGCGCCGCGACGATCCGGTACGTCGTCTGGAGCGACGTGCTGGCCTGTCCCGCCTGCGGCAGGAGCTACGCACTGTGGGACGCCGCCGTCGACGAGCACGGGCGCGTACGGAGCACATATGACTGCCCGGCGTGCGGCAAAGGAATCTCCAAGAAGCTGGCGGATCGTGCGGGCGGCCGGGCCGTCAGGATGTGCCTCGACTGTCCCGGCGGGTGCGACGTGAAGGAGGCGCCGGTTCCGGGCAATAAGGCCAGCGTGCCCGACATCTGCGACGGGCTGTGGTATCCGACGGACGAAATACCGGCCGGTCTTGACGAGCTGAGCCGCGTTCGCCGGAGCAGCGTGAACACCGTGGCGGACCTGTTCACGCGCCGCAACCTCCGTGCACTGGCGCTCCTGTGGGCCGAGGCCGCCCGGGTCCGGACCGCGGCGTTGCGGGCGCGGGCGCTTTTCGCCGTCACCGCGATAATGGTCCGTGCGTCACGGCTTATCAAATACATCCCGTCGCGCCGTATCGCGCCCGGCCCCATTCTGGGCACGATGTACCTGCCGAGTTTCAGCGCCGAGATAAACGTGCTCGAACTCTTCCGCCGCCGCATCGACATCCTTTGCCGCGCGGCCGAGGATGCGCGGCATCATCGCGGTGCGGAGTCCGTCGACGACCTGTGCATCTCGACACAGAGTGCGAGCGACCTGGCCGCAGTTCCCGATGCATCCGTCGATTACGTCTTCACTGACCCGCCGTTCGGCGGCAACATAATGTACTCCGACCTGAACTTCCTTTGGGAGAGCTGGCTCGGCTGGCGGACCGACACGCGGCACGAGGCGGTCATGAGCAGGAGCCAGCGCAAGGGCGTCGTCGAGTACGGTGGGCTGATGGCCGCGGCCTTCGCCGAAAGCCACCGCGTATTGCGGCCCGGGCGCTGGATGACGCTCGTCTTCCACAACACACAGGCCGATGTCTGGGCCGCGATCCAGAACGGAGTCGAAGCGGCCGGGTTCTCCGTCGAGGTAGTCCAGACGCTCGACAAGTCTCACGATACGTTCAAGCAGGTCACGACCGAGGGCGCCGTCGGGTACGACGTCGTGGTGAACTGCCGCAAGGGGCGGCCGGGCCGACGGCGGGCACGGGCGGAGAGAGCGGACGCCGACCTGGTCGCCATGCTTCGCTCACTGCTCGAGACCGCTCCGCCTGCGCCGTGCAAGGAGCGCACCGCCCGATACCTGCACGCGCGGCTGACCGGCGAGCTCGTCAGGGCGGGCGCGACCGTCGGCCTGGATTACGACGACGTGCGCCGTCTCCTGCGGGAGCATTTCAAGGCGGAAGGGAAATACTGGTCAGATGCCGTATGAACGGGCCGACGCCGTGGTCATCCGGGCCGTGGACTACAGCGACACGAGTTGCATCTACTCGCTCTACACCCGCGAGTTCGGGCGAATGTCCGCCCTCGCCAAGGGCGCGAAGCGAAAGGGGAGCAAGGTCGCCGGCAATGTGGACCTCTTCGCTCACACGGAAGTTGTCTTCGCCTCGCGCCGCGGCCGCGACCAGCTTCATATCCTGACCGAGGCGTCCGCTTACGAATCGTTCCGCGGGATTCGGAAGCGCCTGCCGGCGTATTACGCTGCCTGTCACGCCGCCGAACTCGTCAACGCGATGACGGCTCAGGAGGACCCGAGCCCCGAGATGTTCGACCGGTTGCTCGCGCTCCTGAGGTCGCTCGAGCGCCGCGGCGACCCGGCCGCGCCGCTGTTTGCGTTCGAGGCGCACGCGCTTGTGTTGTGCGGGTTCATGCCCGAGCTGGCCGCGTGCGTGGCGTGCGGTGTGCGCGCGACCGGCAGGACGGTCGCCTTCGCGCCCGCGCGCGGCGGGGTCCTCTGCCCGGAATGCGCTCCGGCCGAGGCGGGCGAGGTCGAGAAGATACCGGCCGGCGCGCGCAATTTGCTCGACCGGCTGGCCAGCGGGAAACTCACGAAGCTCGACCGTGTGAGCATATCGGCGCCGGTCGCCCGGCAGACGCGGGCGTTCTTGAACCGCTACGAAAGCTACGTTCTCGGAAGGGAGCTGAGGACCGCGAAACATCTCTGAACGGGGGAGGGCGGCGGCCCGTCATCCGTGCAGGCGGGCGGCCGAGCGGACCAGCGACATCACCACCTTGCGGATGCCGGCGATCGTCCCTGAACTGACCAGCATCGTTTCGGTCAGCACGAATGTCGGCGTCTCCGAGCCGTCGGCGATGGCGAGCGAGCCGTAGTCGAGATGGCGGTTGTTCCGCAGGGCGGCCTCGTAGGCGACCGCCTGGGCGGGGCCGCACTCGATCATGAACCGATAGATCGGCGACCCCTCGTAGTCCGTCTCGCCGAGCAGAATGGCGACGTTCTCCGTCACGTTTGCGAGCGGGACTTCGGCCTCGTACCCCTGTGGGTTCTTTCGCCAGGAGCAGTCCATCGCCTCGAGCGCGCGCTCGATGATGTTGGCGGGCTCCTTCTTTGCCGGCGGCTCGGCCGCGGCGTCCGGCGCGGCGGCCCCGTAGAGCGGGAGCAGTTTATCGGCCGGTCCCGGCGGCGGCGGCGGGGCCTCAAACGACGGCGGGCCGGGCGGCTCGCCGACCTTCAAGGGCTCGGCCGCGTCCGGCTCGGCCGGGACGGAGACCGGCTCGCGGCTCGCCAACGCGGACTCGGCCTGTTCCCGGACGAAGGTGTCCTCGTCGTCGGTCGCCATCTTCTGGAGCAGGGCGTACGAGGCGGGGCCGTCCATTCGTGCGAGCGCGGCCACGACGTGATCGCGGATTTCCGCGTCGGACTCGTTGATGACAACGCTGAGCGCGTCCGCCATGGATTCCCCATAATACCGGCCGATGAGGTCCACGATCTCCCACCGGGCCGGGATGGCAAAGTCGCGCAGCATCCGGGTGAGCGGTGCCTTGGCGCTCTCGGCCCCGAGCTTCGCAAGGGCGAAGAGGGAACGCCGCCGGAGCATTGCGTCCTTTTCTATCAGGACCAGTTCGAGGTCCTTGATCGCACTGCGGTCGCCGAAATTGCCCAACGCCTCGGCCGCGGCGAGCTTCAGCGTGATATCCTTGCTCTGTATCCCAGCGAGGAGCGCCTCGATCGAACTCTGCCGTTCCGGCGAGCGCGGCTCGGTCCGGACCCAGCCGAGCCCCTCCAGGCCGTACTGCGCGAGGTCCGAATCCTCGGATTTGCTGATATCGACGAGAGTGCCGGCGGCGACAGAGGCGTTCCCCCTGGCTATGGCCTTGGCGGCCGCGCTTCGCAGTTCGCGCGAGAGAGCCGGGTTCTTGACCGTCTGGACAAGTGGTTCGAGGAGCGACTCGGCGACGCCGTGGTTTCGGGCGAGCACGACGGCGGCGGCGCCAACGGTCGAGCTGTCGCCGGAGGCGAGGGCCTTCCGGAGCGTCTCCTCGACGGGCGCATGCCCGAGGCGGCCAAGCACGATGGCCACGCGCTCCCGGATGGTTTCGTCCTCGTTCCGGGCGGCGGCCCAGGCGGACTCGAGCTGGCCCTCGTCAACACGTTCGCCGGGGTCGGATTCCCCGGGCGTATCGCGGGCCATTGCCTCGTCGACGATATCGGCGATGAGGCGCGCGATCTCGCCTTCGCCGAATAGCCGGTCTTCTATCCAGTCGCTGAAGAACGATATGTTCATCAGATCGGTCCTTTGTCCGTGGCTGGGCGGACGGCATTATATGGGACGGCCCGTCCGCATGTCAAATGCGGCGGTCTGTGCCCCAATAAGGTTTCGGCAGGTTTCGCCGACGAATTACCGGGCTATCGCTGTCGCGCACGGATGCGTGCGCCGGCGCGGCGAAGAAACTCGCGGTCCGATTCGCTCAGGGACTCCGTTCCGTGTTCGCTGATTTGCTTGAGCAACTGGTCGACCTGCTCGCGCATCTGCCTGTCGGCGCGGTCGGCGGAGCGCTTCCGTTTGATCTCTGCGTTGAGTTCGTTCTTCGGCAGGCGCCAGGTGCGAAAGTCGCCGGCCTCCGGCACGCGCGGCGAGTACCCGGCGAACCGGTTCTGCCGAAGCAGGTGGTACGAGAGGCCAAGCCCGGCGAGGCCGGCAACGAGAGCCAGAGTATTTCCATGCAGGAGGCCGATTATGGCGACAACGGCCGCGGCGCCGAGTCCGACCCGTGCGGCCCACAGGTCGCCGCGGGCGTGGCCGAGCCGCGCGTGAAGGACCGATTGCAGAGCCGTGCCCCCGTCGAGCGGCGGGACCGGCGCGAGGTTGAACAATCCGAGGAGCAGGTTCCAGTAGCCGAATAGCTTCGCGTAGAATGTCCAGTCCCCGCCACCTGCCGCCGCCAGGCCGTATCCCACGCCGGCTAGCGCGAGGTTGCACAGCGGGCCCGAGAGCGAGAGCGCGACATTGGCCCGGGTCGTGCCCGGCATTCCGGCGATCTCGGTGAAGCCGCCCAGGGGCCAAAGCGTGACGCTCCTCACATCGGCACGGAATGCTCGGGCCGTCGCCGCGTGCGCGAACTCGTGAAGCACTATGGCGGAAACGAGCAGGGCCAGTTCGATGGCGGCCTGTGCCAGCCACGACGGCTCTGTCCGAACCTCAAGAAGGGGACGCCACAGGAAGTAGATGGGCAGGACGAAGAATGCCCAGTGGATTCTGAGCGGGATTCCGGCGATTCGGCATATGAGCAACGACCGGCGCAACGGCGACTCCTGACGGTTTTCCGTGCGGCCTTCGGCCCCGGCGGTCTTTTTGTATGGTACTGTCTCGGCGGCCCGGCCGCAAGAGCGCAACCGCCTCGGAACGCGGCGCGGAACCCCCGGGAATTTGCGTCGGAATCTGTTTGTTTTCAAGAATGGTAAGTGTATAATCAGGCAGGCAAGGCCAATGAGACGGCGCGTCGGGGGTGCGCTTCTGGAGAGGAGCAAGACGTCGAGATTGCGACTGGTCTTCATGGGCTCGGATGATTTTTCCGTGCCCAGCTTGGAGGCGTGCCTGGCGGCGGCCGAGGTCGTGGCGGTTTATACACAGCCCGACCGGCGCAGTGGGCGCGGCCGGAAGAAGCTGTCCGGTTCGCCCGTCAAGCAGTTGGCGGCGGCACGCGGTTTGTGCGTCGAGCAGCCCGAGCGTTTTGACGAGGAACGCGTTGAGAAGCTTCGCGGGTTCGCGGCCGACCTGACGGTGGTTGCCGCGTACGGTCAGCTCCTGCCGGCCGCGGCCCTGTCGGCGGCGCGTGTTGACAGCATAAACGTTCACGCCTCGCTTCTTCCGAGGCATCGCGGCGCGTCGCCCGTGGCGGCGGCCATCCTTGCCGGCGATTCGGAAGCGGGCGTGACGATAATGAAGCTGAGGCCGGAGCTCGACGCGGGCGAGATCATCTGCGTCGGCGAGGAGCGCCGCAGGGCGCAGAGGGCCGTCCCGGTCGCGGAGGATGAGAACGCCGGCGAGCTTTCCGCCCGGCTGGCCCGAATCGGCGGCGAATTGACGGTGGAGGTACTGGCGGCCTTTGCCGATGGCTCTGTGACATACGAAAAGCAGGACGGGACGCGGGCCACGTATGCCCCGATGATGCGCAAGTCCGAGGGCCGCATTGACTGGTCGCGGCCGGCGGACGCCGTGTTGCGGCACATCCGGGCGATGACGCCGTGGCCGGGCGCGCACACGCACCTGCACGCGCCTGGAACGGAGCCGACCCGGGTCGTCGTGCTCGGCGCCCGCGCCTGCGAAGTCCGAAGCGAGTGCCATCCCGGGAGCGTCCGTGTTCTCGACGAGGCGCGCCTGGTCGTCGGGACGGGCTCGGGCTGTGTCGAACTTGGCCGTGTGAAACCTGCCGGACGGAAGGAGCTGGGCGCGGCGGAATTCGTCCGCGGTTGCCGGGCGCTCCGGGAGAGTTCCGGCCGGAATGGAGATTGCTGGCTTGGAGACGCTTGACAAGGTCGTGGTCGGACTGAACAATCTAGCGGTGCGCGGGCGGCGGACGCGTGTGAAGGCGGGCGAGGTGCTGGTCTTGTTTCCCTCGTGCCTTCAGGCGGCGGCGTGCAAGCGCAACGTCGTGGGCGACGTGGCGGAATGCGAGCGTTGCGGCCGGTGCAAGATCGGGCCGTTGCTTGACCTTTGCGAGCGGCACGGCGTCCAGGTTGCGATAGCCAAGGGCGGGCGTGTCGCGGCGGAACGGGCGCGAGCCGTGGACGTCAAGGCCGTCATCGCGGTCGCCTGCGAGAAGGAATTGAGAAGCGGAATATTCGTCTGTTTGCCGAAGCCGGTGATCGCGGTGGCGAACACGCGGCCCAACGGCCCCTGCAATGAAACGGACGTACGGCTCGGGCAGGTCGAACAGGCGATTGTGTGGCTGACAAGGTGATTTCGAGTGATCCGGCCCGCGGCGGGCCCTGGAGCGCAGGAGGTGTGCCATGAAAAGGGCAGTGACGAAAATGCTGTTGCTGGGTTTGAGCGTGAGTCTCCTGCTGAGCGGCTCGGCGGTGTACGCGCAGACCGCGGATGACGAGGAAGCCGCCCGGAAGTTTCTGGAACGGGTGAGGGCGGAGGAGGAGATACGCCGTCAGGACAGGATACGCACGGCCGCGTACTACTTCGAGTCCGGCAAGAAGAGTTATGAGGCGCGGCGATTCGAAGACGCCGAACGCGAGCTCGAGGCCGCGCTGGCCGCGAACCCGCGGCATGCCGAGGCCAAGAAGCTCCTCGAAAAGACACAGAGCATCCTCGGCAAAGGGGAAGGCGGCGATTCGATGCTGAGTCGCGAGCGCGAACGGGAGCTGGTGCAACTGGGCCATCAGCAGGCCAGAATGCTTCGCGCGGTCGTGAACGCCAAGCAGTTCATCAGGAACAAGGATTACGCGAACGCCCTGACGAGGTTGGACGAGGCGCGGAACCTCGCCAAGGTGCTGAGCACGAGACTCGACGTGAGCGTGCCACAGGCCGAGATCGAGCAGTTGGCCGCACAGGCCGGCAAGGAACAGGCCGAGGCCGCCGCCCTGGCCGCGCAAAGGAAGAGAGAGCAAGCGAAAGAGATAGAAATGGAGGACAGTAGGAAAGATGCTGATTTGCAGAATCGGCGGTTTGAGGCTCTTTTCGACCGAGCGAAGGCGAACTACCAAGACAAACGGTATGTCGATGCGCTCAGGATGGCTAAGGAGCTCCTGAAGCTCGACCCGCGAAACGCCGAGGTGCTCGCGTTCCGCGACATGTGCTACAGTGAGCAGACCGTTTCGGACCGCGCCGAGTACGAACGGAACCAGGAGGTCGAGACGGCCGCAACCT
>Ga0180435_10003939_pt1 | contig 14759 bp, 11 predicted proteins | sample SS_ome_3_FD_132467 | JGI IMG/M metagenome (GOLD analysis project Ga0180435, IMG submission 132467) | Hypersaline lake sediment archaeal communities from the Salton Sea, California, USA - SS_3_S_1 metaG | ecosystem: Environmental > Aquatic > Non-marine Saline and Alkaline > Hypersaline >... | reverse complement strand
TTCGAGGCGTACGCCGAGGGCCTGCGCGAGGGGATGCGGGTCTCGCCCGACACCGTCCTCGGCTACGTGGGCACGGCCGGCAACGCGGCCGGGACGCCACCGCACCTGCACTTCGGCGCCTACGCCTTCGATCCGGAGACCTGCCGCCACCGGGCCTTCGACCCGCTGCCGCTGATGGTCGACCGGGTGCGTCTGGCGGACCAGTGAGGGCCGGCGCCGGCGACTGGCTGGCGCCGCTGGTGGCCCTGGCGCTGGGCGGCCTGGCGGCCGCCCAGGCGCTCCCCGACCCCGCCATACCCGTCGTGCGCCCCGAGTTCGTCGACTACGTGTGCGAGCCCGGCGAACCGCGCGTCGCGCGCAGCGAGGCGGAGGGCGCCCGCTTCGAGATGTGGGCCCGCTACCGCGCCCTTTTCCCGGCGTTCCTGGCGCGCGTCGGCGACACACCCGACGAGGTCTTGCTCATGCCCGTCGACGGGGTTCGGGTCGCGCAGGTGGCCGACACCTGGGGCGCCCCCCGCGGCGGCGGTCGCCGCCACGAGGGCCAGGACCTCTTCGCGCCGCGCGGCACGCCGGTGCGCTCCGCCACGCCCGGCTTCGTCTACCGCATCGACGACCTGAGCCTCGGCGGGTTGTCGGTGACGATCGTCGGCGAGGGCGGACGCCGCTACTTCTACACCCACTTCGACGCGGTGCCGGACGACCTGGCCGAGGGCCAGCGCGTCGGCGTGGACACGGTGATCGGCTTCGTGGGCGACTCCGGCAACGCCGCCGGCACGCCGCCGCACCTGCACCTGGGGGTCTACGACGGCAGCGAGGACGACCCCTGCGCCTGGGAGGCGATCGACCCGCTTCCACTGCTGGTCGATCGGCCGTGAGCGCGGCGCCCCGAGGCGCGGGGGCCGCCGGGTCGAGCCGCTGGCGTCAGCGCACGCGCAACGCGTAGCGCGCGGTGGCGGGGCCGCCGTCGAGCCACACGACGTCGACGTACCAGCGGCCGGCCCTAGGCGCCGGGACCGTGACCAGGGCGCGGTTCTCGGCTTCGATGTCGCGGTAGTCCCAGTCGCCCTCGTCGCCCAACGAGACGATCTCGCTGCCGTACTTCAGGAACAGGTCGAGGTCGGCGTCCGCGGTCATCTCCACGACCAGGGTCGAGGCGCCGGTGGGCACCTCGACGAAGTAGGTGTGGAACGCGGCCGTGTCGACCGTGCCGGCGAGTTCGGAGCGGACCTGTTCGCCGAGCGCGACGGGCCCGACGAGGCCGCTGCCGGCCCCCACGGCCGCAGGCGTGCCGCCACCGACGGTGCCACCGTTCGCGCCGCCGTTCGCGCCGCCGTCCGTGCGTGCCGTCAGCGCGTACGCGCCGGTCTCGCCGGCGAAGGCGCTCGTCACCGCCACCAGGTACTCGCCGGTCGCCGGAGGCACGAACGACGTCGCCACGTCCAGGCCGTAGCCGGCCGAGTCGTCGACCTCGAGGACGATGTCGTCGCCGGGGCCCAGCACCACCAGGTACACGTCGAACTCCTGGGAGCTCAACGCGAACCACACCGGCGCGCCGGCGGTGAGCCCCACGGTGTAGACGTCGACGTACTCGCCGCTGTCGAGGGCGAAGTCGTCCGCGTCGAGCGCGCCCTGCTCGGCGAGCAGCAGGTCGCCCTCGGGGGTCGCCGGCGTCGCGGGTCCCGCCGTCGGCGCGTCGGACACGGCGACCTGCAGGAGGTAGTCGCCGGTCTCGCCGGGCGCGTGGCTGGTGACGACCAGCGTGTAGCGGCCGCTCACTTCCGGCACGAGGCGCTCCGCCACGTCGCTGCCGACCCCGGGGCTGTCGTCGACCTCGAGCACGACCTGCCCGCTGGGGTCGACCACGCCCAGGTACACGTCGAAGGCGTCCGAGCCCAACTCGATGGCCACCGGCTCGCCCGCGGTCAGGTCGACCTCGTGGTACGCCAGGTACTCGCCGGAGTCGAGCGTCTCGGCGCCGGGTCCCAGTGCCCCGCGCTCGCTGAGCAGCAGCCCCGCGCCGGCGGGCGCGACCGGCGTGGGCGCGACCGGCGTGGGCGCGACCGGCGTGGGCGCGACCGGCGTCGGCGCCACCGGCGTCGGGGTCGGCGTGAGCGGGTTGGCCGGTGTGGGCGCGAGCGGGTTGGCCGGCGCCGGCGTCACGCTGGCGACCTGGCTGCCGAGTCCGCCGGAGCGGTTGACGTTGGCCACGTGGGCGGTCAGCAGCGGCCAGGCGAGCGCGATCGGCCGCAGGTAGTCCTGGCGCTCGATGTAGCTGTCGTCGCTCGTCTGCACCCCCAGGGTGGGGACGCCGACCAGCAGGCCGTTCTCGTCGAAGGCGGCGCCGCCGGAATTGCCGCGCGCCAGCTTCGCGTCGGTCTTGATCCACTGCTTGCCGCCGGCGGTGAGGTCCTCGCCGAGGAAGCCGGAGACGATCCCCGAGGTGAAGGTGATCGTGTTGCCGGAGATGCCGGGGTAGCCCACCACCGTGATCGGGTCGCCGGGGATGAGCGAGTTCGAGTCGCCCACCGGCATCGACACGAAGGTGAAGCCCGCGGGCAGCGGCCGCTCCTCGGCGTCCTCGACGATGTGCACGATCGCCAGATCGTGCCGCGGGTCGCCCGCCACGAAGCGTGCCCAGTAGCGGAACTCGGGCTCCAGATCGGGTGCCTGCGGGTCGGTGACGAAGATGCCGTGCCACTCGTAGGCGCGGCCGGTGTCGTCGTCGCCGACCACGTGGAAGTTGGTCAGCACGAAGCCGTCCGGGCTGACGATGGTGCCCGACCCGGCGGTGCCGGCGAAGCGGTTGCCCGCCATGTCGTACGGGCGGACCTCGACGACGGCCTGCAGGATGCGTTCGCGCACCTCGCGGGGCAGGACGACCTGGCCCCAGGCTTGGCCGGCGACGGCGAAGGCCAGGATCAGAGGGAGCAGGACCTTCCAACGTTGCATGGCTCCTCCGTGGCGCGCGAGCCGCGGGCGCCCCTGGGGCGCGGCGTGCGCGGTGGATGCCTCAGCCTAGCCGAACCTCCGTCGTAGTCTGCGGCATGAGTCTCACGTTGCCCAGCCGCGCCGAACTCGCCCGCGAGGAGACGTGGGCGCTCGAGCACCTCTTCGCCACCCCCGAGGCCGCCGAGGCCGCGCTGCGCGAGGCCGAGGAGCGCGTCGCCGACCTCGGCGCCCGGGCGGGGACGCTCGCCAGGGATGCCGCCGCCCTGCTCGCCGCCTTGGAAGCGCTCGAGGCCTTCACCCGCGTGGGCACCCGCCTGGGCGACTACTACCGGCTGCCCGTCACGACCGACCAGCTCGACGCGCACGCCCGCTCCATGGACGCCCGCTTCCAGGGCATCGCCGCCCGTTGGGCGCGCGAGCTGGCGTTCGTGGAGCCGGAGCTGCTCGCGTCGCCGCCGGAGCGGCTCGAGGCGTTCGTGGCGCAAGAGCCTCGCCTGGCGCGCTTCCGTCCCTTCCTGGCGCGGCTGCAGGAGCGCCGGCCGCACGTCCGTTCGCCCGAGGTCGAGGGCGTCTTGGCCGGGGCCGCCGGCGTGTTCGACGCCTACGAGCGTGCCCGCGACGCGCTGGCCGAGGGCGACCTGCGCTTCGTCCCCGTCGCCGCCGGCGACGTCGACCGGGAGCTGGCGCCCAGCAGCTACCGCAGCCTGCTCCACGATCCGGACCGCGAGGTCCGCCGGCAGGCCTTCGAGCGCTGGACCGACGGCTACCTCGGCGTGAGCGCCACGCTGGCCGAGACCTACCTCGCGCGCGTGCGGCGCAGCGCCTTCGAGGCCGAGGTGCGAGGGTACGCCTCTGGGGAGGCGCAGGCGCTCGCGGACCACCGCGTGACGACCGAGGTGCTCGACGCCACGCTGGTGGCCTTCCAGCGCCGCCTTCCCGTGTGGCACCGCTACTGGTCCGCGCGCCAGCGGCTCCTCGGGCTCGATCGCCACCAGCCCTGGGACGTCTTCGCGCCGCCGCCGACGCGGGGCGTGAAGGTCGCCTACGAGCAGGCCGCCGAGTGGATCGCCCAGAGCGCCGCCCCGCTGGGACCCGACTTCGTGGGGACCGTGCGGCACGGCATGCTCGACGGCCGCTGGGTCGACCGCCGCCCCAACCGCGGCAAGCGCCAGGGCGCCTTCTGCGCGGACGCGCCGGACGTCCATCCCTACGTCTTCGTCAGCTACACCGACGACCTCACGTCGGCCAGCACCCTGGCCCACGAGATGGGGCACGCGATGCACGCGGTGTGGGCGGAGGCCGCCGTGCCGGCGCTCGACGCCGTCCAGGCCCTGTCGATGACCGTGGCGGAGACCGCCTCCAACGGGCTGCAGGCGCTGTTGCGCGGCCACCTCATGCGGCACGAGCTGGCCGCGGATCCCGACTTCGAGCTCGCGCTCATCGACGAGGCCTTCGGCAACCTCCACCGCTACCTCTTCGTCATGCCGACGCTGGTGCGCTTCGAGCGCGAGGTGCACGCGGCCGTCGGGCGCGGCGAGCCGCTCTCGGCGCGCGACCTGACGGCCAAGGCAGCGGCGCTCTTCGCCGAGGCCTACGGGCCCGAGGTCGTCGCCGATTGGGATGACGAGCTCGCCGGCCGCGTCGGCATCGCCTGGGCCGAGTTCCCGCACCTGTACGCGCCCTTCTACACCTTCCAGTACACGGTGGGCATCGCCGTCGCGCTGGCCCACGTGGCCCGCATCGATGCCGGCGACGAGGGCGCGGTCGACGGGTACCTGGACTTCCTGTCCGCCGGCGGCTCGGTGCCGCCCGTCGAGCTCTTCGCGCGGCTCGGCTTCGACGTCACGACGCCGGCGCCCGTCGAGGCGGCCTTCGACGTCGTCGAGGGCCTGGTCGAGCGCCTGGAGGCGCACGCCGACCGCGTCGGCCGTTGACGCGTGCGCCGGCCCCGCGGGCCGGGGTGGCCGCTCTCGGCGGCGCTCATGAGCGAGGCGCCCGGTCGGATGACCGGGCGCCTCGAGCGTGATGGGGGTCGGTGGTTCAGTAGCGGTCGCGCGAGCCGCCGCCCATGGCGGACCCCATGCTACGGGTGACCTTGACCATCTTGGCCTGCGGGCCCTTGGCGCCCTGCTCGACCTCGAACTCGACCTCGTCGCCTTCGTTGAGCGAGCGGTAGCCGTCGCCCTGGATCGCCGAGAAGTGGCAGAAGACGTCCTTGCCGCCGCCCTCGACGGCGATGAAGCCGAAGCCCTTTTCGTTGTTGAACCACTTGACCGTTCCGGTAGCCATTGTCGTACCTATCTTCCTTGAGCCGCCGTGAATCCCACGGCGTCCATGCATCTGCCGATGCGCTGACGCACACCGGGTCTCTGAACGAGAGCGCTTGGGCTGCCATCCGGGGACGCAGCACGGTACACGGTGGCGGGGGGGCTGTCAAGTCGATGTCCGGGAGCGCGTGGCTGGGTCTCCGCGCCGGCCCGCCGCCCGGCCCCCGGGCACGACCCGCAACGCCACGCAGTACACTCGAGGTGTCGCACAACTCGACCGCAAGGAGGCGCACATGTTCCGTCCCACCCGCTTCTTCGCACTCGCGCTGTTGGCGCTCGCCCTCGTCGGCGCCGGGCTCGCGCAGAGCGGCCAGCTCACGATCGAGAGCTGGCGCAACGACGACCTCGGCATCTGGCAGAACACGCTCATCCCGGCCTTCAACGAGCACTACCCGGACATCGAGGTCACCTTCTCGCCCACCGCGCCGACCGAGTACAACGCCGTCCTGAACTCGCGGCTCGAGGCCGGCAGCGCCGGCGACCTCATCACCTGCCGCCCGTTCGACCTCTCCCTCGAGCTCTTCAACCAGGGCTACCTGGCCTCGCTGAACGACCTGCCGGGCATGGAGAACTTCTCCAGCGTGGCCAAGAGCGCCTGGATCACGGACGACGGCAGCGACGTCTTCTGCGTGCCGATGGCGTCGGTCATCCACGGCTTCATCTACAACAAGGACGTCTTCGCCGAGGTCGGCGTGGACGAGCCCGAGACCTACGTGGAGTTCCTCGCCACCCTGCAGACGATCGCCGACGCCGGCTACGCGCCGCTGGTCATGGGCACCACCGACCAGTGGGAGGCCGCCACCATGGGCTACCAGAACATCGGCCCCAACTACTGGAACGGCGAGGAGGGCCGGCAGGGGCTCATCGAGGGCACGATCGGCTACGACGAGGGCGGCTTCGTCGAGGCCTTCGAGGCCCTGGCCGCCTGGCGTCCGTACCTGCCCGACGGCTACCAGGCGATGTCCTACCCCGACGCGCAGAACTTCTTCACCCTCGGTCTCGGGGCGATCTTCCCCGCGGGCTCCTGGGAGATCGGCGTGTTCAACCCGCTGGTCGACTTCGAGATGGGCGCCTTCAAGCCGCCCGTGCCCGCCGGCCAGGACACCTGCTACATCAGCGACCACACCGACATCGCCCTCGGCATGAACGCCAACACGACCAACCCCGAGGCGGCCCGCGCCTTCCTCGCGTGGATGACGACGCAGGAGTTCGCCGAGCTCTACGCCAACGCGCTCCCCGGCTTCTTCCCGCTCGCCGACCACCCGGTCACGCTCGAGGACCCGCTCGCCCAGACCTTCCTCGACTGGCGCGGTGAGTGCGAGTCCACCATCCGCAGCGCGTACCAGATCCTCTCGCGCGGCACGCCCAACAACGAGAACGACCTGTGGAACGCGTCCGCCCAGGTGCTCAACGGCACGCTGACGCCCGAGGAGGCCGGCGCGACGGTGCAGCGCGGCTTGGAGAGCTGGTACCCGCCGCAGCAGGGCCGCTGACCGACGCCACGCACGCCGCACCCAGGGGGGCGGGCCGCGAGCCCGCCCCCCGCGTTCGCGCCGACGGTAGACTGCCGGTGCGGTGAAACGCAGAAAGCCCTTCCCGTTCCACGTCATCGTCTTCTTGGCGCCGGCGACGCTGGTCTACACGGCGTTCATGATCTACCCGCTGCTGGACTCGCTGCGCCTGAGCATGTACGCGCCCGGTCTCGACCGCAGCGAGGCGTTCGTCGCCCTGGCCAACTACCAGCGCCTCGTCAGCGACCCCAACTGGGCGCCCTTCCTGTGGAACGCCATCCGCAACAACTTCGTCTTCTTCGCGGTCCACATGCTGGTGCAGAACCCGCTCGGGCTGCTGCTGGCCGCGCTCTTGAGCTCGCAGATCGTGCGCTTCCGGGCGCTGTTCCGGACGGTCCTGTTCCTGCCGACGGTGCTCTCCATCGTGCTCGTCGGCTTCATCTGGCGGCTCATCCTCAGCCCCATCTGGGGCATCTCGAAGGACTTCCTGGGCCTCTTCGGCGCCGCCGACCTCAACCAGCCCTGGCTGGGCCTCGAGTCGACCGCGCTGGTCACCCTGTCGCTGATCTCGGTGTGGCAGTGGGTGGGGATTCCCATGCTGCTCTTCCTGGCGGCGCTGGTGGGCATCCCCGACGAGCTCATCGAGGCGGCGCGGGTGGACGGCGCCACCGCCTGGCAGGTGTTCTGGGGCATCAAGTTCCCGCTCATCCTGCCGACCGTCGGCATCGTCGGGGTGCTGACCTTCGTCGGCAACTTCAACGCCTTCGACCTCATCTACACGACGCAACGCGCGCTGGCCGGCCCCAACTTCTCCACCGACATCCTCGGCACCTTCTTCTTCCGCACCTTCTTCGGGGCCCAGCTGCAGCCGGGCAACCCCACGATGGGCGCCACGGTGGCGGGCGTCATGTTCCTGATCATCCTCACCGGCGTCGTGCTCTACCTGTTCGCGTACCAGAGGCGGCTGCAGAGGATCGAGCTGTGAGGTCGCGCCGGCGGCGGGATCGTCCGGGCCGCGGGTTCGGCCACGGGGCTCAGGTGCTCGGCGCCCACGCGGTCCTCCTCGCCTACGCCGCGATCGCGCTCTTCCCGATCGTGCTGGTGGTCATCAACTCGTTCAAGGAGCGGCGGGCCATCTTCCGCACCCCCTACGCGCTGCCCGACGGGGACAGCTTCAGCCTCGTCGGCTACCGCACGGTGCTCGAGGGCGCCCGCTTCGACCTCTACTTCCTCAACAGCCTGACGGTGACGATGCTGTCGCTCGGCCTGGTGCTGCTGTTCTCGTCGATGGCCGCGCACGCGCTGGCCGAGTACCGCTTCCGCGGCAACACGCTGCTCGGCCTCTACCTGGCGCTCGGCATCATGATCCCCATCCGCCTCGGCACCGTCAGCATCCTGCGGATCATGGTCGAGTTGGGGCTGACCGATACGCTGTGGTCGCTCATCCTGGTCTACACCGCCCAGGGCATCCCGCTGGCGGTCTTCATCCTTTCGGTGTTCATGCGCCAGGTGCCGGGCGAACTCAAGGACGCCGCGCGCATCGATGGCGCCAGCGAGTACCGCATCTACGCGCTCATCATGCCGCTCGTGCGGCCCGCACTCGGCACCGTCGCGGTGTTCACCATGATCCCCATTTGGAACGACCTGTGGTTCCCGCTGGTGCTGGCCTCCGGCGAGCGCACCAAGACCGTCATCCTCGGCGCCCAGGTCTTCCTCGGCCAGTACGTCAACGACTGGAACGCCGTGCTGGCGTCGCTGACGCTGGCGATGGTGCCGATCATCGTGCTCTACGTCATCTTCTCGCGCCAGCTCATCCGCGGCCTGACGCAGGGGGCGGTGAAGTAGCCTCGCGGGCCGCGTCGGCCCCAGGGCCCGCGGTCAGCCCCGCTCGAGCCGCACCGGCTGCCCGGCCTCGGCCGAGGCGTAGCAGGCGAGCGCCACCCGCAACGCCTCGTAGCCGTCGCGCCAGGTCACCGGCGGCTCGCGGCCCTCGGCCGCGGCGGCCAGGAACGCCTCGATCATCGCCTGGTTGGGGTCGGCGCCCCAGCCGATCCAGGTGGGGTGGCGCGGCAGGCCGCGCGCGTAACCGGTGAGCGCCTGCGAGAAGGCGTCGACGCTCAGCCCCCCGCGCTCCCCGATGAGCTCCATCTTCAGGTGGCCCCAGCGGGGGTAGCTCGTCGGCCGGCTCCAGGAGCAGTCGACGGCGGCGAACACCCCATTGGCGAAGGTGAGCGTGACGAGCCCGGCCGTGTCGACGTCGACCTCGCCAGGGTAGAAGGGGTTGCCCACCTCGGCGTAGACCTCGACGACCTCCGAGCCCGTCATCCAGCGCAGCAGGTCGGTGAGGTGCACGGTGTGGTCCATGACCGCGCCGCCGCCGGCGAGCTCGCGGTCGGCGAACCAGGCGCGGTGCGCCTTGGGGATCTCGCTGTGGTTGATGCCGTTGACGGCCTGCAGCGCGCCGAGCTCGCCGCGGTCGAGCGCCGCCTTCACGGACCGCACGCTGGCGTCGAAGCGCATGGGGAACGCCGTCATGAAGGTGACGCCGGCCGCCTCGCAGGCGTCGCGCATGGCCTCGGCGTCGGCCAGCGTCGCCTCGATCGGCTTCTCGCACAGGACGTGGACGCCGGCCGCGGCGGCCAGCTCGACCAGCTCGCGCCGGCGGGCATTCTCGGCGCACACCAGGACGGCATCGACGCCTTCCGCGAGGAGGTCCTCGTGGCGGGCGAAGCGGCGCAGGCCGTAGGCCTCGGCGAAGCGCGCGCCGCGCTCGGCGTCGTCGTCGGAGAAGCCGACGAGCTCCGCGCCCGGGGCGACGCGCAGGTTGCCGACGAAGCCCTCGGCGTGGACGTGGGCGAAGCTCATGATGCCGACGCGCATGTCAGGCCACCTCCGACGGGTCGACGCTGTGGCCACTGTGCAGCGAGGCGCGCGCGGCCAGGCCGATCCGCAGCGCCGTGGTCGCCTCCTGCGGCGTCACGGCGAACGGCCGGTCGTGCACGAGCGCGTCGTGCACGTGCTTGATCTCCGTCGTGTAGGGGTCCTCCGCCATCACCGTCAGGGGCAGACCGACCTCGGGGGGCTTGCCCGGCTCCGCCGCCAGGAGGTAGCGGCGGACGCTCTCGCTGCTCTCCGAGTCCCACTCGAGGAGCCCATCGGTGCCGGCGAGGTCGAAGGCGGTGCGGAAGACGCCGGGCGGGTAGGCCCAGCCGCCCTCCACGAGCGCCATCGCGCCGCTCTCGAAGCCCAGGGTCACCAGCGCGTAGTCGCGCGGCGAGTCGGGTTGGGCCGCGCGCAGCGAGCGCGCGAAGACGCGCGTCACCGGGCCGGCGAGCATCGCCGCGACGTCGAAGTCGTGGACCATGAGGTCGCAGATCATGCCGCCGGAGCGCGACTCGTCGGCGAACCAGCTCGCCTGGCCCGGGCGCGGCGGCGACGAGACCCGCTTGAAGCGCAGGACCCCGAGGTCGCCGAGGTGACCCGCGCGGACGACCTCGGCGGCCGTGCGGTACTGCGGGAAGAAGCGCAGCACGTGCGCGACGAACAGCCGCACGCCCGCGCGCTCGCAGGCGTCGATCATCTCCGCGGCGTGGGCCAGCGACAGCGCGATCGGCTTCTCGCACACGACGTGCTTGCCGGCCGCGGCCGCGCGCAGCGTCATGGGGTGGTGCAGGTCGGACGGCACGCACAGGTCCACGACCTCGACCTCGGCCATCAGCGCGTCCAGGTCCGGGAACGCCCTCGCCCCGTGGGCCTCGGCCAGCGCCTTCGCGGAGACGCCCCCCTGCGAGATGACCCCGACGATCTCCGCGCCCGCGGCCCGCCAGCCGGCGGCGTGCGCCCGCCCCATCGATCCAGCGCCGACGATTCCGACCCGCATGTGCGACCTCCCTGCCGTGCCTCGCGCTCTCCGTTGCGTCGAGCCTAGCACCCGTCCCGGCGGGTGCCCGCCGGTCGGAGGGACGAGGCGGCGATGCGAGCGTGGCCGCGACGCGGCGCGGGCGCCGCGACGCGACGCGGGCGCCGCGACGCGACGCGGCGCACGCTCACAGCCCCGGCAGCGCGCGGATCCCCATGCCGGGATGCTCCTCCTGGAAGTAGTCGACCTCGCGCGCGTGGCGGAACAGTACGGCGGGTGTGCCGTCCTGGTCGATGACCAGCTTGCCGAAGCGGCCGGGGCTGACCGGCGTCGCGTCGAGCCAGCGCACCAGCGTGTACGGCTCGGGGGTCAGGAGGACCTCGGCGCCGTACTCGTCGCCCATGCGGTGCGCGAAGACGTCGAACTGCAGCCGGCCGACCGCCCCCAGCACCGCGTCGCGCGCGCCCTGGGCGGGGAAGAAGCGCTGCACCACGCCCTCCTCCGCGAGCTCGTCGAGCCCCTTGCGGTAGGCCTTGTCGCGCTGCGCGTCGCGCGGGCGCACGGTGACGAAGGTCTCGGGCGCGAAGCGCGGCAGCGGCGGCACGCGCACGCCGTCGCGGGTGGAGAGCACGTCGCCGATGCGCAGGACGCCGGGGTTGATCAGCCCGACGACGTCGCCGGGATGGGCCACGTCGACGGTCTCGCGCTCGTCGGCGAACAGCGTGTGGGCCCGCGCGAGCCGGATCCTGCGGCCGCTGCGCACGTGCACGGCGGTCATGCCGCGCTCGAAGACGCCGGTGGCGACGCGCGCGTAGGCGGTGCGGTCGCGGTGGCGGCGGTCGAGGTTGGCCTGCAGCTTGAACACGACCGCGGTGAAGTCCGGCCCGGCCACCGGCAGCGAGCCGCCGTCGGCGGTGCGGAGGTCCTCGGGCGCCGGCGCGAGGCGCACGAAGTGCTCGAGGAAGGTGTCGACGCCGAAGTTGTTCAACACGCTGCCGAAGAACACCGGGCTCACGCGGGCCGCCAGCACCTCGGCGGGGTCCACCGGCGGCAGCAGCGCCTCGACGGTCTCGATCTCGTCGACCAACCGCGCGTGCGCCTCCTCACCGAGCAGCTCGGCCAGGCGCGGGTCGTCGACCCCGCCCACGGCGACGACGCCGGCGCGGCCGCCGCGCTCGGCCCGCGCGTAGAGGTGCACGGCGCGGCCCGGCCGGTCGTAGACGCCGCGGAACTGCGGCCCGCTGCCGATCGGCCAGGTGACGGGCGACGTCGCCAGCCCCAGCACCCGCTCCACCTCGTCGAGCAGGTCGAAGGGATCGCGGGCCGGGCGGTCGAGCTTGTTGATGAAGGTGAAGGTCGGCAGGCCGCGGCGGCGGCACACCTCGAAGAGCTTGAGCGTCTGCGCCTGCACGCCGCGGGCGGCGTCGAGCAGCATGACCGCGGCGTCCGCGGCGGTCAGGGTGCGGTAGGTGTCCTCGCTGAAGTCCTGGTGGCCCGGCGTGTCGAGCAGGTTGAGGACGTGCCCGTCGTAGTCGACCTGCAGCGCGGCCGAGCTCACCGAGATGCCGCGCTCGCGCTCGAGCGTCATCCAGTCGGAGGTGGCGCCCTTGGTGCCGCCCTTCCCACCCACCATGCCCGCCTCGCGGATGGCGCCCGAATAGAGCAGCAGCTTCTCGGTCAGGGTGGTCTTGCCGGCGTCCGGGTGCGAGATGATCGCGAAGGTCCGGCGGCGGGCGACCTCGGGGGGGAGGGCGACGAGGCTCACGGCGAGCGAGGTTACCCCGCGGCGGCGGCGTCGTGCGTCGGCGCGACGCCGCCTAGCCCCCGAGGACGGCCGCCAGCTCCGCCGCCGTCGGCGGGTCGGCGCCGGCGCGCGTGCAGGTGATCGAGGAGGCGACCACCGCGCGTCGCAGCAGCGCCGTCCAGGCCGCGTCGTCGAGCTCGCGCGGCGGCGGCCGGTCGACCAGTCCCGTGGTGAGGCCGGCGGTGAAGGTGTCGCCGGCGCCCACGGTGTCCACGACGGCCACCATGCGGCCGGGCACGCTCAGGATCGGGCGGCCGGCGCGGTGCAGGCGCGCGCCGTCCTCGCCGGCCGTCACCACCACGGCGGCGACGCCGGCGGCGAGCCAACCGGCGGCCGTCTCGGCCTCCTCGCCGCCGAGGTAGTCGAGGTCCTCGTCGCTCACCTTGACGACGTCGACGAGCGGCACCCAGCCCGCGAGCTCCTCGCCGAAGGCCGCCGGTCCCGACCACAGCGGGGGGCGCGCGTTCGGGTCGAGCACCCACGTGACCGCCCCGCTCCCGGCGCGGCCGCTCGCCCGCACGATGTCCCGGAAGGCCGTGCGCGACGGCTCGCGCAGCAGCGACACGGTCACGTTGCCCACGGACACCGACGGGGGGAGCGCCGGCCGCGGCCGCGGGTCGTAGCTGACGTCGGCCGTCTCCGCCCGGTAGAAGCCGTACGAGGCCCGGCCGCGGGCGTCGACGGTGACCACGGCCAGGCTAGTGGGCTCGGGTCCGGTCTCGGCCAGCCGCAGGTCGACGCCCGCGGCCTCCAGGTGATCGCGCAGCTGCCCGCCGAAGGCGTCGTGGGAGAGGCGGGTGAGCATGGCGGTCGGCGCGTCGAGCCGGGCCGCCGCGGCCGCCGCGTTGAGGGGCGAGCCCCCGGGGTGGGGGTGGTAGGCGGTGCGGCCGCCGCGATCGGCCTCCGCCCGGCCGATCAGGTCGACGATCGACTCGCCCAGGCTCACGATGCGCGGGTCGGGGGTGGGGTTCATGCGACGATGATACGGGCACGACCCGTGCCCGGCCCGCGTCCCGCCCGCGCCCGCCCCGCGGCGCGGGCCGGGGCGCGGGCCGGGGACCGGCCGGGACGGGACGTTGTTCGCTATCGACGCGGCCCCTCCTCGGGTCACCGTGGGAGGGCGCTGCGCCGGCGCACGGGCCAGGTCCCACGCGCCGCGTGCCGATCCGTCAAGTAGAGCCCGTGCCCGACGGCTCCAGGAGGACAAGATGAGCGATTCCGTCAAAGAGAGCCCTGCTGCGCCCGACGCCGCCAACCAGGTGTGGGTGTACGGCTTCGACCAGCTCGATCAGGTCGAGGCCACGCTGCCGGCCGGCGATTGGGAGGGCGTCCGCTCGCTGCTCGGCGGCAAGGGCGCCAACCTCTTCGAGATGACCCGCCTCGGCGTGCCGGTGCCCCCCGGCTTCACGGTCACCACGGCGGCCTGCAACGCCTACCTCGACCACGACCGCAGCTTCCCCGACGGCATGTGGGACCAGGAGCTGGCCGCCCTCAAGCGCGTCGAGGAGGCCACCGGCAAGGTCTTCGGCGACCCCCACAAGCCGCTGCTGGTCTCCTGCCGCTCGGGCTCGAAGTTCTCGATGCCCGGCATGATGGACACCGTCCTCAACATCGGGCTCAACGACACCACGGCCGAGGCCATGGTCAAGGACACCGGCGACGAGCGCTTCGTGTTCGACGCCTACCGCCGCCTGGTGCAGATGTTCGGCTGCGTGGTCATGGGCATCGACGACGAGCCGTTCGAGGAGGTCATCGAGGAGGAGAAGGCCGCCCGCGGGTTCAAGCTCGACGTCGAGCTCGACGCCGAGGCCTGGCGTCGCGTCACCGAGCGCTTCAAGGGCCTGTACCGCGCGTTCACCGGCACCGACTTCCCGCAGGATCCGCTCAAGCAGCTCGAGCTCGCCACCCGCGCCGTCTTCAACAGCTGGTTCGGCAAGCGCGCGGTCGACTACCGCAACGCCACCGGCATCCGCCACGACCTCGGCACCGCGGTGAACATCCAGACCGTCGTGTTCGGCAACATGGGCGTCGGCTCGGGCACCGGCGTGGCCTTCACGCGCAACCCCAACACGGGCGAGAAGGCGCTCTACGGCGACTACCTCATGAACGCCCAGGGCGAGGACGTGGTGGCCGGCATCCGCAACACGGAGCCGATCTCGCAGCTGAAGAGCGAGATGCCGCAGGTCTACAAGGAGTTCGTCGACATTTGCGACCGCCTCGAGGCGCGCTTCTCCGACATGCAGGACGTCGAGTTCACGATCGAGCGCGGCAAGCTGTGGATGCTGCAGACGCGCAACGGCAAGCGCACC
>Ga0180435_10003937_pt1 | contig 14762 bp, 10 predicted proteins | sample SS_ome_3_FD_132467 | JGI IMG/M metagenome (GOLD analysis project Ga0180435, IMG submission 132467) | Hypersaline lake sediment archaeal communities from the Salton Sea, California, USA - SS_3_S_1 metaG | ecosystem: Environmental > Aquatic > Non-marine Saline and Alkaline > Hypersaline >... | reverse complement strand
GTAAATAAGGTAGCCATAGCCTTGCGCAGAGAGCATAAAATAAGGGCCCCGACAGAATTCGGTGCCCTTATTATCTATTGATTGGTGGCTAACTATTGCTTTATTAATGCTACCATGCCAAGCTCCATGCCTGTCCAGTTGTCACGGACCGGACGAATAGAAAGGAGCAGATTGCCACTTTCCGAAATCATAATCTCCCCGAGTGTCACTTCCTCGAATTTCCCGTCTGTCTCATGGATCTCCGCTATCAGTTCCTCTTCTCCAACTTTAATGATCAGTTTATTGGAGTTGTCAGACTTCAGCTGAGCCCTGACGGCATAGTTCCCTGCTGCTGTATTATGAAACATCCATTCCAGCCTGACCCTGGAATCTACCCAGTTTGTGATTTTTGACTCAGCTCCGGATCCTTCCAGGATGGCATGGGTTCCGTATCCAGGGTTGTGAATATCTGCAAAGTCAGCAGGTAATACTATTTGATTTACGGAAAGGGCAGGCATATTGCTCTTTACCTCCGGTTCACCTTTGGTTTCCAATACGATTACTGTATTTACCGGATCCGGAGCCTGGGCGGGCAGATCGATCAAAAGATCCCCTTCTTCAAAGTGAGCATCCAGCTTTTGGGATGGATCGGCCAGGAAGGTAATGGACCGGACCTTTGCAGAGATGCCCGGGACCCTCAGTACCTTATCCCCGGGCCAGTTGAACACGTGCAGGTAAAGGGTGCTTCCCTTGCTGGTCTTACGACTGGTACACCTGCCCCAGGGTAGTTTAAAGAAGGGGCTTGCTTCCGTCCCATAGATGGACTCCCCGTTCACCTGCATCCACTGCCCGATGGCCTTGAGCCGCTCCACGCTGGGTGCAGGGATCTCCCCTTCGGCTGTGGGCCCCACATTAAGCAGGAGGTTTCCTCCTTTGCTGGCGATATCCACCAGCATGCGGATGAGTGTCTCTGAAGATTTCCAGTTATGATCGTAATGCTTGTATCCCCAGCTGGTATTCATGGTCATGCAAACCTCCCAGTCGTAATCCAGACCGGTGGGTGGCACATGTTGTTCAGGGGTGGAAAAATCACCGGGCCACGGTCTGTACAGGCGATTGTTGGTAATCATATCCGGATACTGGTCAGCTACCTCCTGCAGGGCTTCTGCGGCCTCCAGGGTCATTCCCCTGGGTGTATCCCACCAGAGAATATCAAGTCCCCCGTAGTTTTCCAGGATCTCCTTGACCTGGGGCACCGCCTTCTCCTGGATATAGTTCATCAGTGGTTCACGTTCCAGATCAGGATCCCAGTGTGGTTCCCCCTCTTCGATGTTCCAGTAGGTTCCGCCGCCTTCGTACCAGTCCTGCGCCTGGGAGTAATAGAAGCCCAGTCGCATATCCTGTTTTTCACATGCTTCAGCAAGCTCTTTTAGGGGATCACGGCCAAAGGGAGTGGCATCCACAATATTATAGGGGCTGGCCTTTGAATGGAACATGGCGAAGCCATCATGGTGCTTGGAGGTAATTACAATATATTTCATGCCCGCCTCCTTGGCCAGGCTAACCCAATACTCGGCATCGTATTTTACTGGATTAAAAGTAGTGGCCAGCTTTTCGTATTCCGCCACTGGAATTTCGGCCCTGGCCATAATCCATTCGCTAATTCCGGGGATTTCCTCTCCTTTCCACTCACCAGCAGGCTGAGCATACAGACCCCAGTGGATAAACAGGCCAAAACGCGCCTCTTTCCACCAATCCATTCGCGAATCCTGTTCTGCGGAGGGAAGGTTCTTTTCTTTCTCCTGGTTTGGGGCACAAGAAATGGCCACCACAAACATAACTGCGGCAATCAAGTATTTTTTCATACGAATGTTTTTTGTGTATTAAATTTCTAAATCAGGATCATCAAACAACCTGGAGGAGAACCCCTGAAACGCAATATTAGTGGGCAGACACCAATTTCAGCTACGGTTAGGTTAGTTCCTCCAGGTGTTGATCAATCCACATTATCGTGCAGGTAGGAGTTATCCGGGCGCAATTTGGGGCCCTCCTCTCCCTCCTGCTTATCGGTAAGACGGTAGCGGGAGACCTCTTTGTCTTCCGAGTGTTTCTGCTGATCTATGGGAATTTTTTTTCGTACGTAGGCAGGTACATTCTCCAGCTCCTCTATCTCATCATCCCCCGAACCGCTCAGGTACCCCCTGTCTCTTAGCTTCTCATGGGTTTCCCGAAGCCTTCGTACCCGCTCGGCCATCTTCTTTTCCCTGGTCTCGGGATCTGTCTCTTCAGACTGGTCCATCAAGATGTACTCTTCCGAGTCTTCTTTATCTTTTACCCCGAAGGATAGGGATCCCTGCTGGGGAATTACATTGGAATGTTCATCTTTTAAGCCGGTACTGCCGGAATCACGCAGGGGAACCTTATGCGTTTGTTTCCTGCCCACGTAGAGCTCAGGGATGCTATTCATACGGAATCCGGTTGCAATAATAGTCACACTAATCTCCTCTCCCAGCGATTCATCGCTCCCGATTCCCCATATCAGGGTAGTATCGCGCGAGGTGGCACTCACCACATAGTCTGTAATCTCGCTTACCTCATCCATGGTGATCTCTTCCGATCCCGAAGTAATATTGAGTAATACGCTCCTGGCCCCTTCGATATCGTTATTGTTCAGCAGAGGGGAAGTGAGCGCCTGCTCAATGGCCAGTCGTGCCCGTTCCTCTCCCTTGGCTGTGGCTGAGCCCATGATGGCCACTCCGCTGTTGCTCATCACCGTTTGCACATCTGCAAAGTCCACATTGATATACCCGTGAACGGTAATAATTTCAGCAATCCCCTTGGCAGCGATGGCCAGTACATCATCTGCCTGTTCAAAGGACTTGCTTACCGTCAGGTTCCCATAGATCTCGCGTAGCTTTTCATTGTTAATCACCAGGAGGGAATCCACATGATCTTTCAACTGATTGATTCCCTCTATGGCCTGGTTGATGCGCTCCGGACCTTCAAAGCGAAAGGGAATAGTGACTATGGCAACAGTCAGGATTCCCATCTCTTTTGCCACACTGGCAATCACAGGTGCGGCGCCGGTTCCGGTTCCGCCACCCATGCCGGCAGTGATAAAGACCATGTTGGTATTACTGGAAAGTACCTCCCTGATCCTGTCGATGCTCTCATTGGCAGCTTCTCTTCCAATCTCAGATTTGCTGCCGGCACCTCTCCCCTCTGTCAGGGCATCACCCAACTGCAGCTTTATTGCCACCGGCCTATTATGCAGGGCCTGCGCATCGGTATTACATACCACAAAATTTACATCCTGGATCCCCTTTTTGAACATATGGTTCACCGCGTTGCTTCCACCACCTCCTACACCAATTACCTTGATAACGGACGAGCGTTCGGGCGGCAGGTCGAAATTTATTAAATCTTCCATGGGTTTGGATTTTCTACATTTTCACATCAGTCTCATCAAAAATATCACTGAGGGTATTTTTTATGTTTTCCAGGATCTTGCCCCCCTTCATCCCTTTTCTGGTTCTCTTTTCCTCTATGCTCTCCTCCTCAACGTCCTGCTCTTCTTCCACCAGGGGCTCCCTGACCTTCATCTCTTCCTGCTTTTCATCATAATATTCCAGGCCTTTTAGAAGGAGTCCCACCGAGGTGGAGAACATGGGTTGATTAATTTCATCGGAGGAATCAGCAGCCATCATTTCACCGGGGAAGCCCAGCCGAACATCCATTCCTGTTTTAAACTTCACCAGCTGGTTCAGGTGTTTCAGCATGGAACCACCCCCGGTAAGCACGATACCTGCACTCAGTTTATCCATATAGCCTGAATTCTCAATCTCATAGCTGACCGCATCAATGATCTCTTCCATGCGCGACTGGATGATATAGGCCAGACTACGGAAGCTGATCTCTTTCGGCTCTCTTCCTGAGATTCCCGGGATGGTGACGACCTTATCTTCCTGGGCCAGGTCGCCCAGTGCCGATCCAAACTGAACCTTCAGGGACTCCGCCTGCCTGTGCAGGATGGCGCAACCCTCTTTGATATCACGGGTAATCACATTTCCTCCGAAAGGAATAACTGCGGTATGACGTATCACATCGTCATAATAGACCGCTACATCGGTGGTACCACCCCCAATATCTACCAGGGCAACACCGGCCTCCTTCTCATCGTTGGTAAGCACCGCAGCACTGGAAGCAAGGGGCTCAAGGACCAGTTGTTTCACATCCAGTCCAACCCGGTTAATACACTTCTCAATGTTTCGTGCAGAAGAAATCTGGCCGATCACTATATGGAAATTGGCCTCCAACCGCTTCCCGAACATTCCCACAGGATTTTTCACACCGGTCTCATTATCGACGATGTAACTCTGCGGCAATACATGCAATATTTCTTCCCCCACATCCACGGGGATTTTATGCATATCATCGATCAGGTTTTGCAGATCGTCCCGGGTGATCTCCACATCGTAGGAGTCGCGGTTGATATATCCCCTGTTCTTTACAGACTTGATATGTTGCCCGGCGATACCGACAAACACTTCATTAAATTTAATTCCCGATTGCTCGCTGGCCTCGGAAGAGGTGGTTTGAATTGCATTAACGGTCTCTTCGATGTTTAATACAACCCCTCGTTTGACCCCTTTGGAAGGGGTCTGACTGATGCCCAGGACTTCCAGTTTGCCCTGTTCATTCAGCCGGCCTACCAGGCTTACGATCTTGGTTGTACCGATATCAACCGCAGCTACAATTTTGTCTTGTGTTGCCATAGTCTTAACGTTTAGTACATATTACTTGATTGGTATATTTCAAATTAATGGTTTGATAACTGTTCCATCCATAGTTTGAGAGTCCCTGGTTATAAAGTAGTTCGAGATTCCTCAACTTGCGCTCCCATTGCTCCATACCCCCCAAAAGTATCTGGTGCGCACCCACTCTGGGAATCAACTCATACTCTCCCTTGCGATTCACATAAAGCTGCACGATCTGGTCGCTCCAGAAGGGATGTTCTGCGACAAAGGAACAGAAGCGATGGATCTCTTCCAGTTGTTCGCCTACCTGCCCCCGCTTATCCGGATTTTCTATATTTCCTGAAACCAGCATGATATGAGGAACAAACTTTGTTGAAAGAGGCAGTACTTTTCCTTCTGTATCCAGATAGAAGCCCTCCTTGCCATCAGGCATGATTCGCACCAGGGGAACCCGCTGTTCCAGCCTGATCTCCATTCTGCCTGTTACATCGGTGTTCACTTCGGCCCTTTTGATATAGGCATTCTTCTCCAGCAAACTTTCAAGCTCCCTGGTGTTGATCTCCTTCAGGGGATAGCCCTGGAGCTGCAAACCTTCTGCCCGGAACATGGCTCTGATATCCAGATCGGTCACAAACCTGCTGTTCACGGTATCGGAAAGGACCACGTCGATGCGCGTACACAATACCTGATCCGCCTCGCTGGATACAAATCCCAGGATTACCACAAACCATGCAGCAATTCCTATCCAGGTTAATATTTTTACTATGTTTCTTATCATATTCTCATACACCACTCTTTCAGTGGTTTCACAAACTGGTTTATATCTCCAGCACCCATACTTACCAGCACTTCGGGATCCCTCTCTTTGACCACCCTGATTAGCTGCTCCCGGGTAATTAGGACCTTTTCATCCAGTTGCACCCGGTCCAGCAGCATGTTTGCATTCACGCCGGGAATCGGTTCCTCCCTTGCCGGGTAGATTTCCAGCAGGATCAACTGATCGAGCATCTCCAGGCTCCGTGCGAATTCATCTGCAAAATCACGGGTCCGGCTATAGAGGTGGGGCTGAAAGATCCCGGTGATTTTTTTACCCGGGAAGAGCGCTCTGACCGAAGAGAGAAAGGCTGCTATCTCTGTGGGATGATGGGCATAATCGTCAATATAGACTCTTCTTTCACTGTGTACCTGTACATCAAACCTTCGCTGCACCCCCTGGTAATCCAGCAGGGCACCGACAATGCTATCCGGGGTTAATCCCATCTGGTGTGCCACGGCCACGGCGGCCAGGGCATTTTCCACATTCAGTAATCCGGGAATTTTTAGTTTGATCTCGGGAAGAACCGAATGGGGGGTGACTACCCGGAAGCTGTATCCCAGCTTGTCCAGGGCCAGGTTCTCCACATGATAGTCTGCCTCCGGCTGATCTACCGAATAGGTAAAAGTACTTATATGATAGGGTATGGCAGGAGTGAGCCCGTATTTCAGAATTAGTTTCCCCTTCTCCCTGATCTGGCCGATATAGGATTCAAATCCCTTGTGTATATTTTCTTCCGAATGGTAAATATCCAGGTGGTCCGGATCCATGGAGGAGACCACGGCAATCTCCGGGTAGAGCGTCAGGAAGGAGCGGTCGAATTCATCTGCCTCTGCAATGATAACCTTTGAAGCCGGATCCAGGTAAAGATTGCTGGAGCTGTTTTTGCTGATGCCCCCCAGAAAAGCATTACAGCCCAGGGTCGAAGAATGAAGTATATGAGCCAGCATGGTGGAGATGGAAGTTTTGCCATGGGTCCCGGCCACGCCTACTCCCCTGCCTGCATTAAAGACCTCTCCCAGGGCTACCGAGCGTTTGATCACACGGAAGCCCCCTTTACGGAAATAGTTAAGCTGTTGATGATCCTCCGGAACAGCCGGAGTGTATATGACCAGCGTGCGTTCCGGATCCCGGAATACCGATGGAATCAGCTGAGACCGGTCCTCAAAAATGATATCAATTCCCTCCCGAACCAGCTGATCGGTCAGCGTGGTGGAGACCCGGTCATAGCCAGCAACTGCTTTCCCCTGACTCACAAAATAACGAGCCAGGGCACTCATTCCGATGCCGCCAGCTCCAATAAAATAGACACTATCCAGGTTTGTCCAGATCATCCTTCGGTCAGTATTTTTGTTACCTCGGCCGCGATCCTCTGAGAGGCATCGACCCTGCCAAGCTGTTTAATATTTTTTGATAAACTCTCTTTCTCACCTTCGTTCTGTATCAATTCAAGCATGCGGTCCACCAGGTGCTCTCGGGCCTCCACATCAGCTACCATCAGGGCCGCGCTCTTGTCTACCAGGGCTGCAGCATTGTGTGTCTGGTGGTCCTCGGCCACATTGGGTGAGGGAACCAATATCACCGGTTTACCCACCACGCACAGCTCTGAAACGCTAAGGGCCCCTGCACGGGAAATAATCACATGGGCCACTCCATAAGCCAGGTCCATTCTGGAAATAAAAGGCAGTACCCGGACATTCTTTTTTCCGCTGGCCCTGACCATTTCCTCCACCTCCTTGTAGTAAAACTTGCCACACTGCCAGAGTACCAGCAGGTCGTCCCGGTCCAGCTTATCCAGCCCTTCCATAAAGCTCTGATTGATCGTACGGGCCCCCAGGCTTCCTCCCACGACCAAGCACACCTTCTTCCCCGGCTCAATGTCAAATTCCCGGTAGCCCTCTTCCGGATCGGGAGTAAGTGTTAATACACTCTGCCGGACCGGGTTTCCCGTAATCACAATCCGGTCGGCAGGGAAAAATCGCTCCATATTTTCATAGGCCACACAGATGGTGCGAGCCGAACGGGCCAGTATCCTGTTAGTCACCCCTGCAAATGAATTCTGCTCCTGGATCAAAAGCGGCACTCCCTTTCGGGCTGCAGCCTTCAATACGGGTCCGCTGGCATATCCTCCCACCCCAATGGCCAGGTCGGGAGAAAAAGACCCTACGATCCTGCGTGAACGTATCATACTTACGATCAGCTTATAGAAAAAGGAGATGTTTTTCAGGGTAAGCCTGCGCTGAAATCCGGCCACAGGCAAGCCCTCTATGGGATACCCTGCTTCAGGGACCTTCTCCATTTCCAATTTACCCTTGGCTCCCACAAAAAGAAACTCCATGGAGAGTTCCTCTTCCTTCAGGGCATCGGCTATAGCGATTGCCGGGAAAACGTGTCCGCCTGTTCCACCCCCTCCGATCAGGATACGATATATATGTTTCTTATCCATGAACTTCAAATTCGGTACGCTTCAAATTTTCACTCTCCGCTTTCAACTTTTCACTTTCTTCTTTCAACTTTTCACTTTGCTCCTGCAGCTTCTCAGCTTCTTCTCTTGCCTGTTCACTGGCATCTTCCATGGTTCCCCAGCTCACCGAAAGAATCATTCCGGTAGCCATACTGGTAAAAAATATGGAGGAACCACCCATACTTACCAGGGGCAGGGTCTGACCGGTGACCGGCACCAGCCCCACCGCCACGGCCATATTTATAAAGGCCTGCAAGACCAGCCCCATGGAGAGGCCAAATGCCAGGAAGGCCCCGTAGGTGCTTTTGCTCCTGCGAATAATCATCCCGGCCCTGAAAAAGAGCCAGAGATAGAGCGCCAGTACCAGGATGCCCCCGATCAATGTTCCATACTCCTCGATGATAATGGCATAAATAAAATCAGAATACGGGTGGGGTAAGAGGTTCCTTTGAGTGCTGTTCCCCGGTCCCTTCCCAAACAATCCTCCCTGCACAATGGCCACCTTGGCCTGGTCGGCCTGGTAGTTGTCTCCCTCACCGTCCACATAGTTCTCGATACGGTTCTTCCAGGTAGAGATCCGGCCGTCCCTGTCAAGCAGAAGCGATCCCCCGATAAAAATAGACAGGGCAAACACCCCTGTGAAGATCATCAATGCCAGGTATTTGATCGGAATCCGTCCTACAAACATCAAGCTGAAAGCGGTAACAAAAACAATCGCTGCCGTGGAAAAGTTGGCCGGCAGAATCAAAATACAGGTCCCGATAATGGCCACGGAAATTTTCCCAAAGACCTTCCTGAAGTCCTTGATATTATTCTGGTTCACAGAAAGAACCTTGGCCACAAACATCACCAGAGCAATCTTCGCAAAATCGGAAGGCTGTACGGTAAGCCCGGTGCCGGGTATCTGCAACCACCGGGTGGCCTCGTTAATGTTGGCCCCGGCTACCAGAGTGATAAACAATAAGGGGAGAGCCAGGTAGAGGGCAAGTACCGAAACCCTGCTAAAAATCCGGTAGGGGATCAGATGCACAAAGAAAATAATCAGTACCCCCAGCAGGATAAACTTGAGCTGCCGGAACAGATAGAAGAAGGTATTCCCCGACCGGTGCTGGTAGGCCAGCGATCCGGTTGAGCTGTAAACCGACAACAGAGATATCACCAGGAGGATTAAAACCACCATCCAGATAATCCTGTCACCTTTTATATACCTTCTAATTTTCATTCAATCCTTTTATCAGAGGCTTCTGACTGCATTTTTAAACTGCCGCCCCCGGTCCTCAAAACTCTCAAACAGGTCGAAGCTGGCGCAGGCAGGTGAGAGCAGTACAGTCTCCCCGTCCCTGGCCAGGTAATAGGCAGCTTTCACGGCCTCTTCCATATTGTTGGACTCCACGATGGACTCTACTCTTCCACGGAAGGCTTTAATGACACGGTCGTTGTCCTTGCCCAGACAGACAATGGCCTTCACCTTATTCTCCACCAGGTTATTGAGCGCGCTGTAATCATTGCCTTTGTCGACTCCCCCCACGATCCAAACCGTATTTCCTTTGACACTCTCCAGAGCATACCAGGTTGAATTTACATTGGTGGCCTTGGAGTCATTGATGAATTTGATCCCGTGCACTTTCATAACTGTCTCCAGACGATGCTCCACTCCCTGGAAGTCCATCAGGGCCTCCCGGATGACTTCGTTGCGGATCTTCAGGACGTTACCGGCAATCCCGGCGGCCATGCTGTTGTAGGTGTTATGTCTTCCCTTCAGGGATAGTTCCTGGACGGACATGGAGAAATCCACATCATCAAATTCGATATGGAGCTCTTCCTCATTCTCAACCCAGGCCACATCATTGGCCTTCTTCTGATAGGCAAAAGGAAGTTGTTCTGCCCTGGTTACTATCTTTTCCAGCTCCTTGATGGTAATTTCATCATCGGAACAGAAAACAAAATATTCCTCCTCGGTCAGATTCTGAGTAACCCGGAATTTAGAGTCCACATAGTTCTGAAAATTGTAGTCATAGCGGTCCAGGTGATCCGGGGTGATATTAAGCAAAATAGCAATATCTGCTTTAAACTGGTACATCCCGTCCAGCTGAAAGCTGCTTAGCTCCAGGACGTAGTAATCATATGCCTCCGTGGCCACCTGGAATGCAAAACTGCGACCTACGTTACCGGCTATGCCCACATTCAGGCCAGCTTTGCGCATCATATGATGGATCAGAGAGGTTGTCGTGGTTTTACCGTTACTCCCGGTAATACATATCTTTTTTGCATTGGTATAGCGGCCTGCAAACTCAATTTCAGAGATAATCGGGACCTCTTTCTTTCGCAGCAACTTGATGATGGGGGCACTCTCAGGAATGCCCGGGCTTTTGATCACCTCCGCGGCATTGATGATAAGGCGCTCTGTATGTCCGCTCGATTCATATATCACCTGATATTCGTCAAGTAGGTCCCGGTAAAAAGGTTTTATTTTTCCGGCGTCTGAAACAAAAACATCAAATCCTTTAGTGCGAGCCAGAATGGCTGCTCCCGTTCCACTTTCACCTGCACCAAGGATTACAATACGTTCTCTGTTTTCCATAGGGTATAGTTTATTTTATTATCTCATTTTCAGGGTTACAACAGATATCACTGCCAGCATGATTCCCACAATCCAGAACCTGGTAACAATTTTAGGCTCGGGGTATCCCTTCTTCTGGTAGTGATGATGTAAGGGCGCCATTAAAAACAATCTTCTGCCCTCCCCGTATTTAATTCTGGTCCTTTTGAACCAGCCCACCTGTAAAATCACCGAGATGCTCTCTACCAGGTAGACTCCGCATAAAATAGGAATCAAAAGCTCTTTGCGGATCACCACTGCAAATACCGCAATAATCCCCCCCAGGGCCAGGCTTCCGGTATCCCCCATAAATACCTGGGCCGGATAGGAATTGTACCATAGGAAACCTATGGTGGCTCCTATAAAAGCTCCGGCAAATACTACCAGCTCACCCGCGTTGGGGATATGCATGATATTTAAATAGTTCGAATAGATAGAGTTGCCGGATAACCAGGCCAGTATCCCCAGGGTTACCCCGATGATGGCGGCCGAGCCCGTGGTCAGTCCATCCAATCCATCGGTTATATTGGCCCCGTTGGACACCGCCGTTACAATGAATATTATCGCAAGCACAAAAATGATCCATACCAGGTGGTCGGCATACTTTCCGCTGAACCACACCAGCCAGGAGTAGTCAAACTCATTATTCTTGACAAAAGGGATGGTGGTCAGTGGCTTCTTATGTTCTCTCACGATATAAAGATTCCCGGCTTGATCCACCTGCATCTCCTCGGTTTTGTACTCATTAAAATTCTCCTGGGTCACCTGGATCCTTTCACGAATTTTCACATCGTCGCTGAGATAGAGGGTGAGCCCCACAATCAGGCCAAGGCCCACCTGACCAATCACCTTGAATTTCCCCCGCAAACCCTCTTTATTTTTCCTGAATACCTTGATAAAGTCATCCAGAAATCCGATCAGCCCCATCCAGATGGTGGCCACCAGCATCAGAATGATATATATATTGGTCAGGTTTGCAAACAAGAGTACCGGAATGATGATGGAGGCCAGGATAATGATCCCGCCCATGGTGGGGGTCCCCTGCTTCTGTATCTGGCCATCCAGTCCCAGGTCACGAACCGACTCGCCAATTTGCTTGCGGTGAAGCATGGTAATGATCCGCTTACCCACGATCATGGAAATCACCAGGGAGGTAATCACCGAGAAAGAGGCTCTGAATGAGAGGTACTGGAACATTCCCGCTCCCGGTATATCAAATTGTTCTAAATATTCAAAAAGGTGATATATCATGTGCTATCCCTTTAAATTTTGTTTCAGAATTGCCATATCGTCAAATGCCCGTTTCTCCCCGGCAATCTCCTGTGTCTTCTCATGACCCTTGCCTGCCACCAGAATAATGTCTTTTTGCCCTGCAACGATGCAGGCTGTGCGTATGGCTTCCTCACGGCTCACAATACGCATGGTGCGCTCCAGCAGATGTAAGGGAACTCCCTCCATCATCTCATCGAGGATCACTTCCGGATCTTCGTTCCTGGGATTATCGGAAGTAAGGATCACCTTGTGGCTGGCCCCGGCAGCAATTTTTGCCATAACCGGGCGCTTCCCCCGGTCCCTGTTCCCGCCTGCACCCACCACGGTAATGATCTCTCCACCACTTATATTCACTTCATGGATGGTATCCAGCACATTTTGAAGGGCATCCGGAGTGTGCGCATAGTCTACAATAGCCGTGGTCCCCTTCCCCGATCGAAAGGTTTCAAATCTTCCGGCAACCGGATCCAGTTCACTGAGAGCTTTCATCACATCTGCGGCATGATGTCCCAGTAAGCTGGCAGCTCCATAGGCGCAGAGCAGGTTCGAAGCATTGAACTTTCCAGGCAGTTTGACCCAGACCTCCCTGCCATTGATCTCCATGGCTGAACCCTCCAGATGCATTTCAGTGATTTTTCCCCTGAAATCGCACATGGAACGCAGGCTGTAGATGTGCTGTTCGGCCCGGCAATTCTGGACCATCACTCTCCCATTCTTATCATCCCCGTTTACCAGAGCAAAAGCATTCGCGGGCAGCTGGTCAAAAAAGCGCTTTTTTACCCTCAGGTACTCTTTGAAATCCTTGTGATAGTCGAGATGGTCGCGGGTCAGGTTGGTAAAAATCCCCCCATTGAATTCCAGACCTTCCACCCGTTCCTGATCAATGGCGTGGGAGCAGACCTCCATAAAACATTATTCCCATCCGGTATCGGCCATTGCCCTCAATACCGCATTTACCCGGAGAGGATCGGGGGTGGTATGGGTGGCCGGGCGGGATGCTTCACCGATGAGGACCTGGATGGTAGAGATCAATCCGGCACGGAATCCCATTTTTTGATGCATCTGGTGCAGGAGGGTGGCGATGGTGGTTTTTCCGTTGGTCCCGGTAACTCCCACCAGGATTAGTTCGGAAGAGGGGTGAACGAACCAGGCCGAGGCCATCAGGGCCAGTGCCTTCCGGCTATCAGGTACACAAATCACCGGAATGTTGCCGTGGTCCCAGGAGCCAAATTCCTCGCATACCACCGCGGATGCCCCTGAAGCTAAGGCCTGATCCACATAGCGATGACCATCCGCCTCCAGTCCCCTGATAGCTACAAACAGGTCCCCGTGGTTCACCTGCCTTGAGTCAAAGGTGATCTTCCCGATAAGGGGATCCTGATCGCCCGTTCTGGCAGTGACTTCCAAATCCTGTATGATCTCTTTCAGTTTCAACTATCCATCAATTAAACTCATTTGTAAGACGACCAGGGTACCTTTTCGGACTGTGCTTCCCGGGACCTGCGATTGACCGCGTACTGTTCCCCGTCCATTTGCAAGCACTTTCAATCCCCGGCTTTCCAGTAAATAGACCGCATCTTTCAGTCCCATATCAACCACATTGGGCACCAGCTGGGCCGGGGTCTCCCTGATAGTGGAAACCACTCCATCGGGAGTACTTCGGGTGGAAACCCAGGGACTCTCCTCCCCCTGTTGATTTAAGGGGAGTTGGAGATATTCAAATGCAGAACTCAGGGCCGTCCCGCTTCCACTCTTGGAATAGGGAGCCTGGAGACTTTGCTCATTTGCCAACACCCGGTCGGTATGTAATTCGTACTCCCGCACATAAATGCGATCGGTAATTTCCCGGAAGATGGGTCCGGCCACCACATTCCCGTAATAGATTTGCTGGGACGGGGCATTGACCACCACGATGCAGGAATATTTGGGCTTGTCAGCCGGGAAGTAGCCTACAAAGGAGGCCTGGTACAATTGGGTATAACCCTCCTTACTGAGCGAAACCTGTGCGGTTCCCGTCTTCCCGGCAATTTTATAATGGCTGTTAGCCAGGTTCTCGGCAGTTCCACTATCCACAACTCCTTCCAGCATCCTCCGGATCTGGGCCAGGGTTTCCCTGGAGCAAATATGGTTGTTCAGAACTTCCGTCTCCCCCCGTTTTACGATCTTTCCATGAGAGCGGATCTCCTCAATAAATACGGGTTTTATCATCGTCCCATCGTTGGCCACCGCATTAAAGAAGGCAAGGATCTGGAGCGGTGTTAAAAGCACCTCATACCCCATGGACATCCATGGCAGGGAGATGCCCGACCAGCTTGGATTATCCGGGTATTTGATATGAGGCTCACCCTCTCCTTTGATTTCTATGCCCAGCTTCTGGTTCAGCCCCATCTCGTACAGGCGATTAATAAACTGCTCGGGTTTCTTTTTGTAGTTTTCATAGGCGAGCTTGGTGATTCCAACGTTGGAGGATACTTCAAAGGCACGCTGAACGGTAATTTTGCCCCGTGCAGAGCGCTGGCTGTCTTTCACCTTGAACCCGTAGTAGGTGGTCTCTCCATTGCCCACGTCCACCAGATCCCCGGGGTGCACATGGCCATCTTCCAACAGGGCAATCATGGAGGCCAGCTTAAAGGTGGAACCGGGTTCGGTGGCTTCTCCAACGGCGTAATTGTAATCCTCAGAGTAATTTCCATCCTCATCCCTGGATAGATTGGCTATGGCCTTTATTTTACCGGTCCTTACCTCCATCAGTACTACCGTACTATGATCGGCCTTATTTCTGGTCAGTTGTTCCAGCAGGGCTTTTTCTGCCACTTCCTGAAGGGCCAGATCTATGGTAGTGTCTATATCCTGGCCATCCTGGGGTTCAATTTCATT
>Ga0180435_10003936_pt1 | contig 14765 bp, 13 predicted proteins | sample SS_ome_3_FD_132467 | JGI IMG/M metagenome (GOLD analysis project Ga0180435, IMG submission 132467) | Hypersaline lake sediment archaeal communities from the Salton Sea, California, USA - SS_3_S_1 metaG | ecosystem: Environmental > Aquatic > Non-marine Saline and Alkaline > Hypersaline >... | reverse complement strand
GGGACGGGATCCAATATAGAGGGCGGTTAGCTTAAGCCGGCCCGCGGTCTGGAAACGAGGGAGGAGGGTCCGCATAAATGAGTTCATTCCCCGCTGATCGAACAAAGCGACTCCTCTCTGATTCTTGGTACTGCGCCGGGAAATATCCTGTATCATCTTCCAGGTCTCGGGAGAGAGAGGAAGTTCTTCAATCCGGAGCTCTCCGCTCTCCCGGGCGATCCGGAAATATTTCCTGATCTTTTTCTTAAAAGACCGGGAAAGAGATTGAAGATACTGATCCCAGGAACCGGGCAGCGGAATAAATGGCGCGCGGTCACATACCCGGATGTTAAATTTCACCCCTCGACGATCTAATATTTTTCTTAGCACCCGGGCGTTAGGGGAATTGGCGGCAATCTGTTGAAGGCGGAGGATATCGCAACCATCATGATTCTCCCGGCAGTAAGTGAGAAACGCTGCGATGGCTTCCCATCGATCACCGGCGATAATGAAGTCGCAACGATCCGAGAGCGGCTCCCCAACAAATGAAACCGTCCGCAATTTTCCCAGCGGGAGCGGTCTTACGCGCCGGAAGAGGGGAAAGAACCCCTTCCAATCTTCCCCCTCCCCTTTTAAAATAAGGATTTCCCCCTCCGAGCCAAACTCTTCCAGCCAGGAAATGATCCAATCGAAGGTCAGAAAGATGGATTCTACCCCACTCTCTTCGAATAGAGCGTTCCATTCTTCTTCCATACCCCGAAAGTCTTCCAGGTTATTGATTATCTGCCAGGTCGTTTCCATTTTTGCTTGCTTCCCATGCCAAGGGAATAGTCTCTACACGGTTTTGCCGGAACCATAATACTCTCCGGTATCGGATCTTCGCCCGGTGAATAAATTTGGACCGGACGGCCGCCGCTATAGCCGGTGGATTGTCCTTTTCCACGATGACCAATAATGAGGTCAGGCCCCGACTTGAGATAAGCCGAACGGCCTCTCGGATAGCTGCCCGGTAAATACCCCTATTTCGAAAAAATGGACGGGTAAAAGCGTCGTAAAGATACGCCTTTCCGGACGAGAGATCAATCCGGAACGCTGTTTCCCGATCGAAATATTCCTCCCCCATAGCCAGCCAGCAGTAATGAACAATCATCTCTTTCTCTACACCGACCAAGCAGTACTCCCGATCTTCAAATCGTTTCCTGAACAAGCGGATTTTAAATCCCGGGAGGAAGCCGGCAAATTGTTCCAAATCTGCGGGTGTGGCAGGTCGCCAGGTGATGGATGAGGAACGGTTGAATGAATCCTTTTCCTCCCCGACCTGCTTCTCCAGCAAGAGTTCATCCATAGAGGCATAAAACGGTTTGGAAAAAATCCTTGCCGCGACCTTCAGCTTGCCCCAGAATGATTTTCTCTTTTTCATTTTCCTATTTCATATTCTCCGTGATGACTCTTATCCGTTCATCATTGCTGCAGGCTCCTAGCCGAACCGGAAATCCCGGCAAGCACTGCGGCCAATTCCCGGGTTTTATTCCGGTAAGAGAACCGGCGGATCTCGTCCTCCCGGCCAATAAACTGTACTGTCCCCCGGGCGATATATTCTCGATACCAATCCCGGATAACTTCTTTGAGTCGGCTGACTTCGATGGAAGCTATCCCTGCCCGGGTATTCCGGAGAAGTTCGGAGATCACACTCTCCGTCGGCGCTATTGCCAGAATCGGCCGGCGGGCACCCAGATATTCAAAGATCTTTCCGGTATAAGCTCCCGCGGCCGCCCGCGGATTCCACTGAATGACCAGAAGAACGTTCGAGTTCACCTGGGCCTGCAATACTCCCGCCCGGGGAAGATGTTCAAAGACTTCAACAACATCTTCCAATCGGTATCTCTTCGCCAACAGAGCCGGCGCCATCCCTGAACCATAAAAATTAATCGCGAACCGGGCCCGATCGATCTCCTTCTCCCGGATCAAAGCGCTCACCGCTTCAAAGAGGAGGGATGGGTCCCGGGCGCCGCCATAAACACTTCCGGTATAAGTTATGACAAATTTTCCAGCGGGGCTCGGGGTTAAATCGGAAAAATCATCCGGGTCAAAACCATTAGTAATCACATGGGTCCGGTCCCATAACGAAATATGAAAAGATTTGAGCTGCTCAGCCAGGGGTCGCGATATGGTGACAACGGCATCTGCTTCCTTCAAAGTCCTACGATCCATCCTACTTTCCAACTTCTGCCTTATTGAAGATTTTTCAACAAACCATTCGAAAATATCCTGAGACCATAGATCCCTTAAGTCCGCTACCCACGGTATACCCGTTTTTTTCTTTAGATACTTCGCTATCAGATGGGTGGTTACCGGTTGCGATGTACTCCAGATAATATCAACACCATATCTCCGTATACAATTCAAGCCGGCCTTAACTGCAGAGGGATACCAGCCGAGCGCCTGATCGGGGAAGAAGATCAGTTCCCGCATTACTTTTTTCAGGTGGTTTTTACTTTCAGACGGCGGAGAGAGAGAAGTATCAAGCGTTAATGGGAAACGGCCGGAAAAACGCTTCTTTCCACCGGTCACGGGTAGACAACGTCGGAATACGGATGGGATATCAATATATTTTGTACGTACCACTGGATAAGAGTTTTCTCCATGATCGTGAATCAAGCTTTTATCCCTCGGTTCAACCGTTAAAACAATCCGCTGCCAGTCAAACTCCGGTAAATATTTCGCGAACCCGGACGGACGGATCGCGCCAATCGCCGGGGACGGCGGGAAAAAATATGCGATTAGTAGAATTTTTTTCATCAGCCTAACTTGACCATTTTTGATCAGGATTTAAATATACCGAACCTTTTTGATGCGGTAAAGAACTATCGTCCACAAGACTCTCGGAGAGAAACAGTTGACGAATTTCAGGTTTAACCCTAATCTCCTTTCCCCTTTCAATGCTATTTGAACCTCTCAGGGCGGCATATCCCTGATGAAGCCCGGAAACTTTACCGGAATTAATGCCATGACGAAAAAAACACCGGATTGTCACGGAGAGGCCCCGGACAAAATCGGCGAGAAAATAACCAAAGGAAATGGTGGGGTACGGAAATCCGGCATGAGTTTCACCGGGGCGATATTAGCCCTGGGAGGCGGCGCGACCGTAGCGCAGGGACTCACCATCATTACAGCGCCGATCGTATCCCGATTGTTTGCCCCGGAAGCGTACGGGCTGGCGGCGCTATTCGCCTCTATCCCGGCAATTATTGTCGGAATAGGCTGCTTATGCTACGACCAGGCGATCCTGATCCCTAAACGCGAAAGAGACGCGGCCAATCTTTTCTCTCTCTCCATTATCATTCTGATCTGTCTTACCCTTCTGACAGCCATTCCCTCCTTCATGGGCCGGCATATCATTGCCCGGCTTCTAGGGGCGCCGGGCCTCGCCAGATATCTGTTTCTCTGGCCGATCTCATTTTTTCTCCTGGCAGTCGCCTTTCCCCTGAAGTATTGGAACACCCGCCAGAATCAATTCCGGATACTGGCCGGGGTGCGGATAGCCAACTCAGTGGCCGGAAAAGCGATCAGAATCGGCGGCGGATTAATCGGCTTCCGGACCGGCGGGAACCTGATCATTCTTAACCTGATTAACTCTCTTATTATCCCCGGAATACTAACCTTTCAATTATTAAAATCGGATGTCAGTTATATCGTAAGCCGCTTCAGTTTACGGCGGATGGTGGCGCTGGCGAAGAAGTACCGGAAATTCCCGCTCTTTTTAAGTTGGTCGGGGCTGGTTGATCATCTCTCCTCTAAGATCCCGGTAATAATCCTGAGTATATATTTCGGAACCGGTGTCGTTGGCCTCTACAGCCTGGCCCTCGCCCTTCTCCAGATGCCCCTGGAGATAGTAGCAGGGGCAACCGGCCAGGTCCTCTTCCAGCGGACAGCCTCCCGGCATGCGACCGGACAAAGCGTAAGTTCTCTGGTTATTCCCATATTCCGCCAGCTTATCATCCTGGGCCTCTGCCCGGTCGGACTGCTGCTTCTGCTGGGCCCCCAAATTTTTTCCTTTTTCCTCGGACCGCGCTGGGCCGGGGCGGGAAAATACGCGGCCATCCTCGCTCCCTGGCTCCTGACGATTCTGGTAGGTTCGCCACTCTCGGTGCTGTTCGTTGTCTTTGAAAAACAACGACAGTTTCTCAGCTTTAATGTTTCCCTCTGCTGCTCCCGGATCGCTATCCTTTTCCTGGGGGGGATTATTTTCCGGGATTCACAATTAACCATCGGCGGATTTTCCGTGGTCAGTCTGATCTTTTCCATCTTTATGATTCATTATTTATTTAAGGTCGTTGGCATATCCATCAGAGAAGCGGCCAGGCCGATCTGGCCGTGTTTTTTCTATCTGCTTCCCTTCCTGGGAGTCACCGCTTTCTGCCGCTGGGGCATTCAACTGCCGGACTTAAATTTAATCATTATCGGGTTCGGGTCAGCGGTTATATATTTTATTATTATTTTTCAGAGGGTGGAGATTTTCTCCGCACAAATAATCCAGATCTTCACACGGCGGCAACGCCGATACTGGAAAGACCCAGATCAACGGGAACAGGGAGGCAAAACAATATGAGCGGCATTTTCGGGATCTGGCGACGAGACGGTGCTCCGGTTGATCCGGACGAGGCTAGAAACGCCCTGACAACATTGGATGGGGGGAGGACACAGGACCGAGGCTACCTTCTCTGTGGAACTAAGACGGGAAAAACCATTATCTGTCGGGATGAGGGCACCGAAGGCCTGGATAGCCACAGGGGAGAGCAATTCGACCTAATTCTGGGATCTTCTCAGCCGGAAACAACCGATCTGGGACGAAGCGGCCGGCAACCGGCCACCGATGAAACCGGACGGATCTTCTGTGTCTATGACGGCGAGATCTATAATAGGAATGAAATCCGCGATAGCGGGAGAAAATATATGGAGGCGGAGGCGCCTCTCGTCACCGCCTGTTTCGCCCGTACTGGGATCGCTTCGCTTTCCCGCCTGAATGGACTATTCTCATTAGCATTCTGGGACAAACAAAGTAGAGAACTAACCCTGGCGAGAGATCCGGTAGGGGGAAGACCTTTATTTTACCGTGACCGGGAAAATACATTTATATTTTCCTCACGAATCAAGGGAATTCTGGCGGCCGGGTGGGTTACGCCGAAAGCGAATCTCCCGGCTATACGGGATTTTATAGTCGAAGATTACCCGGCAATTACCGATACCTGGTTCGCTGGAATCCAGCGCCTTGCTGCCGGAACATGTCTATCGGTAATCCGAAAGAGCGTTGATGCCAGACGCTACTGGATGGCGGACTACAACTCAGGCAAGATCCGGCCGGAAAGGGAATATACCGAGAATTTGCGGGCCGAGATATCCCGAGCGGTAAAAGTTCGGCACGGGGATCCCACCGGGATTTGCGCCCATATCAGCGGGGGGGTTGACTCAAGCACGGTGGTCTCCTTTCTCGCCCGTCAAGCCGGAGGGGAATTAATTAATACCTATTCGGGCCATTATGCCGGGTATATCGGTGATCCTTGTTTTGATGAGACACCCGATGCGGATCTGGTCGCTCTGGCGGCGGGATGCCCCAATAAAAAGGTAGTTGTTGATTTTCAAAAACTTCCCGAGAAACTTCCCCGAATTGTCCATCTTCTGGAAGAACCCCATGGAGTGGGAGCATTCTCCCAATATTGCGTTTTCGAAGCCTCCAGAGATGGCGGAGAAAAAGTTGTTTTCTGCGGGGAAGGAGGGGATGAGCTCTTTGCGGGCTATGACCACCATAAGAGCAAAGCTTCCCTGGATATGCTCATACCTATTCCCCACCTTAACTCCCTACGGCAGCTTAAGACCGAACAGTTAAAGACCCTTCTGCTCCAGCTCTACCCTTTCCGGCAGAGACGGCTGCGGAGGAGGGAAGAGAGAAAAGATCTCCCGTTCAAACAATCGTATATTTCCGCCTCTGATCAGATCCTGACTCCTATTATTCCCCACCCCACACCCCGTGGATTTTTGAACAAATCAATGGTATTTGAATTCGGGGTGGAGTTGCCCTGCTTGATGCAGCTGGAACAGGGTCTGGCTTCTGCGTTCAACTTACGAATTCGCTCTCCTCTAACTGATCTAAGAATCGTTCGGCTGGCCCAGAGCATACCATCCTCCCTGCTTGTGCACGGGACGACAACCAAATACTGTCTTCGACAAGCAGCACGGCACCTGGTTCCACCGGAGGTTATCTGGAGGAAGAAAAAAATGGGATTCAGTTCCCCATTTGCCCGGGTAATCCGCAGGGGGGGTGTACGAGACTACCTCCTGGAACTTCTTTCCGCCGCTTCAGCTCCTCCTTTCTTATCCTCCGGCTATATCTTGGATATTATATCCGAGCATACATCGGAAACAGCCGACCACAGCTTTTTGATCTGGAAGTTACTCTACCTGGCCGAATGGTTCAGGGTTTTTAAGCCCGGATTATAAGAGTGTATCCAACGCCATCTCAAAAACGAGGAGCTGGAACAAAACAAAATTAGGTAGAACAGCAAGGAGATGTCGGTTTAAGACATCTTTTTCTTCCAGTATTCGCCTATCTCTCCCATCGTTGCGATCCAGGCCCCTGAAGAGCGTGCTTCCCGGATCACTTCCAGGTAAAAATCCACCCTGGCCGGGTGCTCAAGCCGGTTAAAGGTCTCCTGGTGCCAATTCATAACTATAAGTCCTGAAGCCATGCTTATACTTTTCAGCAAGTGCTTAATATTCCCTCTAACCACGGCATCTTGGTAACCAAGGGTATCTATAAGGGTCATGGGCAACACCAAGATATCCAATCCTTCCGGGGAAAAAGGAAGTATTTTCCGGGAACCTCCCTGTGGATATCCTTCGTGGTAACGCTCCGCGTAACCACCGGTTGAATCAACCTCGAAACCCGCTTCAGCCTGAATCCTCCAGGTTATACCCGGAATGAGACGAAGATTGTGCTGGCGGATACTTGTCACCTTCTTCCCTGTTATATCTTCTAATAACTTTTTCTCGTCGGACAAACGATCCGGGTCATCGGAAGAACTCTCCGATCCATGTAACCCAACCTCCCAACCGCCTTTTATCATCTCTCTGATGGTTTCTTTCAACCGGGGGTGGCGGATCGTATAGGAACCCCAAGGTTTAGTCAGACCGAAAGAACAATTATCCCTACTCAGGAAGAGAAAGGTAGAGCGCACCCCCAGTTGTTCTTCCCATTCCAGAATACGATCGAAATTCCAATAGGAAGAACGACCCCGGGCAAGTTCCCCCAGGGTGGCAATCTGACGAAGAATTCCGTTTATCCCCCCCTTACGGGCGGAGATAAAATAGTGATAGGGATGTTTGCTGATCCGGTCAACATCATGGGTTAAACAGAGCGCATATGGTGCTCCCTCAGGCCAGATAGACTTTCCGGGGAACCGGTTGGTGCTGGATGTTTGGTCGATCCGGCAGCCTTCTTTTCCCATCTCCCTAATATTCATTTCACAGCCTCTTCTCCAGAATATGCCGCAGTAATATAAGCGAAATTTCCCTCCACAAACAACCACGCTAATTCCCGGCGCCCCAGGTATCTTCAATAAATATCATACTCATTATTAAGTGTAGCGAACCATACTCCGGCTGTCAATTATTCCGGCACCGGATAAAAGACAAGGCCAGACTATCCCGACACTACTATTCCGGTTGACCGATAAGACGTGATATGATAAATATTACTATTCTTATTCTTTTTCAAATAGGCGCATTATGTCATGGAAACAATATTAATAGCTTCGGGAGATATATTCCGGACCAGATATATCAAGCAGCTTCTGGAGAATACCTGCCAGGTGATCGTTTCTTCTCGCGAAGGAGAAATCATTGAACGTCTGGCCCAGGGGGTCCTTGATTTAATGATTCTGGACGGGAATCTCGATGTGGGAGAGAGTCTTTCCATCCTGTACCGGATGCGGGAAGCTAAAAACCATCTCCCGGTCATTATGCTGGTCCAGTCCACGCATTCTCCATTAGCGAAAGGCGCGGCGGATCTCGACGTCTTTAAAATTTTAAAGATTCCTTTTGAAGATTATGAGCTTATCCATTGGGTCAGGGAGGGATTGGCCCGAAACAACAACCAATCCCATGGTGATTCTCCTCTTGCTGGAACAGCTTCAACTGAGGCGATTCACGCTGAACCGGCAAAACAATCCGGTTACAGCGAAACAAAAAGCTCCCAGTATTATATCCGCATCCTGCAGCAATACTCCCGGGCGTTATTGAATATATCCGACCTAAAGCGCCTTCTCAATGTGCTGGTAGAGACGGTCAGGGATGCCTTTGATGTCCGCAAGGTATCTCTTCTTCTTTACCAGCCGGAGAGCGGTAAGTTTGCTATAGAAGAGTCTTCCTGGATGGACTCCGACCTGACTAAAAATTTTCTCCTCAAACATGAGCAGGGGCTGGCGGCCTGGATGAGCAAACATCAACGGATTTTGCAAAAGCGTGAACTTGATACCGCCTTCTCCACACCGGACACCTGGGAAGTTAAACGCGATCTGGAACAACTCCAGGCCGTGCTGGCAATTCCTCTTCTGGCCGGAGGTAAACTGATCGGGCTGGTCGCCTGCGGTGAACGATTCACGGGAGATTCTTTCTCCCGGATTGATCTCGAGCTTTTCTCCATTCTCTCCACCTTCTTCGCCCTGGCGATTAAGAACGCGCGGCTCTTCGAAAATATCTCCTGGCAGAAGGAAATAAGCCAGACCATCGTCGAGCATCTGGAATCGGGCATTGTCACGGTTGACCAGGAAGGAATGATTATCGCCATCAATGAAGCGGCCCGAGCCGCGCTGAGTCTGGCAGGCGAAAATCTCCTCTACCGGCCCGTAACCCTACTCGGTGACGGACCGGCGGAGATTATTGAGCGGACCGTCACCTCACGGCAACCGGTTGAAGGAATGGAATACACCAATCCGGTCAATAACCATCCCCTGCTGCTATCCACCTCAGTCCTCAAGGGAGAACAGCTCCATCTGCTCTGGATCAACCTTGTGATCCGGGATACCTCTCAATCTGATCATATCCCGAATAAAGCAATAGGTGGTCCCATGAAGGAAGAACTGTAATTTCCCACTCCCAATCACCAGGCGCCTACATCGATAGCGGTTGTTTCCTCGAAAAGGTATTTTCAACTTTTTGTGTAAAAATGAGTGAGAATAGGAGAACAATAAATCCCGCCGAGATCAGGGTTCTGGCCGTTGACGATGAAGAGCCGATCAGGTCGGTTCTTAAAACAATTATGGAGGGGGAAGGGTATCTCTGCGAAACCGCCGCCAATGCCGACGAGGCCATCGGCAGATTAAAGAAGAATAAATACGACATCATTCTGACCGATATTATGATGCCGGGAATAAGCGGAATAGAGCTTCTGGATCTGGTCCGGGAACGGGATGATGAGATCGCCGTTATCATGCTGACCGCCGTAAACGATATCGATGTCTCGATCCGGGCTCTTAAATCAGGAGCTTATGACTACATCAGCAAACCTTTTCGTCCGGGCGACGTCCTCATCAGCGTTGAAATGGCCCTACAGAAGAGAGCGCTCATCCTGGAAAACCGCGATTACCAGCGAAATCTCGAGAAGAAAGTCCTGGAGCAGAGCCGGAAGATCCAGTCTTCATTCATCAAGAGCATTGAAGCTCTGGCCCGTACTCTGGAAGCGAAAGACCCGGAGACCAGAGATCACTCTCTTCGGGTAACCGAATACTCGATTCGGACCGCGGAGGATATGGGGCTATCCCATTCCGAGATAGAGAAAATCCGGGTAGCAGCGGCGCTCCACGATATCGGGAAGATCGGAATCAGCGACACAATCCTCGACAAGGATGAATCTCTCCGCCAGGAAGAGAGAGAGCATATCCATAGCCACCCGCTGATCGCCGCCCAGATTCTGGGCCCGATCGATGAACTGAAGGAGATTATTCAGCTGATCAAGTATCACCATGAAAACTTCGATGGAACCGGATATCCGGATGGATTAGCGGGGGAAGATATCCCGATCGGATCTCGGATTATAGCCGTAGCTGACGCCTTTGACGCCATAACCTCCACCCGGCCCTACCGGAAAGCGAAGACCGAACTCTTTGCCGTGGCGGAGATCAAAAAATACGCGGGGAGACAATTCGATCCGAACGTAATTTCCCATTTTCTTCGGGCTATGGGATACCAGAACATAGCGGCTTCGCCGTAATGTTCTGAAGTGCCTTAAGTGCCTAAAGTTAAAAAGATCCGCCTCTCCGCCCGGGTTGATCGGTAATAATGTTAAATATATAATATTTATTTACAAGGCGGTCCCGGGAACTTGGAACTTCATTCCCGCTTGATAAGCCTCATCCAGTGCGCTGGGATGGCGCGTGATGTCTCCCCTACGCTCGATCTTTCGAAAGAGCAGACTCCCGGTCAGATTGGCGTCCAGCGGTTCCAGGAAATAGCGAATGGTATTGAGTTGCCCGGCAAAGAGGTTTTTGCCGCCGGTAGCCCCCAGCAGGAGGACAAATGCTTCTTTCGGCCGGGATGGCCCGGGACATTCCCCGAAACTCCCACTGGCGGCATCCGACGCCACCGGCGTCTGGGGAAGAATATGTTTGCGGGCCCAAAGCGCCTGGCCGCGGTCGATTAAAGCCTTAATCTGAGCCGGGAAACCATAGAAGAAATTCGGAGAAGCCAGAACTATCTTGTCGGCGTTTATTATCTTCGGGTAGACCAACCGCATGTCATCCTGAATAACACATTCGCCGGTCGCTTCGCAGGCCAGGCATTCCATACAGGGTGAGATCTCAAGGTCGGAGATTGAAAGCTTTTCATACTCCCCTCCCCCCTCGTTTAATCCCTTTAAGAACGCATCGAGAAGCAGGTCTGTATTACCTCCCTTCCGAGGACTGCCCATAATGGCTATTATTTTCATAAAGAGGGGTCAAGTCTACTTATTGCTTAACTACTCCACCATCTCAAGGGCCCCGACCGGACAGTTGTCAACGCAGATGCCGCACTGAATACATATAATCGCGCCGGTATCGGGATGGAATTTGATCCCCCCGTAAGGGCAAACGTCAACACAGATTCCACAGGAATTACATTTTTTCGAATTTATCCGGACCGATCCGTTCACTTCGGAGATTGCCCCTTCCGGACAAGCCTTCAGGCATGGACGCTCCTGACACTGAACACAGACGGTCATTAAAGTCTCGGTATCGGAAAGTCTGTCAATCTCCAGACGGCCTTTCTTGGGATTGTTCACCTTGAAGAAGGTGAAAGCACAGATTATCTGGCAGGTCTGACAACCCGAGCAGACATCACTTTTGTGGATTAGATGCTTCATAATTATTACTCCGTTATTTATGTGAAATTGTTAAAACAGATGAAAGAAGACTGAGAATAGAGGAACACAGAAGACAGAAAACAGAGAACAGAAGGCAGACGGGGGACATTAAAAACTCCTCCAGGTATTCATCATTTTATATAGCATGGCATTCACTTCATCATACTGCTCATCCAGGCTATTATGTTTTTCCTCATTTATATACCGACATTTTAATGAAAAATCTAACCACCCTCTTGTTTCTTCTGATGAGCCTAATGAATCATTTATATGCCTCTTAAATACTTTCTCATAGTTCCTCTTGGCAAAACCTTCTCGAATATTCATCGCGACCGACCTGGACGAACGCCTGATCTGGTCAATCAATGAATATTTTTCTTCCGATGGAAATGTTTTTGTCATTTCAAATATTTCCATCGCAAGCTTAAAAGACAGTTGATATACCATCAAATCATTTACCGATCGTATTGGCCCGTTCATATCCTCTGTCCCCGGTCCTCTGTCATCTGTCCTCTGTCATCTGTCCTCTGTCCTCTGTCCTCTGTCATCTGTCATCTGTCTTCGATTTGTACAGTTCCTCCTTGACGTCTTCCAGTCCGAATTTATCCAGTGTCTCCGGCTTAATCAGACCGTCCTCATCATATCCCCAGAGTCGGTAATAATCATCGAGCATAACGTCGAGGTTGACGACCTCGCCTTTCGCGGGGCCTTCCTCCTCCGGTTCATAGAGGAATCGATCCGGGAGAGTGTCGTCCTTCCGGCTTAGTCCTTCCCGCTGATTGAAAGCTCTCCGTAATAAACAGATCCTTTTCCCGATCCGCTGCAGGTTCTGCTCATCGTTGAATGCTTCAATTCCGGTCAGGCGGTAGAGAATAGCGGGAAAATCCGGATAGTAATAACAGAGGGGAAACATCGTACCGTACTTGCAGAGAATGAGAGAATCAACCACGGCGTAGAAGTGCTCCACATCGTACACCATCTGCCCCTTGAACTCTTCACTGTGCCGGTCAAGGGCCACCTCCAGCTTATCCTCACCATAGCGGCGCAACCCGATCTCGGGATACCCGATCTCATCAATTACCGAGAGTCCCCGGAGGTGGTCCGCTCCCCGGACCGAGGTAGCGTGGGTCAGCCCACCGGAACGGTGGGCACGGCCGTCCTGCCCGGATATCTCCTGGCCTTTGACGTGCATCGCGAACTTATCCGCCCCGCCGCCAATCTTCTCCGCGGCCCGCTTAACTCCTTCGGCCAGGATATCTCCCAGGCCGCGACGGTAAGCGATATCGGATACCAGCTTAACGACCTTATCGCCGTCCTCCCAGTTTACCTCTTCCTCGATCAGGCCGTTCTCGTAGCATTCCATGGCAAACCCGATGCTGGAACCACAGGAGATGGTATCCATACCCAGGTCATTACAGAGATGATTGGCATAGATCAGATCATCCAGATCCGAGTTAAGGCACCCGGTTCCCAGAGAAACCACTGTCTCATATTCCGGCCCTTCTCCTATGCTGTCATATTTCTTGGAGAGAGTCACCAGCTTGCACTGTATCTTACAGTTAAAACAGGAATTCTTGGCCACCCTGAACTCATCCCTGATCCGGGTCGAACCAACCATCTCGACCTTATCATAAACACCCCGCTTATGATTTCTGGTGGGTAGGCGGCCAATCTCATTCTCGATCTCCACCAATCCGGCCGAACCGAACTCTCTCAGAGAGAGACAGCCTTCCGAATCCGGACCTTCCAGAAAACGATACTTCGACTCTTCATACAGTTCACCGTACCCTTTCGGATCGGCCATGGTAATATCCCCTGTTCCCATCACGGCGATAGCCTTAAGGTTCTTGCTCCCCATAACCGCGCCCAGACCGGAGCGGCCAAAGGCCCGATGCTTATCCGTCATCACGGCCGAAAAACGGACCAGGTTCTCTCCCGCCGGGCCGATACAGGCCACCCGTTCCACCCCATGTTTGTTTCGAATGTATTCAGTTGTCTCGTTTACCGTACTTCCTGCGATATCCGCGGCGTCGACAATTTCAACCCGATCATCTATTATCAAGAGGTAGACCAGTTGATCGGCCTTCCCCTCAAAGATAACAAGATCATACCCGGCGTATTTCAGCTCCGGCCCCATATGTCCGCCGCAATGAGCCTCGGCCCAGACTCCGGTCAGGGGGGATTTGGCAGCCATCATATAACGACCGCTCTGGGGAAATATCGTTCCTGATGTCGGACCGGTGGCCATAATAAGGATATTTTCCGGAGAGAGAGGATCGATCCCCGGCTTAAGTTCATCCCAGAGTATCTTCGCGCAGAAACCGGTTCCGCCGATGTATTCAATCAGATAATCCGGCAGGGGTTCTTCTTTGACCGATCGGTCGGTCAGATTAATCCTGAGATATTTTCCCGCGTATCCGTGCATAATATTTTGTACCTCCAAATTTAATTTAGCTCTTTATCACATTGCATTAAATAATGTTCCTTTTAGTCAATGTCTTCATGCCAGTGAAGCCGGAAAGACCGGGCGAAAGCGAATAACTTTAGGCACTTAAGGCACTTCAAACTTTAGGCACTTACTTTTACCCTCCCGCTACCGCCGGGAAGACAGTAACTGTCTCTTCTTCACCAACAGTTCTATCTAGATTAATCTGTGAGATCCCGTTGATAAGAATGACTACCGGTAAGCGTTTGCACATCTTCCCGTCTTTTTCCTCCAGGAGAAGATTCCGGACTTCCGGACCGTAGAGTTCCGCCAGATGTTCAAGAATCCGGAGGATGGTCTTCCCTCCTTCAACCTGGATTCGACCTGTCCCGGCCCGATCTCTTAGAGTACCAAATAGTTTTACTGTCGCCATATAAAATTTACCCGAGATTCAGTATAATTGCGGTGGTTGAAAAAGCTGAACCGGCTATTCAGCCTCCTCCCAGTCTCAATGTTATCTGCAAGTCCATATCTTCTGTAATTAGTTCATCCAGGTGAACCGGGTATCCCGCGTTAACAATCTGAAGGTATCCCAACTCCCTTTTCGTGTATCCCAGGGTCCGGCAGAGAAAGGTCCTCAGCCTTGTGCCCTTACGGGCCTGAGTCTCAACGATACGTCCCGCGGGAGGCAACTTGAGAGGACCGATCAGTGTCAGGCGAACGTTCATAAAAGTGCCGGTCAGCCGCCGGCGACGATGGGTATAAAGCTAAGACGATCTCCGTCTTTTAAAATTTGATCATATTCTTTCGCCAGGACAGAGTTATGGGTAATTTTGATATTCCGGTGGGAATTGACATCCAGCCCATACGCATCTCTAACCCAATCCAGAAAATCCTCCAGCGTACCGCCCGGAAAATCAACTTCCGTGGTGCGGCCGGGAAAATACCTCTGGAACTTACTGACGGCAG
>Ga0180435_10003935_pt1 | contig 14765 bp, 14 predicted proteins | sample SS_ome_3_FD_132467 | JGI IMG/M metagenome (GOLD analysis project Ga0180435, IMG submission 132467) | Hypersaline lake sediment archaeal communities from the Salton Sea, California, USA - SS_3_S_1 metaG | ecosystem: Environmental > Aquatic > Non-marine Saline and Alkaline > Hypersaline >... | reverse complement strand
GGTACGGATCGAAATAAAAAATCAGCAGAAATTCCCGCCGATCGAGATCGTCGAGCTGGCACGCCTGCCAAGCAGCCCAATCCACCCAAACTATACCCGCGACATGGGCATCGCACTCGGCATCGCATTTACCCTCGCCCTGTTTCTCACCTGGCTGGTGGAGTACCTCAGTGGTCGCCCTAAAACCAGGGAGCCACAATTCGGGGTCAATATTTACACCGGCGACGGCTCGGCACAGGCGCTGCCAGGCGGCGCGGCGCAAGCCCAACTCGGCAGCGCACCGAACGCCCCACTTGCCCCTCCACCCGCAGCCCTTTCGGCACCGCAGCTACCGCGCGAACTAGAGCAACGTGAAGTCACCCGCTTGCTGGCCGAAATGGCACCACAACTGCAGGGTTATGCAGCGCTGCTGCTCAGCGGCGTCTCCCCGTATGAGCTGGCTTTGTTGACATCATCGGATTTCGACAGCAAAACGCATAGCATCAACCTGGGCGGGGCGAATCCACGTCAAATCCAAACCGATGCCAACATCTGGCAACGCATTGCGGCGACAGGTTTGTTCACTTACGACGTGACGATGCCCCTGCAACAGGTAGAGCAACAACTCTCGCTGGCCGCCGAACAGGCGCAACTGGAATCACCCGAGAGCATCAATGCGCTGGCCCTGTGGCACAGCTACGTGATGTACCTGGTGCGCCAGGGTATCGATAGCGAAAGCCTCGCTGCGCGTGTTGGCGCCATTCCACCCAGCGTGCTGGAGGAGCTGATGCGACAGAGCCCCGGCGGCAAGACGACCAACATCAATCCAACCTACCCGGCCCTGTAATCGCTACCAGCAATAAGGGCGACGATAGCCCCATGGGAATACCGGGTCGCAATAAAACGGATCACGGTGCCAGGGTGGTTCGCGCACCGGTACAAACTTGGGCCAGCGGTGAGCCTGCTCAACCCGGACCACCGGGTGCACGTACTCGAATTGACCGACAGCCAGGCGCTCCGTCCCGGCCAGTTTGCCTACCACCGTCAGACGCTGTTGCGCGGCATAATCGGCCGGGTCGATGAAACCCTGGAAACGTGCGATGAAGCGCTTGGCCTCACCACCATTCGGCTTCGGCTCACCATCACTGAACAAATCCCGCCTGAGCACGACCACGTCACTGACATCGCGATGATTGTGCACAGCCAGTATCTCTCCGCCCCAACGCACCCGCTGGCCCGCATTCCTGCCTGGTTGTTTTTGCGCCTGGGTGACGCTGATCGGTTTGCCGGTATCCAAACGTACCGCTTCAGGCACGTTACTGGCACATCCGCCCAGTAAAACCAATGACATCAACATCAGATAGATCTTCATGGCTTCAAGTTTAGTCTGTCAGCTGTATCAGGGTTTGCTAAAATTCGCATTTTGCGACTTGACGACCAGGCATGAGCGACAACACCCCCTGCTGGATCTACCGCAGCCCGCGCAAGGATGAGATGTACCTCTACACGGCCCGGGAAGACACCTTTGACGATGTTCCTGAAGAACTGATGAAGCGCTTCGGCACACCGCAACTGGTCATGCAATTGGACCTCTCGCCACAGCGAAAGTTGGCGCGCGTTCAAGTCGACGCTGTTATCGCTTCACTCAGGGAACGCGGTTTTTTCCTGCAGATGCCGCCGGAACTCAAACCCTCGCTTTACCACGGCAACGAGGACTGAAACATGAAGGAAATCCTCCTGCTTACCATCAGTGGCCACGACCATCCCGGTGTGACCGCTGCTTTCACCGAGGTGCTGAGCCGACATGCCGTGAACATTCTCGACATCGGCCAGTCCGTCATCCATGACCGGCTCAGCCTTGGCATGCTGCTGGAAGTGCCCGAGGGCGACGAATCAGGCCCGGTCATGAAGGAGCTTTTGTTCCTGGCCCACCAGCAGGACCTGAAGGTCAATTTTGCGCCAATCGAGGAGGATGAATACGAGCAGTGGGTCAGCGCCGAGGGCAAACCGCGTTATATCGCCACCCTGCTCGGGCGCAAACTGACCGCAGCCAATATTTCCCACCTTGCGGAAGTGGCCGCACGGCACGGCCTCAATATCGACGGCATTACCCGCCTTTCAGGGCGCTTCTCGATCAGCGACTCGAACCGCCACAAGCGCGCCTGTGTGGAATTTTCTCTGCGCGGCGAAGCCGGCGATATCGAACAACTGCGCCACGACCTGCTGGCCATCACCCGCGATGACGAGGTCGACATCGCGATCCAGGCCGACGACATCTACCGCCGCCACAGACGCCTGGTGGTATTTGACATGGACTCCACCCTGATTCAGTGCGAGGTGATTGACGAACTTGCCAAGGCTGCCGGTACCGGCGACGAGGTTGCCGCCATCACCGAGGCCGCAATGCGCGGCGAGATCCCCTTCAACCAGAGCTTCGAGCGCCGCCTTGGCACCCTCCAAGGGCTGGATGAATCCGTGTTGAAGGAAATCGCCGAGAATCTGCCAATCACCGAGGGCGCGGATCGTCTGATCTCCACCCTCAAGCAGTTGGGTTACAAGGTCGGCATCCTTTCAGGCGGCTTCACTTACTTTGCCAATCACCTCAAGGAACGCTGGAACCTTGACTGTGTATCCGCCAATGAGTTGGATATCGTTGACGGCAAACTGACTGGCAAGGTCAGCGGCGAGATCATCAATGGCGAGGTTAAGGCCGAGCGCCTGCAAAAAATGGCCGCCAGCTACGGCATCGACATGCGCCAGACAGTTGCCGTCGGTGACGGCGCCAATGATCTGCCCATGCTCTCGATTGCCGGCCTCGGTGTGGCCTTTCACGCCAAACCTCTGGTGCGCGAGAGCGCACGTCACAGTATTTCCACGCTTGGGCTGGACGGCATCCTGTACCTGCTTGGCGTACGCGACCGCGAGATCAACTCATGAAAATACCCCTGACCATCCTGGCCGTCGTGGCGGCTTTTCTTGCCATCAGCTACCTGTTCGCCCCCGCGCCTGACCCCGAGATGGTGAAGGCACGCACCGACCTGCCGTGGCAGGTCAGCGTCAATCCGGACGGCAGCAGTCGCGTGTTCGACCTTGAACTCGGCAGCGCCACCCTCAACGATGCACAGAACAAGTTCGGCCCGGTTGAAGGTTACGCCATCTTCACCAGCCAAGAGGGCGCCTCAGACCTGGAGGCCTATTTTGGCAATGTCATGTTTGGTCCGCTCAAGGCCAAGGTGGTGGTCAAGCTGCAGGCCAGCCAGCAAGAAAAGCAGGAACTGCTGGCACGCGGTGGAGAGCGTAAGTCCTCTCCCACTGGCGACTGGAAGCACGCGCTCAACCCTGCCGACCATGCAGCACAGGCACAGCGCCTGGTAACGGCAATCAGCTATGTGCCCGGCACCCGCGGGCTGGACCAGGCATTCTTCCTCGAGCGCTTTGGCCAGCCCGCGGCCACGCTGCAGGAAAACGAGCATGCAGTCAGCTGGTTTTACCCGAACAAGGGCCTCTCGATCCTGATAGACAACAAGGGACGCGAGGTCCTGGAATACGTGCCCCCTCGCGCTTTTGTCATGCCCGCAGGCGTGCAGGCATACGAGTAACGCCTATTCCGGCTTGGGATCGGGCTTGGCCAGTTCAATCTCCCCTTCTCCCGGAGTCGATTCAACAAGCAGGCCAACGCGCCGCGCACGCCGCTCCCAGCTGCGGCGCGCCAACACCTGCATATCGGCCGTCTTGTCGGATTCATCGACAATCTCCACCCCCAGCAGCGTTTCGATGACGTCTTCCATGGTGACAATGCCAGCCATGCCGCCGAACTGGTCAACGACCAGCGCAATCTGCTCCCGCGCGCACAGGAAGCGGTTGAACAGCTCAAGGATCGGAAAGTCGTGCGGTATCGCAATGATGTCACGCTTGAGCGATTCAAGCTGCTCAGCGGAACGCCCGTCCACCATGCCGGCCAGCACCTGGTCTTTCAACACGTAGCCGATCACGTGGTCCGTGGAGCCGTTCTCATACAGGGGAATACGTGAGAAACGCTGCTCACGATTCTTCTCGAAGAAATCACCCAGGGTTTCACTGGAGGAAGAGGACCGGACCACGGTGCGCGGCGTCATCACGTCCTCCGCCCGTACCGAGCGGAACTTGAGCAGGTTCGCAATGATCTCCGATTCCCGTTCTTCGAAAATACCGTGCTTGGCACCGATGTCGGCCATTGCCAGGAAGTCACTGCGACTGAAGGCGCTGCCGACATCCTTCTTCTTGAGCTTGCGGGTGATCAGCTGGCTGAACCACACCAGCGGCCCGAGCAGGCGAATGATCAGCGCCAGTGAACGCGCGGTGAACGGCGCCAGTGACTGCCAGTAGTTTGCACCGAGTGTTTTCGGGATCAGTTCCGACAGAATGAGGATCGCCAGGGTCATGACCACCGGCACCAGCAAACCGGTGATCAGCGGGTTGGCCTCGGACCAGATCTTGGCGGCCTGGTCCCCCACGCCGATCGCACCGACCGTGTGGGCGATGGTATTCAGGGTGAGGATCGCTGCCAGCGGGCGGTCGATATCTTCCTTGAAGGCCTGCAGACGATGCCCCAACCAACTGCCCTTCTGCACCTGGATCTGCGCGTAGGACGGCGTAATGCTGAGCAAAACCGCCTCCCACAAAGAACACAGGAAGGAGATGACAATAGCGACCAGGAAAAACAGAATCAGCAGCGTGAACATGCGAACAACCAGGCAAGTACGGGCACTCAGTATGCCGCCGTTCAGGCGCTTCTGACCAGTTCATCCATGCGGGATTTCGCAGCAACCCAGGACGGGGTTCCCGTCTGCCCGGCCACCATTATCTCCATCAAGGCATACGCAAGCTGGCGCTGGCCCTCGTCGAGGTCCTTCAACTTGTCGAGCTTGAACAGGTATCCGGCTTTTTCGAATTCCAGGGTGCTGACCAGGGCGTAAAGGGTCAGTGCAGGAGCGGAGTGGGGGTCGGCCTCGATCAGTCCGACCACCTTGTCGAGAGTTTGCTGGCTCATGTCAGGGTCACGCATGCAAAGCGCGCGACTCTACCCTTAATTCAGCAACTCTTCCATCATGCAGGCAACAGCAAACTGGCCCTCAACCCCCTCGACCGGGGTGCAACGCCGAACCAACATGCGCGCGTGCATTGGCGGAGTCAGGGTGCTGGGCGGCGTCACTTCGATATCCAACTCGGTCCCCGGGGCCACTTCACCCTCGAACCACATCAGCACACCGCCACCGCTGAGGTTCTTGACGATCGCACCATGTTTGCCGGGCTGCCCTTTGATAGTGAAGCTGGCCGGGCATTCGATTTCCATGCGCGGGTAGTCGCGTTGTTCTTTGTAGTCGAGCATTCTGGGGTCCTCTTCCTTACTCCTGATGCAGGTAACGGCCAAGAACTAAACGACTTTAGGAAGAAAAGGAGTTACCGAATCACTCCCGCCACTGCTCCATCACGGCGAGGCACTGGGCATTCAACTCCTCGGCTCGCTGCGCGGAAGCGGCTTCGTTGTAGCAACGCAATTCAGGCGCATTTCCGGAAGGTCGCAGGTGCACTACCTCACCGTTGCTGAACAGCATGCGCAGACCATCTGTCTCGTCGACATCCGTCACCTCACCCAGGCCGGGAAAAGTCTCAGCCATGACATCCGGGCCACCCTCGCGCAATTGCCGGATGCGTTCGCGGCCGAGCTCGGTCGGGAAGGCCTTGAGGCGGTCGCTGGCGGTATATCTCGGTGGCAGCAGGGCCGGCAACTGTGACACCGGGGTTCCCTGGCGTCGCGCCAACAGGAGAACCGCAATGGCCACCAGCACGGCATCCCGGGTTGGCAGGGCCGGCAGGATGCGCCCGTCCTGCTCGATATCCGCGAAGGTCAGAAATCCACCATTGGCTTCGTAACCAACCACCCGTTGCGCCCCCTGTTCGGCAGCCTGCTGCATGCCTTCGATCACGTACGGCGAACCGATTCGGGTACGTACGATGCGCTCGAACCAGTCGCTCAACTCGAGCAGACTGTTGCTGCTGACGGGGGTGACCACCGCGTCCGCCCCCAGGTAATGAGCCGCCAGCACGCCCAACACGTCACCGCGCAACCAGCCCCCCTGTTCGTCACCAATCAGCGGGCGGTCACCATCGCCATCGGTCGAGACGATCATGTCGAACTCGTGCTCGTCCGCCCAGCGCCTGGCGAGGCTGACATCCTCGGGGCGCACCGCCTCGGTATCCACCGGCACGAAGGTCTCGCTGTGCCCGATTCGCTGCACCTCGGCACCCAGCCCCAGCAAAACTTTCGCCGTTACCTCCGCGGCAACGCTGGAATGCTCGTAGAGCAGGACGCGGCTGCCTGAGAGGCAGTTGGCCGGGAAAAAATCCAGGTAACGACTGACGTAATGCCGTGCCACGCTGGAATCCTCTTCCATGGGTTGCGCGGCTTCCGTACAAGCACCGTGCTCATCGAACCGGCTGAAGGGGATCTGCACCTGCTGCTCGCGAATACCGGCCTCGTCAGACTTCAACACCTCCCCGTCGGGCTTGTTGAACTTGATGCCGTTTCGATCGTCCGGGATATGGCTGCCCGTCACCATCAGGCTGGCTACCCTTTTTCGCAGCCCCTCGTTGGCCACCGCCGGCGAAGGAATGAAACCACCATTGAGCGGCACGTAACCCATATCCCGGACCGCCTGCATGCAGGCCCCCATGATGCGTGGCGTGCTGGGCCGGAAATCGCCACCGACCACCACCTCATCGCCAGGCCGAATGTCACCGCACTTCTCCAGGTACTGCAGAAACCCCATGGTGTAGGCGTAACAAACGCGCTCAGTCATCGCGGTTGCCAGGCCACGTGCACCGCTGGTGCCAAACCCCACCCCGCTCTGCGCCATCAGGTCGGCGATCGAGAGCACTTCGTTCTTGTCTGCCATTTTCAGCCAGCTTCCCATTTGATGTGAGATTGCATTCTACCCACGCCAGGCATCCACGTGACACGCCGATTTTTCGGATTTTTCCTACAAAGTCACCATCCATGTCCCGCAGGCATTCGGCCTTTTCCCGCCTAAGGTTAAACACCCGAAACGAAGGAAGCCCGAGGAGACCACCATGATCAAACTGCTCCTGACCCTGATCGTTGGCGTCCTGATGGCGATGCAGAGCGTGGAAGCCGCCCCTGGTGAAGAAACCGGCGATGATTGCGAGCTTCACCCAGCAGCGCCCACTTCACACCTTTAACCCGATCCTTCGGAAGAATATCCCCGCCCCGCAATAGCGGGGCTTTTTGTGGTGATCACTGGTACCCTGCGCCCCAGTTAACCTCAGGTGACCAGACATGCGAATCGGAACCCCACTCAGCGCCAAAGCCACACGCGTGATGCTGCTCGGAGCAGGAGAGCTCGGCAAGGAAGTGATTATTGCGCTGCAACGCCTCGGGGTTGAGGTGATCGCTGTCGACCGCTACGCAAACGCGCCCGGGCATCAGGTGGCGCACCGCGCGCACGTCATTGACATGACCGATGCACAGGCGCTCCGCCAGCTGGTAGAGCAAGAGCGGCCGCAGCTGATCGTGCCGGAGATCGAAGCCATCGCAACCGACGAACTGGCCCGTATCGAGGCCGATGGCGTGGCCGAGGTGATTCCAACAGCACGCGCCACGCAGTTGACCATGAACCGCGAAGGGATTCGCCGGCTTGCGGCGGAAACACTGGGCCTGCCCACCTCCGCCTACGCCTTTGCCGATTCGCTGGAGGAACTCCAGGCGACCGCGGACGAAATCGGCTTCCCCTGCATCATCAAGCCCGTCATGTCGTCCTCCGGCAAGGGCCAGTCCACTGCGCATAGTGCGGAAGATATTGATCACTGCTGGGACTATGCGGGTAGCGCCGGCCGGGTCGACCGAGGACGGGTGATCTGCGAGCAGATGGTCGATTTCGACTACGAGATTACGCTCTTGACGGTCCGTTCACAGGGTGCTGACCGGCAGATCGAGACCCACTTCTGCGAACCGATCGGCCACCGCCAGGAGAAAGGCGATTACGTCGAAAGCTGGCAGCCGCAGGCCATGTCAGAAGGCGCTTTGGCGCGGGCACGCGAGATCGCGGCGACCATCACTGCCGAGCTTGGCGGACGTGGCATCTTCGGTGTCGAGCTGTTTGTGCGCGGCGAAGAAGTCCTGTTCAGCGAGGTCAGCCCTCGTCCGCACGACACCGGGATGGTCACCATGATCAGCCAGCTGCAGAATGAATTCGCGCTGCACGCCAGGGCCATACTGGGCCTGCCGGTCGACACCCGCCTGGCCTGCCGTGCGGCCAGTGCAGTGATCTATGGCGGCATGCAGGCCGAAGGGATTGGCTTCGAGGGTGTCGAGCAGGCACTGGCGATTCCCGATACGGAAATCCGCCTGTTTGGCAAACCCGTTGCGTTCGAGCGCCGCCGCATGGGCGTGGCTCTCGCGCGCGGGGAATCGACAGAACAGGCACGCGACAAGGCAAGCAAGGCCGCATCCCTGGTCAAACCGGTCGTCTGACCCGCAACAAATCAAAACACGAATAATCGACGCGAATTATCGCGTCTGTCGTGATATTTCACACCGCAACCCACCCCAAACCGCACTAAGTTATTGATTTTACGTTATCCGGGCACTTGGCCCACCGCTTGCATCGTTACTGGCAAAGAGTAACCACAGCTGACAAAGGTGCGAAATGCAACACACTCACATGCACAACCAACATCTCCCAGGTTCGGACTCCGAAGCCACGCAACAAACGGGAGCATGGCTGAGCATTGTCGGCCTCGTGGCCTGGCTCGCCGCAATGGCCCTCGCCGTTGCCGGCCCGCTACTCAATATCCAGATTCCTGCCGCCGTGATCGTCGGCATGGTGGTTTTCTCCGGCGTCTTCTCGCTGCTCTCCCTCCCGCGCCTGCTGCAGTCAGGTGACGACGAGAAGCACTGAGCGCCGTCGAGAATTCTTTACCGCGTCCTCCTCCGCATCCCTGATTTTGCGGACTTTCCCCGGCTTCCCCCCAAGCCGGGGTATTTTTTTGCCACTTCGGCGTCACCCGCCTATGCTCTGCGTTGCCGGGTAAAACCCCGCCACATCCACCCTGAAGGCAAGCTGCTTGCGATACCCCATTCGTAGCAAAATCATTCTGTTCATCCTGATCCCGACGCTTTCGGCGTACGCATTGCTATTCGGCCTGGGTGCAACGGAGATGCGCAAGCAGTCAAAGTTGGATGCTCAGCGCTGGCTGGGCGAACACGCCACCACGCACGCCTACCGCGTGCAACTGGCGCTCACCAACCTTGCTGAGGGCACACGCCAACTGGCCTCCCAGATAGAAAAAGACCTGCAGGAGGGGCAAGCCGACAAGCTGGCAGTGGCACGCCTGCTCGACCGGCTTGCCGTAACCAGCACAGCCTACAGCGCCGGCCTGCAGCTCAAGCAGGGGGCCGGCCTGTTCATTTCACGCGAGCTGCAGCAACCCCAGCCCCTGCAGAAACAGCAATTCAGCCAACAACCGGCGCTGGCCCGCTGGGGCCTGCCGCCAGACGGCAACCCGGGGGTACGCTATCAACACCCGTTGCGCGGCAAGCAGGGCTTGCTTGGAAGCGTCTTTCTGGAGATGTCGCCGCAGCACCTGCACCAGGTGCTGCACCAGGGTCGCAGCGAGCCAGCCGCTGTTTACCTACTGGATGCGGCAGGGCGTTTTGTACTGCACGCCAACCCAACGCGCATTGGCATGCCAACCCCTTTCACCGCAGATGATCTGCCTGGCCAGACGCTGCAGAGCTGGCAGGGAAAACAACAGCCCCACATGAGCGCCCGTGCGCCCATCGCCGGGACCGAATGGCAGATCGCGGTAGTGGCCCCCGAAGAGACCATGCTGGCGCCGATGCTGAGCCGTATGCGCTGGGCCATGGGCCTGCTGCTGCTCAGCCTGCTGATCATCGTTGGCGCAGTGGTCATGGTCAGCAGCCGCACCCTCCGACCGCTGGAGCAGCTTGCACTGGCTGCCGACGAAATTGCCAGCGGCAACCATCGCACCTCGCTGCCGCCACAGGGGAACGACGAATTTGGCCGGGTTGCCCAGGCACTGCGCAGACTCTCCACCTACCAACGCGGCCAGGCCCGAGAGCACGCCGCGGCACTGGACGAACTGCAGGCACGCATGGCGGCACGTTCGCGTGAGCTGGGCGAATTGATCGACAAAAACCAGCGCCAGCAGCAAGAACTGCGCGTGGCGCGCGACCAGTCCGAGGCCGCCAACCGCGCCAAGTCCGAGTTCCTCTCCAACATGAGCCACGAACTTCGCACTCCGCTAAACGGGGTACTTGGCTATGCGCAAATCCTGCGTCGGGATCCCGATCTCAAGCCACGCCAGCGCGAGAGTCTCGAGGCTATCGAAAGCTGTGGCCAGCACCTGCTGACTCTTATCAACGACGTACTCGACCTGTCAAAGATCGAAGCCGGACGCATGCAACTGGACCTGGCGCCACTGGATTTGCACAGACTGTGTCACGAGGTAAAAGACATGCTGGCGCAACGTGCAGGGGCCAAGGGGCTGAAACTGGTTCTGGAGATAGCGACCGACGTGCCGACCGCGATTCGCAGCGACGCCACAAAGTTGCGCCAGATCCTGCTCAACCTGGTGGGGAACGCGGTCAAGTTCACCGAAACCGGCAGCATCACCCTGCGCGTGCAGCGGCGGGACAACCGGCTCCTCTTCGAGGTCGAGGACACTGGCATCGGCATCTCCCAAGACAAGATCAACGTGATCTTCGACCCCTTCCGGCAGGCCGAGGCCGGGATGGAAATCGGTGGAACCGGGCTTGGCCTGGCGATCAATCAGCATCTGTTGGGATTGCTCGGCGGCTCTCCCCTGACCGTTTCCAGCAAACTCAACCAAGGCAGCTGTTTCAGTTTTGAGCTGGCGATTGAGGAGGTAGACCCGGATGAAAACTCCGATCAGCAGGCACCCTTGCTCCGCGACGACACCGCCCTGTACCTGGAGAACGGCCAAGCGGCGGTGAGGCTCCTGGCCGTTGACGACCGACCCGAGAACCTCGACATTCTGCAACGCCTGCTCAGTGATGCAGGCTTTGAGGTGGAGACCTTTGGTGACGCGCCATCAGGCATCGCGCGCCTGCGTGAGCAGTCCTTCGACCTGGTGTTGATGGACATTCGCATGCCCGGCATGAACGGGCTGCAGGCAGCGCAGCTGATCCGCGGTGATCAACAGCTGTGCGACAACAAGCTTGTCGCCGTCAGTGCCAGCGCGTTCCCAGCCTTCCGTGACCAGGTCCTTGAAAATGGTTTTGATGACTTTATCGCCAAGCCTTTCCGCAGCGCCGAGCTGTTTGGCGTGCTGCAGAAGCACCTCGGTGTTCGGTACCGCGAGGAGCCATTGGCGACGGTCTCGCCGGGTGACGCCGAAGCGCTGTCCACCGAAACAGCGCTGCAACTGGCCGCGCGCATCGAGGAGTCACTTGAACTCGGCGATATGGGCGGACTGGGAAATCTCGAACAGCACCTGAACCTGCCCGAACCGCTGCGCGAGCAAATCACCTCGCTGGCCCGCCAGTTCAACTTCGACGCGCTGGCCGATCTGGCGCGTCAACTGCGAAACCCGTAACCGCCAAAGGTAAAGGTACAACTGCTTACCCGCAGGCACTATGATGCCCGGATGCGTAACAACGGCGATCAACAACAGGCCACCGTACTGCTGGTTGACGACAACCCCAACAACCTGCAGGTACTGTTCGGCATCCTTGAACCCATGGGTCATCGCCTGCTGGTGGCGCGCAGCGGTCGCGATGCGCTGAAGATTGCCTCGCGGGCCCTGCCCGATCTTGTTCTGCTGGACATCATGATGCCCGAAATGGACGGCTTCGAGGTGTGCGCACATCTGCTGACCGATCCGCATACCGCAAGCACTGCGGTAATCTTCATTTCCGCGCTGGATGACACCGACAGCAAAATTCGCGGCCTGGAACTGGGGGCAGTGGATTACATCACCAAGCCGTTCCAGGCCGAGGAAGTCACTGCGCGCGTCGGCACGCATTTGACCGTGGCGCAACTGCGAGCCCGCCTGGCCGACCAGAACCAGCAATTGGCTTCCGCCAAGCAGCATATCCTGCAAGCCGTGCCCGAAGGCATATACGGCCTCGACCTGGAAGGCAACATCACCTTTGCCAACCCCGCCGCACTGCGACTGACCGGTTACAGCGAAGCCGAGTTGATCGGCAACTCCGTGCACGAACTGCACCTGTACGCGCGCTGGGATGGCACCCCGTACCATTTCATCGAGACAGGCATCTACCACACCCTGCGCAGTGGTGAGAGCACAAGTGCGGACAATGACGTGTTCTGGCGCAACTCGGGCGACCACATTCCCGTTTCCTGGAACTGTGCGCCCATTCAGCACAACGGTGAAATCGAGGGGGCCGTGCTGGCCTTTCAGGACATTACCAGCCGAAAGCGACAGGATGCGGCCCTGCGCGATGCGCTGGCGGAAGTGGAAGAATTGCGTGACCGTCTGCAGGCGGAGAACCGGTACCTGCAGCAGGAGATGGTCAAGGGCGGAGGCTTTGATGGCATCGTCGGTGAATCCGCCTCGCTGCGAAACGTGCTGACCCAGATCGAGCAGGTCGCCCCGACCAACAGCTTGGTGTTGATTCTGGGGGAGTCCGGGACAGGCAAAGAGGCACTCGCGCATGCGATCCACGACCTGAGCCCGCGCCGCGACCGCCCACTGATCAAGGTGAACTGCGGCGCCATCACGCCCAGCCTGATCGAAAGCGAACTGTTCGGCCATGAGAAAGGGGCTTTCACCGGCGCGCTCAAACAACGCCAGGGCTATTTCGAACTGGCCAACGGCGGCACCATTTTTCTTGACGAGATCGGTGAGCTGACCCTGGATGCACAGGTCAAACTGTTGCGTGTGCTGCAGGAACAGGAATTCAACCGGGTCGGTTCCGAAGATCCCATCCATGTGGATGTGCGCGTGATTGCCGCCACCAACCGCGACCTGGCTGAGATGGTGGAGAAGAACACCTTCCGCATGGACCTGTTCTACCGTCTCAACGTGTTTCCGCTGAGCGTGCCACCACTGCGCGAGCGACGCGAGGACATCCCGCTGTTGGTCAAAAAATTCCTGCGCGACCAGGCAAACCGCCTCGGTCGCGAATTCAACCGTGTCTCCGAGGAAAGCCTGCAGCTGCTGGAGAGCTACCACTGGCCGGGCAATATTCGCGAACTCCAGAATGTCATCGAACGCGCGGCAATCCTGGCGCGCGACCCGGTCGTGTTCATCGCACCCGACCAGCTGCTCGGCGACCGAGCCGAGAGTGCAGGCGGAAAACCGCCCCCGACTGAGGACGGCGACCCATCTGACTTCCGCTCACTGGCTGAGAACGAGGCCGCGTATATCATCCGGGTCCTCGAACACACCAACTGGATGGTCGCGGGCAAAGGCGGTGCTGCGGATATTCTTGATCTCCCCGCCAGTACACTCAGATCCCGGATGAAAAAACTCGGCATCAAGAGACCAACAGGCGAATGAAATACGTGGAGGTAGTCGCCGGCAGCGGACATGCCGGCACCGTGCAGGCCATTGCCGAACAGCATGGCGCACTGGATTTCCGACTTGGCCCCCAACCGGACCCGGACCACGACGAAGACGATCGTCAGCTGATGCGATTGCTGGTCCCCAATGATCAGTTGCAGGCGGTGCTGGACGCGTTGCAGGCGCAGCTGGGAACACAGCAGGGCGCGCACATCGTGGTACTGGATGTGGAAACCCACCTGCCCCGCGCCACCACCAAGGAACAAAGCCTGGCCAACGCCAGCCGGATGTCACGAGAGGCGCTCTTCCAACAGGTCTCAGAAGGCGCTCGCGGCGGCGCCAACTTTCTGCTGCTGGTCACGCTCTCGACCCTGGTCGCGGCAATCGGGCTGTTGGAAAATAACGTCGCCGTGATCATCGGCGCGATGGTCATCGCTCCGCTACTCGCCCCGAACCTGGCGCTCAGCCTGGGCACCACCCTCGGCGACCTGCAACTGGTGAGGCGCTCTATCGCAACCCTGCTCAGCGGCATCGTGCTCGCAGTCGCATTGTCAGCAGGCATTGGCCTGCTTTGGCCCGGCCCCTTCGATAGCCCGGAGCTATTGACACGCACGCTGGCCGGATGGGACTCGGTGGCGCTGGCACTGGCCTCCGGCGCGGCGGCCGCGATGTCGCTCAGCACTGGCCTGTCGAGCACCCTGGTGGGCGTCATGGTCGCCGTGGCGCTGCTGCCGCCCGCAACAGCAGCGGGCATCATGCTCAGCCAGGGCGCCTTCAGCCTGGCCGCTGGCGCAGCCTTGTTGCTGGCAATCAACATCGTTTGCGTCAACCTTGCCAGCAAGACGGTGTTCCTGGTTCGCCGCATCCATCCACGCACCTGGCTGGAGAAGGAAAAGGCGCGTAGCGCCATGCCGGTCTACCTGTTCGGCTGGCTGGTGGCACTCGGCCTCCTGCTTGCTGCCGTGTGGTTGCAGCAGCACCTCACCTAGGCCCGGGAAAGGTTGAGAATGGCTTTGACTACGGCGAACACCAACTGGACCTGAAGGCAGGGAACACAGCACTGCCTTCACGCCCGCGCACACGCCGCATCCCAGCACCCTTGGACAGGGCCGCCATCGGCACCTTAAAATCCGTTTAACGTTAAATCCAACAGGATGCCCCCATGAATTCACTGCGCGTGAAACTGATCGCCACACTAATCATCGGCAGCAGCCAGC
>Ga0180435_10003934_pt1 | contig 14767 bp, 15 predicted proteins | sample SS_ome_3_FD_132467 | JGI IMG/M metagenome (GOLD analysis project Ga0180435, IMG submission 132467) | Hypersaline lake sediment archaeal communities from the Salton Sea, California, USA - SS_3_S_1 metaG | ecosystem: Environmental > Aquatic > Non-marine Saline and Alkaline > Hypersaline >... | reverse complement strand
TGTGAAGAAAGTAGGCGGTTAGCAGAAGTCAGAAGTCAGCCCAGCCGCCGGCCCAAAAAACGGCCTGTTTGATCGAGAATGAAACTCGTGACATTTCATAGGAGAATACCCCTTATAGCAGGAAGCTGCAGGTTAACGGTTGTCATCCATGAGAAATCGGGGATCCAGGAATAGCCTTTAGCTGAAAGCTTACTGCTTTTCTGGATTCCCTGGCTTTAATAATAAGAAGTTGGGGCATAGTTATGAGATGAGTGCCTCGAAAAAGATTCCACTTATATCGGTATCGGTATCGCTATCGTGATCGTGAATTTAACAACCGATCCCGATTTCGATCCCGATAGCGATCCCGATTTTAAAAGTTGATGTATTCCAATAAACCCAACAAACCCAAGGAACCCAACAAACCCAAGGAACCCAACAAACCCAAGGAACCCAACAAACCCAAGGAACCCAATAAACTCAACAAACTCAAGAGGCAACCATGCCTGATGTAACCATAACTGAATTAAGACAATTTCTGGAGGATTTCGTCAAGGCCGAGGCCGCAAAACTGTCACATCCAAGCTGGTGGCGGACCCCGCTGATGGTTTCAGCACCCATTGATCGGCGCTATGATATCTTGCCTGAGATTGCTCTGAATTCTCACCTGCACCCCTATGATTTGCTCAAGACAGCCAAGTCGCTGATTGTTTTTTTTATTCCCTTTGTCACGGAATTGGTAGAGGAGAACCGTCCGGGTGACAGACCCTGCCGCAGCTGGGGTCTGGCCTATGTGGAAACCAACGATCTTATTAACCAGGCCAGCGAAGCCATTGCAGGCCTGCTGGAATCAAAGGGGTGTGCATCCGGTTTGACGCCGGCCACCCATAATTTTAACGAAGAAGAGCTCATGGCCCGTTGGTCACACAAGCACCTGGCTCATCTGGCCGGACTGGGCCGATTCGGCACCCACTATATGCTGATTACACCAGCCGGAGCATGCGGCCGTTTCGGCAGCTTGGTCTGTGAGGCTGACTTGGGTGAAAATACACTGATGGCGTCTGAACACGCCTGTCTGCTCAAGGCCGGTAAACCCTGCGGCAAATGCATCGAGATGTGTCCGGTGGATGCCTTGACCGAAGACGGCTTCGACCGGCGTAAGTGCTGGGATCGCTTAAACGAAAACAGACGGGTACTCGACTACTTTTCGGATTTGCCCAAATCAACGGATGTCTGCGCCAAATGCGTGGCCGTATTGCCTTGCAGTTTTAGCAATCCAGTTAGGACGGGAGATCAAGGAGATATATAATTTTGGAAACTTTTGGAACTTTTGTAATCGATATTGGCAACAAATTTTTTAATCTCATTTAACACAAGGTCTTGATGATCCGCATGGGGACGATGGCTACAGTTGGAGATCATCAGGGAAGTGGCTTGACCACCAGTTTGATTAACTAGTGACTCAATTTGGGCCGGTGTGCCATAGGGATCGTCCTCACCCTGGATGGCCAACAGCGGCACTTTGATCTTTGGCAAGAACTGTTCGATATTCCAGTTCTCAAAGTCAGGATGCAGCCAGACATCGTTCCATCCCCGGAAGGCGCACTTTACATTCCTGCCGTGATACTTCGCCAGTTTTTGTTTTAGGTCTGAATTGAGATAGCGCTCGCGGGCTGCACGGATGGATTCGATCGTAAGGTCCTCACAAAAAACATGGGCCGCCAGGGTGATGAGGCCCTTTAATGCTTTGGCCGGTGTGCCGCCGGCAAAAATCAAACCGATGGAGCCGCCGTCCGAATGGCCGATGAGAATGCATTTTTCAATTCGAGCAGCTTCAAGCACCTTGGGTAGAATTTCTAATCCTTCATGGTGCATGAATTCAATCGGTCTGGGCAGATCGCAGGGATCGGACCGACCGTACCCCAGGCGGCTGAAAACCAGGGCACCGCAGCCGGTGGCTGCTGCCAGCTCGGCCGGGAATTCCTTCCACATCTCCACGCAGCCCAATCCTTCGTGCAGGAATACCAGGGTAAGGGCCTCATCCGGCGGGGGACCATGCCAGGCCGTTTCAAGCCTTTTCCCATCTATTTCTATATATTCTGTTTTTGTCATTTGAATGAAAACACAACACATAAGGAGGAGCCAGAAGTCAGAATACAGGAGACAGAATACAGGAGACAGAATACAGAATGGGTTGTCAGCTTAAGGCTTATTCTGGATCCCCGATTGCTCGGGGATAACAAACACTGAACTGCAGCTTTCAGCTACAAGCCAAAAGCTTTAAGCAGCTATGGCGAATACCTTACTGCTGACCGCTGGATTCTCGATACTGGATTCTGGATCCTGGATGACTTCTGAATTCTGTCTTCTGAATCCTGTTTTCTGCTCAAATCACTTCCGCCGACTGCAGACCGTCAATCTCCTCGGTGCTGAACCCGAAATCCTCCAGTACCGCTACCGTATCCTGACCAGGGGTGGGCGGCGGATTTTTAATCTCGGGTTCGGTTCGTGAAAAACGGGGGGCCGGAGCCGGCTGCAGCACGCCGTCGATTCGGGTAAAGTTTTTTCGCTGTTCATTCTGGGGATGCGAGGGCGCTTCGGACATGGACAATACCGGTGCAAAGCAGACATCGCTGCCTTCCATGATCTGACACCACTGATCCCGGGTCTTGGTTTTGAAAACGGCAGCCAGCTTTTCTTTGAGTTGCGGCCATTGTTTAACATCGAGCTGATTTTCAAAATCCGGGTCGTCAATCTCTGCGAGCTTGAGCAACAGTTTATAGAATTGAGATTCGATGGACCCGATGGCGACGAATTTGCCGTCGGCAGTCTCATAGGTGTCGTAGAAATGGGCACCGGAGTCCAGCAGATTGGTGCCGGGCTTGTTGGACCAGAGACCGGCCGCATGCAGTCCATAAATGATCGCCATCAGGGTTGCCGAGCCATCGATCATGGCCGCATCAACAACCTGGCCGTGGCCCGATTTTTGGGCCTCCAATAAAGCGCACACCATGCCAAAGGCCAAAAACATACCGCCGCCACCGAAGTCACCCACCAGGTTTAAGGGCGGAACCGGTTTTTGACCTGTGCGCCCGATGGCATGCAGGGCACCGGAAAGGGCGATATAATTGATGTCATGGCCGGCTGCCCTAGCCAGGAAACCATCCTGCCCCCACCCGGTCATGCGTCCAAATACGAGTTTGGGATTGCGTTTCAGGCACACATCCGGGCCGATACCCAGCTTTTCCATGACACCGGGGCGAAATCCTTCCTGCAGGGCATCCACCTGTTCGACCATGCGCAGAAAAGCGGTCACACCATCCGGATTTCTCAAGTTGAGGGAGATCGATCTGCGATTGCGGGTCAGAATATCGTATTTAGGCTCTGTCAGTGATAAACCGCCCTTTCTTTCGATACGGATGATATCCGCGCCCATATCCGACAGCATCATACCGCAAAAAGGGCCGGGGCCAATGCCACCCACCTCAAGAATTTTTATGCCGTTCAAGGGGCCCATTATTGCTTCCTCCTCAATAGTCATTCCAATTTACTAAGAAATCTTTAAATTGAGTATGTCTAAATGAAATACTAAGTAATCAGAATTCAGGAGGCAGAATTCAGAATAGGCTTTTAGCTAAGGGAAGATCTGGATCCCCGATTCCTCGAGGATGACTACCGGAGAACGTTTCAAGGCGGCTTTCGGTTATCAGCAGTAAGCTTTTAGCAGCTGTGGCTGATACCTTAATGCTTTCACCTGAATTTCCACATCCTGACTTCCGTCTCCTGTTTTATGATTCATTTTTCTTTTAATGATTGCTCATATTTTTTCATAGCCGGTCCGTCCGATCGCCAGACATAGCAGGTATCTTTGATCCTATCCAGGGTATGGCGTTTGAAATCCGGATTCTCAACCGGTTCCCTCGTGACGGCACTCCAGGCACCCTGCACCGCTGCGGATGCCATGGTTGTCAAGAGTGCCACCAGATGGGCACAACCCTTAGCACCGCCAACAAGGGCTTTAACCTTCAGGGTAAAGCCGTGAACGATCTCCATGCCGATAACGGGTTCCAGCGATCGTCGTGTTTGATCGCAGTCTTCGTGCGGAACAGTTGGCATTTCCACATCTACATCCTCAATTTTCAGCAATGGTCCTTTGATTTTTAAACGAATGACCATATCATGGACAATCCCCGGCGGAATCACTGTGCCACCGGATCGATATGAATCCATCAAGCGCTTATCTGTCAAACGGCCTTCAACGACAATCGCATCTGTTTCACAAACATAAGTGGCTACGTGGATATTACGCGTATGCACTTTCTGACATTTCATTTTATCAATTTCGATCATATATTCCTCAAAATTCGTATTTATGCTATTTACGATTCAATTAAGTTGGTTATTCGTTTATATGAAGGTAATTAAAAAGCTAAATGCTAAGACGCTGGGATGCCAGGATGCAGCTTTCAGCCGTAAGCCATAAGCAGCTTAAAGCTTATAGCTGATCGCTTAGGACCAACTAAACCCTCGAACCCTTGGATCCTGGGATCCTCGAATCCTTGGTATATCATATGCCAAAGATGATCTGAAGGATATAATCTTAGTAAACCCTGAGTCAAAGAGAGGCAACATGAGCGATAAAGTGCTCGAAATTTTTTCAGACACCATCTGACCCTGGTGCTACTTCATTACCGGGCGTATTGAAAGACTGAAACAGGAACTGACTATTGATATTCGTTGGCGCGCATTTCCACTGCATCCGGAAACTCCCCAGGAAGGGCGAACGCTGGAGGAGCTATTTGCCGGTCGTCCCGTGGATATCCCCGCGATGATTAAACATCTAAAGATCGTGGCCGCTGCAGAGGGACTGCCTTTTGGTGAGCGCACCAAAACCTATAACAGCCGATTGGCCCAAGAAATGGCCAAATGGGCTGAAACAAAAGGGCGGGGAGAGGATTTTCACTTGACGGCGTTCCAGGCTTATTTTGCAGACGGCAAAAATATTGCAGAAATGGAGAATCTCTTGGAAATGGCGATCTCGGTGGGATTAAATCCGGAGGAAGCCCGGAAAATAATTAGAGACCGAAACTTCAGCCACGCAGTTGATGCGGATTGGCAGTTGGCCCGGCATCTGGAGATCCGGGCTGTTCCCACATTTTTGTGGGGTGAACAACGACTAGTTGGGGCACAGCCTTATGAGGTGCTGCGGAAGTTTGTTGCCTAGCGTTCAATCATAGATGGTTTTGGTTCTTCTCCAGTTTAGTTGGAGTAAAGAGCTCAAAAATTCAGGTCAAGGGAAATACAGCTCGGGTTATATCTTATCGAAATCGCTATCGGGATCGGGTTCGGGATCGAATTCAGTATATCCGTATTCGCCGAAACCTTCCTTCTAGCCGATTGAAATTCGATAAACGTCTAATTTTTCATGGCCTGATACCAGCTCGATCCCGATCCCGATAGCGATCCCGATTTCGACAAGGCTTCCACCAATAGCATTGGGTAAAATTCATATAAAATCTATTTTAGTGCCATCAGCATCCACTCTTAGGGTTTTATACTTGCCCTGTTTCCAGTTTTCCAGATCATTCAGATACCATTTTGAAAAACGCCGGTCCGAGGAGCCACCGGCAAGGTTTGTCCGGCATTCCTGGGTGGAAAGATCGGATACAATCCTGAATGAGGGGACAAAAGTGGTCTCCCGGTTGCCGCTGCGGTAGATCTGCCCCTGATGAATTGTGGCCCGTCCGCCAATGATGGTTAAAGGACCGTGATCAAAACCCAGAAAGGCCGGCAACTTCCCGCCAAAAACGAGATGCTTCATCATCACTTGCCGTGATTCTCCCCACGTTTTTATGGGGATGTCGAGCGCTTTTGCAGCAACGCGTCGATAAAGCTCATCCCGAGTTTCGGAGCCAAACCAGACAGAGGATTCAGCCAGCAGAATTCGATCAAAATTCAAATAAAAGTCAGCGAAAGTACCGGTTTCATCGTAAACAAATCGGCATACCTCCTGTCCCCACCCGTTTTTACCAAAAGTTTCCACGAGCAGTTCACGATAAAAAGCCTCAAAAAGGTAGGCCCCGCGTGATAGCGCGTCGTACTTGAGATTCCATTGGCCCAAAATCTTTCCGGCCTCGGTATCCGGGAGCAGGGGATTGAGAATGGCCATAAACGCTGCCGCCTGAGAGGAGTAGACATCGAAGTGCATTGCAAACATGTCCTCGACCGTGAATTGATCTCCCGAGGCCAGAAGGTCGTTGATTCGGTCGGCCCGGTACGATCCCATGGGCATGTTGATGGGTGCAACGCGGCCATAGGCATTCAGATCTTGGTTGGCAGTGGCAAAAAAACCCTGGGATGGATTGCGTATACGGGGCAGATCTTCATGCGAAGCAAAACCCTGCCAGTCATTGGCAGAATCCCATCCGGGCAGGGGTATAAGGCCACTGACGCCCGGCTTGCGAATGGGCGCCAGACCGGACATCTGAAATCCGATGTCGCCATGCATATCGGCCAAAACAAAACTCCAGGCACTTTCTATACGGCCGAGGGTGTCCATGGCCTCTGCAACCGAATCTACATGCCACATATGCATAACTTGATCCAGAGTAATCGCTCCCGATCTGGCAGCAGTCCAACAAGTGGCCAAATAATATCCTTCCAGATGAGGGTCACCATCCAAAACACCATGTTCGTTTTCATAAAAGACAACGACATGATCCGGATGTTTCTTGCGCTGAATGGTTTCCTTACGTTGTGAGAAGGAAATCCATTGGTCACCTTCTGACCGGTAGTACTGTCCCTGCCTACATTTTTCAACCCAAGAGTCGATACAATCCATAAAGGCATAGGTTGCGCCCCACGCTAGGTTGTTGGTGCGTCCGATCAATATTCCCGGAAATCCCGGCATGGCAGCGCCCATGGCAAACCGATCTTTAACTTTCAATACGTTTTCATGCCAGATGCTGGGAAGTCGATTAACTTCCAGGTGCGGATCATTGCACATCATGGGTTTACCCGAGGCTGTCTTAGCGCCACACAGGACCCAGTTGTTGGAAGCCATCATGCGGGGTGCTGCGGTTTGCCAGAGAACGTCCGGGGGGATAATACGCTCTGGGAGGGTAACTTTTTTCAAAAGGTCCCAATCAAGATCTTGGAAATGGTCCGGAAATAGTTCTTCCAGATGTTTCGGCGAGACATCAGCCTGAATCATTTCCATGATCAAACGCTCGATTTCAGCTTGAGATTGGGCCAGGGTTAAATAGCCGAACAGGCGCGAAATGGTGATGGTATCTTCGATGGTCCATAGGTCCGGCCGATATCCCAGTAATTTGAGTTCCCAGGGATACTTTTGCGAAAAGGCTGTGGAGGCACCGTCTGCGAATGCTGCAACCAGGTTGTTGGTTTCTTTCGGGAGTGCATCTGCCGCCGTCTTCGCATGACCGCGCCAATTCATTTTGCGAAAAAAAATATCAATGGCCAAAGCGGCTTCGCTGTCCTCTAACAATTCACACAGTCTACCTTGACCCAAGATGCGCATGAGCAGCATCTGCAGGCCCCGGTCGCGGGCGTGAACATAGCCTTGGCCCCAGTACAGATCGGTTAAATTGTCAGCTTCCACATGGGGAACACCATTTTCATCGCGCCAGATCTGAATATTTTTTTTCATTATGGCTCCTTAATAATGAGTATTGATTTTGTAAGGTTGATCAAGCAGAGTAGTTATTCAATGAATAAACTTTAGTCCAAAATAGCTGATGAACAATCCGAAAGATCTCGGAAAAAATCCTATAGTACCCTGTCCCGCCCAAGGCAGGGCTAAAGCGAGATTATTTTAGGTCTTTCGTTTACAAGCGACGTAGTCGTGTTTCATAAAATCGTGGAACACGATTTTATTATCATATATGCAACATCTTGAAAAGACGTGAAAAGTATGTATATAGCCTTAGGTATAGTCAAACAAATTTCAATCACTAATTTAGGGAGACTGTTTCGTGGAAATAAACAAGATCATGATCGTGGGATCAGGTTTGATGGGCAGCGGTATTGCACAGGTATGTGCCCAGGCCGGCTTTGAGGTGTGGTTGAATGATGTTGCCAACGAGTCGCTGGAAAAGGCGATAGCTTCAATTAAATGGTCCCTTAACAAACTGAAAGACAAAGGCATTTTAAAGGAATCACGGCAGACTATTCAGAGCCGTATTAATCCGATTTTGGAAATTACGGCGGGCAAGCATGCGGATATGGTCATCGAGGCAATCTTCGAAGACCGTGAATTGAAACACACACTGTTCAAACAATTGGATCGCATCTGTGAGCAGGAAACACTGTTTGCCAGCAACACATCGGCGATCCCCATCACGGAGCTGGCTGCCGTGACCCAGCGGGCAGAAAGGTTTATGGGCTTACATTTTTTTAGCCCGGTCCCCATGATGCAGGCGGTGGAAGTAATTCGGGGTACGGCCACGTCGGATAAGACGATGGCGCAAGGGATGGCATTTGTCCGGTCAATCGGCAAGGAACCGATCCAGGTCAATCGGGATGTAGGCGGGTTTGTGATTAACCGGATCAATTTCCCCTCCGCCATTGAAGCCATGCGTCTGGTTGAGGCCGGGGTTGCCAGCGTAACCGACATTGACAAAGGACTTCGTCTGGCTACGGGTCGCAAAATGGGAATTTTTGAAACCGGCGATATGGTCGGCTTGGACGTAACCTATGGCGCTCTCATGTCCATGTACGAGGAAACCGGTGATTCGCGATGGTTTCCGCCGCTCTTGCTGCGCAGAAAAGTAAAAGCCGGTCATTTAGGCCGCAAAACCGGCAAAGGCTGGTATACTTACGATTCAGATGGCAACAGGAAGAAATAATTATTAACGGCTTAGTTAATGCTATATCTTTCAAGCATCTAATCGTAATAAAGATTAATTCATGTGTATATAAATTTATGGAGCGACAATGCCTTTCTCCCCCTGGAGAGAGGCATTGTCGCGTTTCATAAAAGCGTGGAACGATTTTATTATGAGCCATTATAAGGTCAATCCCAAAGACATCTTCTTCATCCTCCAAGATCAACTCGATTATGGTTCACTGTGCGAGCTGGATCGATACAAAGACCTGAATCAAAAAACCCTCGACATGCTGGTAACCGAAGCCATCGGCTTTGCCAGGGGTGTCATTGCCCCCCTTCAGGATATCGGTGAAAAAGAGGGCGTACAGTTTCAGGATGGTATGGTTTCATGCCCACCGGCATATCAAAAGGCATTTAAACAATATGGTGCGGATGGGTGGATCGCAGCAGCCAGGGACACGCAATATGGTGGTCAAGGTTTTCCTCATATGATGCGGATTGTGATTAACGACCTGATGTACGGGGCTTGCCAGGCATTTAATATGGCACCCAGCCTGACCCATGGCGCTGCTCATTTAATTGAAACTTTTGGCTCGGACTGGTTGAAACAGACCTTCATCCCCAATTTGTACAACGGCATTTGGTCCGGTACCATGTGCCTGACCGAGCCGGAGTCCGGTTCTGATTTAGGGACGATCCAAGCAACGGCCACTCCCCATCAGGGTGCCTATCGAATCAAGGGATCAAAACTGTTTATATCCTGGGGTGAGCACGACCTGACCGAGAACATTATTCATCTGCTTTTGGCGCGTATCGAGGGAGCGCCTTCGGGCGTGGCCGGTATTTCCATGTTTGTAGTGCCCAAATTGCGTGTCAATCCCGATGGAACCTTAGGACAAGCAAACGATGTGGTCTGCACCGGTGTTGAGCGGAAATTGGGACTGCATGCATCACCTACTTGTGCTTTAAGTTTTGGTTCTAAAAATGGATGTATCGGGTATTTATGCGGTTCGGCCAACAAAGGGCTCTCCCACATGTTTCAAATGATGAATTCGGCCAGAATCAATACCGGTGTAAGCGGGATGAGCATTGCCGGCTGCGCCTATCAGAATGCCTTGGCCTATACCAAACAGCGCAAGCAGGGCCGTGATATTGCCGCAAAACATGCGGGCGCAAAATATGCGGATGCAAAAGATACGACGCAGGTACGATTGATTAAGCATCCTGATATTCGTCGCATGTTGCTGTGGATGAAAGCCCAAGTCGATGGCATGCGATCGATGATTTACAGTTGCGCCATGTGGCAAGATTTGGCTTTGGAGATGCCGGATGGGTCTGAAAAGGACCACTACGTCAATTTGGTAGATTTTATGACACCGATCATAAAAGCCTATTGTTCGCAATGGGGTTTTCGGGTTTGTGAGACGGCCATCCAGTGTTTGGGGGGTTACGGTTATTGTAAAGACTATCCCCTGGAGCAGTACCTTCGGGATGTCAAGATTCTATCGCTATATGAGGGTACCAACGGCATTCAATCTTTGGATCTGATGGGGCGCAAAATGAAAATCCGCAAAGGTGCTTGCTATCGTTCGTTTCATCAGGAAATCGAATGCTTTTGTCGAGATAATGCATCCCATCCGAAACTTAAAGGTCATATCGAGCGGCTGGCGGATGTGGCCAATCAGGCCCAACAATCCGCAGCTTTCATGTTACAGCTCCAGGCAGCGGAACCCCGACAGTGGGCTGCGAGAACCTATCCCATGTTAAATGCTTTTGGCGAAATATGTGTGGCCTGGCGCCTGTTGGACATGGCCCGTATTGCCTGGAACCGATACCAACAAGACGCAAAGAAAAGTCTTTATTATTCCGGGAAAATTTTTCAGGCGCGGTATTATGTCGATGAAATATTGCCTAAAACGCAAACGACTCTCAGGATTTGCACCAATCACGGTAGGGATATTGTGGATATCCCCGAGGGAGCCTTGTAATAAATTAAATCGCAGCATAAAACGGTCTTACCATTTTATGCCGCGATTTAATTTTTTTTAAGCTCAGCAATTTCTTTTGCCATTCTTTCGTTGGCGATTTTTAAATCTTCTATATCCTGCTGGGTAATTCTTTGCTTTTTTATCATTTGGTGCGCATGCGATCCGAAAATTGCAAACAAACAGACCACTATAATTCGGGCGCCGATTTCGCCTATTCCGTTACCAATACCCGCATTCGAGAAACCCATATCACTGCCGGCGAAAATCCAGAATATCGAGTCGATTATCCAGTACACGATAGCAATACCAATCGTAATCAGAATGATTTCTTCCTTGAAGATACTCTTTTTTTCCTGGTTAGGCATCGGATCGTCCTTTATATCAGATTCAGCTGCAGTTTCATGCAGAATGCAAGTAATAGCTATATTTATCATAAAATTAGGGTGGTTGTCAACGACGCAGAGGATGTCGATGGCTTAGATTGATCCTATCCCGGTGTTGAAAAGTCTAGGCGCTTCCCCGAAGGAAATGCAATATTGGGGTCAGTTGAGGAGCGTGCTGACTACGGCCGAGTTAATGCCCATATTGAATTTAATACCCATTCCCTGGGGACTTGACCACATCACTTCCCCAAGAACTTTGATAGATTGTTCGTCACCATGCAGCGGAATGGTCAGAAGAACAGATTTTCCAACCGGCACATTTTTATCGGATTGAATGAACACCCCCCAACAATTGATATCGGTTATAAAGTCGATATAGCTAAGGTCCATGGTGGCGTAACCGACCTTTAGTGAACATTGATGCCGGGTATGTTGTCTGCGATCCTTTAGAGCTGCTTCTTCAGAGTTGTCTGCCATGATCGGATTTAAACCTCCTGATTGTCGGGAATCAATTTGGGATGTTCAGCAAATAAGTCGATATGATTAAATAAAGACCAAGGCTTTGACCGTGGGAACTATTGGAACATGATTCAAGGCCTTTGTCAAAAAAAATGAAGATATTTGATATAATCCCTTGACATAATTATTTAAAACTGCCAATTCATATATAACTTCAAGCAAAAATAAAAAACGATACGGGAATAGAGGAGTAATATTCACGATGGCACTTACAAAAGCGGATATAATCAATTCGGTTCAAGCCGAAGAAGGATTAACCAAACAGCAGAGTACGGACGTCATTGAAACCCTTATCGAAATTATTAAGAAGACGCTGGCGTCCGGGGAAGACGTTCTCATAAGCGGTTTCGGCAAATTTTGTATTCGTTCAAAAAATGAGAGGAAAGGCCGCAATCCAGCCACGGGTGATGACCTGATGTTAGCGCCCAGGCGCGTGGTGACATTTAAATGTTCAGGAAAATTGCGCGACCGAATTAACACCTAATCATATCAAGCGCGAATTTCGGCCAAGTTGTCCCCCGATCTAAATCCGGGCAAATTTCATGCTAAAAAACCCTTGTAGATTTCTACAAGGGTTTTCTTATATTTGAAACTCAGAATTCTCACTCAGGAAATGGTTGCCTCCCAAGAACACGCAATACATTCCTTAACCGACTGATAGGCTGGGCACAAATCGGCATAGACCTCAAGGGCACGATGGGCTTTTTCCAGGTGGTCCTGGGGTGCTTTAAATTCATATTTAATGCGGATGGCCGTAATTTTTAAGACGCCGTCCACCGCGGCCACATCGCCCTGAACATGGGCCACCAAATTCTCGGCTGCTGCAATTCCTCGCGCATCCAGCGCGCTGGCGAGGGTACCGGTCAGTCAGCCGGCAACGCCGGCCACAACATGATCGAGTGTGGCGGGATACTCCGGGCCTTCGATTTTGCGACCGTATTTCTCCTGGTAGAAGTCCTTGATGCCGCCGTGGATCCCAAAATGGATGGGGTCGTCAAAGTTTTTCAATTGGGCTGTTCTATGGGGGCCGGCATGTTTCCTGATTGTCAGATTGCTGGTATAGGCTACAGTCATGGTCATACCTCCTTCACCACCGACTAGGTCGGTGGCTTATGATTAGAGTTAACTTGAATCCTCGAAACATTAACAATATGTCTGTGGCTCATTTTAACTGACCGCCTTGAACTTGAACCTGATGCACACTTTAGAACCTGGCTCTTTTTTCGTGATTTTCTTATAAAGGAAATGGTAAAGAATCATAGATGAATTGTCCTAAAGAAACAACATCATTAATCATAAGGATAGCGTATGCGTAACTTTGACTTGCCCGGACGTTCCGCCGTTCATGCCATGCACGGTATGGCGGCCACAAGCCACCCGTTGGCATCTTTAACTGCTATCGATATTTTAAAGGATGGCGGAAATGCCGTTGACGCTGCTGTGGCGGCCGGTGCGGTTCTCGCTGTGGTGGAACCGCAATCGACCGGAATCGGGGGGGATTGCTTTGCTTTGGTTGCGCCGGCAGACGGTCAGGAGGTCATCGCCTATAATGGGTCGGGGCGGGCACCGGCGGCGTTGAACCTAGATTGGCTCAATCACCACGGTATTGTCGATATCGAGCGACATTCAGCCCACGCTGTGACCATACCCGGCGCCGTAGATGCTTGGGCTCGCTTGGTGGCAGACTACGGCCGTAAAAGCCTGGGAGAATTGTTGACACCGGCCATCCGTTTGGCCTCAGAAGGGTACCCAATCCATGCGCGCATTGCCTATGATTGGCAGCGTGCGCGAGAGGCTTTGGTAAAAGATCCCAATGCTACCGGCATTTTTCTACCCAAAGGTACCGCGCCCAGTACCGGGAGTGTGCATCGGCAACCGCAGTTAGCCCAAACGCTTGAACACATTGCTGAAGAAGGCAGAGACGGATTTTATACGGGTTGGGTGGCAGAAGACATGGTCTCCCATCTGAACCAACATGGCGGATTGCATTCTACAGATGATTTTGCTTCGGTCCGGGGTGAATATGTGGAGCCGATTCAGACCAGCTATCGGGGCTATGATGTGTACGAATGTCCCCCAAACGGCCAAGGCCTGACGGCGCTGATCATGTTGAATATATTTTCCGGTTTTAACCTGGACCAGTGGCAGCCCTTATCCGTGGATCGTCTGCATCTTGAAATTGAGGCGGCTAAAATGGCGTACCAGGATCGCAATACCTATGTAGCTGACCCTGCCCATAGTCGGATTCCAATCGAGCAATTGCTTTCGGCCGCACATGCGCGTGAGCTGCGTAAGGCTATCCATATGGAGCAGAGCCTGGACCGGACCCCGTCATTTCAATTGCCCGGTCATGCCGATACCGTCTGCCTGTCCGTGGTTGACCGGGATCGTAACGCCGTCAGTTTTATTAATTCCCTATTTAATGCCTTTGGCAGCGGTCTGACGGCGCCTCGCAGCGGCGTTGTGCTGCAAAACCGCGGTGTGGCCTTTTCATTGGATGCAGATCACCCCAATTGTATTGCACCGGGGAAACGTCCTTTGCATACGATTATACCGGCAATGGTGTGCAAGGGCGGTAAGGCGATCATGCCATTCGGCGTCATGGGCGGCCAATACCAGGCCATGGGACATGCCCATTTTCTTAGTAGCTGCATCGATTATAAGCTGGATCTTCAAGAAGCCATCGATTTGGGACGCGTGTTTCCGCTGCCGGATGGCACCGTGGAGGCGGAATCCGGCATACCCGGTGACGTGGTTGCGGAACTTTGTGACCGGGGCCATCGTATTTGTGTGCCGGAAATCCCCTTGGGTGGTGCCCAGGCCATTTGGATTGACTGGGAAAGCGGTGTGTTGACGGGTGGGTCGGATCCGCGCAAGGATGGCTGCGCCTTGGGATACTGAGCGGGTTGCGAGTATCGCCTTACGAGTTGAGACTAATCATAAGCCACCGACAAGATCGGTGGTCGTTGACTTATGAATCTCTGCCTTCAGGATTGTCATCCCCGAGAAATCGGGGATCCGTGCGCCTGGAAGCAGGCGCAATCAGGGAG
>Ga0180435_10003933_pt1 | contig 14771 bp, 11 predicted proteins | sample SS_ome_3_FD_132467 | JGI IMG/M metagenome (GOLD analysis project Ga0180435, IMG submission 132467) | Hypersaline lake sediment archaeal communities from the Salton Sea, California, USA - SS_3_S_1 metaG | ecosystem: Environmental > Aquatic > Non-marine Saline and Alkaline > Hypersaline >... | reverse complement strand
TGGCCGAAGGGCATCCCCAGGACACCCAAAAATCGCTTCTCTGTGGTCAAAAAGCAACCCGCTTCTACTTGAATCGCTTGAATTCGGTTATTAATGTGCAGTTCTTTCAGCCTGACATTCGGTCAGGTTTGTAACGTTTGTCTAAATGCGAGATAAATATGTAACTTTTTTTTGCGCTTGCGCATCTATAGAGATGTAAATGTAAAAAATAATTATCGGTACACAAGGAGAATACAAATGGAAATGAAGATCAACTTCCCCGGCGGCGCTCGTGTCAACGCTGAGTTTGGCCCCCACACCATCATTACAGACCAGGACGGCTCGGCCCCTTCCCCCTTCGCCACCTTCCTCGCCTCGCTGGGCACCTGCGCCGGCATCTACGTGCTTGGCTTTTGCAAACAGCGCGGCTTGCCCACCGAAGGCATCCAGATCGTACAGCGCATGCGTCAAAATCCCTTCAACGGCATGTTGGACAAGATTGACCTTGAGATCCAGGTTCCGTCCTCTTTCCCACAGCGCTATCACGAAGCCCTCGTCCGCTCCGCGAGCCTTTGCGCTGTCAAAAAGCACATGGAAAATCCGCCTGAATTTGACGTCTACACCAAAGCCGTCGAACCTGTTGTGGCATAATAAAATAAAGGCAAAAACATCGAACCCGTCTGTGAAAAAACAGACGGGTTTTTGTTTGGTTCTGCAAAAGACCTGCTATAATACATGCATCAATTCCATGAATAGAAGGACGATCTTACATGCGGCGAGAAGCACTAACCTGGAACGATATCGATCAACTTATTGATCACCTCATCCCCCAGTTTGAAACTGAATTTAATGCCATGATGCTCATCACCCGCGGCGGCGTGGTGCCTGGCGGCCTGCTGGCTGAGGCCCTGGACCTGGTGGACATCTTCACCGCTGCCGTAGACTTCCCCGCTGAGATGGAAAGGGAACGCAGCCGCAAGGCAGACCCGCGCCTGTATGCCCTGCCTCAGTTCATCCAATTCCCGGAAGCCAGCCTGCTGAAAGGCCGCAAGATCCTCATCGTGGATGATGTCTGGGGCTCGGGGCGCACCATCACCGCGGTTAAGAACCGCGTGGTCAGCGCTGGTGGACATCCTTACACCTGCGTGCTGCATTTCAACCCCTACCGCAACCTCTTCGGCGATGTGCGTCCAGACTACTTTGCAGCCATCACCGATGCCTACATCGTCTATCCCTGGGAAATCAATCGTGGCATTGAGGGCAGCCTCTTGCCTCAGATGCCGTCTGACAGTTAAGATCCTGTTGCAGTTAACAGCCATCGCCCCCGTGGTTTCACTGGGGGCGATGTTCATTTCCGCTTACTAGCGTCGTCTTTGCTGTTTTCTCATCGCACGTTTTTTCATACGGCGAATGGCCTTTTTCCGCTCCATGCGTCTTTTTTCGGTCCTGGACACAAACCAGCGCTTGCTGCGCAATGCAGACAAAGTCCCACTGCGCGTGACTTTCTTACGAAACCGTCGCAGCAAATCTTGCTGCGATTCATTAGGGCGTAATTTCACTGTTGTAGGCAAAATTTCTCCTTTCAGAACTTAAGCAGCATCTGCTCCTGCTTTTCCATTCCCATTTTGATTACTTACCAGGTGCTGTGTCAAACGATCAATAATGATCGCCAGGATCACAATACTGATACCACCATTAAAACCGCGTCCTACTTCCAGACGCGCAATACCATTCAGCACTTCGGTACCCAATCCACCTGCACCGATCATCGAAGCCACCACAACCATAGCAAGCGCCATCATGATCGTCTGGTTGATGCCTGTCATGATGGTGGGCATTGCCAACGGCAGCTGCACTTTGGTCAATAGCTGTCGCGTGGTCGCACCAAAAGCCCTTGCCGCCTCAACCGTGTTTTCATCCACCTGACGGATCCCCAGATCTGTCAATCGAATGGCCGGAGGCACGGCATAAATATATACCGCGATCAAAGCAGGCACCTTTCCAAGGCCAAAGAACATCAAAGCCGGGATCAAATAAACAAAACTGGGCATCGTTTGCATCAAATCAAGCAATGGGCGAATGATACTCCTAAATCGGGTGCTTTGGGCCATCAGGATGCCAATCGGCACCCCGGTCAGGATTGCCAAAGCCGTGGCAGCAAAAACAATTGCCAGGGTTTTCATTGCCCCTTCCCAAAGGCCAATACTGCCAATAAAGAGCAGTCCCACAACAACACCTGCTGACAATTTCCAACCGCTGACCTTCCAGGCAGCCAGCGCAGCCAGGATGAGAAATACAAACCAGGGAAGCCACAACAAGAATTTTTCAATACCCAGCATAGGTTGCAGCAAAACCTTGCCAATGGCATCAAAGATGAAATCACCTTCCACCGTCAGCCAATCAACCAGGGCATCGATCCATTTATCTAAAGGAATAACAAAAAATTCCGGAAATTCCATAAAACCACCTTTCCAATAATGCGTTCTTCTAAAAAAGAAAATGGAAAAGCAGGACATCCCAAACGGGATGCCCCACTCAATTTCTCTCTTGGTTCAATTACTGTGCGGCAACCGCAGCAGCAACTTTTTCTGCAACATCTTCCGGAAGCCAGGAGCGCCACTGGTCTTCGTAGTTCTCAAAGTACCATAAGGCAGCTTCTTCCACTTCCGCTTCATTCTCGGTCATGTATGCCGAGATCTTGTTCAGGTTCGCGGTGCCAATGAACATGGTATCCAGGAAGGAAGCCAGCTCAGGATTGCGTTCAGCCATCCCTGCAGAAACAGCTTTTGGAACGCTGATATTTTCAAAAGCGCAGCCAGCCTCAGCCGGAACCTGCCCCTCCAGACTCTCATCGATCACACCGGTTTCACTGATCTCGGTGATCTTGGCCCAGCATTCGTCGTTATACTCAGGTTCTTCAAGCAAAACCATGTCATACACACCAAGCAGCCAGGTCGGTTCCCAATAATAGGAAACAACGGGCTCGCCTTTTTTATAAGGGCCGGCAATACCAGCATCCAGTGCACCAGTGGAACCAGGCTCAGTAAGATTATAAGTTTCTTCCAAACCATAGGCATACGTCTTGATACGGATCACCTCAGCGCAGTTCCAGCCGGTCACACAGCTCACCAAAACACCCTTGTCCGGATCTTCAGGATCAGTAAACAGGTCCTTGTACTTCGGCAGATCATCAACAGATTTCAGATCAGGTGCCATGGGCTCAATACCACGTTCTTCGTCCCCTTCGATCACGTAACGCGGTACATAAAAACCCTGTGCAGAACTCTCGAAAATATCACCCAGTTCTACGATCGTGCCAGCTTCGCGTTCTGCGTTCCACCACTCTTCAATGTTCGACCACCATACTTCCATGATCACCTGAACTTCGTCTTCAACAATGGATTGCTGCATAACCGGCGTCGTGACCGTTACCACATCCACCGGATACCCATAGCCATGCTCGACAATGAACATTGCAATCTCATTATTGATCCACAGAGACTGCCACTGCGTATCAGCAAAAACGATCGTCTCTTTTTCCTCATCAGCAGCTGCTTCTTCTACCGGGACTGCTTCTTCTGCAGCCGGGGTTTCATTAACAGCAGGCTGGCAGGCACTGACAAGCAATGCAACAATTAAAAATCCAAACAAAATAATCGACTTTTTCTTCAAAAACATTTTTTCTCCTTGTCTTCTTTCATGATTTCATCCCGCAGAAGTTTGGGATCTTCCAAATTACTAAAATGGATGAAATTTATACTGGTTCTGCAGCGCTGTTCTCTCTGGAAAGCGCCTCCAAAATTGCCACGCGGGGCACGATGCCCAGTAAATTATTGGTCTCATTCACAACTGCTACAGGCCATTTCATATCCGCCAACATGGGGAATAATTCTTCCAGAGGCGTTTCGGGATCCGTTGTATTCACCTCTTTCATGTCAATTTCACTGAGCAGCTTCACACCCGTCTTGCTGGCTTCAATTGCCTGATCGATCGTTATCAGACCCTGCAATTGATTCTGCCGGTTGACCACAAAAACGCTGGAATGATTATCTTTGCGCATTACCTCTATGGCCACACGCGGCCCATTTCTGCCAGAGACAATGGCATACGGCGTGATCATGGCTGTACCCGCGGTTAACACCCGGCTCAGATTCACATCCTGGGTAAAGTCCACAACATACTGGGTAGCCGGATCCAGCAAGATATCTTCCGGGGTGCCTACCTGTACCAGGCGGCCATCTTTCAGAATCGCAATACGATCCCCCAACCGCAGCGCTTCATCCAGGTCATGGGTAATGAAAATGATCGTCTTCTTGATCTTGTCCGCCAGATCGATCAATTCGTTCTGCATTTGGCGTCGGATCAATGGGTCCAAGGCACTGAAAGGCTCATCCATCAAGAGGATCTCAGGGTCGCTGCACAACGCTCGGGCCAAACCCACACGCTGCTGCATCCCACCGCTCAATTCATCAGGATAGCTTTCTTCCCAGCCCTTAAGACCAACAATCTCGATCCAGCGTTTTGCTTCTGCCAGACGTTCTTCAGAACCCATCCCACAGATCTCCAAACCAAAACTGACATTCTCGATCACTGTGCGGTGCGGCAGCAGACCAAAGCGTTGAAAAACCATATTCATCTTGTGACGCCGGAAATCCCGCAGTTCATCGTCGTCAAAGGCAAGCACATTCTTGCCATCCACCCAGATCTTTCCGGATGTAGGTTCGATCAACCGATTCAGGCAGCGCACAAAGGTCGACTTTCCGCTGCCAGAAAGCCCCATGATAACAAAGGTCTCGCCTTTTTCAATTTCCAATGAAACATTTTGCAAAGCGACGGTATGTCTGGATTTCTGCAAAATATCCGTTTTGGTTCCCCCTTTTTCCAATTCCCTGACTACACCTAACGGTTTTGAGCCAAAGATTTTGTACAAGTCACGAACTTCTATAAAAGCCAAATTAAATCACCTCCAGGTCAAGATTTTCTGGCACAACTCAAAACAACACGAGGATAATCTCGAGTCATTTCTTGAACGCATTTCCAGCAAATAGCGATTGGGAAACCAAACAAACTTCACTGGCAGCAGCAAAATAAGCTGGAACCACAGAAAAAGAACCGGTTACAATATGTGTGAGAATAGGTGATTGACAGCAAAAAAGGGACGGTTTGCCACTCAGAATCACACAACCAGTTCTTTGGCCAGTCCCTTCAAAAAATCATATTAATCAAGTTCAAGAGCAGCAAAAGCGTGTTGCACCGCAATCGATTATAACACACACTCAATTATTCACATAGTATATTATTCAATAGATTTATTGAATAGAGGAAACGATAACAAATGGTTAACATAGAAAACGACTTCCGCCCACAGGTTTTTGAACAAATTTCCCGTATTTGCAAAGCTTTGGGTCATGCTCACCGCTTTGAAATCCTCTTCCTGTTGGTGAATGGGGAACACAGCGTGGAGCAAATGAGCCGAGAAACCAGCATGTCGATCGCTAACACTTCCCAGCATTTGCAAAACCTGAAACGCAGCGGCCTGGTCCTTTCCCGACGCGCCGGGAACACCATTTTTTACCGCCTCGCTGACCCCTCCATCCTCCTGCTTTTACAGGCAGCCCGCAGCACAGCGGAGTCAAGACTGGCAGAAATGGACCGTCTGTTGAATCAAATTTCCACAGCAAGGGAAAACTGTTCCATTATCAATATTGATTCAATTCAGGAAAGCATAGCAAAAGAGCAGGTTCTTCTGCTGGATGTACGCCCAGAAGATGAATACCATAATGGGCATATTCCCAATGCGATCAATATCCCATTAATAACCCTGGAAGAGAAACTCGCTGAGCTCCCAAAGAACATGACGTATGTCGTTGTCTGTCGCGATATGTACAGCACACTTTCGGATCAGGCAGTGCGCTTGCTTCAGGAAAAAGGATATCAAGCAGCCCGTCTATCACTTGGCTTCTTGGAATGGAAAGCACAAGGCAAAGAGATCGTCTTTACCGCCTATTGATCCTTCTTGTGCCCCAACAATTCACGGTAATTCGCCAGATTCACACGGCTGATCTGTGATAACTGCGCCGGGACCGCATCCACATCAAACCAGCCGATGTCGCTGCATTTACCTGGTTCCATAATACGTGGCTCACCAGAAGTGATACGGCACAAATAGCTCGGCGATACCCAATGCTGTCCCTCTTCCCTGAGAATATGGTCGGCCACGTCCAGCAATTTTCCCACCTCGATCTGGATGCCGAACTCCTCCAGCATCTCACGCTGCAAGGCCTGCCTCAGCGTTTCGCCAAACTCCACTGACCCACCGGGGAACTCCCACAGCCCGCGCTCGTTCTTGGCCAGCGGTCCGCGCTGCGCCAGGAACACTTTCCCCTTTTGATTAATGATCATCGCCCCTACCCCCACACCGATATAATCAATCCCTCTTTTCATTAATGCCTGATCTCCATATATTGTCATTGCGAATCCGTAACCGAAGTGAAGCAATCTCACCGGCAGTCTGAGGGATTACCGCCCATTGCAAGGATCATAACATCGCGGCTGCGCCGCTCTTCGCAATGGCAAAACATTTTTCTTTGCGGCTTTGTGCGAAAAATATTATCCCACCAGCACATCCAGATACCGCTCTCCCATCTGGACAAGATCAAACTGCGCCTCTGCCTGCACCCGCGCCCCTCGTCGGAAGGTCTCCTGATCCGCCAGCACATCCAGCGCGGCCTTTGCCAACGCAGGCGTATCCGGCTCTTCCAGCTTCCAGTGATCCGCACCATACGGTACTACGCATCCAGCCATCTCCGGCACCAGCTCAGGCAGCGCGCCCGTGGCATACCCCACCACCGGCAGTCCGCAGGCCAGCGCTTCGATCACCGCATTCGGGCAGCCCCCGTTGATCTCGCTCGAATACAACACATGCGCCGAGCGGTCCAGCACCGGGATGCGCTCGCGAGGCAGTTTCCCCATCCACGTCAACCACAGGTGGCTTTCTTCATTCCACTGCTCACGCAGCGCCTGCGGGGCATCGCCCGCGATCATCAATTCCAATTTTCCGTCGATCTGCGCCTGTATTGCTTCCCCCAAATGCACAGCATGCGCCAGGTGCGGCTCATTGCCGCGCCCCAGGTTACCCTCCACTACCAGCATACGCACGTGGTCCTGCGGACGCTCGTGCGCACCTTCCGGCGTGTAAATGCTCAGATCCACACTGTTATGGATCACCACGCCCGGCGCTTTCACCTCGCCGAAGGCATCCGTCCACATGCCCTGCACGAAGTCGCTCTGGTACACCACGCGGTCGGCCAGGTTGCGGCGGATGAAGGCCAGCAGACGGTTATTGCGCTCGGAACGTAAGCAATGCTGCCAGCCGCTGTTATATACTTTGTGGATCCAGTTCATCTGCGCCAGGCGCTGCACAATGCGCACCCCGCGCTGTTTGGCCTGCCACAGGGCAAATACCTGCCGTGTTCCCCCACTAAGCAGGATGGCTGTACAATCCGGTGCGCTTGGGTCATGATGCACGTCGATCCCGCGCGCTCGAAAGTCCGCCATCAGACGCTTTTGAAAAGAGGCTGGTCCCCCCAGCCCCTCAAGTTTCGGTAAAAAACAAATACTTCCAGATGTCTTCAATGATTATCCTGAACTTCTTTTGTAGGGACAGGTCTCCGACCTGTCCGCTGACTGTACATCAATACCCACATGGCTATGCTAAAGCATTCCCTTCAGTGACCTCAGGGAACAATGCCCCTACATATCGTCACACACCGCCAGCAGCGCCGCCGCGATACGCTCCGCAGCCAGACCATCCCCAAAAGGATTCTGCGCCGAAGCCATTGCCTCATACGCCGCTTCATCTTCCAACAATCGCCGCGCCGTGCTTACAATGCGTTCACGGTCCGTGCCCACCAGTTTCAGCACGCCCGCTTCCACACCCTCTGGCCGCTCTGTGACCTCACGCAGTACCAGGGTAGGCACGCCCAAAGCCGTCGCCTCTTCCTGGATGCCGCCTGAATCGGTCAGCACCAGCTTGCAATGTTTCATCAAATGCACCAGCGGCAGATATTGCAGTGGGGGCAGCAAGGTAATATTGGGCACATCCGCCAGCAGACGGTGCACCGGCCCCTTTACATTCGGATTGAGATGCACCGGATAGATGAATTCCAGCCGGTCGGCATACGTCTCGGCCAGCTCACGTAAAGCCTGGCAGATCTCCTCCAGCGGCTCATCAAAATTCTCCCGCCGGTGGGCCGTAACCAACACCAACTCCTTGCCGCCCGGGCGGATGTCCTTCTCCGCCAGCAGTTCGGCTGCTTCCTGCGGGGCAGGGCGCTGCACGATCTCGCGCAAAGCGTCGATCACCGTATTGCCCGTCACCAGGATATGGTCATCGCGCACGCCTTCGGCCAGCAGATTCTGGCGGCTGTGTTCAGTAGGCGCAAAATGCAGGTCCGCCACCACACCCGCCACGCGACGGTTGATCTCCTCCGGGTAGGGCTGCCATTTGTCGCCGGTGCGCAGACCAGCCTCCACATGCCCCACACGGATGCGGTTGTAGTACGAAAGCAGGGCTGCCGACTTAACTGTCGTCGTATCGCCCTGCACCAGCACCCAATCGGGTTTCAGGTCGCGCAGCACTTCATCCAGATGGGTGAAGATGGCTGCCGTCAAACCAGCCAGCGTCTGGCCGGGTTTCATTAGATTTAAGTCAATGTCCGGCTGGATGTCGAACAGCTCCAGCACCTGGTCCAGCATCTCACGGTGCTGGGCAGTCACGCACACGATCGATTCGATTCCCTCCGCGGCCTCCAGCGCCTTGACCACCGGCGCCATCTTGACCGCCTCCGGGCGGGTGCCAAAAATGGAAAATACGCGTATCTCTTTCATCTTACTCCTGCCGGATCCCCAATCCCTTGATTGTAAAACCTGCGCCTTCCCAGGCCGCCACGTCCCAGCCGTGGATCATATCCAGCGCCAGACGGGCGTCGGTCTTTCCGGCGACTACTGCCGGGTCCAGTTCACATAAGTCCTTGTGCCCCACGGTCAGCACCAGTGCTTCCGCGTCAGCGATCGCTTCTTCCAGTGTATCGATGACCTCCACTCCAGCGATCTCCATCTCCGGCTTGAAGGGATCAAAAGCCTTCACCTGCGCACCGGACTCAGCCAGGATACGTGCCACGTCCACCGCCGGACTTTCGCGCATATCGTCCACATTGGGCTTGTATGCCAGGCCCAACACAGCCACGCGCCGCCCACTGAGGTTCTCGCCCATCGCGCGCCGCACCAGGTCCACAATAAAGCGCGGCTGGGCATCATTCACGCGCCTTGCCGTGGCGATCAACGGGGTGATATCCGGCGCTGCCTCAACAAAGAACCACGGGTCCACACTGATGCAATGCCCGCCAACGCCGATTCCCGGCTTGAGGATCGACACGCGCGGGTGCAGATTAGCAATCGCGATCGCCTCCCACACGTTCACGCCAAAGCGCTCCGCCAGGCGCGAGAACTCGGTCGCAATGCCGATATTCACATCGCGGTAGGTATTCTCCATGATCTTGACCATCTCCGCCGTGGTGGCATCCGTGAGGATGATCTCGCCGCGCACGAAGATGCCGTACAGGTCGCGCCCCGCTTCTGCCGAGGCCTTGTCGATCCCGCCGATCACACGTGCATTCTCGATCAATTCACGCAGGATCTGACCCGGTAGAACGCGCTCAGGTGAATAGGCCACCATGAAATCCTCCCCGGCTTTCAGGCCGGAGCGCTCCAAAATGGGCACCACCACATCCGTCGTGGTCAGCGGCGGGGAGGTGGATTCCAAAACCACCAGGTTCCCCTTACGCAAATGCGGCACGATGGCTTTAGTGGCCGAGATCACATAGCTCAGATCAGCCTTCTTGTCTTCCTTAAAAGGCGTCGGCACCGAGATAATGAAAGCATCCGCCGGTTCCGGTGCTTCGCTCACCACCAGATTGCCGGAACGCAGGCCAGCCTGCACCAGTGTGCGCAGCCCTGGCTCATAAATATGCAGTTTGCCCTGGCTGAGGCTCTTCACCACCCGCGGATTGACATCCACCCCCACCACCTTCAGCCCATGTGAGGCAAAAGTGCTGGACGTCGGCAGGCCGATATATCCCAACCCCAGGACACATAATTTCTCAAATTTCACGGTTACTCCTTGGTCTGTCAATATCGTATCGTTTCTTCGCGATCCAGACAGTATGGAACTGACATGATTATAAAGGAAATAGGGATTAGGGAACAGGTAATCAGGAACTGGGGAAAAACGTCAATCAGTTGATCCGTCAATTCGTCAACCGGTCAATCAGGAACAGCCCCTCCCGCAGGTTTCGCATTGTCCCCTTTAGGGGAAAGGAGTCATCGAGGCCTAACTTCAAGTTTCTGGGTTAAGAACATTTTCTTAAATCTAACCTGCGGGAGGGCGCATCCCTATCCCGTTCTCATTCCCAGTTTCCTAATTGCCTTGTTGATGAATTATAGAATCCCTGATCCCTGATTGACGGATTCCCGATTGACTGGTTCATTTCTTGCACATCTATACGAAGTGAAAGGAGCGTACCAGCGGGGCACAAACAATACATTCATCTATGACTTTGTCTTGCTTCAAAACCCCCGCCATGATAAACTGATAACGTGCCGGAAAATATCTTAATTCTTACGCCCTACCACGATTTTGGTGAAATGCTTCGCCTGGGATTGGCAGAAAGCCAGAATTTCTTCCCGTATTTGTCCCATAACAGCGGCGAGGCCTTGCATGCTGCATCCCAATACAAATTCAGCCTGGTCATCCTCGACACCGAAATCCCCGGCCCCGACTTCCACGAGCTGTGGAAAGATCTCCAAATCACCCAACCCGACATGCAGCTGGTGCTTATCTTCCCCGAAAACGAAGAAGACTACCCCTCACTGGAAGGACTCGCGCCCCTGGGGTGCGTGGACCATCTCCTTTACATGCCCGATCTGATCGACCTGATCGAGAGCGCTTTCCCCCCGGTGGAAGAAACTATTACCAACCCAGCACCTGTGCAACAAGAAAACGTCCCCGAGGCAGAAAAAAGCTCTTCATCGGCACAGGCGGCGCAAAGCAAAGGCGACGCCACCGCCTGGCTGGAAGATGCGGAGATGGCCAGTAAACATCTGGAAGAAAAACTCTCCATCAGCTCTGCCAAAGCGGCCATGATCGCCCGTTCCGACACTGTACTGGCCTATTCAGACGAGCTGGAAGTCAGCGCTGCCCAGGAGATCGCCAACCGTTTCACCAAATACTGGAATGCAGATGGCAAGAACAGCGACCTGGTGCGCTTCATCCACCTCGGACCAATGAATCACGCCTATTTGCTCTACGTCACCGGCCTGATCGATGAAACCGTGCTGGCTGCTTTGTATCATCCTGATACTCCCCTCAGCCAGCCGCACAGACAGATCAGCAAATTGGCGAAGATCTTGCTCAGGGAAGCCCCCGTCGTACCCAAGAACGGCACTGGCCCATTGGAAATAACTTCTGAAGACGGCGGTGATGACGTCTATTCGCAGCGCATGCGCATGGTCACAGGCAGCCTGCGCCCTATGGGAAAAGACGCTCAGAAGGAAAAACCTGCCTCCATTGAAGAAACTGATTTTGCTGAAGCAGAAGATGAATTTGATGACGACGTCTTTGATCCAGAACAATTCAATCTCGAAGAACTTCTCTCCCACATGCCTTCTCCTGATCCGGTTTCACCGGAACCTTTTGACAAATCAGCTCCCCCTGTGCAGACCTTTCCAACACCAGACCCTGACCAACACATCAGCCAGGATGCAGTGGAAAACCTGCGTTCCAACACCAGCGGTCTGCGGGAATCTGAACCACCCCCAGAGCCCAAGCACGAAACACCCTCACAGCCAAAACGCGAAAGGCCCATCCCGCCCTGGGAATCAGGCACTGGCGCCCTGGAACAAGCGAAGACACTCAGTCAAAACAGATCCCAACGCGAGGCCTATCCCTGGAAAAACAAAGAAGAAAAGCATGACGATACGCCGCCTGCCCATTCTCAACAAGAAGAGGCCAGAGATTCTTATCCCTGGGAATCTGTCACAGCGGATAGCACACAAGCGCCTGAATCTTCTGCACGGGAGGACATGAGTAGAGATCCCTATCCCTGGGAAATAGAGAACACCAGTAGCGGACAAACACCTGCATCCCCCGCCCAGGAGGACACGGGCAGAGCCCCCTACCCCTGGGAAATGGAGGCCGCCACCAGCGAACAAGCACCTGCATCCCCTGTTCAGGATGATATGGACAGAGCCCCCTACCCCTGGGAAATGGAGGCCGCCACCAGCGAACAAGCACCTGCATCCCCTGTTCAGGATGATATGGACAGAGACCCCTATCCCTGGGAAATAGAGGCCGCCAGCAGCGAACAAGCGCCTGCATCCCCTGCCCAGGACGACATAGGTAGAGAGCCCTATCCCTGGGAACCTGCATCAGCCAATAGTGAAGACTTTACCCCGGCATCCGCTCCAGAGCCAAAGGATACCGTGCAAAACTTGCGCCGCTTTACCGATAGTCTCAACCCTGACCACGCAGAAGACCTCCCCGATGAACAGCAGGCCGTCGCACCTTTCGAAGACCAGGATGCCGTGCAAAACTTGCGCCGCTTTACCGACAGTCTGAACCCTGACCACGCGGAAGACCTCCCCGACCAACAACCGGCCGTCGCACCTTTCGAAGATCACGATGCCGTGCAAAACTTGCGCCGCCTTACCGATAGTCTCAACCCTGACCACGCAGAAGACCTCCCCGATGAACAACCGGCCGTTGCACCTTTCGAAGATCAGGCTGCTGTGCAAAACTTACGCCGCTTTACCGACAGTCTCAACCCTGACCAAGCGGAAGACCTCCCCGATGAACAACCGGCCGTCGCGCCTTTCAAAGACCAGGATGCGGTGGAAAATGTGCGCCCACCCTGGGAATCCGAAACCGGCAGCCTCAGATCAGATGCCGCCTTTCAGGAACCAGCAGGACAACTGCCAGCCGCACCTGAACCGGAAAACGCCCTGAACGATCTAAAATACCCTTGGGATTCTGAAAACCTGGATGAAGAAAACACCCAGCCCATACCTCTTGCCCAGGAGCCCGATGAAACGCAATGGGGAAACCATACCGAAAGACTGACACCGCCTCCCGACACGATCGAGGAGACGCGGCGCATCAACACCTTACCCAAACGAGGATCTGAGCCGGATGCTGAAGAGCCCGGTGCCGTGGAAAGCCTGCGCACCCCCTGGGAAACCGATGATACCAATCCTGACCAGACACCTCCCAACGGGCACAACGAATTTGAAGAGGAAGAATTCGAACCCCTGCCCGACTTCAGTGATCTGGAAAGCACCTCTGAAAGCCCGCTGGGCAACGGCTGGCAGCGAGAAAAGCAAGACCAGGAATCTCCGACCGCCGAGGACGACACCAAATCCAAGATTGGCACATCCCCCTTGAAACGCCCGGCCACCAAATCGCAGCAGCCAGAAATAGAAGAAGATGACGAATACAGCGATTGCATCTATACCTACACAACCTTCGTCACTCCCCTCCTCAAACGTCATGCCCTCACCCGCGAGCTCGCCCAGATCCTCGCCAAGAGCATGAGCACCGTCTGCGAGAAAAACCACTGGAAATTGCTCAACATGACTGCGCGCCCCTCTGGTATGCTCTGGACTGCGCGCATTCCACCTAACGTGACCACTGGCCAGATGGTGAAGATCATCCGAGAAGAAACCTCTGACATGCTTTACGAAGTCCATCCGCGCCTGAAGTATGAAGCCCTCTCCGAGAACTTCTGGGCTGCCAATTACCTGGTTGTCAGCGGAGAAGAGCCCCCGGATGACAATTCCATCAAAGAATTTCTCCAGCGCCTACACATGTCAGGCCACAACAGCGGATCACGCCACTAACCAAACCTCAGAAGGATTACCATGCCCCCCATTCTGTACCTGATTGACGGCCATGCCCTGGCCTATCGTACCTACTATGCCCTCAGTGCCACTGGCGGCGACCGTTTTCAGACCAGCAGCGGTGAACCCACTGCCGGGGTGTATGGTTTCGCTTCTGTCCTCCTGCGCCTTTTGGAACAGGAGCAGCCTGAATACCTCGCTGTGGTCTTTGACACCGGTAAAACTTTCCGCGATGAAATGTATCCCGAATACAAGGCCACCCGCGAGAAAATGCCCGATGACCTGCGCGTCCAGTTCGACCGCATTTTCCAGCTTGTGGATGCCTTTCACCTGCCCCGCCTGGGCGTGGAAGGTTTTGAAGCTGATGATGTCCTCGGCAGCGTGGCCCAGGACGCCGTCAAGCAGGGTTTTGGCGTCAAGATCCTCACCGGAGACCGTGACCTCTTGCAGCTCGTCGATGAGCGCATCATCATCAATCTGCCCGGTAAACGCCTCGCCGATTCACGCGATTACCGCGCCGCAGATGTAGTCGAATACATGGGTGTGCGTCCCGACCAGATTGTCGATTTCAAGGCCCTGGCCGGCGACTCCTCCGATAACATCCCCGGCGTGCCCGGTGTGGGCAAAAAAACTGCCATTTCCCTCCTGCAGGACTACAACACACTGGATGAGATCTACGAACACCTGGAAGAACTGCCTACCCGCGCTAAGAACAAGCTGCGCGATGCCCGCGATCTGGCCTACCTGAGCTATGATCTCGCCCTCATCCGCACGGATGTGGAAGTTACCCTGGACCTCGAGGACGCCAACACAAAGAACATGGACCTCTCTGCAGTAGA
>Ga0180435_10003930_pt1 | contig 14774 bp, 10 predicted proteins | sample SS_ome_3_FD_132467 | JGI IMG/M metagenome (GOLD analysis project Ga0180435, IMG submission 132467) | Hypersaline lake sediment archaeal communities from the Salton Sea, California, USA - SS_3_S_1 metaG | ecosystem: Environmental > Aquatic > Non-marine Saline and Alkaline > Hypersaline >... | reverse complement strand
GCTATCCATCGTTTTCGCGGAAACAACTTCGCCCGTTATCGGATTGAGGCGATAGAGCGTTAGGCCGCCGTCAAGAAAGATCGACCGGCCAGCGACGAACCATGCCAAGTCGTCTTCAATCAGGATGTTGCCATGGACCGGCCAAACCGACTCGATCTGTTCGAACGCCGCATGCCGCAGGTCCACCGGGGCGGCGCGGAACTTCCATGCCAGCTCGCCATCCGCGACGCGAACGCAATAGACGTGACCATCGGCACAGCCGAAGAGCGCCAACCCCCGATAGATGGTCGGCGGGGAGTCGACGCGACCGCCAGCGACGTATCGCCAAACGGCTTCACCCGATTCTGCGTCCAGAGCAACGATAGTGTGCGCGTCGATCATGGAGACGAGCAATTTACCGTCGGCGACCACGACGCTGCTGAGTCGGCCGCGTAGTTTCGATTTCCAGGCGGGTTTCAAGTCGGTGGAAACGGCGGTTGTCGTCGCACCGCGGCGGGCCGCGTCGCCACGATAGGTGGGCCACTCACTCATCGCTTCTGACGTCTTTCCATTCGTTGTTGCACCAAAGGCGGGGCCCTTCGTGAGACGGTTGTCGCTCGATTCAATGCGAAGTTGGGCGAGCGATGAAGACTCGGGCGCCAAAGCGGCAATGCCGTACAACTTCGCCTCGGGATAACATGCACAGGGATGTGGCGGGGCGTAGATCAAACCGTTGCAGGGCATGATGCCGTAGAGGCAGGCGCCGCGGACCCAATGATTGATCGTCCAACTCTTTTTGGCCGTGTCGAGGAACTCGATGCCGGTTCGCGACATCAACAGGTACTTTTCGGTTGCCTTGCCACGGTAGCAACGGTGATGGAACCAATAGGTGCTCACGTCTGGCGGGAACTCAGCCTTGACTTCGCCCGTCTTGGGGTCGCGGCCGGAGAATACGCCGTCGTAGCCGCCGCTGGTTGTTGCCCCCGTCCAAACAAGCCCTCCCGATACGAGGATGTCTTCGGGAGATTGATAACCGCCGGGGGGGTGAGGAGCCTTCCAAAGCGTTTTGCCTGTTGCCGCATCCATCGCGGTCATTGAGTCGGCCCCGCCCCGATGCGGCACCATTTTTTCACCACCGGCAAACAGCACGACACCTTCATAAACAACCAGGGTGGGGCCAAAGTACGACTTGATTGTCGCCCAGATCGGCAGCGGTTCGGACGCCCATTGTTGCTCGCCGGTTTCTCGATGCAAACCGACGACCTTTTCGCCGTCGTGTAGGTACACGCGGTGTCCGTCTGCCGCCAGCGTAAGCGGCGTAGCGGCGACGTGTTGCTTCCACAGGATCTTGCCGGTTTCCGCCTCGACCGCCATCACCGCCCGTTTCCGTTTCTCATCTTGCCAGGACCATTGGCCGCCACGACGCTTGATGTCGCTGATCGTTGGCAGTTCTTCGATCGCGGAGGAGGCCCGATCGGCCGTGGCGAGGAACAATACGCCCTCGGAGAGGATGATCTCTTCAGTTGCGGAGGCGCCTTGGTACGTACGTATCGTCTTTCCCGTCTTTGCATCGATGGCCGTGACCGGTGCGTTCAGTGAAAGGGTGACGTAGACCGTTTCGCCGACTGCCACCAACCGCCGCGGCAACTGGGCCGGCCCGTTCTTCAGTGGCCAAAGGTGGGTATGCCACTCGGGAATGTCCCGCTTCCAGAGAATGGCGCCGTTGAACGCGTCGCGAGCAATGAGCTTCCATCGTGGCGGCAATTCAATCGAAAATCGTGATGCCTCGTCGATAATGTAAAATATGCGACCGTTGGCCGAGACCATTGCGCTGAGCGCCGACATGTGATCGTGGTGTCGCGAGTAGCGGGGATTGCCCACCCATTGCATGCGTCGCGGTAGGTCGACCACGTCATCTTTGGCGACCGCGTTGTTGCCTGGGCTATGCAGGTAGTGCGTCCAATCGTCGATCTCATCCGGTCGCGGTTTGACAGTTCGCTGCCATTGGCCGTTTACCTGAATCATGGCCACGCCGTCGGGGCACAACACGCGGAGGATTTCGTCGGTTGACAGTTCTCCTTGCTCTTCGACAACGATGAGATTCACGAGGTTGTCGATGTAAGGGAGTTGCCGGCCGTCGAATTGGATGGCCGAGACCGGGCCGTTAAGGCCTTTCGAAACGATGTGTTGACGCGCGGCCGCGACGTTGGGTGGATCCACGTCCAGCCCCTGCACTTGGTAGCTGTCGCTAACGCGCATTGCGGCCGTCCGCTGTCCATTACCGCAACCAACGTGAACCACCAAGCCGCCGGCAACACCGCTTTGATGGACGAGTTCCTTGCCTGTAGTTTGGGCGAAACTGGTCGCGGTGATCACCAGCAGTACGACGACAGAAAGACTTGTTGAACGAAAAACGCGCGGCATGGAATGATTCCTTTGTGAGCACGAATGACAAACAGCGTGTTGTAGGGCGGCAGGTGTGCCCCCATTATGCCGAAACCAGCGTCAGTAGCAAGTTTTTGCTTGTTTTTTGTGAACACTTGCGGAGGCGCGTCGTGTCGATCACAATGTATTTTGCGAACCCGCCTTTTACCGACCTACCCACAATCAGCAGGGCTCCGTTGCCGATGCTTGCCAAGCTGTCCACGTACTCGCTGCTAGGCATTGAGGCGCTTCCCGTCGAAGTGGAGGTCGACGTCTCGCCTGGCGCATTGCCCAAGACGGTGTTGGTAGGATTGCCGGAGGCCGCTGTTCGCGAGAGTACACACCGTGTCGAACGGGCGATGGTTAACTCCGGTTTTATGCGGCCGCAGGATCGGATCGTCATCAATCTTGCCCCAGCGGAACTTCCCAAACAGGCGGCTTCGTTCGATCTGCCGATTACGATGGGTATGTTGGCGGGTAGCGGGCAGATCGCCACCGAACGTTTTGCCGAATACGCCGTGGTCGGCGAATTGGCTCTGGATGGGGCGACGCGGCCGGTCAAGGGCGCCCTTTCGATGGCAATATCTGCTGCGAAGCAGAACGGGCTGCGCGGAGTCGTCGTGCCCGCCGAAAGCGCCGCCGAAGCGGCCGTGGTGGAAGACATCGAGGTGATTCCCGTCTCCTGTCTGGCGGAGGCCGTCGGCTTCATGGGCGGCGAGTTGGATATCGAGCCGGCTCCATCGCGAATCAACGAGTTGTTCGAGCAGTTGTCCGTGTACGATGTCGAATTTTCCGATGTTCGCGGCCAAGAGACGGCCAAGCGAGCGCTGACCATCGCAGCGGCCGGCTCACATAATCTGCTGATGATAGGGCCGCCGGGTTCGGGCAAGACGATGCTGGCAAAACGCGTGCCGACGATCCTGCCGACGCTGACCGCGACTGAATCGATCGAGACGACACGGATTTACAGCGCGGTCGGACGACTCGAACCGGGGCAGCCGTTGTTGGCGACCCGGCCGTACCGACCGCCACATCATACGATTAGCGACGCCGGTTTGGTGGGTGGCGGCAGCACGCCGGCCCCTGGCGAGATCAGCCTTGCCCACAACGGCGTTTTGTTTCTCGATGAATTACCGGAATTCAATCGGCGAACCTTGGAGGTTTTGCGACAACCACTCGAAGATGGCCATGTGACCATTTCTCGGGCGCTCAACTCGACGACATTCCCTGCCGACTTCATGTTGATTGCGGCGATGAACCCGTGCCCTTGTGGGTATCGCAATGATCCGCGGCGGTCGTGCCATTGCTCCGTGCCGCAGATCGAAAGGTACATGGGCAAAATCTCGGGTCCGTTAGTCGACCGCATCGATCTGCACATCGAAGTCCCCGCCGTACCGTTTAAGGAACTGTCGGGCGACACCGCCGGTACGAGCAGTCAGGCAATGCGGCGGCAGGTGATGCAGGCTCGCAACAAACAGGAAGACCGATTTCGGGATGCGAGGACCCGGTACAACGCACAGATGTCGAGCCGGGAAATTCGCCAGTATTGCCGCCTCAACCGCGAGGGGCTTTCGCTACTCAAGGCGAGCATTCAGGACCTGGGGCTATCGGCCCGGGCTCACGACAAGGTGCTGCGCGTCGCGCGCACTATTGCCGATCTCGAAGGCGCCGCGGCCATTGCCGTCAATCACGTCAACGAAGCCGTCAATTACCGAATGCTGGATCGTGACATGTGGACGTGATGGTCTTGTGTTATGGACTTTCGAGTCCATCAGCGTAAGGGAACTGAGTGTGAACAATGAATTGACCGAGACCGAGCGACTTCGGCGCCTCGCCATCATTGCGATGGTTTCAGACGACGAGTTATTGGACCGCCTAGTTCTCAAAGGCGGCAACTTACTTGATATTGCCTATGGCATATCGACGAGAGCTTCGGTTGATATCGACTTCTCAGTGGAAGGCGACCTCGCATCAGTGGTAGACCTAGAAGAGCGCATTCGCGAATCGTTGACCAGAACGTTCGCCGCTGAGAGTCTGCAGGTGTTTGATTTGAAACTCCGTTCGGTTCCCCCAAAGATATCGGATGAAATGAAGTCCTTCTGGGGCGGTTACAAACTCGAATTCAAGATTGTCACAAGTGAGCGATTCGCCGAGTTTCAAAATGACATAGAACAGTTGCGACGTAATGCCCTGAACGTGGGAAAACGAGGATCGACAAGATTTCTTATCGACATCAGCAACCACGAATTCTGTGAAGCCAAAGTGGCAAAAAACATCGATGGATACACCGTGTTTGGATACACGCCGTCAATGTTTGTAGCTGAAAAACTCAGGGCTATCTGCCAATAAATGCCGAGCTGCGTCGAAGTTGTTCACAGCCACCCCAGTGCAAGGGCGCGAGATTTCGTTGACATAAGGGTGGTAGTGGAGGAGTTCTCGGTCGATGTTGAGCATCCTGACTTCCGCAGTATTCTTAAAAAAACATTCGCAGCGAAGAAGGCGCCCTTGTCATTGTTGGGAGAAATCGAAAGATATCGCGAGTATCATCGAACGGACTTCAAGGCGGTAGAAGACACCGTCAAAGCAAACGTAGTGCTTGAGCCGTTTGATTCCTATTTCGACTACGTGGTGGACAGGTGTCAAAAATTAGAATCCCTTTGGAACAAATAACCTCCACTCCTTCACGTACTCAGTTTCCTTCATTTCGTGGGCCAAATAGAAGTCAAATTCAATATCGAACTGTCGCAACAGATCTAGCTGCGTTGTCGAGTATGTCTTGGTTCGATCCAAGTAATATCCGATCGCCTGGTGGTACGGGTATGTGTAGTTGAGCCGTCGCAAGTATGCCACAAGTCTGTTCACGGAGAGTGTTGGCCTTACAACTTCAAATGCCCTCGCAACTTCAAATGCCCCGCCGGCGTAGACAGGACGCACAACAACGTCAATTAGCGTCCGTTCGGTGTCCGTCAGGCGCAGTCCATCGCGAGAAATAACGCCGAGGTTACCCGTATTTTGTCCATTGACGATGCATATCCGTTGGTCGTGGAATGTTGTGACGTTTTTTGACACGCGACATTTGTTTGCAAATGCCCTATTGATGTTGGCCTGAGTCAGAGAGCCTCCGCCACCGGTCGCGCGTTGCTCGAAGTTCAGGTAAACGGTTTTCGGAATCTGCTCCGTTAGATTGTGCAGTTGGAGAGCGGTAAAATGGGTGAAATACCCTTCAGGGCGCAATGACTGTACAATCTCCAGGGTTTCGACATCTCCCCATGTGTATCGTTTTGTTGGGCGATGAGGAAGTTTGAAATTGTGAAACTGCAACTTCGTGTTTTTGAGCAAGAACTGTATGAATTCATTCGTCGATGTAGCCTGTGCGAGCCGCCAATACTCGCGGTTGTCGGAGAGGTGCTGCGCAAGTTCTGTGTGAGAAAACACACGGTTTGGGGCTTCTTCAAACAGCTTGACAATATCGGGTTTCGCGATGCTAAGGCGAGAACGCGGCGGCATTTTCTTGATCCAATGAAAGACTGCTCTATGTAGTATATATACTACATAGAGCGGTTGCAGACGGCAAGGTTAAACGAAATATGTCCCAACGAAGGCTATCAAACAGCTTCGGCGACCAATGATCGTTAGTATATATACTAACGATCATTGGTCGCCGAAGCACGGGGCATGTTGGGGGCTCCTCCATAACCCCAAATATGTGAAAGACTTGTCGGTTCTGGAAACGAAGCAAGGAGATTTGTGAGGGAAATAGGCAAAAAGCAATACAACTCTCAGGGTTTGCTAGGTTGCATCGGAGGCTGTGTTATGTTGTATATATACGACATAACACGACGTTTCAATTCTAAAAACAGTAGCTTCGGTTTTTCGTACTTGTCGATCACTTGGGACTCCCCTACTAAACCTTCTCCATGCAAGACCTGCTCGACGCCAACGGATCGTACCAATCGCCCCAGCCGAAACCAGGATTGCTATCTCGTTGGTTTCCCTCGTTTTCGTTCTACCGGCGATTCGTTTGGATCGTGTGGCGGTCGGCCGGAAAGGCGAAACGCGGTACGTACGACGACCCTGCTTGGCACGCCAGTAGTGTTGATGTATTGCGTTCGCTCGAATGCGTAGGCGTAAAGGTTGCCGTCGAGGGCGGGAATGTGATGCGGCAGGTGGACGGCCCCTGCGTGATCGTCGGTAATCACATGAGCCAACTCGAAACGGTTGTGATCCCGTCGTTTATCATTCCGTATCGCCGAGTCACCTATGTCATCAAGCAGAGCCTGTTGGATTACCCGGTGTTCAAGCACGTGATGCGATCGCGCGATCCGATTGCGGTAACGCGGACCGACCCGCGCGAGGACCTGAAGACGGTGATGACCGAGGGGCGTGATCGATTGGGCAAGGGAATGTCGGTAATCGTTTTTCCGCAAACGACTCGCACCAGCGACTTCTCGCCCGAGGATTTCAATTCGATCGGCGTTAAACTGGCGCTCAAGGCGAAGCTGCCGGTCGTTCCGCTGGCGCTTCAGACCGATGCCTGGGGCAACGGCAAGCGACTCAAAGATTTTGGCAAGATCGACCCGACCAAGCCGGTTCGCTTCGCATTTGGTCAGCCGCTGACCGTCGAAGGACGCGGGCAAGATCAGCATCAAGCCGTTGTCGATTTCATTACGCAGAAACTCGCCGAGTGGCGGGGCGAGTAGAGGTCAGTCTCCTTCCGTCTTCTTTCCGCTCTCGTTCCCATGCTCCCGCGTGGGAACGAGTATGGTATCACTCCTCTTCTGTCTTCTTTCGCACCGTTTTGGCCTCGATCTCCTCCTTGAGTTTGGCGACGAGTTCATCGAACGGCATCGCGCCGAGGTCGCCGTCGATGCGGTCGCGAACGGCGACAGTGCCTTGTTCTGCCTCGCGGCCGCCGATCACGGCCATGTACGGAATCAACTCCAACTGGGCGTCGCGAATCTTAGCGCCGATCTTCTCGGCGCGGTAGTCGCCCTTGACTCGCAGGCCTGCTTTCTTCAGTTTCGCTTCGACCTCCCTACCGTACTCTTCGAACTTTTCGCTGACGGTCAGAATGCGAATCTGCTCGGGCGCCAGCCAGAGCGGGAAGGCCCCGGCGAAATGCTCGATCAGAATACCGGTGAATCGCTCCATCGAACCGAAGGGGGCGCGATGGATCATCACGGGGCGATGGGTTTGGTTGTCGGCCCCGATGAACCCCAGGTCGAATCGTTGTTCGCTCGGCAGGTTGTAGTCCAACTGCACGGTGCCGAGTTGCCATTCGCGGCCGAGGCAATCCTTGACGACGAAGTCGGCCTTGGGCCCGTAAAACGCCGCCTCGCCTTCCTCGATATCCAAGCCGGGCAAGTCCATCGAACGGGCGACTTCCTCCAACGCAGCCTGGGCTCGCTCCCAGGTTTCGTCGCTGCCAACGTACTTCCCACCCTTTGGGTCGCGGAAGCTCAAGCATACGCGGTAATCAAACAGGCCTAGTTTGTGCAGAACGAATTGAGTCATCTCGATGCAGGCACGAAATTCGTCAGCGACTTGGTCATCGGTGCAGAAGATGTGCGCGTCGTCTTGAGTGAAGCCGCGTACCCGAGTCATGCCGGTCAGTTCGCCAGACTTTTCGTAACGATGCACCAAGCCGAATTCCGCGATTCGCAGAGGTAGATCGCGGTAGCTTCGCGGCTGCGACTTGTAGACCATGATGTGGTGCGGGCAATTCATTGGCCGCAGCAGGTACTTCTCGCCGTCTTCGACCTCGATCGGCGGGAATTGACTGTCTTTGAAGTACGGGTAGTGGCCCGAGGTTTCGTACAGACCAATTCGACCGATGACCGGTGTATTGACGATTTGATAACCGCGGTCGGTCAGTTCGTCGACGATGAACCGTTCCAGTTCGCGGCGGACGGTCGCCCCCTTGGGCAGCCAAAGAATCAAACCGGAACCGACCAGCGGATCGATGGTGAACAGGTCAAGCTGTTTGCCGAGCACGCGGTGGTCGCGGCGTTTGGCTTCTTCGAGTTGTTTCAGATAAGTAGTTTGGTCCTTTTTGTCGAACCAGGCGGTGCCGTACAGACGTTGGAGTTGTTGGTTCTTCGCGTCGCCCTTCCAGTACGCGCCGGCGACCGAAAGCAGTTTGAACGCTTTAATCGCCTTGGGGCAGGGGACATGCGGACCGCGGCAGAGATCGACGAACTCGCCCTGCCGATAAAACGAAACCTCTGTTTCTTCGGCAAGCCCTTCCTGGATGTGCTCGACCTTGAGCTTCTGTCCTAAACTCGCACACAACTCGACCGCTTTGGCTGATGGCAGACAGCTCGGCTCGAACGGCTCGTTTTCCTTGATGATCCTTTTCATCTCGGCTTCGATGGCCGGGAAATCGGTTTCGGTCAGCGGTCGTTCGAGACAGAAGTCGTAATAAAACCCGTTGTCCACGGTGGGGCCGAACGCCAACTCAACGCCCTCGAACAGCCGCATCACCGCGCGGGCCATCACGTGAGCGCACGAGTGCCGCATCACGTCAAGCGATTCGGTGTCCCTCTTGGTCAGTAGTCGCAGGTCGACCGAACCTTCCTCCGGCAGTGGCAGGCAGAGGCTGGTCAACTTGCCGTCGACTTCGGCCGCCAGTGCGGCTTTTGCCAAACCGGGGCCAATCTCCTCAGCCACATCCATGCTGGAAACGGAATGATCGTAGTTTCGCACCGATCCGTCGGGTAATTTCACTTCGAGCATGCTCGATCGCCTTATTCTTCTGGTGCGCCGGGTCTTTCGATCCGTCGCTTCGTTATGGGAATCTGCCCGCAGACGCCTATCTTACGATGGCGGAATGCCTTACGCCATAGCGACTTACGGAACGGCCACTATAAGCCCGGGACAACGCGTCCATCAAGGGGGTTCGCGCAGGCTCGACGTGCGAACCGCGGTGATGATGTGGGTGGACAGCTCGGTCGGCTACCTCGCACCGAAACGGGCGGTCAAGCCCTTGTCCATCAGCCAGAGCAGGCACGTCCAAATCAAAAACATGCAGGCAACGCTGACGATGGATGGCATCAGATGTGGCAGGGGAGGCCAACCAGTGATTGCACGGTTCACATTCGAATCGGCAGGCAACACGTATCGCGAAATTGCCACAAGAAAGAAGCCGAGCGTTGCGGCGTCGCGCCAAGCGGTGGTTGACCAGCCGAGTTTCCGCGCGCCGATGAAGCCTATCGTGATGCCGCCAAAATGAGAAAGGGCAGACGTGAGATAGAACTGGGCTCCCAGCGAAAGATTAATCAACCAGAGTGGCACGCCGACGGCAAGGATCAGCGTGCCCAGCGCGGCGAGTCGTTGGGCACTGGCCAACAATCCAAAGCCGACGGCAAGACACGCGATATGACAGGCCCAGAGTATGTGCTCGGTTTGGTTCAAGGCAACATGGACGGCGGCATGACAAGCGAAGAAGAAGACTGCGAGGCTTCCCAAAATCACGCGTTGCGATGGGCGAGTGACGGCGTGGTCGGCGGTGTGAACGGCAGAAGAACTCATCGTGCGGCTCAGCACCCCGCGCCGCCGCCAGCACCGCCAACTTGGCCCCCGGCGGCATCGGCCGCGCCGGTAAAGGTTGTGTTGGCGACGTTGCCAAGTTCCTGAATGGCGGCCATGCAGGTGACGACGATGATCGCCAGCATGACGGCGTACTCGACGGCGGTCGGCCCCGATTCATCCGATAGAAAGCGCTTGACTCGGCCCAGTAAACACGACATGGCTCTACTCGGTGGATTGCAGTTCAAAATGCGTTCGACAATCCCCTGCCGGTACTTGTCGACAAGGAGACTGTCTTGAAAGCCCCTGCATCCCAGTTGCTGCCTGCTGTCGCGCTCGGGTGCCCCACGCGACGTCCGGCGTATGAACCGATCTTGCGTCGATTCATCCGCCGCAAAGGATGTTTGGAAGAATGCCTACCGAACCGTAAGTTACTAAGGAACGCCCGTCAAATCGCGAGTCGCCCACTACATGATTGGCGAGGGTTGTGAGCAAGACGATCGCTCAATTCGTTGTAATCGCTAAAATAAGACACGCGTTGGCGGCCCGGGGCTATCCCCGGAAGTACAGGTACGCGGCGAGGATGGCGACGAGCACGGCAAGAGAGGCTGCGACATCCGGCCAACCCCAACTCTTTCGTGACTTCTCTCGGTCTTCCTCCGAAATCGTGCCATACGTCAGTCCGTTGAGTCGTTCCAGCGACGGGGCCTCAGTTGCATAGCTGACGGCGATCATCGTGATTACGCAAACGATGAAGATCATCAGGCTGTAGTACTGGAAGTAGATCTTGTTGACGATCCACAGTAGCGAGCCTTCGGAGTAGCTGAAATCCTGCATCAGTGCGACCGGTGTATCAACCGCCAACCGGAACACACCCAATGCGAAGCCGACGATCAACGTCGCCAAGCAACCCTTCGCGTTCATGCGTTTCATGAATACGCCGAGGAAAAAGACGACGAAGATTGGCGGAGCCAGATAACCTTGCACACTCTGCAGGTAGTCGTACAGGCCATGGGCGCCTTGAATAACGGGAATCCACGCCAAACCGATGACGACCATTGCGCCGGTCGCCAGGCGACCCGTCCACACCAGTTCATGTTGGGACGAACCGGGTTTGAGCCGCGAGTAGAAGTCCATCGTGAACAACGTCGAAGATGCGTTGAACACGCCGGCCAGCGAACTCATTAGCGCGGCTAGCAGACCGGCGACCACGATCCCGCGCACGCCAGCCGGTAAGATCTCGGCGACCAGCATCGGGAAGGCCTCGTTGTTGCGACGCACGACGTGCCGCATCCGCCCGTCCTTGGCTTTGCTCCATGCTTCGAAGGTGGGTTGGGCGACAAAGATCGTTGTGTCCTTGCCCGTCTCAGGATGCGGCTTGGTGACGGTCAGTTTGGCGAAGGTTGTATTCTTCAACTTCTCGATATCGGCGGCGGCAACGAGTTCGAAGGCTGCGTCGGCGGTCGCCTTCGCGTTTTGAACGACGAATACATCGCTTTTCGATTCGCCGATCGGCTGGAATTCAACCATCTTATTGAGTTGCCCGCTCTGGTAGACGGCAAAGCAGATCATGCCGGGAATGATAAAGATGAAGACCGGCAGCAATTTCAAGAAGGCGGCGAAGATACTGCCACGGCGGGCTTCGCGCTCGTCCGGTGCGCCCAATGCGCGCTGGACGATGTACTGGTCCGTGCACCAATACCAAAGTCCGATGATTGGAGCGCAAAACAGCATGCCGAGCCACGGGTAATTGCCGTTGAAGTACCAAGCTTGCGTACCCGACTGCACGACCTCGCCGCTTTCCGTGATCGAAGTGCTGACTTCCGAGACCGGTTGCCAAGTGCCTTCGACTCCTTCAGGCACGAGTGGCTTCCAGAGGTTGAACATGTCGCTGCCGCAGACCTCTCGCAGGCCGTCCCACCCGCCAAGTTGAATTAGTCCAAAGATCGTGACCAGGATCGAACCAGCGACGAGCACGAGTGTTTGCACGGCTTCGGTATAGGCGACCGCTCGAAACCCGCCGAGTACGGTATATACACCGGTGAGCACGATGACGAGGATCGACCCGATCCAGAAACTATCGAGCCCCATGATGTTCATCTCAGGCAGCAGCACGCGAAAGACGATGCCGCCGGCGAAGATGCCGACCGCGATCTTCGTTAGCACGTAGGCGACTAGCGAGATGACCGAGAGCACGGTTCGGGCCATTGGGCTGAAGCGGCGTTCGAGGAACTCGGGCATGGTGAACACTTTGGAGCGGGCGTAGAACGGCACGAAGATCCAGCCGAGTACCAGCAAGCACCAAGCGTGCAATTCGTAGTGGGCCATGGCGACACCGTCGGAGGCCCCCGACCCGGCCAACCCGACGAGGTGTTCGGAACCGATGTTCGAGGCGAAGATCGAAGCCCCGACGATCCACCAACTGAGATTTCTGCCTGCAAGGAAGTAGTCGTCGGCCGTGTCGCGGTTTTTCAGGATCACCCACCAAGCGATACCAAGCAGGAGGACGAAGTAACCGACCAGGACGATCCAGTCGAGCACATGAAGGCTGGTTCTCCCCGCGGCCTGCTCGATGCCGTTTCCGATTGCCTCAGCCGTCGACGGCTGAGCAATGTCGGCGATCGCATGGCTCGTAACCAAGCCCACAGGACCGGTGACTACGATCAACAGTGCCAGGAGTGTCCCTGCGAAAAAGGAAAAACGACCGATCATCCTTCACCTCCGGTTGTACATCCCCGCCTGTGAACGCGGGAACGAGTTGTAATTATCCTCGTCTTGCCTTGTCGCGAATGGCGATCAAGTCCTTCATCACTCCGTCGAGCGTCTCCCGATATTCGGCCATGCCGAAGGCATCGTGGAGCTTTCGATACAATTGATAGAGTTGCGCGTACGTGTTTGCCGCTCCCTGGCGTGGGCGGAAGACCTGCTTCTTCACGCCGGTCATTTTCTTTTGCGCTTGTTCGATACGACGATACGCTCCCCCGGCGACAGAACCGCAAATCGCCGCTCCCAGGGCGCACGTCTGAGCCGAGCGGCTGATTTTCATCGGGCGATTGCAGACGTCGGCGTAGATCTGCATCACAAACGGATTCTTCTCGGCGATGCCGCCGCAGTTCACCACTTCACGAACTTTGATGCCGTACTCCTCGAATCGATTGATGATCGTCAGAGCGCCAAACGCCGTAGCTTCAAGGAGCGATCGGTAGATTTCAGGGGCCGAGGTGTGCAGCGTTTGCCCAACGAGCAAGCCGGTCAGCAGCGGATCGACCAGGATCGTGTGGTTGCCGTTGTTCCAATCGAGAGCGAGCAAACCCGATTCACCTGGGGCCAGCTTGTCCGCTTCTCGCGTAAGATTCAGGTGCGGGTCGCCTTTGGCTGTGTACTTCGCCGGCGCCAAGTGTTTGACGAACCAGTTGAAAACGTCGCCGACGGCCGATTGCCCCGCCTCCAGCCCGTACATGCCGGGAATGATCGAACCGGGCACGATGCCGCATAGGCCCGGAATGTCAGGCAACTTGGCGTCGTTCGGGGCAACCATCATGTCGCAAGTGCTAGTCCCGATGATCTTCGCGAGTGTTCCCGGTTTGATACCCGCTCCGACGGCCCCCAAGTGCGCGTCGAAGGCGCCAACGGCGACGGCGACTCCGGCGGGCAGCCCGACCTGTTTGGCGATCTCGGCAGATAGTTCGCCCGCCTTTTGATCGGCGGCCGCCGCACGGGTGGCATAGTGCTCGCGAATACGAGCCAAGTCGGGGTCGAGTCGCTTGAGGAACGGTTTGCCAGGCAGCCCGCCCCAATCATCGTGGTACATCGCCTTGTGACCGGCTGCGCAGATGCCGCGCGGCATGGTGTCGGGATCGAGATTGCCGGTGACGTAGGCAGGTACGAAGTCGGCGAGTTCCACCCAGGAGTAGGCAGCTTGGAAAACCTTTGGAGCCGTACGTTTGCAGTGCAGCAACTTCGCCCAGAACCACTCGCTCGAATAGGCGCCGCCACACTTGGCGAGGTACTTGTCTTTCGATCGTGCCGCTTTCTCAGTGATCTCGGCGGCTTCGGCATGACTCGTGTGATCTTTCCAGAGCCAGGCTTGAGCGGCGAGGTTGTTCTTAAATGCGGGCTTCAACGCGAGTGGCTGGCCGTTTCGATCGACAGGTAGAGGGGTCGACCCCGTCGTATCAACCCCGATGCCGACGACGGCGTCTGGAGAAAACCCACGCTTTTTCTTCGCAGAGTTAACCGCTCCACGAACCGACTTGACGAATCCCTCGATGTAGTCGGCCGGGTTTTGGCGAGCGAGATTGGGATCCTTCGCGTCGAGCAGAATGCCGGCCTCGCCGCTCGGATAGTCGAACACACACGAGGCGATTTCTGTTCCGTCAGAAATGTCGACGATCAATGCCCGCACGCTGTTGGTGCCGTAGTCGACGCCAATTGCGAACCGCTTTTCAGTTTTCTTGGCCATGATATGTTGCCGTCGGAGGAGTTTGTGCCGCTGCCGAGTTTCGAATCCGTACAGCTTAGGGAGAGCGACGGTCGTTTTGCAAGTCAATACTGCGAAAAAAAGTTGTGACATTGCGCAGAGCGAACAATTGTCCGGCAGACTATGTCGATCTGCGAATTTGGGATGCCGTCGCCACGTTATTCGCTTGGCGGCGTGTCAGCCACAGCCGAGTCGCCGTCCTTCTTTGACGGGGCGATCCATGGCAAGAGTCCGATCCCCAGCACGCCCAGAGCGACATCGGTCGTCATCGTGATCGGGTATCCCCAAGCCTCGGTCGCCTTTCCCTGCCACAAAAAGGAATAGAACATGGTGAAGTTCAACAAAGCCATGTAGGCGGTGAATT
>Ga0180435_10003929_pt1 | contig 14777 bp, 13 predicted proteins | sample SS_ome_3_FD_132467 | JGI IMG/M metagenome (GOLD analysis project Ga0180435, IMG submission 132467) | Hypersaline lake sediment archaeal communities from the Salton Sea, California, USA - SS_3_S_1 metaG | ecosystem: Environmental > Aquatic > Non-marine Saline and Alkaline > Hypersaline >... | reverse complement strand
TCGAACAGCTCGATGAGCCTGCCTTCCAGGACCTGCTGCAGGACATCACCGACGAGGCCGAACGCTTCCTCGAGGCCACCGCGCTGGCCAACAACGTGGCCTTCCGCAGCATGCTCGAGCGCGGCCTGTTCGCCTTCACCCACAAGCTGGCCGCGCTGCTGAACGCCGACCGCGCCTCGCTGTTCCTGGTCGAGGGAGACGAACTGGTGCTCAAGGTGGCCGATCACCTCGACGAGATGGGCGAGATCCGGATTCCGAGGGGCAGCGGCATCGCCGGCGCGGTGGCGCAGAGCGGCGAGGCCCTGCGCATCGACGACGCCTACGCCGACCCGCGCTTCAACCGCGAGGTGGACAAGCGCACCGGCTATACCACCCGCTCCATCCTCAGCCTGCCCGTGAAGAACCAGGCCGGCGAGGTCTTCGCCGTCGCGCAGTTGCTGAACCGCCGCGACGGACAGCCCTTCGACGCCCACGACGAGGACCGCTTCGCCGAGTTCATCCGTTCGATCGGCGTAATCTTCGAGACCCAGCTGGGCTTGCGGGAGTCGAGGAATCGATGAACGTCGAGCCGCACGTCGCCGTCAAGGACCCGAAGGTCCGCGGCACGCTGCAGGACTACTTCGGCATCGAGATCGGCGCCGAGCACCCGCTGCTGGAACGGATCGGCCTGCTGCACCTCGCCGGCGGCGACTGGCTCATGCAGCAGGGCGAGGCCGGCGACGCGCTCTATTTCCTGGTGCGCGGCCGGCTGCAGGCCTGGGCCGCCGGGCCGGGCGGCAAGCGCCGCGGCACCTTTCTTAACGAGATCGTCCCCGGCGACAGCGTCGGCGAGCTCAGCCTGCTGACCGGCGCGCCGCGCGCGGTCGGCATCCAGGCCATCCGCGACAGCCTGCTGATTTCGATCGACCGCGCCACCTTCGACGGGCTGGCGCACGAATACCCGGCGTTGGCGCTGAACCTGGCCACCAACGTGGCGCAACTGCTACGGAACACCGCGAAGAAGAACCGGCCCTCCACGCGTAACCTGAAAACGGTCTGCCTGCTGCAGATGGACGGCCGCGGGGAAACCGCCGAACTGGCGCAGCGGGTGGCCGACGCGATCGGCGGCGAGGGCGACGCCCTGCTGCTGGAACCGAGCCGCCTGGCCGGACTCGGCGCCCCCAAGGGCTTCGATACCGAGTTGGCGCACTGGATCCACGAGCAGGAAGACCACCACCGCTTCCTGCTGTTCGTCTGTCGCCCGGAAGACGGCGACTGGCTGCCCTTCGCTTTGCGCCAGTCCGACATGGTGCTGCAACTGGCCCACGCCGGCAGCCTGCCCACCGTGCAGCGCTGGGAAGCTTTGCTCGAGGAAGGGGCCGGCGCCGCCATCGCGCGCCGCATGCTGGTGCTGCTGCACCCGGCCGGGCGTCCAATCCGCAACACCGCGGCCTGGCTGGCCGACCGCAGCCTGGATTACCACGTACACGTGCGCGAGGACCGGCCCGACGACGTCGGCCGGGTAGCCCGCATCGTCAACGGCCACGCGCTAGGTATCGTGCTGGCCGGCGGCGCCGCGCGGGGCTTCGCGCACCTCGGCGTGTTCCGCGCGCTGCGCGAACTGGACGTGCCGGTGGACTGGATCGGCGGCACGAGTATCGGCGGCATCATCGGCGCCGCGCTGGCCACCCACTGGGACGTGGACGAGGCCATCGAGCGGGCGCGCATCTGCTTCGTCAACGGCAAGCCCTTCAGCGACTACACGCTGCCGGTAATCTCGCTGATCAAGGGCCGGCGCATGGACCGGCTGCTGCGCGAGCACCTGGATTTCGAGATCGAGGACCTGCCCACGCCGTTCTTCTGCCTGTCCGCGCACCTGGACACCGGCACGATCACCGTGCACGAGCGCGGCAACGTGGCCGAGGCGGTTCGCGCGGGCGCCTCGATCCCCGGCATCATCCCGCCGGCCGTGGTCGACCGGCGCCTGGCCGTGGACGGGGCCGTGGTCAACAACCTGCCGGTAGACATCATGCAGCGCAAGCCGGTGGGCACGATCGTCGCCGTGGACCTGGGCGCCGACAAGCAGTACGAGGTCGATTACGGCAACACGCCCTCGGCCTGGGCCGTGCTGCGCGGCCGCTACCTGCCCTTCGCGCGGCGCTACAAGGTGCCGGCTTTCTCCACGGTCATGCTCAAGGCCACCGAACTCGGCACGCTGGAGCGGGTGCGCGAACTCGGCCGCCAGGCCGACCTGCTGCTGAAACCCCCGGTGCGCCAGTTCGGCATGACCGAGGTGCGCGCCTTCGACCGCATCGTCGAGGCCGGTTACGAACACGCAATGGAGGTGCTGCCGGCCTGGCTGGAGCAGGGTCACACCCAGCAGCCGTAACCGGGCATCCCATTCCAACCGGTCACTCACTATAATGGGCGTTTGGTTCGACCGATCCTGAAGACCACGCTGAACCGGGAGCGACCATGTCCGAACGCGAAATCATGGAATACGACGTCCTCGTCGTCGGCGCCGGCCCCGCCGGCCTCGCCTGCGCCATCCGCCTGAAACAGAAGAAGCCCGACCTGATGGTGGCGGTGATCGAAAAAGGTGCGGAGGTGGGGGCGCACATCCTCTCGGGCGCCGTGATCGAGCCCGGTCCGCTGGACGAACTGCTGCCGGGCTGGCGCGACGAGCCGCCGCCGGTGTGTATCCCGGTTACGCGCGACGAGATCTGGCTATTGCGCCCCGGCGGCAAGAAGACCCGCCTGCCGACCCCGCCGCAGCAGAAAAACCACGGCAATTACATCGTTTCGCTGGGCGCGACCTGCGCCTGGCTGGCGCAGAAAGCCGAAGCGCTGGAAGTGGACATCTTCCCCGGCTACGCGGCCGCGGAAATACGCTACACCGACGACGGCACCGTCGGCGGCGTGATCGTCGGCGACATGGGCGTGGGCCGCGACGGCCAGCCCAAGGACACCTACATGCAGGGTATCGAGATCCACGCACCGGTGACCGTCATCTCCGAGGGCGTGCGCGGCCACCTGGCCAAGCAACTGATCGCCCGCTTCGACCTGGCCGCCGACAGCGATCCGCAGACCTACGGCATCGGCATGAAGGAGCTGTGGCGGGTGCAACCCGGCAAGGCGCAGCCCGGCCTGGTGCAGCACACCGCCGGCTGGCCGCTGGATTCGAAGATCTACGGCGGCAGCTTCATCTACCACCTGGACAAGGACCGCATCGCGATCGGCTTCGTCTGCGGCCTGGACTACGCCGACCCGGAGTTCAAGCCCTTCGAGGCCTTCCAGCAGATGAAACACCACCCGATGGTGAAGGACCTGCTCGAAGGCGGCGAGATCCTGTCCTCCGGCGCCCGCGCGATTTCCGAGGGCGGCTACCAGTCGCTGCCGAAGTGCGAAATGCCCGGCGCCGTGCTGATCGGCGACTCGGCCGGCACGCTGAACGTGCCGAAGATCAAGGGCGTGCACCAGGCGCTGCGCAGCGGCATGCTGGCCGCCGACCACCTCGCCGAGACGGGGCGAGCCGAGGGCTTCGATGCGAAGCTGCGCGCTTCGGCCGTGGTGAAGGAACTGCACACGGTGCGCAACATCCGCCCGGCCTTCTACAAGGGCTTCTGGCGCGGCTTCGTGCGCGCGGCCGTCGAGACGGTCACGCTGGGCAAGCTGCCGACCACGCTGCGCGTGCACGCGGACCACGGCGCTCTGCAAAAAGTCTCGGAGTACACCGCGCCGGAGCGCCACTGGGTGGACCGCACGCTGCCACCACGCGACCGACTGGCCTCGGTCTACTTCGCAACCACCGAGCACGACGAAGACCAGCCCGTGCACCTGCAGATCCTCGAGCCCGACGTCTGTACCACGCGCTGCACGACCGAATACAATAACCCCTGCACGCGCTTCTGCCCGGCCCAGGTCTACGAGATGGTGGAGGAAGATGGCCAGCAGGCGCTGCAGATCAACGCGGCGAATTGCGTGCACTGCAAGACCTGCGACATCAAGGACCCGTACCAGATCATCAACTGGGTGACGCCGGAAGGCGGTTGCGGGCCCAATTACCAGAACATGTAACACCCCCGTGGGTGCACACCCACAACGGGCACAACACGAAGGACGACAAATGAAAATCCTGGTTGGCATCAAGCGCGTGGTGGACTACAACGTCCGCGTGCGCGTACTCCCCGACGGCAGCGGCGTCGATACCGACGGCGTCAAAATGAGCGTGAACCCCTTCGACGAGATCGCGCTGGAAGAGGCGCTCAGGCTGCGCGATGCCGGCAAGGCCGACGAAGTGATCGTGGTCTCGATCGGCGGCGACGAGGTGCAGCAGCAGCTGCGCACCGGCCTGGCCATGGGCGCGGACCGCGCGGTCCAGGTCCGGACCGGCGAGTCACTGCAACCGCTGTCGCTGGCGCGCACCTTCCTGAAGCTGGTCGAGCGCGAGGGGGCCGAACTCGTGCTGCTCGGCAAGCAGGCCATCGACGACGACAACTCGCAGACCGCGCAGATGCTGGCCGCGCTGTGGAGCCGCCCGCAGGCGACTTTCGCCTCGAGGGTGGCGCTGGACGGCGGCACGGCCAAGGTCACCCGCGAGGTCGACGCCGGCCTCGAGACCATCGAGGTCGACCTGCCGGCCGTGATCTCGGTGGACCTGCGCCTGAACGAGCCGCGCTTCGTCAAGCTGCCGGACATCATGAAGGCCAAGCGCAAGCCGCTGGACGTGGTGACGCTGGAAGAACTCGGCGTGACCGTCGAGGGCCAGTTGGAAGTGAGTCATTACGCGCCGCCCGCGCCGCGCGAGAAAGGCATCATGGTCGAGGACGCCGCCCAGCTGGTGGCCGAACTGAAGAACCGGGGGCTGTTATGAGCAAGATCCTGATCATCGCCGAGCACGACGGCGAGACCCTGAACCAGGCCACCGCCAAGGTGGTTTCCTGCGCCGCCGCGATCGGCGGTGACATCGACATCGCCGTGTTCGGCCACGGCATCGACGGCGTGGCCGCCGAAGCCGCCGCCATCGCGGGCATCGGCCGCGTACTGGCCGTGGACGCCGAGCACCTGGCCACGCCGCTGGCCGCGAACTGGGCAGCCGAGGCCGTCGCCCTGGCGGGCGACTACACGCACCTGCTCGGCCCCTCGACCACGCTGGGCCGCGACCTGATGCCGCGCGTCGCCGCGCTGCTGGGCGTGAACCAGGTCAGCGACATCATGGAAGTCACCGCGCCGAACGCTTTCAAGCGCCCGATCTACGCGGGCAACGCGATCGTCGACGTGACGGTCCCGGACGGCCTGAAAGTGGTCGCCACCGCGCGCACGGCCAGTTGGAAAACGGCCCCGGACGGCGGCTCGGCCGCGGTCGAGACCGTCGCGGCGGCGAACGCCGCGGTGGACCACACGCGGTTCGTGGGCATGGAAATCGAGGGCGGCGAGCGCCCCGACGTACAGAGCGCGCCGCGCGTCGTCGCCGGCGGCCGGGCGCTGGGCAGCGAGGAGCAGTTCGAGCTGATCTATCGCTTCGCCGACCAGATCGGCGCCGGCGTTGGCGGCACGCGCGCCGCGGTGGACGCGGGCTACTGTCCCAACGACATGCAGGTGGGCCAGACGGGCAAGATCATCGCGCCGGACCTGTACATCGCCTTCGGTATCTCGGGCGCCATCCAGCACGTCACGGGCATCAAGGACGCGGGCACCATCGTGGCCGTGAACAAGGACCCGGAGGCGCCGATTTTCGAGGTCGCGGACATCGGCCTGGTCGGCGACCTGTTCAAGGTGATCCCGGAGCTGGAAGCCCTGCTTGGCTGACACGGCGAACGAAGCGATCTGGTCGCCCGGGCCGGTCCGCCGGCAGACGGCGAACATCCGGCGGTTCCTCGACCTCGTGCGCAGCGAGGTCGACCCGTCGCTCGTGTCCTATTCCGACCTGCATCGTTTCTCGATTGAGCAGCCGGCAGTGTTCTGGCGCGCGGTCTGGGATTTCTGCCAGGTCGAGGGTGCGCCGGGCGCGCGGGTCGTCGACGACTTCGACCGTTTCCCGGGCGCCCGCTGGTTCCCCGAAGCGCGGCTGAACTTCGCGGAGAACCTGCTGCGCCATCGCGACGATCGCCCGGCGATCCTGTTCCGTGCCGAGGGCGGTGAAACCGCCAGCCTGAGCCACGCCGAACTCTACGCCGCCGTCGCCCGCACGGCCGCCGCCCTGCGCGAGGCCGGCGTGGTCGCCGGAGACCGCGTGGCCGGTTACCTGCCGAACCTGCCCGAGACCGTTATCGCGATGCTGGCCACTACCAGCATCGGCGCTACCTGGTCGTCCTGCTCGCCCGATTTCGGCATCGACGGCGTGGTCGAGCGCTTCGGCCAGATCCGTCCGAGGATCCTGTTCTGCGCCGCGGCCTACCGCTACAACGGCAAGCGGCACGACTGCCTGGACAAGGTGCGCGGCATCGTCGCGGCGATCGACTCGATCGAGCGCACCGTGATCGTTCCCTACCTCGAACCGGGACCGGAGCCGCGCGGTCTCCCGAACGCCATCGGTTTCCGTGAATTCACCGACAACGAGGCGCAGGAGATCGCGTTCGAGCGCCTGCCCTTCGACCACCCGCTCTACATTCTCTACTCCTCCGGCACTACCGGCGCGCCCAAGTGCATCACCCACGGCGCCGGCGGCACACTGCTGCAACACCTGAAAGAACTGGTGCTGCACATCAACCTGCGCCGGCAGGACCGGTTGTGCTACTACACCACCTGCGGCTGGATGATGTGGAACTGGATGGTCAGCAGCCTGGCCACCGGTTGCGCGCTGGTGCTGTACGAGGGCTCGCCCTTCCACCCCGGCCCGGGCGCCCTGTTCGACCTGGTTGATGAACTGAAGATTTCCGTGCTGGGCGTCGGTGCCAAGCTGATCGCCTCATGGGAAAAGGCCGGCCTGGTGCCGCGCGAATCGCACGAACTGAACAGCCTCGTTACGCTGCTGTCCACCGGCTCGCCACTGGCCCCCGCCAGCTTCGATTACGTCTACCGGGACATCAAGCAGAACCTCTGCCTGTCCTCCATCGCCGGCGGCACCGACATCGTTTCCTGCTTCCTGTCCGGCTGCCCGATCCTGCCCGTCTACCGCGGCGAACTGCAGTGCGCGGGGCTCGGCATGGACGTGCGGGTTTTGCGCGAGGACGGCAGCGAGGCCGATACCGGCGAAACGGGTGAGCTGTGCTGCGCCCGGCCGTTCCCGGCCACGCCGGTCGGTTTCTGGGGCGACGAGGGCGACCGGCGCTACCACGCCGCCTATTTCGAGAAATTTCCCGGGTTCTGGGCGCACGGCGACCACGTGCAGCGGACGGAGCACGGCGGCTACGTGATCGAGGGCCGCTCCGACGCCACCCTGAACCCGGGTGGCGTGCGCATCGGCACGGCGGAAATCTACCGGCAAGTGGAAACGCTGGACGAGGTTCTGGAGAGCCTCTGCGTGGGCCAGGACCGCGACGGCGACCAGCGGGTCGTGCTGTTCGTGCGCCTGCGAGAAGGGATCGATCTCGACGAGGAACTCGAGGCGCGCATCCGCCGCACGATCCGCGAGAAAACCACGCCGCGGCACGTGCCGGCTAAGATCATCCAGGTGGCCGACATCCCGCGCACGATCAGCGGCAAAATCGTCGAACTGGCCGTGCGCGAGGTGATCCATGGCCGCCCCGTTGCCAACGTGGACGCGCTGGCCAACCCCGAGGCGCTGGAACTCTACCGCGACCTCCCCCAGCTGGACGACTGAAGTGGGCGCCCGCACCCTGCAGGTTTCTTACGAAAGCGGGTCGGTGGGCGACTGGATCGGCCGCCCGGACGTACTGGCCGTGTTCGAATTCGGGCGCTCGCCGCTGGAGGCCGAAGACCCCCGCCACGTTCCGGTGGCGCTGGCCCAGCTGGACAGCCCGGTGCGGTTGGAAGTCTGGCGGGCACGCGGCCCGGTAAAGACCGGCAGCTGGGACGGGCTCAATTTCGCCCAGGGCGAAACACTGACCATGGGTCACATCGCGCTTGACATCGACCGCACCGGAGGCATGCGCGAGTGCAGCCGCCGCGCCTACGACCTGTTGCAATCCTACCTGCAGCAATCGCCCCACCCCTGGCCGCTGAAAATCTGGAACTACATCCCGGGCATCAACGCCGGGGAAGGCGACGAAGAACGCTATCGCCAGTTCTGCCTCGGCCGGGCCGAGGCCGTCTCGATCGACCCCGGCGGCAGCCCGCCGCTGCCGGCCGCCACCGGCATCGGAACGCCCCTGTCCGAACCCAGTCTCCAGGTATATTTCCTGGCCGGTTCGCTGCCGGGCCTGGACGTGGAGAATCCGCGCCAGGTCAGCGCCTGGCGTTACCCGCGTCAGTACGGCCCGCGCAGCCCGCTGTTCTCGCGCGCCACCATCCTGCGCATGAACGGCTCCAGCCAGTTCCTTCTGTCCGGCACGGCCAGCATCATCGGCCACCAGACCCACCACGAGAACCAGGTGACCGCGCAACTGCGGGAATCCCTGCGCAACGTGCGCAGCCTGCTCGCGGAAGGTCACCGCCTGGCGGGTGACGCCGAGGCGCGGCTGGACGACGACGGCGTGCTGAAGGTCTATATCCGTCACCGCGAGGATTACGACCGCATCCGGGAAACCCTGGAATCCGAAGTGCCCGCCGACCTGCCCCGCATCTACCTCCAGGGCGACATCTGCCGCGCCAACCTGCTGACCGAGATCGACGGCATCGTCAATTGCACGTAGGAGGCGCGTAAGCGGCGACCTGCAGCGGCGCACTCCGAAACCCGGCCGAGGAGGCGCATACCCCCTCCCCGGGCACGCTCAAGCCGTCCCTGGGCGCTATTCGGGCGTTCCCGAAACCCGAATACCCTGGGAGGGGGTATGCGCCCCCTCGGCCTGGACTCATCACGGAGCCGCCCGTGCCGCCCAGGTGCCCTGGCGAACATAAAGCGAAGGCGCCGAGTGTCTGGAACGCGTAGGGGTCGATTGGGCAGGAAGCCCAATCGAGGCAAGACAGCACAGGATGTGCTGTTTGCCGGCCCCGTGGGCGGGCCGGATGCGAGGGCACCCCGAAGGGGCGCTGAGCAGAGAGTCAAGGCAGCTGGGCGGTGCGGGTGGCGGGGCCACGTACAAAGACCGGTCGCGGGCAAGCCCGCTCTTACAACAGACTGCTCACCGCTTACGCGCCTCCTACAACGAAAACGGCCGGGGCATGCCCGGCCGTTCAGATCTGATTGTCCTCTGGTCTAAGACGTGTACTGGTCCATGATGCGGGCCAGTTTGTCTTTCGCCCAAAGCTTTTCTTTCTTCAGGCGATTGAGGGCCAGGTCTTCCATGGGCGCCGTGCCGATCTCGGCAGCGGTAACTCGCTTGTCGAGTTCCTGATGATGGTTGTAGATACGAAGAAACTCTTCGTTCTCTTTCATCAGTCGTTCCATTTCTTCCTGGTGGTGTTCAAACATGGGAATCCTCCGAATCGGTGCAGGTATCGAACAGCGAAGTCTTGCCGCAAGACTGCCGCAAAGGAACTTCGGCCGAAAAACAATTACTTGAGTGTGTGCGTACGCGTGTGCTGTAAGAGATGTTGCATGGTGCGGAAACAGCCAGAACGGCCATTATCCGCGAACTCCATTATCGACTGCGTAAACCATCGTGCTGACTGAAACCCTAGCGCAAAAAACGCAACCCCGCAAGCACGCGGATCACGGCAGGAGACCGGGCTCAATCATCCAGCAGAATGACGTCCACGCGGCGGTTCTGGGCGCGACCCTCGTCGCTCTCGTTGGTGGCGATCGGAAAGTCCTGGCCCATGCCGATGGCGGTGATACGCGCCGGATCGACGCCCAGCTGCACGAGCGCCTCGAGCACCGCGTCGGCGCGTTGCTGCGAAATCCTCAGGTTGGTTTCCGAGTTGCCGGTGGAATCGGTGTGCCCCTCGATGCGGATGAACTTGTCGGGCTCGCTCTGCAGCAGGTCCACGACTTCCACCAGGCTCTCCAGGGCATCGTCGCGCAACTCGGTCTGCCCGGACTCGAACAGCACGTCACCCAGGGTCACGACCACACCGCTTTCCGTCTGCCGGAGCTGCAGGTTTTCGAGCTGGCGCCGCAGCGTGTCGGCCGCCTCGGTGGCCAGCTGGGCCTCGCGGCGCGCCAGCTCGGCCTCGGTCACGCTGGAAGCGGCCAGGGCGCGGGCCTGGGCGGCCTCTTCCTGCGCCTGCTGCGCGCTGCGCTGCGACTCCGCCTCGCGCGCGGCGGCCGCCTCGGCCTCTTCGCGGGCCCGGCGCGCGTCCTCGGCCTGCGCCTCGGAGATCAGCCGCGCCTGCTCCGCTTCGAAGCGGGCGCGATCCGCTTCCAACTGGCTGGCGCGTACCAGCAGATCGTTGCGTTCCTCGTTCAGGCGAATGTACTCGTCCTCGAGTTGGGCGCGCTGGGCCACCACCCGAGCGATCTGGATGCGGCGGTCGGCCATGTAGATCAGGTGGATGCGGTAGGTGTTGTTGCCCGTCCAGGTTTCCGCCGTGCGCAGGGCACGCTCGGCCTCGCCCAGCGCCAGCGGCGCGTAACCCGCCAGCTCGTCGTTGGCTTTCAACTCGTCGAGTTGGGCGCGGACCTGTTCGAGCGCCAGGTCTTTCTTCGGCGCCGTGGTGCAGGCGGCGAGCAGGCTGGCAGCGATGATGGCAATTACCGTGGCCTTTCTTTTCACTGCGGGCCCTCCCCGTAAGTGGCCTCGAAATCTTCGAGCAGCAGCGCGTTCTGGCGGGCCAGGTCAGTCACCTTGGCGCGGGCCTCCGCGGCCTTGGACTTCTCGATCGCCAGCTCGGAATTGATCTCGGACTGCTCGATCAGGTAAACAGCCTTGTCGTACTGCTTGAATTCCATGCCCTTGTGCGCCTCGGCCAGCTTCTCGCGGGCAAAGCGCAACTCGACCGGCGAGTACTGCTCTGCGCCCGCGTTTATCGCGGCTTCGATGGCCTGCTCGGCATCGTTGAAGGCGTCAGGCGCCGGTTTCGGCGCGGCACAGGCGGCCAGGAAGAGCGCCAGGAACAAAACGGGGTATCGCATTTCAATCGTCGCCACAGAAAGACCAACAGGGGATTATGACGCATGCCGGCGGCCGCGTTAAGCCCCCGCGGCGCGATTCAGGGCGCGCCGGACTGCCGCTCCGGTGCGGACGCGGCGAAAGGCGGCAAGGCGCGGCAGCGTTCCGCGATTTCGCGGATACGCGGGTAGGGCGCGAGATCGCAGTCGAAGCGCTCGGCGTTGTACACCTGCGGCACCAGGAAACAGTCGGCGAGCGTGGGTTCGTCGCCGTGGCAGAAGCGGCCCGCCGCGGGCGACTGCAGCCAGGTCTCGATCGCCCGGAAGCCCCGGGCGATCCATTGCGCGTACCAGGCCATGTATTGCCCGTCGTCCAGGCCCATCTCGCCTTTCAGGTAGTTCATCACCGACAGGTTGTTCAGCGGCTGCACCTCGCTGCAGATGGACTGGACCAGGCCGCGCACGCGCGCGCGCCCGACCGGATCCTGCGGCAACAGGGGCCTGCTCGCGAACACCTCCTCGAGGTATTCGCAGATCGCCACCGACTGGACGATCACGCGTTCGCCGTGCTGCAGGGCCGGCACCAGGCCCAGCGGGTTCAGCGCGCGGTATGCCGGCCGATTCTGCTCGCCGCCGTCCCGCACCAGGTGCACGGGCACGGATTCGAAGGCCAGCCCTTTGAGGTTCAGCGCAATGCGCACCCGGTATGCCGAGGAACTGCGCCAGTAGTCGTACAACCGCAACGCGTCAGCCATGGGGCACGATGGTCTGCTCGATGGCGCCGAAGATCGTGTTGCCCGCGCGGTCCAGCATCTCGATGCGGATCGTGTCGCCGTAACGCATGAAGGGCGTTGACGGCTTGCCCGTGGCGATGATCTCCAGCATCCGGCGCTCGGCCAGGCAGGAAGCGCCGACGCCCTCGTCCTGGTTGGCGATGGTGCCGGAACCGACGATGGCGCCCGCCGCCAGCGGCCGGGTCTTCGCCGCGTGCGCCACCAGGCGGGCGAAGTTGAACTGCATGTCCACTCCGGCCTCCGGCTCGCCGAAGCGCTCGCCGTTCAGCCAGGACCGCAGCGGCAGGTGCAGTGTGCTGTCGCGCCAGGCGTCGCCCAACTCGTCCGGCGTCACCAGTACCGGCGACAGCGCCGACCGCGGCTTCGAATGCAGAAATCCGAAGCCCTTGGCCAGCTCCGGCGGGATCAGGTTGCGCAGGCTGACGTCGTTGACCAGCCCGACCAGCTGGATGTGGTCGGCGGCCATCAGCTCGGACACGCCCATCGGCACGTCGTCGGTCACCACCACCACTTCGGCCTCGAAATCGATGCCGTAGTCCTCGCTGGCCACCGGGATGTCGTCGCGCGGCCCGAGGAAGCCGGCCGAGGTGGCCTGGTACATCAACGGGTCGTCGTAAAAGGACTCCGGCACTTCGGCACCACGGGCCTTGCGGACGCGCTCGACGTGCGGCAGGTAGGCGCTGCCGTCGACGAACTCGTAAGCGCGCGGCAGCGGCGAGGCCATCGCCGTGTAGTCCAGCCGCCGGGCGTCCGCGAGCCGGCCGGCGTTGAGTTCTTCCGCCACTGCGTTGAGCAGCGGCGCGGTGTGCGACCAGTTGTCCAGGGCCTGCTGCAGCGTCGGCGCGATGTCCGGCACGGCGACGAAATGTTGCAGGCCGTGGTCGACGACCACCAGGGTGCCGTCGCGGCCGCCCGCTTTCAGTGATCCAAGTTTCATTTTTTCTCTCCAGCGTTCCAGGACGCGGCGTAGCCTTCCCATTCAATGGCCGACAGCGCTTCCGATGCGTCCAGCGGGTCTCTCGTGTCGATCATCACCGCCACCTCGTCGGTGCCCCGCGCTTTTTGCTCGAAGGCGTTCTGCAGCGCCTTCGGGTGCGGGCCGTGGGTGAAGCCGGCCGGGTGCCAGGTCATCATGCCGGGGTGGATGTTGTCCCGGCTGAAGAACTCGCCGCGGTGGTAAAAGATCACTTCATCATAATCGTCGTTGTTGTGGAAGAAGGGAACCTTCAGCGCGCCGGGATCGGTTTCGAACGGGCGCGGCGCGAAGGTGCAGACCACGAAACGGTTGGCGACGAAAGTGGTGTGCGCGGAGGGCGGCAGGTGGTAGCGGTCGCTGAGCAGGGGACGGATATCGCGCCAGTTGACCCGGACCGGCGCCAGGTCGCCCTTCCAGCCGACCGCGTCCAGCGGGTTGAAGGGGTAGACGATGGTGCTGATGCGCCCGCGGTGCTTCACGCGCACCGCCCACTGGTTCTCGTCCTGCTGCGCGACGAAGGCCTCGTCGAGGGCAGGCGTATCCAGGATCGCCGGGTCGAATACTGCGTGTGGCCCCACCATGCCCTTGTCCGGCAGCTGGTAGGCGCCGCCGGTGGCTTCGACCAGCAGCAGGCGCATTTCCGCCTCGCATTCCAGCCGCCACATCGTGCTGCGCGGCAGCACGACGTAGTCGCCTTCGCGGATTTCGAGGTGACCGTAGTCGCAGAACAGGCGACCCTCGCCCGCATGCACGAACAGCAATTCGTCCCCGTCGGCATTCCGCACCAGGTGATCCATCGAACCGCGCAGCGCCCACGTGCGTATGCGGGTCGCGCCGTTGTGCAGCAACTCGAACGCATCCCAGGGGCTGGGGCCGAATTCGACCAGCAGGGACGTGTCGTAGGCGCGTGGTTTCAGGCCACCCTCGAAACGCAGCCAGTCGGTCGGGCGATGCCGGTGGTACATGTGCGTCGCCGGGCCGAAGAAACCCTCGCGGCCCAGTTCGCGCTCGAAAGTACCCGCGGGCAGGTCGCAGTGCGCCTGGCGCGAGGCCTCGCCTTCCGTACGGGGAAAAGATATCCAGTGGCGGGACATGCGGTGTTCTCCTTGGCTCTTGCCGGGGCCGATTATATTAGTTACATTTGTAACTATATGCAAACCCCGGCCCAATCAACTCCCGGCGATTTCGAGCTGGAGCACTTCCTGCCCTACCGGCTGTCGCTACTGGCCAACACGGTGAGCCAGGGCATCGCCGCGGGCTACCGCGATGCGCACGGTATCAGCGTCACCGAGTGGCGCATCGTCGCCGTGCTGGGTCGCTACCCGGGTCTCGCCGCGTTCGAGTTGGCCGAACGCACCGCGATGGACAAGGTCGCTATCCATCGCGCCGTGAAATCGCTGGAATCCCGCGGCCTGCTCGAGCGCCGCGCAGACTCCGGCGACGGCCGCCGCCGGCGCCTGTACCTGACCCGTCCGCAAGGCCAGCACCTGCTCGATGCCATCGTCCCCAGGGCCAAAGCCTTCGAGCAGCGCCTGCTGGGAAGCCTGACGCGTAAAGAAGCCGAACAGCTCGATCGCCTGCTGGCAAAACTCCAGCGGGCGGCCGACGAGGCAAGAGCCAACGCAAGCCCGGTGACTTGAGAACTGTGGGGGCGGCCTCAGCCGCGATGTTTTTGTAGGAGGCGCGTAAGCGGCGACCTGTAAGAGCGGGCTTGCCCGCGATTGTCCTTTGGATGCAACCCCGCCGCCCGCACCTTCCATGCGCTTTGACTCTCTGCTCAGCGGCCCTTCGGGCTTCCCTCACAACCGCCCCGCCCACGGGGCCGGCAAACAGCACATCCTGTGCTGTCTTGCCTCGATTGGGCGTCCTGCCCAATCGACCCCTACGCGGGCCAGACACTCGGCGCTTTCGCTTTATGTTCGCCAAAGCGCATGGAAGGCACGGGCGGCTCCGAACCAATTGTAGGAGGCGCGTAAGC